>Ga0157370_10000159_pt1 | contig 83483 bp, 133 predicted proteins | sample C35metaG_FD_113463 | JGI IMG/M metagenome (GOLD analysis project Ga0157370, IMG submission 113463) | Corn rhizosphere microbial communities from Kellogg Biological Station, Michigan, USA - C3-5 metaG | ecosystem: Host-associated > Plants > Roots > Rhizosphere > Soil | place: USA: Michigan...
CGAGCTCGAAGCCCTTCTTCACGAGCAGCCCTGCACCGGCCACGCCGCCGGCGACACCGAGCAGGCCCAGGTTCGTCAGGCCCGTGAAGCCACGCACACGGCCCAGCGCACCCGTCTGCGCCAGACGCGCCTCCTCAGAGAGGCGGAAGGCCCCACCGGGCTGGAACGGCGCATTGAGCGCCCCGCGGGCGCCCCGAGCGCCCGCCACGACGGCCTGGCCCGGGTTGGTGGCGATCGCACCAGCCACCTGGCCGAGTCGCCCCACCGGTCCGGCAGCGTGAGCACCTGCCGTGGTCCACCCGAGCCGCTGCATCAGCAGCGACGCTGCGTAGACCTCGCCAAGCACCAGGGCCACCGAGCGCAGAGGCCGGGGGATCATGTTCAGGATGTCGAGCAGGCCATTGCCGGCCTGCACCACGCCGCCGACGGCCTTGACGACCAGCGCCAGCCAGTCGACGAAGCCCAGCTCGACGAGCTTCACTCCGAGCTCGCCGACCTCCGCGCCAACCTGGCGCAGCTGGTTGCCGAAGGAGGCCATCGTCTTCTCGAAGGCGTCCTTGCCGAAGCCCTCCGCACCCTGGGCGCTGCCGGCGAGGTTCTGGATCGTCCCGTACTGCTGAGTCAGGATCGTGGCGACCTGCTGGGAGCCGCCCTTGCCGAACAGCGACGCGAAGCGGTTCAGCTGGTCCGTCGACAGGTCGAGCTTCGAGACGGCCGCGAAGATCTCCTGCAGGTCCATCCCCGACAGGTCGAGGCCGGTGATCTGGGATGCCTTCGGGGCGATCTCGGAGGCGTTGCGGGACAGCAGCTGGCGGAACTGGCCGGCCGTCGCGTCGGGGTTCTGGCCCGTCGTCGTACCGACCTGCGCCGTCAGCGCGGCCAGCATCTGCGGCGTGAAGCCCGCCTGGCTACCGAGGGTCGAGATGTTCGCCACGGCGCCGAGCAGCTGCGTCGGGGCCTGGCCCGTCTGCCGCGAGATGTACGAGATCGTGTCTTCGAGCTCCGGCAGGCGCTCGATACCCCACCCCATCGAGCGCAGCGCGCCGGCGAGCTGAGTCTGCGTCGCCTGCGGGTCAGCCCCCGAGACGCGCGCCATGCGCGTCGCGACCTCCGCCGACAGCTGCATCGTGCGCTCCTGCGTGGCCCTGTCGGCCGACGCGGCGCCGTACAGCCCGAGCGCACCCGCGCCCAACGCGACGCCCTGCGACGACTTGAAGCCGGCGTCCGTGGCCGTCGCGCCCAGCATGTTCGCCGCGTCCTCGTTCTCAGACCGCGAGCGGCCCGTCACGACGTTCAGCGACGTCAGGGAGTCCTCGTACGCCAGAGTCTCCTGGGTCATCGTGGACAGGGCCTGCGTGACCATCGTGATGCCGCGGTACGCCGCGCCGTAGAACAGCGAGACGCGAGCCGTCTGGCCCACCATCTCCGCGAACGGCCGGTCGTTGTCCGGGCTCGTCCCGAAGCCGCGGCTGAAGCCCGCGCCGAACGAGTCGCCCGAGCGCACCAGCTCCGGCGACTGCTCAGAGACGCGGCGCGTCGGCAGCCGGCCGGCGCGCAGCTGAGCGTTCCACCAGTCGGCGCCGGCGGCCGTCTGCTCCCGCGGCATGCTGCCATCGCGATTCCGCAGGTCCGAGCGAGAGACTGACGGGTCCAGCCACGCCAGGTTGCGCTGCAGGTACTCCGCACGCGCGCCCGCTGCGCGCTCGGCCGCCGAAGCCCCGGTGTCCGGGAGCGTGCGGCGCGCGAGCTGGATCAGGGCGCTCTGGTCGGCCGCCGCCTGGGTCTGCGACGGCAGTGTGCCGTTCTGGCGGTCGAGGCGCTCGTACATCGCCTCGCGCGGCGACAGGGTGCGGCCACGCGCGCCCACCGCACCCGACGAACCGAGCGCGTTCTCGCGGATCTGCCGCGCCGTCTCGCGCACAGCCGCGACGAACTCCGACAGCGCGCCATCCGCCGCCCGAACCTGGCTCAGGCCCACCGAGTCGTTCGCCGCCAGGCCGTAGGCAGTCGACCGCTGCGCCGGGGACCCACCCGCGGCGAACCACTTGCTCTCCGCGCCGAGCAGCGCCCGCAGGATCGGGCTGTCCGTCATCTGCGTGGCCTTGGAGCTGAAGACCTGGTCCAGCTCCTGCTGGCGCGACATCGGCCGCCCGAGCATCGTGGGCGCGAGCTGGCTCGCGGGGATGCCCATCAGCTGCTGCGGCGTCAGGCCGCCCGACAGGGGCGCGATGCCGTAGCCGTTGGCGGCCAGCGCCTTCTGCTGCCGGGCGTTCTCCAGGATCCGCATGCGCAGCGCGTCGGACCGGGTCGCGGCCAGGTCGCGCTCGTCCGTCGCCGACGGGTCCAACCGGAACAGCCGCTCGTACTCCTCGGGGCGCGTGCGGATGTACCGCGACGCCGCCTGCGAGTGGCGGTTCGAGACGAGCTCCCCGTCCTGGTTTCGGAACGGCAGGTACGCATTCGGCTCGAAGTCGAACGAGGAGCGGCCGGCCCCCGGGCCCAGACGGTTCTGCGCGTGCTGCGAGATGTTGCTCGACACCGCGGCCTTGATGGCCTGCATCTCGGCCAGGCGCGCCGCCGTGGCCTCCTTGATGCTCGCGATCTCCGCCGCGTACGACTCGTCGACCTTCTGGACCTGGTAGCGCGTCACGCCGAACTGCTCGGCCGCCGCGCGCTGCGGGGTGCCGCCGGCGCGCGCCTGCGCGATCAGCTGCTCGCGCAGGTTCTTGATCTCGGTCGCGAAGTCAACGTCGGTGCGCTGCACCTGGTAGCGCGAGACGCCCAGGTTGCCGGCCACCGTGCGCTGCCCGACGTTCAGGGCGCGCTGCTCGATGATCTCCTGCTGGACCTTCGAGACCGGCCGCGAGGCGCCAGGCTGCGACGTCGGCGCGACGGCCCTCGTGACCGCGTCCTTGACCTGCTCCGTCTTCGGGGACGGCGCCGAGTTGTAGACCCGCATCTGCTGGTCCATCGCAGCCACCGAGCGCGACAGCGTGGTGACCGAGCGGTCCAGCTCGTTCTGGACGATCTTGCGGGCCGCGGCCTCCGACGGCGCGCCCGTGGCGGTCGTAGGCGCCTCGGGCAGCCTGAAGCCGGCGCCGCGGGCGTACAGCTGTGCAGCCTCCGACCAGCCGACGCCCTGCTTGGCCGAGCCCTGCAGCATCGAGAAGGACGGCTCGATCTTGCCGTCCGGCGACGCGGTGATGTTGCGCGCGCGGTCCAACTGCTGCTGCGCGCGAGTGCGGCGGGCTGCCAGGTCCTCGTAGGCACGTGCTGTGCGCTCCGCCGCAGCCTGCTCCTGGCGGAGCCCGAGCACCTCGGCCTGCGAGTAGTTCTGCTTCGTGGCCGCCGGCGAGCCCGTGCGCTGCAGCTCATCGCGCATCCGCGTCAGCTCGGACGCCAGTTCGCGCTGCTGCCGCAGCTGTGCCGGCGTCAGGCCCGCGTTCGCCAGGACCTTCTCGCCGAACGACGAGCCTGCCAGGTCAGAGAACCCCGCCAGGGCCCCCTGAAGCCCGCGGTACATCTGCTCCGCGATGTCGCGACCCTTGGCCGCCCACAGGTTCGACCCGCCCTGCGAGGCCGACATCTTCGAGAAGAGCTCTTCGACCTGGCCGGCGACCGGAGAGAGCGCAGTGAGGAACTGCTGGACACCCTGCTGGCCGTCGTACTCGACCCCCAGGATGAGGTTCTGGTTCTGCGTCTCGCCGGTCACCGGCCACCCACCTATCTCAGATTTGCAACGTCAGGGTCCGAGTAGCCATCAGCCAGTTCCTCACCCGAGTCGATCGACTCCAACCCGGCCGCCCGGTCCTTAGAGCGCTGCCTGACGGACTTGAACCAGTCGTCGAGGTGCTCCGTCGAGTGCCAGTACTCCTGCGGCGGGACCATGTCCTCGCTCAGCTCCAAGAACCCCAGCACCGTCAGGGCGGCGTTGACCGCCGCGAGCAGCTCCCAGCTCGCCTGGGTTACATCTCCACCGGGGAAGAAGGAACCGAGGCCTCCTGCACTGCGCGCTGCCCCGACGGCCCGGAGGAAACCGACGGAGCGCCCGAGTTTCCCGCTTCGTCATCCGACATCTGGCGGTTCAGGACCTCCACGGCCTCGTTGAGCACCGCGTCCGGCAACGACGTGACATCCGCGCGGGAGTCCAGGAGGCGCACCGAGTGGTCGCAGCCCTTGTGCACCCACCCGTCGCCGTCCGAGACCGCCGAGCAGTCGCGAAGCGCGAAGAACAGCTCCGTCTGGCGCATGCCCTCACGGAACGCGTGCACGCCCGTCATGTTGCGGAACTGCTCGACGTAGAGCTTCTCCAGCTCCTCGCGGGTCGAGCCCTGCAGCTCGTCGTTGTACTCGATGGCAAGGCGTGCCCGGATCTTGTGCACCGCGGCGTCGAACTCCCGCGAGACCTCCTCCAGGGCGGCCGCCTGCGCGTCCGTCGCACCGTCCAGGTCGGCGCGGTCCAGCGCCTCCAGGCGCTCCTGCCAGGCCTTGTCGGTGCGGACCTCGTTGCGCGCCAGGCGCAGGTGCTCCATCTCGCGGTCGTACATCAGGACCTGGATGATCTCCGCGTCCGACGTCGACCGCACCACCTCGTCGAGGGCGATCTTCTGGTCCGGGTCGCGGTCGAACGCGATGACCTGACGAGCACGGTGCGCACGCGCATCGCGCATGGCCTCCTCGTGCTCGAAGGAGTTCAGCTTGCTGACCCACACCGTGATCGGGCCACCCTTCGGATCCTCGATCTCAATGACCTCGCCGAGGTCGAAGAGCTCCTGGATCCGGCGGAACTTGGTCTTGGCTCCCACAACTACTCCCTGGTCTGTTCCGTGCCTCGCGGCTGGGCTCGCGCCCCTGCTCCTGATGACCGACGGGGGGCCGGGTTGCCCCGACCCCCCTCATGCACGCCTCGGTCAGGCGTAGGTGAACTTGCCGGCCGGGGTCGCCGTGGAGACGCCCTTGCCGTTCGTGACCGTCACGTCGACGGTGTCGGCACCTGCGGGGACGACGGCGGTGATCTGCCGGCCCGAGTCGACGGTGTAGGACGTGGCCGGCACGGCCCCGAACTTGACGGCCGTGACACCGACGAAGTTGGTGCCGAGGATCTTGACCGAGTCCCCAGCCGCACCCTCCGAGTCGCTGAGCTCGGCCACCAGGGGCTTCGTCAGGTCGCGGAAGATGAGCAGCTCGCCCGAGTCCGACTCCCAGTTGAGCGTCACCGTGACGTTCGCGTTGGGGCGGGGGGAGTAGCCGGGCACCGAGAACGTCGCGTCCTTGCAGTGCAGACGCTTCAGCGTGATGCCGCCGTTGGCGCCGTCCTTCAGGACGACGTCGAGCGCCAGCGGGACCGCCGTCGAGGCACCGATGGACGCGGTCGCCGACGTGATGCCGGTGATCTCCCGCAGCTTGCGGAAGAGGTCGTCGGTGTTGCGGGGAAGGATGTCGACGGTGCCCGACACGGTCGGGACCTCGAAGTCCTTGGAGACGGCGAAGTAGTTGCCGAACTCCTCCTCGGTCTCCAGCGTCACGCGCCAGTCGACCGTCACGGACTGCACGCCGGTCCACTTGTGAACCGCCGAGCCCTCGATGTCCTCGGGGTCGTAGCCCCCGATGTAGACGTCGATGTCCTTGCCGCGCACGGCCGCCGGCTTCAGCGTCGCCGGGGTGTGCACCGCCTGGGGGTACTCGCGAGCGTCGGGCGACGCGTACATCACGCGGATCCGCTCGGTGACCGGCACCGGGTTGGTGAGCGTGATGGTCACCGGCGCAGCGTCGCCGACCAGCACGCCGTCTTCCAGCTGGTAGTCCGGGCCGAAGCTCAGGCGCTCCACGCCCACGACCACGGCCAGGATCCGGCGCGTGCCGTTGCCGTCCGTGTACGTGTACGCCGGGTGCGTGGTCGCGATCTCCTGGCCAGCGACGCCCGTGCCGACGAACTCGTCGACGTAGGTCGGACCCTGGTTGTAGAAGATCGAGTCCCCGCGGAACGAGAACGTCTGGCTCGCGTTGTCGCGCAGCCCGAAGCGGTACGAGGCCGACTCGATCGTGAGGTAGGGGATGCCCACCGACTTCGCGATCGAGAACGCGTTGTCCTGCTTCTGGCCCGGCTTGATCTGCGTCGCGATGTTCAGCGGGCGCGCCGTGGCGAGGTTGATCCCCGTGTCCGTGCCGGGATCGATGTCGCAGATGAGCGCCTCGGTGTCCGTGGACACGTCGAGCGACTCCATCGTGAACGTCAGGTCCGGCGTGTCGCGGAGCGTCGCCACGGACTCGTAGTTGCCGAGCTCGTAGATCTTCTCCGTGGGGATGTTCAGGGTCCCAGGACCCGAGTTCTGCAGGCGCTCGACCAGGACGCGGTCGTGGCCCGTGGTGATGAACGATCCGGCCTTCAGTGCCAAGGATCTGCCCTCCTACGTCCGTGGCCCAGCGGGGCCGTAGCTCTTGACGCCCCATGGCATCGACCGCCGAGGCCGCGACCGCGTGCTCTCGCTGTTCAGCACGTGCCCAGCGCGGCAGGCTGGCGCCCGCGCTCGGCGGCGCGCGAAGATCTCCCCATGACCGTCGACGTGTGGGACCGGATTGCCCGTGTGGGCGAGACGCCCACCCCTCAGCAGCCCAAGCGGCTCGCGCGCAGAGACCTGCGCGTCGGTGAGCGGCTGCCTGCGCACATCGTCGAGGTCACCGCCGAGCAGCTGCTCGTGCCGCGCGGCACCCGTCTGAGCGCCGTCCCGGAGTACCTGCGGTCGGTGCCGGGGACGTTCGAGGGTCGCATCCCGATGCGCTCAGGCGACTCGCCGTACTGGCTCGCGCTGTGCGCCGCCGCCCCGCGCCGGCTGTTCGAGCGCGGGTTCGCGCCGATCTGGCTCGCCACGCACCTCGCGGTACAGGAGCAGGTCGACATCGCCGAGGACTACACGCCGAAGCCCGGCCCTGAGACTGTGCCGAACATGCGCATCGAGCGGGCCGCCTCCCTCGACGCCATCGCGCCCTGGCTCGACGCCGCGCACGACGCACTCGCCGCCTCGCGCAAGGGGCTCAGAGGAAGGCTCTGATCCCAGACCGGGAGCGCGGCACGCCGCTGAGCGGCAGCCCGAGCACCTCGGAGATCGCCTGCCGCATCGCCTGCAGCGCGCGGGTCTGGATCTTCGCGTCGTTCCACGCCCGCTTGAAGTACTGCTGCTCGCGGATCTCGTTGCGGATCACGCCCTTGCGGGCCACCGAGCGCAGGTCGCCCATGAACCCGCCCTTGCCGGCGCGGGCCATCGCCATCGCCGAGCTGCGGGTCGCCTTCGAGTACGGCATGAACTTGCCGTTCCGCCGGCCAGCCTCGTGCCGCTCGAACGGGCCGTTCGGCACCGCGTACACGTTGCCCTTGCGGCTCCTGGCGTACTGCCCGGTGAAGCCCCAGCCCCACGCGCCCCACAGCACCTGGCCGACGTGGATCATCGTGCCCTGGTCGATCTGGCGCCAGTACTTCGCGTCGGAGCGGTCCAGGAACTTGGGGTCGCCGACGCCGAAGCGGTAGCGCTCGACGCGGCGGTTGCGAGGATCGGCCAGCGCGCGCGACAGGCGGCCTGTGCTGGCCTCGCGGCGCTCCTTGACGCGGGTCTCGTCGAAGGCGTCCACCAGCGCCTCCTGCAGCTCCTGGGCGAGCTTCGAGCTGGCGCGCTCCAGGATGGCGCCGACCTGCTCCCAGGCGTGGTTGTAGCCCGAGCGCTTCGCAGCGAACGCGAGGTAGTCCGGCAGGCCCACCGTGAGGACCAGCCCGTACCGGGTGCGGAACCGCAGTGTCGTGGCGGCGCCGCGGCCGCCGGCGCGGGCGCCTGACGTGTAGGTCGCCACGGGCTAGTCGCTGGCGGTCTGCGCGTTGATCTGGTGCAGGAGGCGCAGAGCCTCCTCGTTCACGACCCACCCCTTGTTGCAGGCGCGGATGCAGTCGAGCGTGAAGTCCGAGAACACCCCGACGCTCGTGAGCACCTTCTTGCGCACCTGGGCCTGCTGGAGCGGTGTGAGGTCCGGGTAGATCTCGCGCTCCATGAAGCCGAGGATCGAGCCGACCAGGCGGCGGCGCTGCTCGCCAACGAGCTCGGTGACGACGTCGCTCACGTCTGGTCACCGCCGAAGTCCAGGACCAGGGTCGCCTTGACCGACTGCCAGGCGCCCAGGTCGGGGTTCGGCTGCTCGCGCACGACGTCGTCGAACTCGCCGAGGAAGCCCGGCAGCGCCTGGTCTGTCGCGGGGTTGGTGGGCCGCAGGAAGCGGGTGCCGCCGATCAGGCCGGCGAGCCGGTCCTTCAGGTCCGCCGCGATCGCCAGGGCGATGCCGTCGTTCTCCGCGAGGATGTCCACGAACAGCACGTGCTCAACGCGGAGCAGGCCGCCGCCGAGCTGCATGTCCTCGTAGTCTGCCTCGTCCCCGTGGGAGATGAACACCACGTTGCCGCTGACCGGCTTCAGCTCGGCCTGCTTCGGCGGCCGCAGCATCACCGTCACCGGCTGCGCACCGAACGGCACGTTCGGGCCGCACCAGCCGAACTCGTCGAGGAAGGTCGACACGACCGCCTCCATGGACGCTCGCACATAGCGAGCCGCGTGGCGCACGTACATCAGACCTGGTCCTCCGTGCGGCACTCCAGCTGCCAGACCCCGACCACGTCGAGGTTCGGCTGCGCGAGCACCTTGTTGTAGAAGTAGGGCACCGGTTCCGCCTGCGCGGCCAGCCAGAGGTTCACGTAGGAGAAGCCCTTGACGAGCGCGTACTCCTCGTCGAGCAAGGTCACGACGATCGAGCCGGGCTGCAGCTGGCCGAACCGCCCGTCAGTGTTTGCCTCGGCCGCGGTCTCGATGACGCACAGCGGGCGCACCCTCGTGGTCTCGACCGTCGGCGCCACGACGTTCAGGTCCCAGGGCACCCCGGACGCATCTGCTGTTGCGGGGTCCGCAACAGCAGGAGCCTCGATGACGAACTCCGGCCGGCGCGCCTCCTCGACGGGCATGCCCAGCCCCATCGCCGTGCGGATGCCAGCGCGGAACGCGGCTGCCGGGAAGCCCGGGAGCGTGGCCGCCATCAGAAGACGTCCCACTTCGGCAGCGCGAGCTCGTAGGCGAAGAAGCCGCCGTACAGGTTGTGCGCGGAACCGCGCGACACGTACCCCTCCAGGACGAACGTCGACGTGCCGCGGTTGCGCTGGGCGTTGGCCAGCAGCTCCGCGCGTCGCAGCCGCAGCTGCTTCAGATCCTCCGCGAGCACGGAGGCCGCCACCGACGTCTCCATCTCCACCGGCCCGGCCTTGTACCGGGCCTGGGACGCGAGGCCACGGATCTGCTGGCGCACCAGGCGCTCGCCGGCGTAGATGACCACCAGGGCGGCCCCGGCCACCGACAGGTCCGGCGTGGTCTCCTGGCCGTCGACGTCCAGCTCCAGCGAGCCGAAGAAGCCGTCCAGCTGGGCCGCGGCGAACGCGTCGCACAGGGCCCCACGGATCTCCGTGTCCGTCACCGTCGGGTAGGCGTCCGAGAATGCCCCAGGGACGGCCGCCTCGCGCTTGTACGCGCCGACCAGGTCGCTCATCGCCGTCATGCCCGTGTTCATCGACCCAGGGCGCACGAGAGCCCCGCGCGGACCGCGTCGCAGTCGGTCCGGGCGGGGCTCAGGTGGTGGAGCAGGTGGGCGCAGGGCGCGCTGATGGCAGGAGGTGGAGACACCGGGTGTGACCTCCCCAGCGGCCTTCACGGGTTACTGAAACCGTCCGGCCCCGTGTTGACGCCGCCCGCTCAGCTCGGGTCGGACAGCAGCTCCTTGCCGGTGCTGGTCTGGCCGCCGTGACGGAACTGGTCCGCCACCCACTGCGTCACGAAGTTCAGCTGGGGCACCGTCGCCGTGGTGTCGTCGGCCTCCACGAGCGCCTTCAGGCGGCGGGCGTTGCGCTCGTCGAGCTTCTTGACCGCCGACTGGAACGCCATGCCGTTCTTCGCGAGCAGCAGCAGGAGGTCCTTGTCCGTGAGGGCCTGCTCGGCGTCGTACTCCTCCGGCAGCTCCTCCTCGGCGCGCTCGTCGACGCGCTTGGCGCGCCCGTTCAGGAACGGGTCGTTCTTGGGGTCCGCGTGGTTCGAGCTGTTCAGCTCGCGGTCGTCCGTCGAGATGCGGAACTGCTGGTCGGGCCGGGCGTGGACCGTACGCTCCTTGCCCTTGGCGTCCGTGACGGTGTACCAGAGACGGCCACCCAGCGTGTTGACCCAGACCTCTTCGCCCTCGCGGGCCTTGACTCCGCTCACGGCGGGCCTCCTGTTCCTCGGGTGCCCCCGGCTGGGGGCCAGCTCCATGCCCAAACCCATCGACGGTGCGGCCTGACCTAGTCGTCCGAGCCCGCCTTGTAAGGCGGACGGCGAGTGACAATCAGCAGCCAGCACGATTCACCCGTGGCGCATCGTCGATGACTCGCGGCCCCCGGGCCCCGCCGTCCGGCGGGAACTCCCGGGGGCCACTTCCCGGACCTCCGCGAAGGCCGGGCTAGTGGGAGATGCGGGACTCGAACCCGCTCGCGCCCGTGGCGCTTTGACCATGCCCGCGTCCGGGCCTCCCGCGACCGACTGAGGACCCCATCCGCAGCCGGCCTGTCGGGTCGTGCCTCCCGACACCCAGGAACGTACGGAGCGCGCGCGGGGGAGTCCAGCGGAGCACGGGGGTGCCGCCGTCCGCAGGTGCCCACAGCAGAACGGGCCCCCCTCCCGAAGGAGAGGAGCCCGTGTGCCCGGTCCGGAAGGTCAGGAGACCTTGATGCGCCGCAGCGCCTCCGGGTGCCAGATGCCACCACCGATGTCGCGACGCGACCGGAAGTGGGTGAAGTCGACCTTGTCCTCGGTCCAGGTCTTGACCTTGGAGCCGCCGTACGAGGCGAACAGGCCGGCGAAGCCACCGAACACGAAGATCTCGTCGTCGGGCACGAAGCTCGCGCCGTCCTCGTCGGTCCAGTTCGTCAGCTTGACGATGTTCGCGCCGCGGTACGTGCCGAGACGGCCCGTCTTGCGGATCTCCTCCTGAGCCTCGGGGGCGTACCCGTCGAAGTCCAGGATCTGGTTGACCGCGGCCGCACGGCCCACGATCGTGAGCGGACGGGCCAGGACCACGTTGCTCGGGGGCGGGACGTCACCGATCTCGGCCAGGGCCAGGTTCAGGACGTCCTTGGTCAGGCCGCTGGACGAGTCCTCGTACGAGGCCCCACCGACCGGCGCCGACTCCTGGACCAGCTGGAAGATGCGGCGGTTGACCTCCGCCTCCTCGCGCTGCTTGCCCATCGGGATGAGGTCCGAGATCGTCTCGCCGTAGTTGGCGCGAACGTCGTCCTCGAACTCCGAGATGTGCCAACCCATGGTGTCGCGCGGGAGCTCCCACACGTCCGTGCGCATGGTGCTCTCGTCGATCTCACCAGCGCGGTGGGTGTAGAACACCTTCAGCCCGCGGCGCTCCTTGATGGTGATCTTCTCGAACTCGCCGACGTTCCGAGTGGGGAAGTACCCACCGAAGACGTTCTCGTTCTTGAAGCCGTAGTCGAGCGCCTCGGCGACCAGGGCGGCCTGCTCACGGTGCCACGCACCGTTGCCCCAGTTCTCCTTGGCCTCCTCGTTCAGCGCGGCGAGGCCGGCCTTGTACTCCTGCTCCGCGGCAGCGGAGGCGAACTCCCGCTGCAGGCGAGGGCTGGAAGCGACGAGATCCTTCAGAATGGACCGTGCCATGATGCGGCCTCCTCTCAGGCCTGGAGGACCGACTCGGCGAAGGCCGAGCCGTCCGTCTGGAGCACGCGGAGGACGGCCGCGCCCGTGGTCTTCTCGACCCACTTCGCGCCGTCCCACTGCAGGTCGTCGCCCATGGCGACGCCCGTCAGGTCCTGGACGGTGACGGCGGCGATCTTGCGGCCGTCGAAGCGGGTCTCGGCGGGCGTGTTGCGGAACCACACCTTGATGCCCTGGCCCGACCAGATGGTCGCGAGGACGCCGTTGCGGGCCTTGCCCAGGTCGTGGCTGTCGACCTGCGGCGCCTCGAACGTCGAGGCGTCCCAGCCCTGGTGCTGGATCAGCAGCCCGGTGACGCCGGGGACGATCGCCGCGCCGGCCGGGGCCTTCTTGACGAAGCCCGGGTTGGCGTTGTCGATCGTGACCAGGTCGCCCTGGCGGTAGTCGCCCGTGCCGGGGACGCGGAACCGACCCTCACGGGTGGCCGAGTCACCGCCCGAGCGGCGGAAGCCGAAGTTGAGTCCGTAGTTCGACATCGGTCAGTTCCCACCCTTCGTGTGAGTGCTCCAGAAGGACGAGCTGCCCTTCTTGTCGCCACCCGCGGACGCGCCGGCAGCAGCGGTCTCCCGCTTGCCGGCCTTCTCCTGGGTGGACTCCTTGGCGCCGACGAGGCCGGCAGAGACCTGCGCGAGCTCGGCGACGTAGCCGTCGAACGCGGCCTGCTCCATCGCGGCCCACGTCTGCGCGCGGTCCTCGGTGAACCAGTCGTCGGCCATGTGGGCCGCGGCCTCGCGGACCTTCGCGACGCGCTCGTCCGTGCGCGCGGCGATCTCGGCCTTGGCCTCCAGGTCCGCCTTGTAGTTGGCGAACTCCGTCTCGACCGCGGCCTTGGCCACCTCGGAGGCGTCGAGCTTCGTCTGCAGCTCGGCCTTCTCGGTGGTCAGGGTCTCGACCTGCGCCTCCAGCGCCGCCTTCTCGGTGGCGATCTCCGCGGTCTCCCGCGTGATGCGGTCGGCGAGGATGGCGGTGTGCTCCTCCTCGGAGAACGTCCGCGCCTCCGCGGTCTCCCGCGGCAGCTCGGCCGCGATCTCCCGGGGAAGGTGATCCATGGGGTTCGGCATGAGCCCGTACCTCCTTCGTTGCTCTCTCAGGTGGCCGGTACTCGGCCGTTCGCTGAGATGCATCGACGGGAGGTACGGGCCCCGTTCAGACCGCCGTGCGCGCGACGAACTCCTGGCCGCCGATGAGGGCCGTGCCGTCGACGATCTGGTGCTGCTCCACGCGGAACTCGGTGCCGGCCGTGTGGATGATCGCCAGGCCCTGCTGCCAGTCCTCCCAGTTCACGGCCGGGCGTCCGTCGACGTGCGTCGACCCGTTGACCGACGGCACGGCGCCGTCCACACGGCACAGGCAGCCGACCGTGATGCCGGCGGACCGGACGGGCCCCTGCCGGTCGTGGATCGTCTTGTAGTGCGCCTCGATCCGGTGGATGTGTCCCTGGATGGTGGCGACGTTCGGAAGGTCCTTGACGATCGTGTGCGCCGTCGAGCCGCCCGAGCGGATCTTGTTGCCGTGCACCGCGCGCACGTTCTCGCTGATCCAGTACTCGCCGGCCGGCCACGCGTCGACGTACTCCACGCCGAGTTCGTCCAGGCGCAGCACGTGCGGCAGCGTCAGGACGGGCCAGGACTCCGGCAGGTTGGCCCGGCGGATCCCGAACGCGGCCAGAGCGTTGTTGGTGATGAAGTTCTGCAGGCGCCGGTCGTGGTTGCCCTCGACGAGCACGAGCTTCGAGGTCGGCGCGGCGGCGCGAACCTCAGCGAGCCAACTGTGGCCGCGGTCGATCGCCGGCTGCGTCGTCTGGGCGAACGCCGCCTCCTGCACCCAGCGCGACTGCTGCTGCAGGTCGAGGTAGTCGCCGACGTTCACGACGCTGTCCAGCGCGCCGTCGTTGTGCACGGCGGCAACCACCTGGACCGCCACGTCCATCGCGGCCTCGTCGTGGAACGGCAGGAGCTCGGCATCGAGCATGCGGAAGCCGATCTGGTTGTCGCCGAAGGCGACGTGGTCACGCCACCGGCGCACGAGCGGGATCGCCTTGGGCTTGCGCGGCGCCTTGATGACGACGGGCGCGGCCGGCTGGACGACGGGCCACGCCGGACCCTCTGCCCACTTCGGGGACAGCACGACGTGCGCCTTCTGCAGGTCGTGCAGCTGGGCGACGCCCTCGGCGTCCTTCGTGATGGCCTGGTAGTCGCCGATGACGACCTTGTCGATGCGCCCGACGTCGTCGACGTCGATGCCCGACCGCTCTAGGAGCTCGGCGACCTTCCCGACGATCGCGGCGCGCGCGGGCGAGCTAGCAGCCCGCTTCTCCGCGGCGGCGTCAGCTAGCCGCCCCACAGGAGCACCCCCTGTTGCGGTGACGCCGGATGCCCTGGCCGGAGACCGGGTGGCCCTGCTCGGTGAGCGCGGCAGACAGGACCTCCGCGCTCCAGTTCGTCGCGTCGTCGAGCATCGCGTTGAAGTCGTCGAGGTCCTCGCCCTGCAGGCGGGCGCGCGTAGTGCGCACGACGCACGAGCGCTCGCCGCGCTGCCTCCGCAGATCGCTCGCAGTGTCCTTCAGGCCCATGGCAGAACCCCTTCGTCGGACCGGCTCAGTGCCGGGACCACTGGATGATCTGGGCGACCATCTGCTGCGCCGCGGCGTCGTCGAGCCCGCGGGTGTCGAGGGACGCGGCCTCCAGGACCGCGCCGGCGGTGCGCTGCGCGCCGAGGTCCGCCTTGGCCCAGCCGGGCTGGACGGGCGGGAGGATGACGGCGGCACCGCGGAAGACGGGCTCGATGAAGCGCCGGTGCGAGGCGCGCTCCTTGACGTGCTGGCAGGCGCTGCCAGAGCGCGTCGCGGCGTCTGCGTACGGCATGAGCGCCCCGCACCCGTTGGGCCCGGTGCACTCGATCTGGCTCGCGATGCACTCCATCGAGAGCCAGGCCGTGCCCTCGCCGATGTAGCGACGGATCGTGGCGGCCTCCTCGCGGAAGACGTAGCCCCACACCGTCGCGTCCGTGCGGATGTGCGTTCCGACGTCGTCACCGTCGGCGGCCGCCTGCTCGGCGCTGACCAGGGACGGGTCGCGCAGGGCGCCGATGATCTTGCGCTCCTCGTGCAGCCAGTTCAGCGGGCCGAACGCGACCGACGGGAGGCCGAACTCCAGGTCATCCTGCTTCCAGAACGCCCCGTTGCGGTTGGCCTGCTCAGCCTCGACGAGCCGGCCGGAGAGCTGCATGACGGCCTCGTCGAGCGACGCGACCTCGTTCATCGGCGTCGAGATGACGACGCGGTTCGAGTCGGGGTTCACCAGGGCGAAGGCCGGCGCGGGCGCCTGACGCTCTGCGCCAGTGCTCACAGCGGCAGCGGCGCGCGCGACCTGCGGGCGCCCGGCTCGGAGCCGGTTGCGCATCTCGATGACGGACTCAGGCATGGTCAGCTCCTCAGCTCTTCGACGTGGCGCCGGACGCCGTGCTCGGCTTCACGGACTTCTGCGCGGACTGGGCGGGTCGGCCGCCCCCTGCCGGCCGACCGCCACGCGCCCCGGCGACCGCACTCGGCTCGCCCGGCTTCTGCCCCGGCTGCCCGGGCTGGCCGTCCTGGCCGGCGGCGCTGAACGGCACCGCGGTCTGGAAGATCGCGTCGTAGCCGAGCTCCTCCTCGCGCTCGCGCCGCTGCGCCTCGACGTCCTGGTCGAAGCCGAGGAAGCTGAGGTAGGACTCGCGGGACAGGTCGCGGGCCTGGCGCGCCGAGACGACGGCCTGGATCATCTGGGAGTCGTTGTCGACCTGGATGTTCCGCGGCGTGAAGGCCAGGGACGGCTTCTCGTCGTCCTTGTACTCGCTCAGGGCCGCCGCGTTCGCGGGGTGGTTCCAGATCGCGTCGCGCAGGTTGCGCTCCACCGTGCGGCGCAGCATGCGCCGGCGGGCCTCCAGGTTGCGCGCGATCATGCGGGTGCGGACCTGGCCACCGCTCTCGCCCGAGGCGTCGCCGGCGCCGTCCATGGCGCCCAGGGCGCGCGCGGCGATACGGCGGTCGAGCAGGTCGTAGCGCTCCACCTGCAGGGTGAGATCGATCTTCGGCGTGATGATCTCGATCTCCAGGCGGTGATCGGAGACGATCACCGGGAGCTTCGCGATCGAGCGGAAGTTCTCCTTCAGGTTGGCGACCTCCTCCTGCACCGCCGGCTGGGCGTCGGTGCCCTTCTTGACCAGGAGGATGTAGTTCGCGGCGCCGACGAGGTTGACCCGGTCGGCCTCCATGAGCTGCTGCTTCAGGTCGAGCAGGCGGAACGTCGAGCGCAGACGCACGTCGGCGAAGCGGCGGTACGACGAGCGCGTGGCGGTGTGCCGCCACACGCGGTCCGGCCGCAGCTCCAGCAGGAAGTCCGGGCTGACGCCGAGCTCATTGAGTTCGGCCGCCTCCTCCTTCGAGGGCGTGTACTTGCCCTGGAACAGCTCGGTCATCGTGGCGTCGACGACGAGCCCCTGCGAGACCCCGGTCTCCCAGAGGTCGCTCTCCTCGGGCGTGGCGTTCCAGGCGAGCCGGTCGCCGCCGAACAGCGCGCGCCCGACGGGCACGACCTTGCGGGCGTCGAGCGTGATGAGCTCGTCAGGGACGAAGAGCTGGATCTCCTTGCGGCGAGCGTTGCCGCGCTTCGGCTTGCCGGTGGCCTCGTGCAGGACGGGCTTGCCGTCCTTGTCCTTCTGTGGCGCGCGGGTGCGCGGGGTGAAGGTCTGCCGGCTCCACCAGCTGGCGGTGACCGAGTGACTGTCGGTGAACTCCTCGCGCGCGACGACGCGCAGGTAGTTGTCCAGGTCCAGCGCAGCGCTCACCTGGTTGAACACGTCCGCGATGTCCTCGTTCGGGGACTCCCAGCGGCACTCCTGGAGCATGAGCGCGGTGCTGACGTCGGCGGCCGCGGAGACGATGTCGTCGTCACGCACCGCCTGGCGCGCCGTCAGCATCTCGTCGTAGGGGTTGTCCGACGTCGCGTACTTGTCACGGGTGAACAGGTTCGAGGCGCCGGTGCGCGCGCGCTGCCCGCGGGTCCAGTCGGTCAGCTTCGACGCGATCTCGCGCAGCTGCGGCATGACCGCGTCGTCGCCGATGGAGGTCGTGTTGATGTAGCCGACGTCACCCTCGGCGTCCACCCAGCCCGTGTCCAGCGTGCTCATCAGACCTGCCCCCCGACCATCTGCAGGTCCTGGCGCGAGACCTCGATCAGGCGACTCGCGGTCTTCCACTGGCGGTCCAGCTCGGTGATGTACCGCTCCGCCTGCTGGGTGCGGATGCGCACGTACTGGCGGTCGAGGTTCTCGACGCGGTGCAGGAGCACGCACATCTCGGTGAGGCGCGCGGAGTACGCGCTGCACTCGCGCAGGACCTCGTCGGGCGCCTTCAGGTAGAAGCCGCGCATCGCGGAGGCGATGTCGTCGATCTCGTCCTGGATCTGCTCGCGGGTGCCGAGCCCAGCGCGGAGGTTCGCCATGTCGTCGCGCACGACGTAGTCCGCCATGGGCGGGACGGCCGGCCCCTTCGCCGCGGCCGGCACGTCGGTGCGGACTGGGAAGGCTGGCCGCAGGGGCTGCTCGTCGACGACGCTCGCGGTTGGCATGCCTGGTACATCGAACTCCGAGGAGCTCGGCGGAACGCCAACGAGCGCGCGGGAGCTCTCAGAAGAACATATCGAGCACGGGGGCGCGCTTGGCGGGCTTCTCTAGGAGCTTCTCGATACCGTCGAGCTGCTTCGCCGCGATATACATGCGCGCGGCATCGAGCGTGTGGTCCGCGCCGCCGACGTAGCGCCGTACCGCGGACTCGCCAGGGTTGCGCGCCGAGCGCACGGTCTGGATGCCCTGGCCCTGCCATTGGCCCAGCAGCTCCGTGTCGTAGGGCAGCTCCAGCGTGCCGGCGTCGACGGCCTTGCGGAGCTCGTCGGTGGCGAAGTCGATCACCGAGCGCACGATGACCAGATCCTCGGGCTTCTCGCCCTCACGCAGTTCGCGGTCGTCGAACTCGACGGGCTTCTTCTCGGAGAAGCCGTAGCCGGCCAGGCGCGGGCCGACGTTCGGCAGGGTCTTCAGGATCTGGAAGAGCGGCAGGCCGTTGCCGGTCTTGTCCATGCCGAACCGCCGTAGGCGGGTGCCATAGTGGTCGAAGACGTGGGCGATCGCGTCGACCTGGTGCTCGGCGGAGATGCGCACGAGGCTGATGCGGGTCAGGAGGCGGTGCAGGTCGGGCTGGCCGCGGCGCTGCACGACGCCGAAGACGAGGATCTCGGACGGGTCCGTGGTGTAGCCGACGTCCATGCCGGCCCAGTACGAGCTGTACTCGTCCCGGTCGAGGTGCCCCATCGGCAGCTGGATGATGTCGGCGATCGACCCACCCTCGCCCACCATCTTCTTGCGGTACTCGTCGGTGATCTTGATCTGGGTGTAGACCTCGTCGTTGTACTCCGTGGCCCAGGCGTCCTGGTTGATCCGGACGCACGCCATGAGCCGCGCGAGCACGAAGACGGGGTTGTGGATGGATCCCGGCTCGCCGAAGATGTTCCGCACGTAGTCGGGCGCCTCCTCGGACCCGCCGTAGATGGCGATCTTCGAGCGGCGCTCGTTGTCGTTCCAGGTGGGCCGGTGCGCGGCGATGTAGCGGTGCACGTAGAACGGCAGGTCGGGGTTCTTGCCATGGGTGAGCTCGTAGTGGATGTCGCCGACGCCGTTGGACACCCCGTGCGCGCGCCACATCGCGCCGTCGTCGGAGGCCTTGATCGTCTCGATGAGCTCCATGAAGCCCTTGCGCCCGTAGTCCTGCAGCTCGTCCTGCTCGATCACGATCGGGTGGGTGCCCTTGACCCCCTTGCCGGACAGCTGGGGCAGGCGCGCGAGGAGCTTGGCGCCGTTGACGAACGAGGCCTGGAACTGGGGCTGCTTCTTGATGCCGTTGTTCCGGGCGTTCTTGGCCGCGCCGGGCAGCATCTCGCGCAACAGCCGGTACTTCAGGAGGTTCTCCTCGACCTTGTCGGTGACGAGGGAGAGGTGGTTGAGCTCGGGCGCGGTGATGAGCATCTCGCGTCCGGGGTAGTTGAAGACGAAGGCGCAGGAGCGCAGGACGCTCGACACCGACTTGCCCAGGCCGCGAGCCAGGGCGTCGACCTGGAACGCCTCCTCGCAGTGGTTGTACTCCCACTGGAAGTCCCAGAGCCGGTAGCGCCGGTCGGGGGAGCCCTCGTCGACGTACATGAACTCGGCGAGCTCCGACCCCGACGGGTCGGTGAGGATCGAGAGGAGGGCAGCCTCCTCCTCGGTCAGCGCTTCGAGTGCTGCCACGTCATGCCTCCAGGTGTTGCGAACTCCGCAACACGGAAGATCGACGTCACGGCTTCGCCCGGTTTGCCAGGGCCTTGTAGACGCTGATACCAGCCGCAGGGTTGGTAGCCAGCGCGCGGGTGACCTCCTCGGCCACGACGAGCTGGCGGTACTCCAGGAAGTGGCCGGGCGCGACCTTGGCGGCCGCGGCGATCCGCTCCAGCCGGAACCGGTCCAGGGGGAGCTCGCCGGCAATGAGGCGCGTCAACGTGGACGGGGACATCCCGGCCCGATCGGCGAGCGCGCGCATCGAGGGCTTCAGCAGTGGCTGGATCGCCTCGGCGAACGGCACCGTCGCGAACCGCGGCCACAGCAGGTCGTTGACCTCGTCGATGGTCCGCTCGCGCGCCGGCGCCTTCACGCGCTTGTCGCGGGGCGCGCTCTCGGCGTCGACGACCGCGAAGATCTCCTGGAGCACCGCGCCCAGGGCGCCGGGGACCTCGGCGAAGCGGCTCTGCCACTGGGACTGCGTCGGCGTGCTCACACGGTCTCCCCGGACCAGTACTTCTGCGTGCCAGAGCGCCATGCGTCGTCGATGGCGTCGAACTGGGGGATGGCCTCCGTGCGGATCCAGTCCACGATGTCAGCCTCTGTCTCGATGCCGACCTTTGTGCGCTCCACGGCGTTCGAGCGGTCGAACGTGCCGACGATGCTCTTCAGGCGGTTGAAGAGCACCAGGGCCTCGATGACCTGCTTGTTGCGGTGGACCCCGAACTCCTTGGCCCGGATCAGCAGGTTCTTGACGAAGTCCGCGGGGGAGTCCATCTGGGAGTCGCGCACCGCGCGCGTCATGCCCAGGTCGTTCTTGATCTGCGCGATGACCTTCGCCGCGTCGTTCTTGTTGCGGCGGTACTGCTCCTCGATGGCCGGCGCGAGGTCGTAGTCGTCGTAGCTCTTGCCCTTGCCCAGCTGGACCGTCCAGCGGTAGTCGAGCAGCTCCTGGAACAGGAGCCGGTCGAGGTCCGCCAGGTCCGTGGCCGCCGTGAACTTGTTCTCGGCGAGGTACTTCTTCTGCTGGTCCTGGTAGAACTTCCGCTCGTCGGCGGTTGCTACCTCAAAGCTGCCGCCCGAGGGCTGCTGGACCTTGAACACCTGCGCCCTGCCGCGCGTCGGCGGCGCAATCGGCTTCTCGGCGGCCGGCGCTACTGTCGCCACGGCCTTCCTGCGCCCACTTCCCGTACCACCCATCTCGCGGACGGTAGCGGCTTCTCGGAAGTTGTCCAGCGGCTCACCCGAAGTAGTCGGAGAACTCCTTGCGACCCCTGTTCAGCGCGCCCGTGGCGATGTTCACCCAGCTCGCGAGGTAGCGCGGGTCCTTGGCCTGGCTCAGCAGCCTGGTCACATGCCGGGCCTCCATGTCGACTGTCGGGACCGGCCACGCCTTCGTTCCGGCCGGCACGAGGTCGCGCGCGAACGCGATGCCGTCCGCGAGGGAGCGCAGCGAGTCCGCCCACAGGCCGAGCATCTGCTGGCGCGCGGCCTCCTCCATCTCGACGCCGAGCCCCCGGCGCCCATCGAAGAGGTTCGCCATGGCGATCGTGAAGAACGACACCATCCCCGGGGATGCCGGCGTGCACAGCGGCACGACGACGCCGCTCAGGCCCTTGGCGCGCATCACGACGGCGAGGACATCCCCCGCGCGCCCGTCGAACCCAGCCAGCGTCCCCGGCGAGAGCCACGGAAGCCCCTCGTGGCCCGACGGGGTCTCGCCCGCAGTTGGGACGTACAGCGCGCCGTCAGGCAGCGGCATGTCGAACTCTCCGCCCCTGCTCGGCGTCACGACGAAGCGCAGATCGTGCCTGGCGAACTCCGACAGGTCCCGCGTCGCGAGTCGGCCGGCCTCGGCCGCGGTCTTCACCGAGAGCACCTGGCGCGCAGCGGCCACCGGTGCCGCCCGCCTCGGCACCACGGTCGGCGGCGTCCAGGCCTGCGGCCCATTGATCGCCTGGTTCAGGAATGACCGGATGTTGTGCCGCGTCTCGGCCGCCGGCGGCACGACGCGGTTACGAGGGGGATGGACCATGTCGCACAGCATCGCCACCCGCGGGCCTGGACTCCAAGCCCTGGCCGAGATGCCGCCGTCAGCACGTGCTTACGGCGCGCGAGCCGGCACCCGGGACTCGGCGAGCAGCTGGAGGAACGGCGCAACCAGCGCGCGCCACGCCAGGGGTGCCGCGGCCTCATCCCGCTCCACAGGCTCCACGGCGCGGCCCAGAGCCTCGCGCAGCGCCTTCAGCACCACCGGGGACGCCTGGACCAGGCCACGACGCTTCCTGGCCGAGTACAGGCGCATGCGCTGCACATGGTTCCGCAGCCGCCGCGCGCCCCACTCCTCCTTGCAGGCCGCGCCGGCCTCGGCGCCGCACCGCGGGCACCCCACCGACCAGAACACCCGCCGGCGCAGCTCCGTCACGCGCGAGAGCACACGCACCGGCAGCACGCGGGTCTTCGGCGACTTCGGCGGCACGTACTCCGCGATGCACTGCCAGTGGCCGTACGTGTTCAGGCCCACCGGGCGGATCTGCTCGCCGCGCTCGATCTTCTCGTCGCACAGCGCACACCAGCTCTGGCGGCGCGCCACGAACGCACGCCCCGGGCGACTGGGCGAGAAGCCCTCAAATCGCCCATCCGAGATGGTCTGCACCACTGTCCTAACCGGGGAGCCACCTCTACCATGGAGATGGCTTCGTCCCACACCTGATCCGAAGTCCACAGCCCCGGTCGTTGGCGCGACGCGGGGCTTCTTCTTGCCCTGCTGCACTCACCCCGCGCGCTCGCGCACGCGCTATGAGTAGTAGTTCATCTACGGGGGAGTCAGTCTTGACTCGCTTTCAGCCTGTTCTAGCAAGAACATTCGAGGACCCCGTGTGTCGGAGGATTGCACGCGTTCAGACGCTTCGCCAGCGCCGCACCGAAACTCGTCCGAGATTCGCCAGAACAGCGCCCTGAGCACCCGCCCACAGCGGCACAACCGCTCAGCACCTGCCACACGCGGCAAGGGCCCTCCTGGCTGGATTCGAGGCCACCGGGAGAGCCAGCATCTTCACCGGAGGCGCCCCACCACGGCGCCATTGACCGTGAGGAGCAGCATGAGCATCGAGCAGCACGTCCACATCAACCTGGACCTCGGCGACGCCGTCGTCGCAGGCGGCCAAGCCCTGTACGAGGCCCAGGTCCGCCCCTACGTCGAGGACAGCCCCACCTGGGACGAGATCCCGACCGACCACAAGCACACCTACTGCGAGCGGGCGCTCCCCATCATCGAGGCCGCAGGCAGCCAGCTCATCGGTGGCATCATCCGCGGGCTCGCCGGCTGGCTGACCGAGCTCGGCGACATGACCGCGGCGGAGGCGGCCCAGCTCCTGCGACTGGAGGAGGTGGCCTGATGGCGATCCAGCTCATCACGAAGGTGAAGGTCCGCCGCTACACCTGCGACGCGTGCGGGAAGGTCGAGAACGTCCTCGTCGAGCCTGGCGTCACGGAGGAGGAGAACAGTGGCTTCAGCGGCCACACGAAGCAGACCGGCCTGGGGGTGGCCGGCGCCGTTGCCAGCGACTGGTGGGCGTGCTCCGCGAAGTGCATCGGCAAGGCCGTCGAGAACGCGCTGGTGGCTTCGTGACCACTGGAACCGGCGTCGGGACCGCGACGCGCCACGACGTGAAGGCCGCGAGTGTCGTCGGCGAGGTGCTCTTCACGCTCCGCAACGAGGCTGGCCGGCTGGCGGAGGCCCTGCGCCCTCACGTCGAGGCGGCCCAGCAGTACCTCGACCATCTGGAAGAGCTCGCGGCAGTCGCGGAAGGCGCCGCCGAGCTCTTCGACGCATCCGCCTACAGCGACCGAGAGTTCGGGCAGGCGTTCGTCCCAGCGGAGTCAGGGCTGATCCGGCCGGACAGGCCGAACGGTGGCCGCAGACCCGAGGCGGAAGTCGTTGACGAGGTCGAGCGCGCGCGCGAGGCCGGCCGGCGTGCGATCAAGGTGCATGAGGCGATCCCGTACAACCACAAGCTGACGGACAACGAGATCCGCGAGCACGTCGGCCGCGCTGCACTGGGGATCGAGGCCACCGATGCCTGACGTCGACGAGACCCACGCCACGGTCACGCGCTACATGCAACCCTGGCGCGAGTGGCGCTCGGAGTGCCCCTGCGGGTGGACCGGCTCGTACGTGGCCACCGAGTCCGCCGCGCGCGCAGAGGCGGTCGAGCACGTCCGCACAGAGGCCGGCGCCTGATGGGCAGCTCGCGGCACTACACGCTGAAGAAGATGCTCCTGACCGACGGCCAGGCCCGCGTCCTCGTTGAAGCCCTGAAGCAGTTCGAGGAGCGCGAGATGGACCACGGCAGCCCCGAAGAGGGCGACGTCGCGCTCACGCTGCGGCGCAAGATCAAGCAGCACCTCGCCACGTTCCAGTGGGTGGAGGCGTGAGCGTCCGCGCCGGTCGCCAGCTGCGCGAGGCGATCCGAGTCGAGCGAGAGCTCGCGGCGGATGACGACGGGACGGGCCTCGGCCTCTGCCCCTACCTCCGCGGCGTCGGCGAGAAGACCTGCCAGTCGGGCTGCTGGGAAGAGCCGCGGTGCCAGACCGACATGCCCGTCCTCGGGTGGCCCAAGCCGTGGGTCATCGGGGACAAGCGGCGCCGGACACACCGGCGCCGGCACACGAACGGAGGGTGGAGATGGTGACCGAGCTTTCGACGGAGGCGCCGAGCACGCTTGATGCGGCGCTCGCGTACGCCCGGCGCTACTGGCAGTTCGGGCAGGAGCCCGAGACCCAGGCGGCGCTGACGGTGCTGCTCCAGCACATCGAGCGCGAGCAGAGTGCCGCGGACGAGTGGGGCGTCATGTGGCAGACGTGGGCCACCGCCGACGGCAGCCCCCATGACATTTGCCGCTCGCGCGAGATCGCCGAGCATGTAGCAGCGGCCGATCGGCACGCCACGGGCATCCCGGGCGTCGTCATGCACCGCACGGTCACCCGCTGGCGCCCCGCGGCGAAGGAGGGGCGATGAGCAAGACCGCGAACATCAAGGTGCGCCTCACCGCCCACCAGTACGGCGTCCTGCTCGCCTCGCTCGGAGAGCAGGAGCACGCGGACTCGCCGCAGATCGCCGCGACCGCACGCGCGCTCGTCGACAAGATCGTGGCGGGCACGAAGTGGGCGCCAATGAGGAAGACCGACTGATGGCCAAGAAGCCCGAGCTCCCACCCGCCGACGAGGCCGCATACCTGCGCTGGCTCGCCGACGACCTCCAGGACAACGGCACCGGGAACCTCACCTGGCGGCTCGTCACCGCGTCGGTGCTCACCGCACGTGCCGACAAGCTCGCGCCGGCCAATCGTGCGCGCCCGAAGGGGAACGCACGTGAGGGGTAAGGCCGGCTCCGTCGCGCCGCACGGGACCAACGCGCGGGCGAAGCGAGGCTGCCTATGCGCCCCGTGCGTAGCCGCGCGCTTGCGGTACGAGAAGACAGTCCGGCTGGAGCGCGCTCAGGGGCGGTCCCGCAAGGTGCCCGCCGCCGATGCCCGGCGGGCAATGTGTGAGGCGATGGAGGCCAACCACCTGCGTCTGGTGGACATCGCGCGGGCGTCCGGTGTCAGCACCATGGCGCTGCGGGCGCTCGATAAGGGCGACGTGCAGTGGGTCCAGCGCGACACCTACGAGCGGCTCCGGAAGCTCCCGAAGCTCACCGTCGACGACAGCCGGCACGTGCCGATGGCCGCGACGGCCATCCGGGTGCACGCGCTCCAGGCCGAGGGCTGGGGGCTGCGCGACCTTGCGCGCGAAGGGATGTACGCGAACATCCTCCAGGGCAACCCGCCCGAGATCCGCCTGGGCCGCGCGCGCACCGTCATCGAGCTCGTGCAGCGCCTGGGCGCCGGCCCGAGCGTGAAGGGGGCTACGGCGGCGCGCACCAAGGGCTGGCCGCCACGGGAGGCCTACGACCGTGATCTCCTGCTCGACCCGCTCTGGGATGGCGTCGGCGGGCTGCTGGACGAGCAGGACGAGGCCACCGGCGACGAGATCGAGCACGAGTTCCTCCACCTCGTGCGAACGGGCACCGGCCCCTATGAGGCCGGCGCCCGTGTCGGACGATCGAAGGAGTGGGTGCGGAGCAAGGTCACGAAGCGCCACCCGTGGGTCAAGGAGCTCCTGCCCGGCCGCTGGGACTAGGCCGCTCAGGGTGCGAGGCGAACCCAGATCGGCGAGTACGCGACCTCGAAGTACGGCACCTGGCGCACGGCGTTCGCCGCCGCGACGAAGCGCATCTGGCGGTGCTCCTCGGTGGTGTTGACGTCCGCAGGGAACGGGTACATCGAGACCGCCAGGCCGATCTCCGAGCCGAGGTCGCCCCGGGCTACGGCATGCGGGGGGTATGCGCCGGCCAGCGAGACCGGGAAGTGCCCATAGGTGTTCCCCACAGTCGCAGCGCGCATCGAACTCTCGGGCACAGCGACCACCCCGGCCGGCTTCGTGGCCCAGGTGACCGTCGCCGGGTCCCAGCCGGCGGGGTCCAGGCCGTAGATCCGCAGGCTCGTGCTGCCGTCGCTGTACTGGTCCTCGTTTCGGTACAAGCGCAGCGTCAGGGCGGACGGGTACAGCTGGCTCACCGCAGGGATCGCAGCGCGCAGCAGCAGGATGCTCATCGCGAGATAGCCGGCCTCCCCCTTCGCCGTCGGCGGCACCCGCACGAACCACGTCGGATCCGCCGAAGTGTTCGACGCGGGCGCGTCGGGATCAATGACCGAGCCGGCCGCCAACACCTTCGACGCGACACCGCCCGCGGAGGCCGTCGTCGGATTTGGAATGGGCCCCGGCGCCCACGACGCCGCAGCTGGCGCGTCGACCGTCGCGGCGTACAGGACGCCCTGGTACGAGACGAGCGACCCCTTGGAATAGGGGGCGCCAGGCGCCCACGGCCCCTCGAAGTGCAGCCCGGACTCTCCAGGGGGCCCCTGGGGACCGGCCGCTCCGCGCGGCCCATCTGCGCCATCGGCCCCCCGCGGGCCCGCCGCCAGCGCCCCCATGCTCACCCAGCCGGAGGTCGACATCACCCACATCTCGGCGCCGACGACATACGCGTCGTTGGTCGGCGCTCCTGCCGGCAGGTCGGCCTGCGAGCTCAGCTGGCCGCGGAACGCGAACGAGGTCCCGTTCACGCCATCCGCGCCGGCCGGGCCTCGGGGGCCATCCGCGCCGGCCGGGCCTTCTGGACCCTCAGGGCCCGGGTCGCCCTGCGGCCCCTGAGGGCCGTCCGCGCCCTGCAGCGGCGGGAGCGCGAGCCAGCCGCTGTCCAGGGTCCACACCATCGCGCCCGTGTCGCGCAGGTACGCGTCCCCAGGCGTGGCGTCCGTAGGTAGCGCCGCCGGCGAGTCAATGCGCCCGCGCAGCGTCACGCCACCGACGCCAGCCGGCCCCGGCTCGCCCCGTGCGCCCTCCGGCCCGCGAGGCCCTTCGGGGCCGACGCCGTACCGCGCCTCGTACTCACCCTCGCTGCCGGGGGTCCACAAGGCGTTCTGGTAGATGACGGGACCCGACGCTTCGGCGGGCAGCTCGGCAACTACAGGCAGGTGTCTCGGCATGCCCAGAGCATCGACTGGGCGTGCTACCGAGGCCAGAGCTGACCGGAGGTCGGTGCGTCGTCAACGACGATCCCGGCCTTCGTCAGCCACCACATGAGGGACCCGCCGGCGCCAGCTGCCACGGCAGAACCGACACGGGAGCCGATGTTCTCGGGGTCGTCATCGGCGTTGCGGACATCCGCCCAGATGCGCCACTCGGTCACGGCCATGTCACTCCCACCTGATCGCAAGGCCCGTGTTCGAGTTCGTGCTCATGGACGTGCTCGTCGCGTTGGACGCGAGACCGTAGCCTGCATGGCCCTCCGCGATCGGAATCGCACGGTACTTGCGCGAGGAGCCCAGGGCGTAGGCCGTGAACACACCAGACGGGGCGTCTCCACCGGAGAAGGTGAGCCCGGTCAGGCACTGAAACGGGGTGATGCCGGGGACGAAGATGATCCACGGCCACACGGGGCCGATGGTCCCCGCCGCGACGGACGTCGATGTGGACAGGGCGACCCCATTGACGAGTGCGGGGACAAGGACGGGGATTGCGCCCGCTGCGGACTTCGACGGGTCGGCGTAGTTCACAGCCTCGTAGGCAGCACTGTTGGGCTGTGACCCCGGCAGGGAGTTGTAGATGCCTGTGGTGACAAGCACGAGGGCGTCGACGGTCGCGATGCCGGTATCGTCCCGCGACCGTTCGAGGATGAAGCCAGGCTGCTGGCGTCCCGTGAAGCCTTCCGCGAAGGGCATCAGGGCGAGGCAACACCCATCACCGCTAGATGCGTAGCCGGTGCCAGTGCCCGACGGGTTCATGGTCGCGGAGTTGCCAGACAAGCCAGTCCTCCGGGAGAACAGAACGTTCGTGATGTTCCCCGCCCCGTCGGAACCCTTGCCGACGGTGATCCAAAGCCCCGGCACGGTATTGCCACCGGAGGTGGTGCCAGATCCATACTCCAGCTTGAAGAACACGGGCGCGACGCCCTGTAGAGCATCGTCAAACCGCCAGATCTCGTATCCGGCAGTCACCCCGGCTCCAGATGGGGCGAGCATGGTAGAGATCGTGACCTGCCCCGTGTCCGAGGTCTGCACCATCCCCACCGCAGTCAGCGCGTCATGGACCTTCTGAACCCACGCCCGGATCGGCCCGCCCGTGCCGGCAGCACCGTTGTCCGCAACGAGCAAGGACATAGTGGCGGTGGTCATGTGTTCTCCCAGGTGATCGTCACGTCAGCCGCACCATCGGTGTACGTGTAGAAGGCCGCCCCGTCGCGGGCGATGCCCGGCACCGGGTTGAGCCACAGCGTCCCGGCGGTCGTGAACAGGACATCGACCAGGACTGCGTCCCCGACTGGCTTCGTGAGGGCGTTGCGGGCGACATCTGCGGCACGCTGCGCGGTTGACCGGTAGAGCCGGAACCGCACCGCGGCAGACGCCGTGATCGCCACGACGCGAGCAGCTGGGCCGAGGGCCGCCGACCCGTTCCCGGTTGCGCCCGCCAGGGTGGTGTCGGTGCGCGTGACCGTCGCGCCATCCGTCCATTCGATGTCGTAGTCGTCCGCCGAACGCTTCCGCGGCATCTGGTGCGTGGCGCCACCAGGCGGCAGGCCGGGGCCAGCGGGGCCAGTCTCACCCCGCGCGCCAGGCGAGCCCGTGTCGCCCTTGACCCCCGGAGGGCCCTGCGGTCCCTCGGCACCCCTCTCGCCGGCATCGCCCTTCGCGCCAGGCAGGCCCTGCGGGCCGGCGGGACCCTCCTGGGCGAGCACCGCCCAGTACTCGCTCGATGCACCCTCGGCGGGCTCCTGGCCCACGGAAGGGGCGATGGCGAAGAACGAGGACACGATCCCGTTGACGCCGCCATAGGACACCGCGTCGTCGACCTCATAGGCGGCGTCTGCCGCCCACGTGCCGCGCCACGTCAGGCCGGCGGGGCCCACGGGGCCCGGGTCGCCCTTCGCGCCATCCTGGCCCGCGACACCGGGATCTCCCTTCGCGCCATCGGCTCCACGGGGTCCCCGCTCGCCCGCCACGCCTGGCGCGCCAGTGGCGCCACGCTCACCCTGGATGCCCTGGGGGCCACGCTCGCCCTGCGGCCCCTCGGGCCCCTCGGGGCCGATGTCACCCTGGATGCCCTGGGGGCCATCGGGTCCTTCGGGACCCTCCGGCCCACGCTCCCCGGTGGGCCCCTCGGGACCCGGGCGGCCGGCCGGGCCCTCCACGGTGACCACGACGGTCTCATCGATGTCGGCCTCGACCACGAAGACATCGTCGGCACCTGCCGACAGCGCCCCGTCATCGACGACCGTGAAGTCCAGCGTCTCGCTCATGCCGCGTCCCGCGTGATGTTCGGGGAGAGGGTGATGTCGCCCTCGATGACGCGGGTCACGTCACCCGACGGCCATACCAGCTCCAAGTCGTACTTCGCGGAGCGGCGCGGCTTCAGGGGATCGTCCGTCACGCCGAGCGCATCGGTCTGCTCCGCCGAGGCGATGATCTGGATCCGGCCATCGGCGCCACCGACGACGAGCCCGCCGTTCTCCGTGGTGAGCTCCAAGAGCACGTCCGTGCCGTACTTCGCGCGGAGCTGCATCCTGGCCGTGCAGCCGGTGATGTCGCGGGGGAGGGGCGGCAGGGGAGCCGCCTCCGTGGATTCCGGGTTCGAGCGCGCCCAGACGAACGCGCACCGGTACGTCTGGCCCTGGAGCCACAGCATGCTGACCGTCTTCGCCATGCCCAGACAGATCGACCCCGGCCCTCAGGAGAGAGAGCCGGGGTCGCTGTTGCGGACTCCGCAACAGCGGAGTCCCATGATCGCGCTAGTCGAAGCTCTTCTCGCCCTCGCGGACCACGGTCGCACCCGAGGCTCGCAGCTCCGCGACGAGCGCCGTGAGCTCCTGGATCTGCGCAGCAGCCTCAGTCGGCGACGTGACCTTGTCGCGGCCCTCCAGGAGGTTCTGCAGCTTGCTGACGACGCCGACGAGCGCGGCCCCCGTGGCCCCGATCGCCGCGACGAGGCCCGGCGTGACCGTCACGGCCGGGTTCACCTGGTGGAGCACGGCGTTCACGGCGTCCGCCACCGGCGGGATGGCCACCGCGACCGCGCCGGCGCCCGCCGCGTAGAGCCCCTGCAGCACCGTGCGCAGCGCGCGGCGCGTCGACTCCTTCGCGGCGTTCAGGTTGAGGTGCTTGGCCATGTGTCAGCCCTCCTTGTGCGCCGCGCGAGCGGCCTTGTATGCGGCGTCCGTCTCGGCGCCCCAGATGCCGTCGACCTCGACACCCAGAGCCTTCTGGATCGCCTCGACCGTCTTGTCGTGCGCGGCCGACGACTTCCGACCCCACACGCCGTCCGCCTTCGTGCCGACGACCTTCTGCGCGTAGGTGACACCGTGAGGGAACTCGCCGCCGTGGAAGTCAGCCGCGGCCTTGACGGTCTCCAGCCGCTTGTCCGTGTCGCGACCCCAGATGCCGTCGACCGTCGCCCCCACGGCCTTCTGGAGCGCGCGTACGGGGGTGGCACCGCCCGACGGCTTCGAGGAGGGCGTGGGCTTCGGCTTCGGCTTGGCGGCGGCCTTGCCGTACAGGCCGCTCATGTCCACGTAGCCCTGAATGATCGAGCCGCGGCGGACCTTACGAGCGCAGACGTTGCCGTTGTACTGGCTGCCTCCCACGATGGCCGAGGTGTTGCCCTCGATCGTCGTGATGGACCCGTCCTTGTTCACGGCCTCGACGATGCCCACGTGGCAGACCGGGGGAGTGCCGCGGCCGCCGGAGCTGACGGTCGCCCACATGAAGAGCACCAGGTCGCCACGCTTCGGGTTCGACGTCTTCCATCGGTCGTTCTTCTTGGCCCACGTGACGATGTTCGGCGTCCAGCCAGTCGCGAGCACGTGGATCCCGGCCTCGGCCAGCACCCAGCAGACGAAGTAGGCGCACCAGGCCGCGTTGGCCGGCGCCTTGAAGAGGGCCTTGAACTTCGAGCCCCCGACGTTGCCGAGCTCAGCGCGCGCGAGCTTCAGCGCGGCAGCCGCGGTCGCCGCGGCCATCAGAGCTCACCACCCGAGAAGTCCTCGGGGACGAAGTTCGGGTCCTGGGACACCGTCTCGTCGATCGCATCCGGGTCGGCCGCCGAGGTGTCCTCGGGCATCGGCTCGTCGAGCACTGTCATCGTTCCTCCTGGGGTGAGTACCTGTTCCTCACCCCGAGGAATCGACCGAGCGGCTAGTGCCGGCCCCAGATCGCGTACGCCACGCCTGCCGCTGCAACGAACGGGGAGGCCACCTGGACCGACTTGGTGAACATGCTCGCGGCGCGCTCTTCGAGGCGCGTCACCCGGAGCGCCAGGACGCTGTGCTGAGTCTGGGCCTCCGAGATCTTCGCGGCTTGCGTGGCCTGGACGTCCTCGGTGTTCTTGATGCGGCGGGCGTGGTCACCGAGGGCCTGGCCGAGCATCCCCTTGATCTCGCCGACCTCGATCCGCGTCGCCGTGACGTCCGACCGCAGGCCGGCCACGTCGCTCCCAGAGTTGTTCGTCACGGCCACGTCAGTCATCGAGTCCCCCAGGGTCGGTCGGTCACCTCCTGGCATCGACCCCAGAGACGACGCAGGCCCCGGCCGAAGCCGGGGCCCAAGTCGAGATGCGATCACCTCCCAGGTCAGGCCTGCGGAGCCTCCGTGTCCTCCGCGGCGGCGGCGGTGGCGGCGGCCTCGTCGCGCTCGGCCTGGAGCGCCGCCTCGGCCTGCTCTGCCGCGAGCCGCTCGGCCTCCTCTGCCGCAGCGCCCTCCGCTGCGATGCGCTCTGCCTCCGCGAGGCGCTCAGCCTCGGCAGCGCGCTCGGCCTCCGCGGCCGCCTCGGCCTCCTTCGCGGCCTTGCGCTCGGCGGCTCGCGCCGCCTTCTCGGCCTTCGCCACCTCGGCCGGCGTGAGCACCGGCTGGTGGTGGAACGGGTCGAGCACGGCGACCGGGGCTTCCGTCGTGCGCACGCTGCTCGGCGTGATCGCCGGGTCGTCCGCATGGACGCGGGGGTAGTTCGTCATCGAGTGCCCACCTCCCGGGCGATCTCCGGCGCCGCGCCGAAGTACGCGAGGGAACCGTCGGCGCGGACCTCGAACTTCGGGACGGCGGCGTCAGCCGCGACCGTCGTGGCGACCTCGCGCACCGGCTCCGGCGCCTGCGCGGTCTCGGTGGTCAGTTCCTCCAGCTCGATCGAGCTGGTCTGCACGGGCTTGCCCATGAGCTCCTCCTCCAGGTGGGATGTGACGTACGCCTGGGGAAATCGACCTTCAGCCCGCCTGGAACGCCACGCGCAGCATGTTCAGCGCCTCGGCGCGCGTCTTGCGGATGCGCGACGGCGCCACGCCGAACTCGCGTGCTACCTCGCCCAGGCCGCGGTTGTGGAAGTACAGCTGGGCCATCACGGCCTGGTGCTCGTCAGGCAGGTCCACGATGCGCGAGGCGACCCGCTCGGCTACCGCGTAGGCGTCGGCCGCCTCGTCCGTGCGGTCCCCACCGTCGAGGGCCTCCAGGCCGTGGTCCTGCTCGTCACCCGCCTGCCCGGTCGAGCCGATGGGGATCTGCTGGCGCAGGTGCACGAGCTCGTCGACGTCGACACCGAGCTTCGCGGCCACCTCGGAGCGCGTGGGGGCCCGGCCAAGGTCCTGGGCGAGCTCATCCTCGACAGCGTGCTGCTCCTTCAGCCGGCGCCACGTCAGGCGGCTGGCCCAGGAGGTGGCCGGGGACTTCAGGCCGTCGAGGATGGCGCCACGGATGCGCATGCTGGCGTACGACATGAAGTGCTTGTGCAGGGCGCCGTCGGACTGCTCGATATCGAACCGGCCGACAGCCTCCAGCAGGCCCTGCGCGGCCCACGAAATGAGGTCGTCGCGCTCAACATGGTCAGGCACCCGCTTGTCGTACGCGATCTTCTTCGCAAGCCAGAAGTAGCCCGCTACGAGTTCGTCGCGCGCGCGCAGATCACCGTCGTTGCTGCGGCGCCACAGGGCGTCGAGGTTCTCCAGGTCCAGGGTCACAGCTGGTCGTCCTCCCAGACGTCGTTGGTGCCGAACCAGGCCTCGTGCTCGGGGCGCCACAGCTCCGCGACCTTGCGGCCGGGCAGCCGGCACACCCGGAAGGTGAACTCGGTGACCTCCAGGTCGAGCACGAAGATCAGCCACGGCGTCAGCCGGGTCACCGCGGGGGAGAGCTCGCGGGTATACAGCGAGAGCTCTAGGCGCGTGTGCGCGCCGAGCTGCTTGGGCAGGTGCGGAGCAAATCGGTCAATCCAAGCCACGGGGCCTCCTTCCGGCGCCCTAAGGGAACCTCGATGAGCGCCGGGAAGCCAGCGGCACGGCCCCAATACCACCGTGGGCACGTGCCGAGCGCGGCGGAACACGGACGAGCGAAGGTGAGCATGCTCACGCCGCAGATGGTCGCGATCATCGGAACCCCTCGGGTATCACGCGCGCGGGCGCCACCCAGGCGGCGCACAGCCGCTCCACTGAATCGCGTCAAGAGTTGGGCAGGGCTTGTCAGCCGAACGGCCTAATCGGGGGCCGCCGTCCGAGGCAACTGACTTGTGTGTAACCTCGCCCTCGAACCGCTTCGAGACAGTCTTCGAGGCGTCGAGCTCGCGACGGAAGGGCACCCTGCCCGACCGCATGCGCTACCCGAATGGAGTCCAGCAATGCAGCTTGGCCACGATCGTCAGACCCCCGTTCGGGATCAGCGCTCCCGTCGCCGCCAGACCGCTACCGCGGCCTGAGCCTCGGCCTAGCCGGCCCACCCCCAAAGCCACCGCCCCGGCGCTTCGACGCGCCGTAAGCGGCATCGAGCGCGCGCCCTCATCGGCTGCGCGCTCACCCCCGCGCGCCCTCTGCTGGGCCGGGAGCACCTTGAGAACTCAACAGTGACGACGGAATCGACTGATCCCCCGGCCGTGCGACGACTCTTCGGACGAGCGAGGCTGATGCCCCGGTGGGGCCGCTTGGAGACAGCGATGACGGGCGCGGCTTCCTCGGAATCCGACTGGACATCTGAACACCGTGGAAGCCGCGCCGCCCCTAACCACTCGTTGCACGGCATTTGCACGCCGTGACGCGAGCGAACACCCCAACGTACCGCCCCCGAGGCATAACACCTATGTCTAGTCAGGAAACTCTCAGCACGTGCTCACAGCGGCACACTGAGCAACACCGGCGCCAAGGTGTCAGGGTGGAATGCATGACTAGCGTGAGACAGGCAGCCGAGTTCATCGTCCCGGCAGCGCCCCGCCGCTACCGGCGGGCACCGCGCGCGCAGCGCACCACCGCGACTGGCATCCGGCGACGACAGATCCCGGCGGCCGCAGTCTCGACCGCCCTCCAGCTCGCTGGCGGCGACGCGTCCCGGTTGCTATTCGATGGCGACGGCTCGGTCTACGTCCTCAACTCCCCGCGCCGTCAGGCCGATGGGACGGCATGAGGACTCGACTAGCGATCACCCTTCCCCTGCTCACCCTGGCCCTCGCGGCCTGTTCGGGCGGCACGCCCGCCGCCGCGCCGACGGCCGCCGCCGACGCGAATGAGGCCGCGTACCTCGCCGCCGCCAGCGCGTACCCAGACCTGGCCGACCTCAGCGACGACGAGATCCTGAAGCCCGCCTACCTGATCTGCCGGGAGCTCGCCGCCGGCCGTATCGCGAGCGAGGGCACGCTCACCTGGGCGGCCGGCAATCTCGACGTCACGCCGGTGAACACCGTCGCCGGGCTGAAGGCCACGACGCTCTGCCCCGACTGGTACAAGGGCTGAGACGAACGAAGGCCCCGCCCGGATGATCGGGCGGGGCCTTCGGCTGGACCCTAGCGCGGGCCGTCGGCGCCGCAGGTGGCGCAGGCGTACGCGCTGCCACCAGGGCCCCACGCAGGGATGACCCCGCGCCGCGGCGCCCAGCGGTGTCCGAAGATCCGGCAGAGCCAGCTCATGCGCGCGGCGGCCAGGCCCACGAGCGCGGGTCGCCCTTGCACGAGAACGGCACCGCGTACTCGCGGTAGTCGCCGCCGAGCCCGTGCACGAGCAGGTCGACCGTGGTGTCGTCCGGCAACTCCGCGACGAGGCTGGCCGGGCGCGAGGAGCCCGAGACCGAGCCGGCGTGGTGCTTCGGGTTCGCGCACCGGCACTGCGCCTTCACCGTCGGCAGCGCCTTCGCCCCGATGGGCGCCAGCAGGTCCAGCATCGCCTGGCCCTGGCCGGCGACGTCGACGTACAGCCCCAGCCCGCGCAGCGCCGGGTCACCGCCGCCGACAATGAGCTGGACGATCGAGTCTGCCGCGTCGACGAGCTTCAGCTCGTATGACGCCACCGCCCGGCGCTGGCGCTGCTCGCCCTTGCGGACGTGGACGAGGTGCACGACGCCGATCCAGGTCTCGACGACGAGGTACTGGCTCGGGAGCTCGGAGCCCCAGCGCTCGATCACCCCGGGGACCGTCGACTGGCGAGTGCGCAGCACCACCGCCGGCGAGATCACGCCATCGCCCATCTTCGAGACGTAGTGCACGATCCGGCCCACCGTCGGCGGCAGCGGCGCGCAGTTCTCGAACGGGCACGACGGGCAGTAGCGGTGCGTGTCGTGGTACTCGGGCGTCGGGCATGCCTGCACGGCCGCCCTTTCCTTCTGCTCACAGCAGCTCATGGCCTGCTCCAGTTCCTGGTCCTTCGCGAGAACCACTCTCACGATGCCCCCGGGCATCGACACATCCCGTCGTCACTGCTGAGCACCTGCGCACAGCGGATTATCGAAAAACGCCGAGAGTTCCATCGCGGAAGCGGACCTGCCGTGGTGCCTGGCGCGAAAATCCCCCCCGGTCGGTTAACCGGGGGGGATCGTTCGCTGTGCGGGATCGTCAGCGCGCCATGCGTGCCCGGAGTGCGGCCAGCGTGTCGCGCGCGGCGTCCGCCTTGACGCGCTCCGGCGCCTTGCGGGTGGCGGCGCGACGGGCGCCGGTGCCGTTGCTCGCAGCCAGCACGTAGGACCCGCCGACAGCGGGACCCGCCAGGCGCTCCGGGCTGACAGTGTGCCCGTGCGAGAGAGACACGCGCCGGAGTGCGTCCCGCTGTCCGTCGGCGCCGATGCCCTGCCCGGAGCCGAGGCCGCGCGTCATGGCGGTAGCGACAGCGGACCGGTACAGCCCTGAGGTGAGGTGCGGGACCGGGCGCGCGGCAGGCGGGCAGGGGACCGGACCCGCCAGCACGTGCACGGGCTGATATCCGAGCGCGTACGGGTACCCGTTGCTGTCAGTGAGCTCGGGGGACCGGCGCCCGATGGCACGCACCCCCGGGCGCTGTCCGTCCCGCACGGACTGGCGCCACGTGCGGACCATGGCGCGCGCCGGGCGCTCCGCCAGTCCGTCGCGGTCCCGCTGTCCGCCAGCGCTGACGACGACAGCGCCGCGCCGGATGACGCGGCCTGCGTAGGTGTGCGCCACGGTCCGCACGTCGGCGGGCGCGTCGTCAGCGGCCAGCACGTCCGCCACGGGCGCGCCGACAGCGGCCAGCGCGACGGCCAGCGCGTCCCGCACGTCCGCCACGGTCCGCGTGTCGTCGGCGCCAGTGAGCGCCCGTGCGAGGCGCGTCGCGACGACGCGGCCGGACGCGCTCACCACGTCAACGATCGGCGCATGCGTGCCACGGGCAGGTACGTCGTCGCACGTGCGGCCGTCGCTGTCGCGCGACCCCAGAACGGCCGACAGCACGAGTGCCGTGGTGATATCCGGGCACGCGGCACGGGCGGCGCGGATACCGTCGGCGACAGCGTCCGCCAGCGTGTGCGGCGCCGCCACGGGCGCGGCGCCCGCCATGGCGTGCAACGTCTCCAACGGGACCGCGATCTCACGCGTACCCGTCGCGTCCCGCATGGCGCCGGTCACGGCTCCGTGTGCGTCGGGCTCCGCCCGGATGCCAGTCACGGCCGTCAGCGCGGATTCAAGCGCGGCGCCCGTCAGCGTCGCGATGTGGTCCCAATCAATCGTCAGCGTGTGCATTGTGTCTCCCTAGTCTGGGCGCCCGTGTGGCGCCGCACTCATTCTGTCGGAATGTGCGCGGCGTTGCTTAACAGTGAGCGGCGCGATTGTTTGCGCCGCTCGAAAGGCACGCAACGAACCGTGCCACCGACTTGCCTACGAGCTCGAAGCACAAACGAGCGCCCGCCGGCCTGCCTGCACGCCGGCGCACGCACACACGCTTCAGGGGCTCCAGTGGTGAGTTTTTCGGCCCTGCCAGTAGTGCGCCCGACTTCGGGCGCCGAAACGGTGCGCCGATTGCTTAGAGATGAGGCACGGTGCACGGCGACGACGACAACGTCGAAACGGTGCGCGAGTTGCTTAGAGATGAGGGCGCCGCACGGTGCGGCGCACGACGAGCGGAGACGACATGGACTTCGAGACCTACGAGCGGCGCCTGCGTGCGCTGCACGTCCAGGTGGGACGCGGCTTTCTGACGCCGGATGAGGCGTTCATGGAGGCACACGAGATCGCCGCCGAGTTCTGGATCCAGGCGATGACGCCGGTGGAGGTGCCCGCATGACGTGGCACCCGCTTGACCTGCCAGCTCACCTCCAGCTCCCCGCCGAGGCGCCTCCCGCGCCGCCGGTGACGTTCCACGACGACCCGTGGCAGCACGACCCCGACCGCGCAACGCGGCGCGGGTTCTGAGGCCGCTGCTGACTAGACGCTCTGCATGCACACCGACCAGCTCGGGGCGCGTGTTGTCCGCCTAGTCGGACTGAATGACGCCTGCTAGAGCTCCCGCTCACAGCTTCCGGCGCCTTTCTCACCGGAAGTTGCTTGTAGGTGAGAGGTGGCGCCGCGAAACGTGGGGAAGCGATCCGCGGCGCCATCTTCCAGTCTTCCCGAAAGAGTCATTCTTCCGGGCGCAATCCGTGAAAATCGACCCCACCGAAAGGAGGTAGGAAATGCCCTTCTTCCAGCACGCCGCCATATTACCGTGGCCGCTGCACACCTGATCGACAGATCCCGCAGCCCCGCGGGGGTGAGTGACAGGAATGTGCCCAGCCGGCCAAAACCAGGCACGACCGAGAAAGCGGCATCCGACTCAGCCGCACGGACTCGCCGGAGTTCCGGCCCATTGGGGAAGGGCGAATCGAACCGGCAACAGTTGACCAGCGCTGTAGACCACCCGTGCATCCCGGCACGGGCCCAAGGCTGGCACCGGGTAAGCCCCCTGCCGGTCAAGCACCTACAGAGCGGGACGACGTGAGGCCTGCGAGCACCAGTAGCGCTGCTGGTGCTGAGCCTGGCTGACCTCCTCGTCCGACGCAGAGACCTAGCGAACCAGCACGGCGCTGACGTTCTGCATCCACCCCGACCTTCCGAGCTCGGGGTGGGTGTTGTTCGGCAGCCCCTGTCCGAACCACCCGAACGACACCTAGAGAGTGAGCACCCCATGCGTGACGACAAGCGCAAGGCCAAGCAGGAGCAGACCCGCCGGAACTTCGAGCGGACGATGAAGACGAAGCCCTACGTGGGCGCCGCCTCCACCGTCGAGATCTGACCATGGTCACCCTCGACAAGTCGCCCGCCATCCTCCAGGTCCGGGTCGACGTGCCCTTCACCTACACGCTCACCGCCGGTCACTCGATCGTCGAGGCGTTCCTGGACCTGGACGAGTCCGACCAGCGTGCGGTCCTGCGCGGCGCGGCCATCGCCGTGCTCACCGGGCCGGAGGTTGACCTTCCGGGCCTGCTGGCGAAGATCAACGAGCAGGCCACGTGGGCCCGACTCGGGATCGGCGTGCCGCGGTGAGCGTCAGCCTGGCCAAGCGCCCGGTCATCCAGGGCCTGCTCTGGGTGTGCGACGACTGCCTCTTCGCCCGTGAGGGTGACGGGACCGAGGACCCGCACTGCGAGCCCTGGAACCGTGAGCCCGACACGGACGTGACGCTCGGCGTCGCCTACGGCCATGACGGCTGTGAGCACTCGCCCTACGCGGACGACTACGACGAGCACTCCGAGTCCTGCGAGATGCACACCTTCTCGTCCCGGTCCTGCGACGGCTGCGGCTGCCACCTGGCCGGCACGCGTCACGCCTACACCTGGTGGGCGTGATGACCGGGAAGCACGTAGACACGGACCGGCCGCTGATCGTCGTGGACGTCGCCTACCGGGGGTACGTCCTGGAGTGGGCCTGGGGGACGCGCAAGCGCCCCCCCCACTGGGCGCGGTGTGCCTGTGGCTGACTTCGAGCGCCTGGCTGCCGGTCTGTCGGACTACGACCGCACCACCTTGGAGTACCTGTTCTTCTCCGGCATCCGCGGTCCTGTTCTGGAACGCGTCGCCGCATCCCTTCGACCTTCGAGAAACGGAACCCCAGCATGAGTCACGCCTACCCGGACGGCTTCATCTACACCGGCACGGTGAGCCACGGAACCCTGCGCTCCGAGGACCTGATCGCCACCTTCCTGCCGATCCTGTGCAACCTCGACCGGAACACGGCCAATCAGGTCGGTGACGGCGAGCACGACGAGGCGATCATCGAGACCGTGCCGTACCCGCTGCCGGACGAGCTGCTGGAGCCTGCCTCCGAACTGGCCCTGTGGCTCATCGAGAAGCTGGACGCTGCGGCGCCTGAGGGCTTCTACTTCGGCGCCCACGAGGGCGACGGCTCCGACTTCGGCTTCTGGCCCATCGAGGACGACTGATGGGCGCCCGCGTCGTCACGAACCACCACATCCGGCGCCTGCGCTCCTGGCAGGACCTTCCGGCCGACGCCCGCCCGGACTTCGACTACGTCGAGGAGGACGAGCGCTGGTCCGACCGCTTCGTCGAGTACCGCGGCGCCTGGCACGACGTCATGGACGCCCAGGTGCTCGGTGACGGCCGACCTTTCGGATGGCCGATCGCTCCCGACTCGCCCCTCCAGGGATGGAACGCCGCTGCCAGCGACTCCGCCTGGACCGCGACCATCTTCCGCTGGCCCACCGAGGTGGAGATCTTCCGCCACGACCTGTACTCCGACCGCGACGGCTACATCATCGTCGGTCGCTACATCTCCGACTGAGAGAGGCACGCATGATGCTCACCTTGCGCATCCCGCCCGGCGCGACGCACGCCTGCTACGGCAAGCTCGTCGACGCCGCCGGCCGCCCGCACGATCTGGACAAGGTCATGGAGTGGGGCACCGCGATCCGCGTGCGGATCGAGGGGGACCAGACCTTCGTGGACACCGGCGTCCGGGACCGGACCGTGCCCGACCTGCTGGCCTTCTCGTACCCCGACGGCTCGCATCTTCCAGGGACCGACACCGACCTCCAGGACCAGGCCCAGGCCTACGGGTGGGACGGTCTACTGACCGGCTTCACCGGGCAGTACGGCTACGGGGGGCCGTGCATGCACGCTTCGGAGTTCGTCGGCGGTGGGCTGGCCGACCACATCCTGACCACACCCGGCCTGTATGCCGTGACCGAGATCAGCGAGGACGACGGCGAGCCGGAGTCCTGGGCGATCGCCTACAAGGCCGCCGAGTGACCCGCCGCTACCTCGCCATCCGCGCCTGCGTGCGCTTCCTGGTGGGCTTGACCTTCGCGGTCGCCTTCCTGTTCGTGACCGGCCTGCCGGTCTTCCTGCTCGGAGCCAACCCCTCCTGAGCGATTCCGCCACCGTGAGCACCTGCCCACAGATCCACTGCACCCCGGTCCGCCCTTCGGCGCCGGGGTTGCTTGTTGATGAGGGCCGCGTTCGCGGCACACGACGTCCCTTGAAAGGGGAGCACGTGAGCACCACGACGACTGACACGACGCCTCGCGTCTGGATCGGATCCCTGGCCGCCTACAACGCTGGCGACCTGCTGGGCGACTGGTTCGAGGCGATCGACTGCCCGACCGACGCTACCGAGTGGGTCACGCAGATGATCGCCCGCGGGCAGATCCCCGCCGGCGACGACTGGTACCTGACCGCCCTCATTCAGCGCCACGAGGAGATCTGGGTCTTCGACCACGACAACTTCCTCGGCCTGCTGAAGGGCGAGTGCTCGCCTTCCGAGGCCCAGCGCCTGGCCCAGCTGCTCGACGACGTGCAGGACGACCAGCGCGCCGCCTTCGGCGCCTGGGTCGGTGAGGGCAACGAGCCCGACACCTTCGAGGACCACTTCCATGGCGTCCACGAGTCCTTCCGGGACTACCTCAACGACTTCGTGCCCGACGTGCCGGACGAGCGTCCGCCGTCGTGGGACCACGAGGCCTGCGCCCGCCACGACGCCGCCGAGTTCTTCCGGCGGTACTTCGACTGGGCGGCCTACGTGCGCGAGATGGAGCACGAGTACACCGTCATCCGCCTGGGAACCGACCAGTACGCGGTGTTCTCCGCATGAGCGCCGACGCCTGGGTGACCCCGATCAAGGATCTCGGCATCGCGCCGGGCGACTCCTGGTTCGACCGGGGCGACGGGGAGGTCTTCAGCGACGTCGAGGTGGTCCACTCTGACGACGGGACCTTCCGGATGGAGGGCCGCCTGACCTGCGTGAACTTCCTGCAGGGCTTCGCCGAGATGCACGACGCCTCCCGGCGCTGCCGCCTCTATCTCATGCCCGGCATGCGCTGCTGCGCCGACTCCGGGCACGACGGGTCATGCCGGAACTTCGAGGACTTCGCGAGCGACTGGCTCAACGAGCGCCTCGACAAGATCGAGGCCTTCTTCGGGACCCGCTACGCCGGCCTGGAGTGGGACGGCGGGTGCGATCAGTGGTCGGACCAGCACTTCATCTTCAGCGTGCCCGTCTCGCCGGACCAGACGCCCGAGGACGCCTTCGACGCCCTCTGGAACGCCACCGGCGCGGTCCCGCTCTACAACGAGCTCGACGCCGGCACGTACGGCTGCGAGTACGTCTGGCGCGTCCTGCGCGACCACCTTCAGCGAACGGAGTCCTGACCATGCGCGCTCACGCCTTCCGGGAGACGCACTTCACCGGCAACATCATCTGCGACCGCTGCGGCCTGCTGCCCCTCGACAGCGAGGACAGCGACAGCGCCTGCCCTCGCACCCTCGCTGAGTTGAGGGACGAGATCCTGGCCAACCTCGACGAGACGTACGACCTGGTCTTCGTCGCGTACGACGACAAGTTGACCGACGAGCAGACCGCCGCCCTGGTGCGCGGCGACTTCGAGGCGATCTGGGACTCCACCGACGAGTGGACCTGCGACTCCAGCCACGAGGGCGCCAAGTACCACATCGCGGAGCACCTTGCCGACGCGATCCGCACCTTCGAGGCGGCGGACGATGACGACTACACCGACCTCTCGGACTCCTTCGAGTTCTCCGCGGAGTACGACGAGGTGCGCGAGCTGATCATGGACCGCGACGCCGGCCAGTGGTTCGACGAGTTGATCGGCAACACGCCCGATCCGCTCCTTCGGGTGCCGCTCGTCGACGAGGACCACGCGCTCGAACCGAGCATCGCCACGCCGGCCGACGTGCTCACCGCCTGCGGCTTGCCGCACACGCCGGGCAACGTCCAACTCGCGAACGACCTGCTGGCCAACGTGCCCTCCAGCGTCGGGATGATCTACGCCCTCGCGACGGTGGACCTGGCCGTCGTGAACATGATCCCGTCCGACGCCTTCGCGACGATCACCGGTCCGCACCTGCTGATGGGCAACCCGTTCGCGGGGGCCTACCACGCGGAGGGTCCCTTCGAGGGCTCGGTGAGCGTGGAGCGGGATGACCTTCGCACGGACCGCGACGCCTTCGGGTGCTCCTGGGACGAGTGCGCCGGGCTCGCCTCGGTCAGCTACTACGCGGCCGAGATTGCGGCGGCGCAGATCGAGGTGGCCGCGTGAGGACCTTCGAGCCGAAGAAGACCTTCATCACGGGGGAGTGGCTCCACGACCTCGACCCCCGACCCGCCTTCGAGGGCTACCTCTACGGCTACTGGAACGGGTGGGCCAGATGGACCACCACGCGCGCCGTCATCGAGCGCTTCCTCGTGGTCCACCACGAGACCACCGACGCGGAACTCCCGATCTGGACCTTCGACGGCGACGTGCTCGTCGTGCACCCGCTCGACGAGGACGACGACGAGATCCGCATCGAGCCCGAGGGCGACCTCTACGACGTCAGCCTCGGCTACGTCTGGGAAGAGGTCCGCTACTTCCCGGGCACCAACATCCAGCCCTACGACCTCACGGGGACGGCGCTCGCCGTCGTCACCGTGCCGGAGACACCGTGAACGCACCCCTGTCCTACGCCTCGACGTTCACCGGTATCGGTGGCTTCGAGGTCGGCTTCGACTCGATGGGCTGGGAGAACCGGCTCATGGTCGAGGTCAACGACCACTGCCGGACGATCCTCGCCCGGCACTTCCCGAACACACCCCTGATGGGAGACATCCGTGACGTTCCCGGATCCGCGCTCGACCGCCCCGACGTCCTCGTCGGCGGCTTCCCTTGCCAGGACACCAGCGTCGCCGCACCCCACCGTGCTGGGCTCGCTGGCGCTCGCTCCGGTCTCTTCTGGGAGTTCCACCGACTCCTCGACGAGCACCTCCGACTCGTCGACGAAGCGCGACCCCGGTGGGTCGTCATCGAGAACCCCGAAGGGCTTCTCCGAAGTAACGAGGGACGGGACGCAGCCGCCGTCTTCGGTGGTCTGGAAGACCTCGGGTATGGGTGGTCCTACCGGGTGGTGGACGGGGGACACCTCGGCACAGCCCAGCGACGCCGTCGAGTTCTCGTGGTCGGCCATCGTGGAGGAGACCCCCGACCCGCATGGGCCGTTCTGGGTGACCCCGACGGTGGCGGCGAAGCTCCTGGCGCGCGTCGCCTCGGCCGGGCCCAAGGCGGACCCCGCTCTGCTCCAGGCCCTGTCGGACCTGCTGGAGCCGTGATCTGGCGCAAGTCCGCCCGAGCCCGCAAGTCGATCGCCGCTGGCGGTTACGAGACGTGGGTGCCTGCGGACTTCGCCAACACCCTCACCGGCTTCGACGGCGGTGGCCCGGACCGCCAGACGCACCTGGTCGCGCAGCACGGCGGCCTTCGCGCCTTCACCCCGACGGAGTGGGAGCGCCTGCAGGGCTTCGCCGACGGCTGGACCGACGGCATGCCCGCATCCGCGCGGTGGACCGCCCTCGGCAACGCCGTGCACACCGGCACGTCGGCCTGGCTGGCGCGCCGCCTCGACGCGGTGCACCACCGCATCCCGCAGATCAACCCGGCGCTCGCCAGCGCCTGAGAGGACCAACATGATCGCCCCACACGAGGCGGCAGCGACCTTCAATGCCGCGACCGCCGCCGTCCGTGCGACGGCGTGGAGTCTCGAACAGGAGGCCGCGCTCGCCGCCGTGCGACTCCTCGCCGCACACGCCCTCGACGCGGTGCCCGACGCAACGCACCTGCTCATCGAGTCCTCCGACCAGGGCAACTACATGATGTGCACGGCCGGCTCGGTCGAGCGCGACGGCGTGACCGTCGCCAGTGGGACCGACTGGGACGACAGGTGCGAGCTACACGACCTCGACGCCGCCGCTTCCTGGCTCACATGGGGTGCCGCGGCCTGGGAGCAGTACGCCGACCCTTTCCACCCGTACACGAACATGCGCGGCGGCTACGTCGCGCTCGACCTGCGGCGCATTGCCGCTGACCAGGAGGCCTGATGCACACCGACGAGGACAGCATTCTGGCGATCGTCGACCAGCAGGGCTGGAACGACGCGACCCTCCTGGCCCTCATGGGCGAGTTCATCTACCGCCACCCGCGGCGCACGCGCCGCTTCCTGGAGTACGTCCGCCGAGTCCAGCGCGAGGAGAACGCCTGATGCCCACCCTGAACGACCTGACCGTCACCTTCGACGAACGTGACGACCTGACCGTCGGCACCTTCGTCGGCTACAACGGCCGCTGCGAGGTCCGCGTCGTCACGTCCAGCGCGACCGTCTACTTCACCGAGGACCACTTCCTGGCCCTCTTCAACGAGCTCGGCAAGCACCTGTTCCGCTCCTTCGAGATCGAGGCCTTCGACGACGCCCACGGGCACAACGTCAGCCTGAGGACGACGCCGCTTCTCGACGAGGACGTGCACGTCACGCTCAACGGCGAGGTGCTCTTCAAGGGCGAGGTGACCCGGTGACGATCCAGTCCGACCGCGTCATCAGCGCCGCCGTCGACCTGCTGGGCCTGCCCGGTGACCGACCGTTCCAGAGCCCGGAGTACCAGCGGGCCATCGTCGAGATGACCACGAGCCTGGTCTCGGACGCACCCTTCCACGACGTCGTCGAAGACGGCGACGAGCGCAAGGCGATCGTCGCCACGCTCCTCGGCGTGCCGCCCGAGCCCGACCTTCGCAGCCCGCTCGACGGGTTGCTGTAGCGCCCCCCGACCAGACAACCTCCCCCTTCCCCAGGAGCCAGGAATGCCCAGCACGAACGAGAACCGCGACAAGGCGCCGAGCGACGACGCCGTCCGCCTTGTCGGTGCGGTCGCCGCGAGCGACGCCATCGCACACATGACCGCCATCTCGACCTTCAACCTGGCCACCGCGGTCAGAGCGTTGCAGTCGGGCATGGGCGGCACGCTCACGTTCCACCTGCCCAGCCAGCGCGGCAAGGCCGCGCAGGTCGTCTACGAGGGCTTGGCGCCGACGCGCTGAGCACCTGCCCAGAAAGGAGTGCGAGATGGTCTGCCCCGTCTGCGGTGGCGCGCCCGTCGAGTCGGTGGTCTACGACTACCTGACGTGCACGAAGTGTCGGGAGCTCCTGAGTCCCGGCGAGCTGGTCCGGCGCAAGACGCGCCGGACCCGCGTCCGCTACGCCCGGGCCAACGGGCACACCAAGCACTACGGCACGAAGAAGGAGACGTCGTGATCGAGATCCTCATCGAGCGTGACCCCGACAGCTTGACCGACGTCACGCTCTTCATCGACGGCGAGGAGGTCCCCGCCCGGGAGATCGACTACCGGCACATCGACCCCGGCGTCGGCTACCTGTTGTCGGAGTGGCGGGAGGACCGCGCCGACATCAAGGCGGCTGGCCACAGTCGCGCGTTCACCGCGGCGGCACTCGCAGCGCACGACGCGGCCGAGCGGTCCCCGTACATCGAGGATGACCTGGCCGAGCCGCTGTACGAGAAGTGCGCCGAGTGCCACCTCTTCGTCGAGCCGAACAGCTCGCACGACAGCGCGGACCCCGAGTACGCAGCCACGCTCGCCGAGTACGTGCACCTGCATCGCGGCGACAAGGCGGACGACGAGCTCGACGCGAGCCACGAGGCCCGCCCTTCCGGCGAGATCGCCAACCTCACCCAGTGGCGCATGTACGGCCCCGAGGCCATGCGCGCCCGCTTCAACCCACGAGAGGAGTGACCGCATGGCCAACGTCGCATCTGGCGTCGCGCTGAGCTTCGGGCTCATCACCGCGTCCGTGTCCATCCAGGCAGCCCTGGAGGCCAAGGCCAAGACGGGCAACGTCATGGTCTGCGACACCGGACACCCGCCGCACCAGATCCGCGCACCCCGCGTGTGTGACGAGTGCAACGGCGAGGTGCCCTACCAGCAGCTGAAGAAGGCACGGCCCGTCGACGGCGGGCTCGTGGTCCTGGAACGGGAGGAGATCGAGCAGGCGTCCGTCGACGCCACGAAGTTCAAGAAGAAGGCCGGTGTCACCGCGCACCCGGTCGAGCAGGTCCAGGTCCACACCGCGACCGGCGAGAAGATGTACTACCTCACGCCCGACAAGGGCCACGAGGACGGGTACACGACGCTCCTGGCCCTGGTGCTGAACCACCCGGAGCTCGCGTTCGTCACGCAGTGGACGCCGCGCACCGCGCTGGGCCAGTTCCAGCTGATCGTCCACGACGGCGTGCTCGCCTTCCAGGAGCGCACCGAGTCAGCCGGTTCCGTCCGGCCGGCGCCCGTGCTCGACCTCACGGTGAACGACGCCCTGGTCGGGCTCGCTGAGCAGGTGCTGGCGATGCCCGCGTCTGTCAGCGACTACGACCCGGCGACGTACCGGGACGGCTACGAGGACCGCCTGGCCGCGATCATCGCGGGCAAGGAGGTCGTGGCTGCCACGACGACGAGCGCCACACCCATCGCGCCCGCGTCCGACCTGATGGAGAAGCTCCGCGCCCAGGTCGCCGCGGCGGCCCCGGCGCCGAAGCGGCGGGCCACGAGGAAGAAGGTGGCCGCATGAGCATGACGACCGACGCGTACGCCTGCCGGTACGTGGTCGACGGCACCGACACCGACGGCACGGTGTGGAACCGATGCCTCGTCCATGACGAGCTGGCGCCCTCGAACGAGGCGCCATGCTCCGACGCCGGCGCCGACGATGCGGTGCGCAGGTGCCCTGAGTGCGACGCCGACATGCACCTCGTGCCCTACAACTTCAACGGCTTCGAGCACACCGACTGGGGCCTCGCCTGCACCGACTGCGACTACCACGACCTCTAGGAGGACCCGATCTACCGTCTGATCCCGCGCGAGATCCGTGCGGACCTGCACGCCTACGAACAGGAGAGACGTGATCCCCATCCAACCGATGCTCGCCTCGCCCAGCAGCGGAGCGAGCAACCGAAGACCGCTCGACCTCGGCCACCTCGCCACCGCCGGTGGCTGGGTCGCAGAGGAGAAGCTGGACGGCATCCGAGCCATCGTCGAGTCCGACGGTGGCTCGACTCGTATCTGGAACCGGAGCGGCGTCGACATCAGCGACCGCTTCCCTGAGATCGCCCGGCAGCGGCTGCTCCCCGTCGTGCTCGACGGGGAGATCGTCGCGACGGACGGCCTCTTCCAGACCGTCGCCACGCGCGACAAGCAGACGAGCGGGTACGGGGCGGCCGCGCGCCGCAACCCGTGCCGCTTCGTCGCGTTCGACCTGCTCGCCTCGCACGACGAGCCCCTGACGCACCTGCCCTACAAGATGCGCCGCCAGCTGCTGCGCGGCGTGTGCGGCAACCGGCGCACGGTGCGCCCGGTGCGGCAGTCGGGGAACATCCTCGCCCTCTGGGACGAGGTGCTGACTGCCGGCGGCGAGGGCGTCATCTGCAAGCAGCTGAACTCGGTCTACCTGCCCGGCGCCCGCGCCAGCTCGTGGGTCAAGTTCAAGGCCGTGCAGCGCCTGACGGCAGTCGCCGTCGGGTACGAGCACGGGCTCAACCGCGACTTCGGAGCGATCCGGCTCGCGCTCATCGGCAACGACGGTCCGATCCCCATCGGGAAGGTCGGCACCGGCTGGAAGGAGAAGCACGGCAAGCAGATGCAGGCGCGCCTCGACGCCCAGGAGATCTTCCTGGTGGAGATCGAGGCCCTGAACCGCACTGCCGACAACGCGCTGCGCTTCCCGGTCTTCCGGGGCGAGCGCACAGACCTGGACCTGACCGCGGCCAGCGCCGACCAGCTCGCGCTGCTGCCCATCTACTGAGGAGGAAGCGATGGCGACGTACGGCGTCGAGATCGGCCACGACGTCCGGCGCTGGACCACCTACAGCGTTACCGACCCGACCGACGAGGAGCTGGCCACGCTGCGCGAGGGCGCCGACGAGGCGGTGGACCTCCTGCAGAGGATGGAGGCCGCCGGTCGGGCTGAGGGCGCCGGCTGGACGGACGAGGAGAACCCTGACCCGTTCGACTGGGACCTGGACCCCGCCGTCGTGAGCGTCGAGGGCTGATGCCGCGCCCCCCGAAGCAGTACGGCGTGCTGCTGTCCTGCGCGCCGATGGACCGCGACGACATCGACCGGCAGGTCGACGGACCGTTCGCCACCCGCGCCGAGGCGACCAGCTACGGCATCTCGGCCACGCGCTCCGGCATCGAGTACGAGGTCATGTCCCGCGTCCGCAACAACGACCCCTGGCGCTCCCTGCGCCACGAAAGCATCGCCGACGTCATCCGCCGGCGCTGGCAGTAACCCTTCACAGAGAGGCATCCCCATGGCGACTGACGCCAACGAGGTCGAGATCGAGACGACCAAGCTCTACGGCACCGGCATGAACCCCGAGGTGGAGAAGTTCCCCGTCGTCATCGACGCGATCGACGGGTCCAGTTCACGGACCTTCCACCTCACCGTCTCCGCAGCCGAAGAGCTGCGCAACGCCATCGACGACGCGCTCCACCAGGTGGAGTACCGCACCTTCGACGAGCCCGACCCCGACGTCGCGCACGACCGAGCACGAGAGGACGCCTGCTGGTGAACGCGAGCAAGCCGGCCTTCGAGAGCGCCAACGAGCGCTTCGTCGCCAAGAACATCAACCCCCAGCCCAAGCGGAAGGACCCCAAGAACCCATGAGCACCCTGCACACCGACTTCGCCGCCGTCCAGGCGGAGCTGAACGCCGAGTTCCCCGAGCGTCGCGACGCGGTCGAGGTCCTGACCCTCGCGCTCCTGACGGGGCAGCACTCGTTCCTGCTGGGCCCTCCCGGCACCGGCAAGTCCAAGCTCGCCCGCCGCTTCGTCGAGCACTTCCCGGGCGCGCGCTACTTCGAGACGCTGCTCTCGAAGAACCGCCCCGACGCCGCGGTGCTCGGCCCGTACGACATGGCCAAGCTGCGCGAGGAGAGCGCGTTCGTCCGCAAGGACGAGGGCTACCTCACGTCGGTGGACGTCTCGTTCATCGACGAGATCGGCAAGATGTCCCCGACGTCGGGCCACGACATCCTGGCCGCGCTGAACGAGCGCATCAAGCACGAGGTCAGCAACGGTCGCTCCGCGCACCGGATCCCGCTGCACTCGGTCATCACGGCGAGCAACGAGCTGCCGGCGGCCGAGTCCGAGGACGCCGCCGCGATGTGGGACCGGCTGCTGTTCCGCACCACGGTCGACTACATCGTCGGCAACACCGACTTCCAGACGATGCTGTCGGCCGTCGACGGCCCCATCGGCACGACGATCCCCTGGCCGCAGGTGCTGTACGTGGCCGAGGAGGTCCGGGACGTGAAGCTCACGACCGAGACGCTCGACGCCGTGGTCGCGCTGCGCGACACCTTCCGGCAGGAGGGCCTGTCCGTCAGCGACCGCCGCTGGCGGGACTCGATGGCCGCGGTCCGCGCCACCGCGTGGCTGCGCGGGTCGGACTCCACCGAGCCCGACGACCTCTACGCCCTGCGCTTCACGCACTGGGACAACGTCGAGACCATCGGCAAGGTCGCCCGCATCATCCTCGGGCTGATCTCCCCGGAGAACGAGGAGATCGCGACGCTGGCTGACGACGCCGCGGCGCTGGAGGCCGAGCTGGAGTCTCGCAAGGGCGAGGCGCGCGAGAAGATCAGGGCGTTCCTGGTCGAGGCCGGCGGGAAGAAGACGCAGGCGCAGGAGCACATCGTGGCGCTGCGCACGAAGGTCACCGCGCCCCGCCAGCTGGCCGAGCTCGACCGGCTCAACGAGCGCCTCGACGCCTTCCTGGCGCGCGGCAAGAGGCTCGCGGGCCTGGACAAGCTCTGATGGCCGGGCGTTCGTTCATCCCCTTCGAGGCCATGACCGACGCACAGCAGGTCGAGCACCTTGTCGTGGCGCACGCCCTCGACGCGGAGTATTTCGACGACGGCCGCGACCCGCGCGCGTACTTCGCCGGGCTCACGGCCAGGGAGCGCGTCGCGTACTGGCACGACGCCGACCACGTCGAGGACCCCGAGGTGCTCGGCGACAGGCTCCGTCACGACCACGACAAGGAGGTGCGTTGATGTTCGGCTGGAGCGATGAGGAGGAGCACGACGACGCCGTCCCGCACGACCGCTTCGACCAGATGTCGTGGAACGGCATGCGCATGGAGTCCATCTCGATCGACGAGATGGTCAACGAGCTGTCCGTGAAGTACGACCACGTCGAGGACTTCGCGCAGGACGTCTACTCGCTCCTGGCCAAGGGCGACCCGCGCGTGCGGGAGCCCGAGGAGATGAGCCTGTCGCACGTCCCGCTGCGCCAGGTCACCGACGAACTGCAGGACCTCACTGAGCTGAAGCGGCTCCGCACCTGGACCGTCGGCGACCCGTTCAACGCGGCCCTCGCCCTCGGATCCATGAAGGAGGCGCTGCAGGGCTCGCTCGAACGGGCAGCCCAGCTGAAGGGGCAGGCCGAGGCAGCGCAGGCCGCCAGAGACGCCGCACGACAGGCCGCGCAGGAGGCGGCTGACAACCCCGGAGATCCCGGGGCCGGCGAGGCCGCAGAGCAGGCGTCGGCAGCCGCCCAGGCCGCCGCTGACCACCTGCAGGCAGGTGCCGAGCAGCAGGCAGCCGAGGGCGCCCAGGCCATGCGCAAGGCCGTGAAGGACGCGCGCGAGGAGGTCGAGGAGGTCAACGAGTCGGCCGCCTCGTACGGCCTGGAGCCGGGGGAGTTCCAGCGCATGCCGGCCAAGGAGCGGTTCGCTCTGGCGCGCCGGCTGCAGTCCGAGAAGCTGCGGAAGTTCGCAGCGCTCATCGGGCAGTTCCGCCAGCTGGCGGCCGCCGAGTGGCGCCGCCGGTACAACGACGGCTCCGACGAACAGGTCGGTATCAAGCTCGGTGACGACCTCACCAGGCTCACCGGCCAGGAGCTCATCAACATGGCCACACCCGAGCTGGAGGACGACTTCTGGCGCCGGTTCGTGGACAAGGAGCTGTGGGTCAAGGAGCTGCGGGGACGCGAGCGGGTCGGCAAGGGCCCGATCATCGTGGTCGCTGACGAGTCCGGCTCGATGGCCGACGAGGGCGAGCTCTGGGCCAAGGGCCTGGCGCTCGCGCTGCTCGACCAGGCGGGCCGCGGCAAGCGGGACTTCCACTACATCGGGTTCGCATCGGGCCCGCTGCGGGAGTTCTCGTTCCCCGGCGGGAAGGCCGACGTCGACAAGGTCATCGAGATGGCCGAGGGCTTCCTCAACGGCGGCACGGACTTCGCGCGGCCGTTGCGGCGGGCGCTCGACCTGGCCATCGCCGCCGGCAAGGAACGCCCCGACATCGTCTTCATCACCGACGGCGTCGCGGGCTCGCTCCCGTTCCTCGAAGAGTGGCGCCAGGTGCGCCACGAGCTCTCCATCCGCTGCTACGGGATCTTCGTCGCGACCGGCGGGTACGGCCTCCCTAGCGAGGTGCTCGAAGAGATCGCCGACGACGTCCGCACCATCGCGGACGTCACCAACACGTCGCAGGTCGCGGACATCCTCCGCGGCTGACACCACGCCCACGAAGGGGGCTGCCCATACCGGGTGGCCCCCTTCGTCATACCCCCGAAAGGAACCTCGTGACCACGCTCTCCGACTACGTCGACGGCGCAGGCGACCTGCCCCTGCTCGGCACGATCTGCATCAACACGACCTACGACGGCAGCTACGAGGTCGAGCTCGTCCAGGAGGTCTTCCAGGCCGAGGGGCTCGACACGAGCTTCATCCCGTCGCCGTCCGGCGCGAAGGACGCGTTCTCGAAGGCGATCACCAACCACAAGGAGACCAGCTACGTCCTGAGCAACGGGCACAAGGTCTCGATCATGCTCCGCGAGATGGACTCGTCGAACCCCACCGAGTACGCGGTGCGCGCGCTGGTGCGCGAGGAGCGCTCGACCAACGGCGAGTCGCTCTTCTACGACAACATCGGGGAGATCAAGCACTACCACGGCGTGCGCCGCGGAGCCGGCCGCCAGGTCGACGACACCGCCGCCCGCCTCTACTGGGGGCTGGCCGCGAACAGCGACACCCTGGCCCTGTCCGACGAGGAGCGCGCGAAGATCCGCAACGTCGCCATCCGCGTCCACAACGACTACCAGCGCTACCGCAGTTCGCTCGACGGCAAGAAGGTCCGGGCCATGGTCACGAGCTACCTGCGCCACCTCGACGCCATCAAGCTGAAGGACTCGGTCTACTTCGTCCCCGTCGCACACAGCGAGTCCGTCCGCGCGCTGCGCGTCGCCGTCTCCCACTTCGGCGAGTGCACGCTCGACGGCATCCCGCTCGTCGACTTCCAGGACCAGCGAGACCTCATCATCCGCACGTTCCAGGCCGATACCGACGACGCCATGAGCACGCTCGCTGGCCAGCTGCAGCAGGCGCGCGCCAACCCGTCCGCCGCCACATACGAGAGACTGCGCAAGCAGTACGACGAGCTCACCACCCGCACCCGCACCTACACCAGCACGCTCGGCGATTCCGTCGCCAAGACGACTGGCTCTCACGAGATCGTGAAGGCCGCGCTCGTCGCCCTCCAGACGGAACTGCTGGGCGGATGAGAAGGGGATCCGACATGACCAACCACCGCGCCTCCGCCGCCGTCCAGGACGTCCTGGATGCGGCCGCCATGCTCGGCCTCGCGTTCTCCAACGTGAAGCCCGGCACCCGCCTCGCCGCCCTGCGAGACAGCCTCAGCGGGCTGCAGCAGAAGCTCTCCCGCGTCGAGGCGATCCTCGCGATGGACGAGGACATCCGGCTGACCTTCGACGAGGGCACCGAGTTCACCAGCGACGAGCTGCGCGAGCTGTCCGAGCTGGAGAAGGCGGTCGCGTTCTCGCTGCCCGACAAGCTCCCCGGGCAGATCGACGCGCGCGTGCTCGACGGCCGCGTCATCGCCGGCCAGCTGCAGCAGGCGCTCGACGGGCGTCGCATCGACATCGTCTGGGACTCCACGGCGCGTGTCGGGCACGTCAACATCGGCCCGCTGCTGGCCGACCTCGTCGAGCAGATCGACCCCCACGGTGAGGACGTCCCCGGCTTCTGGGCCGACGACGAGGAGGACGAGGCGTGACGCTCGAAGATGCCGTCGAGGCCCTCCGGGAGCGAGGCTTCGGCTACGACCGGCTTGACCAGCTCGCCTGGGACTTCCTCGCGGAGGAGTGCGACGGCCCGACCCGTACCGCCTTCATCGACTTCCTGCTGCGCGCCGACGCCTGACGTCGCGCGCCCCCCCTACTGAACGGAGACCACACCGCATGAACACCCGAGCCGTGATCGAGAAGCGACTGCAGTCCATGCCTGGCCCGAAGAGCGGCGAGAAGCTCTTCGAGGGCACCACCTACCCCCGCGAGTGGGACGAGTACGTCGGTCAGGACGAGGCCAAGCGCTACCTGCGCGCGTCGTGCGTCTCCGCCAAGATGCGCCAGGAGCGCCTGGAGCACGTGCTCATCGCGACCGGCCACGCCGGCATCGGCAAGACCGCGATCGCGAAGCTCACGGCCGCCGAGATGGGCGTCGGGATGGTCGAGGTCCAGGGCTCGATCTCCGAGGCCGAGGCGCTGCGGATCTTCGCCAGCATGAGCGACGGCGACATCCTCTTCTGGGACGAGATCCACCAGGCCGTCGCCGGCGGCAAGGCCAAGGCCGAGTGGCTACTGCCCGTGCTGCAGGACGGCGTGATGATCTCCAGCCGCGGCGTCACCCCGATCCCCGACATCACCATCGTCGGGGCCACCACCGACATCCAGAAGCTGCCCGAGACGATCATCGATCGGTTCGTCGTCAAGCCCGCCATGGAGGAGTACACGGACGAGCAGGCGCTGACCATCGCGCAGGTCACCTCGAAGAAGATCTTCCGCGGCCTGCAGCTCCCGTTGCCCGACGAGCACACGTGCGCCGTCGTGGCCCGCGCGGCCAACAACAACCCCCGCTCGATCACCGCGCTGATGCGCACGCTGCGCGACTCCGCCCTGTCGGAGAACGCCATCGTCACCCCCGCGGGCCTCTACTCCACGGACGCGATGTTCCGCTGGACCGGCATCACGCCGGACGGCCTGGACAAGCTCGCGCAGGACTACCTGGAGGTGCTGCACGTCCAGTTCTCTGGCAAGGGCGGCGAGAAGTCCATCGCGGCCGCGCTGGGCGAGCCGACGCCCCCGCGCCACACCGAGAAGCTCCTCATCCGCAAGGGCTTCATGCGCATCATGCCTGGCGGCCGCGAGCTGACCGCCGAGGGCATGGACCGCGCCCACCAGGTCCTCGTCGACCGCGGCTACGACATCTGAGAGGAGGCCACACCGTGGCCCAGAACGTCCAGTCGTTCGCGTTCATCCGTCGCACCCAGAACCCCGACATCAAGGAGGAGCCGATCCCGCTCATGCCGCGCAGCACGAAGAACTACGTGCGCCGGCCGAAGGCCAAACCCACCGCGCGCGAGCAGCTCATCGCCCGCCTGCGCGTCCAGTACCCAGGCGTCGACGCCGAGGGCATCGCGGACCTCGCGATCGCCACGCTGGGCACTAGCCCACGCACCTGATCTGTCTGCCTTTCTGTCTGTCTGAAATCCAGGCGGTCACCACCCGGTGGCCGCCTTCTTCGTGCCCCAAGGAGGACCCCATGACGTACCCCCAGACCCCCGCCCCCGTCCCGCCGGTCGCCAAGAAGCGCCGCTGGCCCTGGGTCGTCGGCGGCCTCGCCGTGCTCTTCGTCGGCGTCGCGATCGGCAGCTCGGGCAGCGACGACAAGGCCGCGCCCGAGCCGGCGGCGACCACCACGCCCGTCACCGCGCCGGCGCCCGAGCCGGTCGTCGAGCCCGCCGAGGACCCGACGACGGAGTCCGCGGTGCCCGGCCTCGACCAGGTCGAGCTCCAGACCCTCGCCCTGAAGATGACGCTGCGGCAGTCGGACAACCTGGAGCAGCTCTGCACCGCCTACGACACGCTTGGGCTGGACGCGACCGCGGCCCTCGTGAACGGCGAACTCGACCCCGCCGACCAGTTCTCCACGGCCGCGATCGAGGCGTCGTTCGAGGCGATGTGCTGATGGGGGAGGATGCGGGCATGGCTCGCCACCCGGACCCCACCACCCAGGACGTCGACGAGGTCCTCGACATCCTCGCTGGGCCGCGCGAGACGCAGCCCGGTGAGCGGGCCTGGACGCACCCGCGCAAGGGCACTCTGCACGGTGTCATCGTGCGCGAGGATGGCGGCTGGACGACCATCCGACTGACCCGCCACCACCGCGAGGCTGACGCCGGCGAAGAGCTCACCGTGCGAACCGCCTGGCTCACCCCGAAGGAGGCCTCGATGCCCCAGTCTTGGACGGCCGACGACATCGTCGACACCCTGCCCGCCGGCTACCGCTGGGCGACCGCGAACGAGGCCGAGCGATGGAACGAGCACGCTGGCCGCATGGTCCAGGTGCGGCGGGGTGACGGCGACGAGACCGATCTCGCGATCAGGTCGACCCACACGAAGAAGGAGGAGGACGCGTGAACGACGTCACCAAGCTGCCCCGCTGGGCGCAGCAGCGCATCGAGGTCCTGGAGCGGAACCTCGCAGCCGCGCAGGCCAAGCTTGACGCCGGCCCAGGCGCATCGAACACCTACCTGCACGCCTGGACGGACACGGGGGAGAGCGTCGGCACGCCGCTCGGGACGGACGTCTCGATTCGCTTCGAGCTGGGAAACCACACGCACATGTTGGCCGGGCTCACGCCCGACGGGACGCTCCAGATCCAGCTGTCCGGGCGCGACGCCTCCAGCGCGTTGCAGGTGATTCCGCGCTCGTCCAATCGGGTCGAGATCCAGCCCGAGATCAACCACCATCGCGGACTGTTCGCAGCCCGCAAGGTGGCCGGGTACGAGATCGGCGACGAGTCCTGGGGCGACACTCTCGTCGAGGCCTACATGGACCCCGACAGGGCCATCGCCAAGCTGCCGGACGCTTGATGGCGGCCGACCTGCGCAGCCCGATGGTCGTGGTCGCGACCGACCGCCTCGACGAGCACCGTCGGCGCGTGCCCACCGCGCCGACCATCCGCCTCCGGCTGTTCACGGAGGCGGGCGCGGAGCGCGGCTGCAACCTCTCCGAGGACGAGGCGCTGGCCCTCGCGGAGCAGTTGCTCGTGTCCGTCAGACGGGCCAAGGGCAAGGACCTGCGGTGATCGCCCAGTGGTGGCGCCGTCGCCGTCTCCTGCGACGGCTACGAGCGCTCGGGATCGAGCCCCAGGACTGGCAGCTCGAATACCTCGACCACGCGCTCCGCAAGCGCTAGAGGGAGCCCTTCATCAGGCCCCGAATATCGACGCCCTGGCGCCGCAGCCACGCGAGTGCTGTGGTGCCAGGGCGCTCCACAATCGCCTGCAGCGCGGGCGTGAAAGTGGCCGCGTGCGCGTGCACCATCTGGTGACAGATGTGCCCGTAGCCGCCGCCCAGTGTGACCAGGTTCGCCGGCCCATGGTTGTTCCGGTCCTGGCTCCTGAACACGATGTGGTGCAGTGCCGCCGGGTCCGCCCAGCGGCCGCACACGCGGCACAGGCCGCGGTCTCGCTCATGCACGGCGCGGCGAGACTTCTCCGGGATGTCCGTCGACTTGGGCATCAGGGCACGAGCTCGCCGGGCATGTCCGCATCGTCGATCACGACGCCCGTCTCGGGGTGCACCCAGCGGGCCCGCGGCGCGTCGTACCAGAAGTCAGCCATCAGACGGCCTCGTACGTCTCCGCGAAGATGTCCGGCTTGCAGGGGTAGAACTCACCCTGGACGCCCCGGATGATCCAGTCGCCGGGCGACGCCGTCATTACGCCCTCCAGCGTCGCGATCTGGAGGTTACGGATGTCCTGGGTCGAGACGGTCGGCGCGCGGTAGTCCTCGCCATCGACCCAGTGCATGATCGCACCCGCCGACGTCGATGAGCCCGTGAACTGGTGTGCCTCGATCTCGACGGGCACCTTGCGGAACATCGGCATGTCTCAGTCCTCTCGTCCGCGGCGCACAGCCGCCTTCGCCTGGTGCCGCGCGCGCCGCCGCGCCGGCCTCTTCCACCCGTTGCACTCCCAGTGCTGGCAGCCGTCATCGCACGGACTCGCCGTACGACCGCCCGAGGATCCACCGGCGCCGCTCAGTGCGCGCCATCAGTCGTCCTCCTCGACCAGCCAGAAGGCCGCGCGCGTGATGCCCACGGCCAGCAGCGAGTAGGTCACCAGGCCGACTGCGGCCACCGTTAGCGCGCGCTTCATGCCCCCGACCATCGACCCCTGTCGCGAGGGGTCGCACGATGACACTGCAGGCACGTGCCGACAGGCGACGAGGCGGGGCCCGTCCGCCGCGATCCCGTGCACCCATGGGTGCACCGAACGCTCTCAGGTGTACTCAGATGCACAGACCTGCATCGAAAGATCCGCATGATTACGCGGATCTCGGTAAAGGCGCAGGTCAGCGATCACTCTTACGGGGGATTCAAGTCCCCCTCCGGACACTTTAGATTGGGCCCCTGACCTCGTGATATGCGAGGCAGGGGCCCTTCGTTTTACCCTGTGGGTGCACCGTGGGTGCACGGTCAGGGGCGCGGAGGGCTCTCCGGACGTACGAGGGGAGCCGAAGTGGCACGCATCGAGGAACGCAAGCGGGCTGACGGCGGCATCAGCTACCGCGTGTGGTGGCGGCTCGGAGGGACCCGAGATGGCGCACCCCAGACCGAGACCTTCACCACCCCCGAGCGCGCCGCGTCGTTCAAGCTCGACGTCGAAGACGCCGGCCAGCGATGGCCGCAGGGCTGGGTCAAGGGCTACGGCTACCGCCAAGTCGACCCCAGCACACCGACCCTGAGCGACGTCGCCAACTCCTACTTCGACCGCCAGGAGCAGCGCGTCAAACTCAACAAGCTCACCGCCTACACGCTCCAGCGCTACCGCCGGAACTGGGAGCTCCACCTGGAGCCCGTGCTCGGCGACATCCTCTTCGCCGAACTCACCGACGACGACGTCGCCAACCTCGTCGACGAGCTCGCGAGCGACTACTCCGCGAAGAGCATCCGCAACTGGCACGGGACGCTCTTCTCCATCGCCCAGCACGGCGCCGTCAAGAAGAAGCTCCGGCCCGACAACCCGTGCGTCGGCACCGACCTTCCGGACCCCGTCGACCTGAAGCAGGTGCGCTTCTTCCAGCACGGCGAGTGGGCCCTCTTCCGGGCCAACCTGAAGGCCGACGTGCACCTGCTCGTCGACCTCATGCTGTCGACCGGGATGCGCTGGGGTGAGGCGTCCGCGCTGCGCTGGAGCGACCTCGCCGAGGGCCAGGACGGCACCGTTGTCGTGCACATCGAGCGCGCCTGGCAGGCCCGCGGCGAGAAGGACGACGCGCCCATCAAGGACGGCGTCGGCGAGACCAAGAAGTGGAAGCTCGGACCGCCCAAGGGCCGCAAGGAGCGGTGGGTCGTCGCACCTGCCGACGTGGCCGCGCGCCTCGCCGCGAGCGCCGAGGGGAAGCGTCCCAGCGACTACGTCTTCACCACGCGCTATGGCAACCCCTGGCGGCACACGGACTTCCACTCCGACCGCTGGCTGCCGGCGGCCAAGGCGGTCCAGAAGACCGGCCTCGCGAAGCGCTTCACGCCGCACATGCTGCGCCACACCGCCGTCGTGTGGGCACTGGCCGAGGGCGTCAAGATCGAGGTCGTCTCCGAGATGCTCGGGCACGCCAGCATCCAGATCACCTACGACGTCTACGGCGGGCTCGTCGACAAGAAGACCCCCGAGATGGCCCAGGCCGTGGCGCGCGGCATGCTCCTCGCGCAGCAGTCCATCGTGCCGCTACCCAGCCCCGAAGAGGTCGAAGCGCGCGTCATCCGTCCCGGCCTCCGCGGCGAGTCCCGGCGCCGCGCCAGCTGACCCCAGGCACACAGGAAGGGCCCCCTCGGATCTCTCCGTGGGGGCCCTTCGTCCGCTGTCTCAACGGCCTGTCTCGACGCGCCCAGCGCGCCGAAGTCGAGAAGCAGTCTACAGCCGGGAGCGTGCCGTGCTGCGCTCGCGCTCCGCCACCTTCGGCTGCTGCTCGCCGGCCGCGATGATCGCGTCGATGTGCGCCTGCGTGAAGCGCACCTGCTTGCCGATCTTCGTGAACGGCACCGCGCGCGCCGCCACCTTCTTCCGCAGCCACGACTCCGAGATCGTCAGCACCGCGGCCGCCTCCTCCATCGTCAGCAGGCGCGGACGGGGGAGCGCGTCGTTACCCTTCGCGTTGGCCGGATTCAGGTTCATACGTCCGCCCCTCGGTGCTTCAGTAGCGCGGTCAGCGCCGCCACCCGGCGAGCCGCGGTGGACTGCTGCTCCCCGGCCTTCTTTAAGCGCAGCTGCAGCTCGTCCGTGCGCAGATCCGCGTAGCCGCGGATCTCCCCGCGCAGGCGCCGCTCACGGGCGTAGGTCGCCTCAGTGCTGTCGGCGTACCGCTCGGTGTACGTGGGCATCAGCCGACCTCCTTCCAGTCCGTTGTCGTGCGCAGAATCCGCACCGTGGCGCCGGGGTGCTGGGCCAGCACCGCACGCTTGCGCTCCATCGCGTGGTCGAGCGACGTGAACTTCCCGCCGCCCTTCTCGCGGTAGCGGAGGCCGTCCCCGGGGGCCGTGTGGACCTCGACGTAGAGCAGCTCCTTCGGGGCGGTCACGGCTCCACCGCGCGCACGTCTGTCACCTGGATATCGACGCACTCGCTGACGAGCGCCTGGTCCAGCGTGAGGTCCCAGAGGTGGTCCTCGATGCTCTTCCTGTCGGCGAGCAGGTAGGCGCGCATCATGGCGTCAGAGTCCTTCTCCCGGCCGAGCCAGGTGAAGTACTCCGCGAGGTCCAGCTCGACCTCCACGTTCCACTGCTCGGCCGTCTCGAACGTGACCTTGACGGTTCGCTTTCCGGGGGCGGTCATCGGTCGACCGACAGGGACAGGGTCAGGGTCGACGTCCCGGGGTCGAGCTGGTGGCCGCCGTGGTCGACACGCAGCGCCACCCGGGCATCCACCGAGACTCCGGCCTTCTCGCCAGCGTCAACGAGCGCCACCAGATCGCCGAACGCGAAGGCGCTCGTCGTCCCGGTGACCGTCACCGTCTGCGTGATCTTGGCGGCCATCAGCGGTTGTCCCCGCTGCCCTGCAGGACGTTCCGGTTCTTGCGGTCGTACAGCTTCGCGAGGTTCGCCTCGGCGATGTTCTCCAGCGGGTACTGGAGCTCCTCCGCCGTGCGCGCGACGTACCAGAGCAGGTCGCCCAGCTCGGCCGCGATCGCCTCGCGCTTCTCGGCGGAGACGAAGCCCGCGTCGTCGCGGAGGATCTTCTTGATCTTGCCCTGGACCTCGCCGGCCTCACCCAGCCCGAGGCCAACGTAGGCCAGTGCCATGGCGGAGCCGGTGCCCGCCTCGGGGTAGATGGCGGTCGCGTGGATCGCCGTCTGGTAGTCGTTGAAACGCATCGTGCTCGTCCTCTCAGAACGGGTTCTCGCTGACGGCCTCGATGGCCGCCACGCGCTCGTCGGTGTCTTCCTTGCGGACCCACGGGAGCCGCACCGCGGTGAACTTCCTCGCGAGCGACGCGCTCACGTAGCCGTCCTCCAGCAGCCCCGCGTTGCCCATCGCCTGGAGCACCGCGGCGTACTGCTCCCAGGTCATCTCGTGGTCCACGTAGAGGTGGAAGTGGCCCGGTGTCGACGACGGCACGAGGCGCGCCGGCAGGTCCAGGTCGATCACGACCTTGTGCGCCTCCCACGACGCGCTGAGACCCCGCGCGGTCATGCTCTGGCCCTTGTCGACGCGGGACGTGGTGACGTGCGCCTTGGCGGCCTCGGTCGTGTCGAACCGGCCCGCCGCGGCGTCGTAGCTGTCGAACACGTCGACCGTCTGCAGCACCTGCCCACGCAACGGCAGGAGCCCACGCTTCTCGTACGGCTTCGGGCTGCGCAGGGCGCGCTTCGCGTACTCCCGCAGCGCCGCGTCGAGCAGATCATGCGCCAGGTCGAGCGACGCGGAAGAGTCGGCCGTCAGGCGGCCGTCGTTGTTCTCGATCCGTCCACCCATCTCGATGATCCGGGAGTACAGCTCGTCGTCCGTCAGTAGCGCGGCACCGTGCTCGTAGCCCATCAGACCCGCCTCCCTGCCAGGCCGTCCAGCCACTCGGCGATGTCGGCCGCGACGTGCGGGTACTCCCCGCCGACGAGGTCCTGGTACGTCTCCAGCGCCCCGCGGGCGTGGATGTCGTGCTCGGGGTCGAGCACAAAGAAGCGGCAGTCGGCGTGCCGGCCGGACGGGTCGTTGCGGCGCTTCACGTCATACTTCGCGTAGATGCCGCGGTCGCTGTCCGGGCGCGGGTCCTTGGCCTCGATGTCGACCAGGTCGACGAGGTTGCCCGTGCCGATCGTCTCGGCGAGGAAGGTCGCCGCCTTGTAGACGGTCCGCCCGTACCGACGCACTCCGTTCGCCGGCAGAGCCCAACGCTCCCGGTCCTTCTCGTACTGCTCCAGATCGTCGTACTCGATCTCGATGATGCGCATCACGCGCACGCGGTCGGTCGCCATCAGCGGTGCCCCTTCATCTGGTTGAGCACCTCGGCGCCGATGAAGAAGGTCCAGAACGCCACCACGTAGATCAGGCACGCGAACGCGCGCCGCAGCTCCTTGCCCATCAATCCTCCTCCTGCCCCTCGCGGGGCTGCCGCTTGTAGTTCCGCTCGATCTCCCAGGCGAAGTCCTGGAGCCTGTCCACGAGCTCGCGGGCGTCCGGCCCGAACTCCTCGTGCTCGAACGAGATGAGGAAGGACCGGGCCATGGACAGGTCCTTCCGGTCGTCGCTGGCGAACGTCGCCATCAACTCGATGCCGCCCTCGGCGATCTGCAGGCTCAGCACCTGCGCAGGCTGGTTCTCGTCCATCACGCACTCACTTTCTGGCCGGTCCTGAACTGGAGCCGGAGCCCGTTGATGTAGCCCTGCCGCTGCTTCGCCGGGAGCCGCGCGCGGTCTCCCTCCGTCATGCCGCCCCAGACCCCCTGGGCCTCCTCGTGGTTCACGAGGGACTCCAGGAGGCAGGACTGGACGAAGGGGCAGCGCGCGCGGCACACGGCCGCCGCCTGTGCCTGTCGCGCGGCGTTCGGGTCGTGCCACAGCTCCGGGTCGTTCTGGCAGACCTGCGAGCCGTCGGTCTGCGCGATCCACTCCCAGTCGTGGTCGCGCCTCACGCCGTAGGCCACGTGACGCCCCCCATCGCCTGGAGGTTCACCTGGGGGAGCGAAGCCTCCAGCGGGACGTCGTACTGCCGAGCGCCCATGGCCGCGATGACGAGCGCGTCCGCGACGTCGTTGCCCGTCACGTCGGCGTCGATGTAGCGGCGGATCACCGCGGCCAGGACCTCGTCCTTCTGCGAGTTGCCCTTGCCGGTCGCGTACTTCATGCGGCCACCAGGGGTGACGACGTAGAACGGCACGCCCCACTGCCACAGCTGGTGCGTGATGATGCCCCAGAGGCCGAAGATCTGGACGACCGACGAGCCCTTCGCGCCCATGGCCGTGCCCTCGATGCCGACGATCAGGTCGGCCGGCGCGCCCTCGTCCGCGCATGCCGAGGACGTCGGCTCGTAGCCCATCTCGTGGCCGCGGCGACCGCCCCAGATCGCCCGCTCGATCTCGTCGAGGATGTTCTGGACGCGCTGCGCGCCCACCTGCTTCGAGCGCACCCGCTTCGTCTCCACGACCCGCCCCCCCTCCACCAGCACGAGGCCGGTGGAGGTGAGGCTCGGGTCGATCCCGAGGACGCGCATCAGAACTGCACCTCCGCGACTGCGGTCGGGACGAACGCCGTGTCGGCGAGCTGGATCTGCACGCGCACGGCGTGCTGGTTCGGCCCGATCGTCTCGGGCCGGGTCTTGCGCATCGCAACGATGTGCATCTCGGTCATGCGGCGCGAATCGCGCCAGTGACGGCGCCGGCCCTCGACGACCGCCCACATCTCCGCCTGGAGCATCCCGTCGTCGTCAGGCACGGATGATCCCGATGTCGTTGGGGTCCGTCGGGTCGAACGGCACGAAGCCGGCCGAGATCGCCTTGACCGTCTGCTCGCGCTGCAGCTGGCCGTTCTTGTCGACGTAGTGCTTCACCGAGGTGACGCGCGCCTCGACCACGATCCGCACCCGGTCGTCGGTGCCGAGCACCAGGCCGTTGACGTCGTCGATCGACGCCAGACCGGTGAACTTCACCTCGGTGCCGGCGACCTCCTTGCCCTCGAACTTCGGGATCTCGGGCGCCGGGTCGGGCTCGCCGTAGGGCTCGTCGACCTCGTCCTCCAGCTCGAAGGGAGGGACCTCGTCGGTGGGGTTGATGCTCATGGTGTTCCTTCCTGGGGGTCAAACGGATGGGTTCGGTGGCAGCGGGGGCAGACCCACCAGGGGTCCGTCCCGCCGAGTCGGTAGAACGCCAGCTGGTCCGGTCGGGCCGGCGCCGCGAAGTCGCGACAGCAGCTGCTCGGCAGCCGCGTAGTTCGCCACAGGGCCCACTCGGTCCCGTGGCGGCACGAGCCGCAGGTGCCGTTCTCCAGCGGGCTGCTGCAGCCGTCCTCGTAGCGGTGGCCGCACTTCAGGCACCGGTGCGCGTGCCAGCCCTTCAGCGTCGGCAGGGCGGCGTGCGTAGAGCTCGCAGCCTTCGGCTTCCACTTGTGGCTCACGGATCTCCTCGCCGTACATTCGGCACCAGCTGGCCTCGGTCAGGAACGCGCAGTCGGTGCACGTCAGGGGCTTGGCGCCCGGGAACTGGAGGAGGACTCCCACTCGCGGTACACCTCCGCTCGCGCGCCACCGGCGGCACGGATGAGACGGTCGAGCCAGACACTGTCGGGCTTCTCGGCCTCGATGGCGACGGCCTGCGCAATGAGCGCCTCGACGTCGCGGACGGCCTCGGTGGCGCGCTCAGCACGTGCCCACTTCGTCGCGTCCCCGATGTGCTTGTAGAGCCATGAGGAGTGCCGCACGTCGATGCCCTTGGCCCGGCAGTACTCGATGGCGTCCATCAGCTCCTGCGTGGTGACCTTCCGGCTCTCGCGCAACCGCTTCAGTGCCCCGACCTCGCCGACGCGCCACATGGTCCAGGTCTTCGTGCTGGTCTCGGGGTCGTAGTCGCCGACGCCGAACACCTCGTGCAGCCGGTTCCAGACCTGCCCGTCAGTCGCGGCCATATGCGTGCTCCTCGAACCAGCGCGACGAGGTGTGCGAGTCCCACTGGCCGCACGAGCAGGTCGTGTGCTTGACGTCGTGAAAGTCGCACTCCTGGCGGTGGCGGGAGGACGTGTCGCGCAGGCTCCCGTCGACGTAGTGGCGCACGATCGCGTCGATCGCGTTCTCGGCGCGCACCAGACGCTTCACGGCGCCCTGCCCGCGCGGGGTGTCCGGGTGGCACTGGCTGCGGGCCATGGCGCGGATGAACGCGGGACGCATGAGCGCCGACATGAGCGCGTCCACGTCCTGGCTGTCCGGCGCCGGCGCAGCCTCGGGACCGGGCGCTGCTGCAAGCTCCGGCCAGTCGGCGTCGAAGGTGTCCTGAGGGATGTCCGCGTGGCGCGCGGCCACGGCGCGGTAGGCCGCGTCCTGGGCCATCACGCTGACCTCCGGGCGGCCTGGACGCTCGCAGGCATCGCGCCGTCGTCGTCGGGCTGGCCAGGCATGCCGTGCACCTCGCACGGGCGGCTGCCTGCGAAGCCGTGGTTGCGGCAGAAGACGTCCATCGTGCTCAGCTCGTCGTCGCACGAGCAGCAGAAGCAGTCCGTGCGGTGCTCGATCCAGACGCCCGCGGTGACGATGCGGGAGCGGGTCAAACCGGGCGTGACGATGTCCTCGATCCACGTCTCCGTGCCGTTGGCGTGGCGCTCGTGCTCGCGCGTGGCGCCCCCCGGGTAGAGGCCCATCAGACGCCGCCCTCTGTCCGGTACTTCGCGATGCCCCAGCGGATCGCCAGGCAGACCCAGACGAAGCGGTAGGTGTAGTCGCGGATGCACCACTCCCAGGCGTCGTCGAATCGGAACGAGCCCGCACCGCGGAAGTTCATGGCGGCATCCATCGCCTCGCGCTCGCCGTACGAGGCGAGGTCGAGGACCGACTCTGTGATCTGCTCCCACAGCTCGTGCAGGTGGCTGGCACCGGGGTCGTCCTGGATGTGCTCCTCGTAGTCCTGCTGCACGTGCTCGCGGAAGAGCCGCTCGCTGTACGTCTCGACGCCGCTGCTGCCCTGGACCTTCTCGGCCCAGTAGCGCAGGTCGATCCCGGCTGAGCCCTCGAAGAAGCGGAGCATGTCCTGCTCGCGGCGGAAGGTGAACGTGCCCATGTCGCCCGAGACGGTCAGACCGCCGGGCCAGGTGATGAACTCGAACCAGAAGGCCGAGTCACCGGGGGCCTTGAACAGCAGGTGCTTGTGCAGCGCGTAGTCGGCGCACACCGTCAGCACGTGCTCGGAGACGTCAACGACGAAGCGCTTCTCGACGTCGGCGTGCTGCGGGTAGTACGTCAGCTCTCCCACGGCGGCACCTCCTCGTCGCTGGACTCGATGGCGGCGACCGAGCCGGTCGTCAGCTCGTTCAGCGCGCCCGTCCGGTACAGGTCGATCAGCTGGGCCTTGCCCTCGGTGGTGATGCGCGTCTGGAAGCCCGTCGGGTGGCCGGCCGGCGTGTACTGCACGCCCTCGACGACCAGCCCGCTCTGGGTGTCGACGATCACGCCCGCCTCGGCGTCGAACTCGCAGCGCTTCAGCAGCGCGGCGCGCGCCGACGGGATGACCGAGTAGATGGTCTGCTCGGCCGTGGCCGGGATGACGGTCTCCTTGACCATGCGGGGCGCGTACTCGCGCGCCCAGTCCAGGAACACCGCGTCGTCGGCGACGTCGTAGGACGCCGTGCCGCCGGTCAGCGTGATCGTGCCGACCTTCGTGCGGTCCGGCAGGAGCACGTCGTAGTTGCGCTGGCCCTCCTCGGCGTAGCGCTCGAACAGGACGCTCTCGTGCTTCTCGCGCTCGCCCTTCAGCTCCTCGGCGATCGCGCCGGCGAGCGTGCTCAGCAGGCTGAAGCGCAGGTTGTCGTCGCGCAGCGTCATGCCGCACCTCCCTTCTCCCAGGGCGCGAGCTCGCCCTGCAGCTTGGCGAGCGCCCTCTGGCGGTCGCGGTTGTAGATGTCCTCGTAGCTCTCGCCGCGGTTGTAGGCGCCGTTCTCGATCTCCACCCGGTGCCGGTTCTTCGCGTGCACCTGGTCGACGATCGCGAGCGAGGCGTGCGACATCGCGAGCTGGACCGTGCGGCCCTTGTTGCCGTGGCGGGACTTCAAGATCCGCAGGGAGAGGTCGGTGTGGACCTGTCCGCGGGTGCCCTGGTCGGCGGTCGCGGCCTCCCATGGCCGCCAGATGCCGAACAGGAAGTCGGCCGTCTCCTCGATGGCACCGGCGTCGCGCGCGTCGTCCTCGGAGATCGGCTCACCGGGCTTCGCGCCGCGGTTGACCTGGCCAGGAGCGATGACCGCGAGCTGGTGGTCCTTCGCCCGCTCCTTCAGGCTCATCACCGCGTTCGTGACCTTCTCGTACTGGTCCTTGCCGCGCTGGGCCCGGGCGTAGTAGCCGAGGTAGTCGACGTGGCAGATCCGCGGAGACTCGCCCTGGTCCTCGATGAACTCCTCGACGAGGGTGTCAAAGTCCTCGTTGCGGACGGCGTTCTGGTCGACGAGCCGGACGTTGCTGAACAGGCCCTGCAGCTCGCGGTCGTCCATCTCCGGGTGGTGGAAGCGGGCGATGCGGCGCAGGCGGTTCCAGGTCTCCGGCGCCGTCAGCTCCAGGGTGATGAGCATCTGGGGGATGTGGCGCGTGTACCAGAGGATGTTGGCCAGGAACACCGACTTGCCGACGCCGGTGCGGGCCAACGGGATGGTCAGCGAGCCGGGGCGTAGGCCGGGCGTGATGAGCGCGTCCAGGCTCGGGAAGCCGAGCTTCAGGGCAGGTGCTGAGTGCTCCAGCTCGTACAGCTGGGCAGCCGCCTCCTGCATCGTGTAGACGCGCTTGTCCCGCATGTCCGCGTCGTGGATCAGCCGCATGACGTCGGCCCAGCCGTGACCGCCGTGGGGCCGGTTGGGGCTCACCGGCGCCAGCCAGTCCGTCCAATCCAGCTCCGCCTCGGGCAGCTCGATGAGCCGCGCCTTGGCGCCGAGCAGGTCGCGCACCTTCAGCGCGCCGCGGCGGCCGGCGTCGTCCGTGTCGAAGCCGATGTAGACCCGCCGGGCGTCCTCGAACATCCGGGCGAAGCCGTCGGTGCCGCCGGGCAGCGACTGCGTCCCGGGCACAGCCACCACGGCGATGTTCCGGGCGCGCGTCTCGGGCGCGGCGGACAGCACCTGGCGCAGGATCAGCGCGTCGAACTCGCCCTCGGTGATGAAGACGGTCTCGGCGCCGCGCAGCACGTCGGCGTTGTAGAGCCGGACCTGCTCGCCGGGAGGTGTGATGTACTTCCCGGCCAGGTCCTTGCCGCGCACCTGGACCGTGCGGCCGCCCTCGATGTACGGGATGGTGACCCGGTTCTCCAGGAACTCCTGCCCGCGCTCGTTGAGCAGGCCCGTCTCCCGCACCTCAGCGCGGGTGTAGCCGCCCTGCACGCCGACGGACTCCATCGAGTCGACCAGCGAGACGTTCTTCGCGTGGTAGCCAATGCCGGCCGCCGCCACCGTGTCGTCCGTCAGGCCCCGCTCGCGCAGGTACTCCGCAACCTTCGGGTTGGCGCTGAGGGCACGTGCCGACAGTGCCGCGTACTCGTCGAGGATCGCCGTCTTGCGGCTCGGCTTGAAGACCGGGCTGGCGTCGTCCGGCTCGTCGCCGAAGTGCTCCAGCAGCATCCGCCACCCACCGGTGACGCCGCAGATCTTGCAGTCGAACGCGCCGTGCTCGGCGCTGACGTACATCTTCCCCTTGCGGTGATCCTCCCCACAGAACAGGCACTTCAGCGTGAGCTGGCGACCTCCGGCGGCACGGAACACCTCCAGCCCCTTGCCCCGGAGGTAGGCCTCGACGTTCTCCTGCATCGGTCAGCGACCCCCGAACGGGGTGTGCTTGGGCTTGCCGTGGAACCGGATCCAGACGGCGCCGTCGGGCTGGTCGGCCTTGGGGAGGTTGTCGAAGTTGACGCCGTCCCAGTGCACCCACAGGGCCTCGTGGCCGTTGGCGGGGGCGACCTTCACGCCGGGCTTGAAGACGCGGGGCGCGCCGAAGGCGTTCGACGCGATGACGAGGTCCGGCATGCCGTGGCCGACGAGGATCGCGAGCGGCGACGGGACGTAGCCCAGGCCGTCGAGGATGGCCTTCTCGTAGGACAGCGTCGGGGCCCAGACGTCCGCCACGCCCTCGACCTGCTCCCAGTCCTCCGGGATCGCGTCATCGGGCCCGAAGCGGAAGCCGAAGATCTGCGCGAGCGGTGCGGCCTCGCGAACCATGGCCGGTGCGTCCGGGACGCCGAGGGCGATGCGCGCCATGGCAACCCGCTCCTCGAACTCAGCGAAGGCGGCCATGTTCGCGTGCAGGTCGACGAGGACCTGTGGGGCGACGGTGTAGTAGTACGTGGCGGTCATGCCTTGGCCTCGAATCGGACGTAGCGACGGACGTTCTTGATCTGGCCCTCCAGGACCCGGGTGGCGTCGTCGCTGGCCCCGGGCAGCAGGGCCTCGATGTCGTTGAGCAGGCGGTCAGCCAGCGCGACCTCCTGGGCCTCCAGCGCCGCGCGGACAGCCAGCGCGAGCTGGGCCGCGTCAGCCGCGGTGGCCGTCGGCAGCACGCGGTCACCGGCGAGCTTGATCGCCTTCGTGGCGGAGATGAGGCGGGCGCTGGACGAGTCCGTGCCGGCGGTCAGACGGCCGGCCATCAGGCGTTCGCCACGATCGCTGCCTTGACGTCGGCCCACGTGGAGCGGGCGCGCTCCGCGGTCGTCGCGCTCACGAGCACGAGGTCGTCGTTCACCGAAACCGAGAGCTCGTGCTCATCGGTCGTCGTGCGGGTCATCTCGGGGCTGTCGTCTTCGAGCAGTCCGTAGGCCGTGTAGAGCGTGGGCATGGGGTCCTCTTTCGGGGGAAGCGGTGGGGTGGCTCCCACCCGGGGCAGCGACGGAGGGGTCTGCTGCCCCGGGTGAGTCCCGGCGTGGCGGCGCCGGGGAGGGGTGCCCGCGTCAGCGGGCGCTCATGGCACCGATCAGAACGGCGGCTCGTCGTCGTACGACGAGCTCCGCTGGTCGGCACCCGCGGGCGCGACGTCGGTGACCTCGCAGTAGTAGCCCTTCGTCCCGTCCTTCTTGTCGACGGGCTTCTGCTGCGTGATGTAGACCTGGCAGTCCAGGCCCTCGACGAGGTCCGTGTCGACGCCCTCGCCGACCTCCAGCTCGTGACCGATGAGCACCTCGTACCAGAGGCGCGCCTTGTTGTCGGCCCGGGTGGAGACCTTCGCGTCCGTCTCGCCGCGGACGTCGTCGCCCGTGTAGGAGCCGCCCGTCAGCTTGAAGTTCCACCGCCAGGAGGTGATGGATCCCTTCTTGCCGACGAGGCCGTTCTTGCGGGCGTACTCGGTGTCGCGGTAGATGAACTCGTTCGTGCGCTCGGTGACCGACTCCAGGCGGGCCGGCTGCCAGCCCTCCTCGAAGCGGTACTCGGACTCTTCGACAACTGCGCCCTTGGGCATGTGTGTTCTTCCTCTTCTTCCGGGGTGGGGGTGGGTGGATCAGGCGGAGAGCGCGCCCTGGCGCTGCTTCACCAGGGCGGAGTGCTCGGGCGTCCACGCGGCCTTGTGCTGCTGCCACAGGACCTTGAAGTCCGCCGGGTCCGTGACGGCCTCGATGGCCTGGACGATCGGGTCGCCGTCGGCGATGACCTCGCCGCCGAGCGTCTCGGTGACCGTGGCGACGGCCGCCTCGGTCGGGTCGGCTGCGGGGGCCGGCTCGGCAGCCTCCGCGGGCTTGGCCTTGGCCGCGGGCTTGGCCTTGGCGGCCGCGCCCTTCTGGGCACGTGCCTTCGGCAGCGCGGAGGCGTCCGGCTCGACCGGCCCGCCCTTCATGTCGGCGGGGGCGGCCTTCTGCTCCACCTCGGTCTTGACCTGGGTCACGACCGCGGCCTTGGCGCCGATGGCCTGCGCCCCGGCGCGGAAGGCCCGCTCCAGCACGGCGAAGTCCTCGGTCGTGAACGCCACCGGGGTCTGGGCCGGCAGCAGCGCGGACGTCGACCGCAGGAACGGCACGTGCGGCGTCGCGCGCCACTCGATGCCGCGCTTCACGACCTTCGTGTCCGTGCCGTCGACGTTCTCGACGCCCCACTCGGTGCGCAGCCAGCCGATGTTCGAGAACTCCTTCAGGAGGTCCGTCTTCATGCCGCCGACGAGGTCGGGCTCCAGCCCGTCGGAGTCGAACTTGTCCTTCGTGTGCACCAGGACGACGACGTTCATGTCGAGGTTGTGCAGGCGGTGCAGGAGCTTGGCCATGATCGAGCCGAGCTCGCCCCACTGGCGGAAGTCGTCGAGGCTGTTCAGGCCCTCGCGCTTCAAGATCTCCTGCACGACGTGCTTCTGGAGCACGGAGAACGTGTCGAGCACGACGGTCTCGCGGTCGAAGCTCGGGCGCTTCGACTCCTTCTCCAGGTAGTCGACAGCCTCCAGCGCGCTCTTCTCGCCGCGGATCTCGATGTACGGCGTCTGGGTGATGACCAGCGAGTCCGGGCCTGAGCGGTCCGCCATCAGGAAGATCGGGCTGGGGAACTGCGCGGCCCACGGCGTCTTGCCGGCGCCCGGGGTGCCGAAGAGCAGGAAGCGGTGCTTCGCCTTGCCCTCGTCGGCGAGCAGGGCGTCGAGCCCCGCGGTCTTGATCTCGATCATCAGCAGTCCTTCGTCGGGTTGGGGATCAGGCCCTTGCGGTAGAGCAGCTCGGTGAGGTCCCGGCCGTGGCGGTTGAACTCGTCGTTGATCTCGGCGAGCCCGGCACCGGCGGCGGCGCGCTTGGGCCGGTTGTCGAGCCCGGGGTGCTCGATCGCGAAGGTCAGGAGCGTCAGCGCGTGCCAGGCGACGGCGGCCATGTGGGGCGAGCCGGTCTCGGCATCGATGTCCTCGCCGCCCCAGAAGGCGTTCGCGTGCCGCTGCATGGCGGCGTACGAGAGCGACCAGTCGTAGCCCTTGCGCCACTGGTTGTCGGCGTACTTCGCCGCGCCACGGCCGTAGTGCTCCGCGACCTGGGTCAGCGCCTCGACGGGCAGCAGGTCGAACCGCTGGAGCTTGGAGCCCTTCTGCCCGCCGGTCAGCGGGTTCGTGATCCGAACCTCACTGGGCGCGACGGCCTTCTGCAGGGCGAGCGCGTCGAACTCGCCCTCGGCCAGCGCAGGCTGGCGCTTCGCAACCCACGCGGCGTCGAGGCGGGCGTCGGCGCGCGTCTTGCCGTCACCCGTGACCTCGCCATGCGGCGCGCCGTGGTGGTCGTCGGGGTCCTGGCAGATCGCGCAGGGGTGGAAGGCCCCGGTGATGGCACTCTCGATCCGGACGGAGTCTGCGCGCAGCTGACGGCTCGCTGCGGCGCCATCGAGCATGTCCTGTGCCGTCGGCCACTCGGTGGAGCCCCAGGTCGTGAGCATGTTGACCGTGCCGGCCTTCAGGCCGAGAGCGGCCGCCAGGGCCATCTCGGCACGGGCGCCCTTCGACTCGTGCCAGCCCGGGAGGAACGCGATCGCGTCGGCCGAGCCACAGATGAACCCGGTGTCGGCGGCGAGAGCGTTCCGCAGGTCGAAGCCGAGAGCGGAGAGGTCCTCGTTGCCGGTCATGCCCGACGGGTCGAAGCCGTTGTTGACGTCGTGCGCAGCCGGGTTGAAGACGAGATGGCCCGCGGCCTTCAGCTCGTCGGCAGCCTGGTGGAACGCGGGGAAGTTGAACTCGGGGATCCCTCGCATGGGACCCGCCACATAGATGCGGCTCATCGATCGATGCCTTCCTGGAACTCGGGGAGGGGGGCGTTGCCGCACACGCCGTGGGACCACGGGCAGTAGTGGCAGGTCTTGCCGGAGACGGTCAGCGGGAACACCTCGGCGCGCTGCGCCTTCATGAACTCGCGGATCGCGACGTGCATCCGGGCGTAGTGCTCAGGGGTGCGCCAGCCGACGTCGCTGACCTTGAAGTCGTCCTGGCCAGGGCGCTCGGTGCTCGTGCCGCGGATGTTCAGCCACCGACCACGGCGCGCGGCCAGCGGCAGCGTCGGGCGGCCCGCGAGGCCGGCGTCGGCGAGCACGGTGGCCGCGAGGGAGTCGAGGCCGAGGCCCCGGTCCTCGGCCGGCGGCTCCGCCCAGAGCGCCAGGCCGCGCGAGCGCACCCGGGACTCCAGCTCCAGGAACGCCGGCATCTCCACGAAGTCGAGCCAGAACTCGGGCCGCGTGCTCGCGTAGCTGTAGAACGTCCACTGCAGCGCGTGCTGGAGCCAGACCGGCTTCACGGCCGTCTTCAGGTCGTCGACGCCCAGGACCGGCGCCTTGTCGATCACCCGCAGATTCAGGCGGTCGGCGGTGCCCGTCAGCGTGACCGGCTCGCCGTCGATGACGGTCGCCACCGTGAACGTGTGCTCCAGGGCGAGGAGGGTGGACTTGTCCTTCTGTAGCCACTCGTACAGGCCGCGCAGGGTACGGCGGCCGCGCTGCAGCATCCCGGACCAGGTCTGGCCGGGCAGCCAGTCGGTCACGCGGCCGTCGGCGACCTCGTCGACGTGGTCGGGGTGCCAGTAGTGCTCGAACGTGGCCAGCGCGCGGTCCAGCGCATCCGCGGCGCCCTGGTGGTGCAGGAGCTGGAGGTGCTGGCCGGCGTAGTGCATGACCGTGCCGAAGATCGTCTGCGACAGGCGCCGCTCGACGTAGCCGCCGTCCTTTGCGACGTCGTCGAGGTGCTGCTGCATCCCGCAGTACATGAAGCTGGCCAGGTCCGACTGGCGGATCACCATCTGGCCGTAGCCGAGCTGCCTCATCGGGGCGTCACCGTCACGTAGCCGCGGGCCGAGAGGATCGCCGCGGGGTCCGCGGTGCCGCGCACGGTCCACAGGTACGAGCCGTCCATCGTGCGGACCGTGCCGTGTGCACCGCCGTGCACGTCCGCGACGACCTCGACCTGGACGTGCTCGTAGCCCGCGTAGTCCGGGCAGAGGGCGTACAGGTAGACGGTCCGCTCGATACCGCGGGAGGCGTCCAGCCGGTCGCGCCCCGGGCTGCCGAGCACGGGGTGGTTGATGCGCGTCGCGGTGCGCCGCTCGTGACCGTCGTGCCACAGCAAGGCGAACATCAGCGCGCAGAAGAGCGCGACGCAGATGATGAAGGCAGTCACGCGGCGACCACCTGACGGCGCCTGGCGACGACGACGAACTCGTCGGCCTGGAGCGCAACGTCGAGGCCGAGGCGCTCGATACGGCGGTACTGCAGGTCGACGTACGCGGCCACGTCTTCGGGACGGGCGCCGCCGGCGAGCTGCTGCTGCACCTTGTGGCTGGTCTGGTCGATGATGCGGCGGGCGATGATGCGGCGGGCGATGAAGAGGCGTGCGGGGTTCATCTGCTCCTCCTTCGGGGCACGAAAAAGGGCGGCACCCACCGCTCAGGCCGAAGCCGAGCTGAAGTGGATGCCGCCCATGAGTAGTTAGCTGCGGGGGCTCACGAGGACCGTTCGGTCCGCCGTGCTGGCCTGCTGGTTCAGGCCGCGATGTCGTTGTGGTGAGGACTCTAGGCCCCGCCCCCGACATGAATGCAAGAGCGCCGCCGTGGGCACATGCCCACGCGACATCCCCCCTGGGCATGTGCCGTTACGGCCGCGCGCCCCCGAAGCGCACCCAGCCCACCGGCGCCGTGGTAGGCGCCCCGTCCCACAGCCGCGCCGCCAGGTCCGCAGCCTCCACGGTGTCGAAACACCAGTAGCGCCAGGTCACCCGCGGATCGGCGATCGGCACCTCAGCCAGGCGGGCGACGCGAACCATCGGGCGCACGACCAGGTGCACCTCGCCGCGGGTCGCCACGACCCGGCCGAGCATCACGAGAAGTAGCCCTTCTTGCTCTGCCCGCCCGCCGTGATCGTGTTGGCCTGGACGTAGCGCAGCGCGTAGAGGTGGCTGGAGTAGGTGCCGCCATCGCCTGCGTCGCGCCCGTACAGCACGATGTGGCCCGTGGCGAGGGCCGCCCACTGGACCGCGACGAGGTAGCCAACCGTCGTGAAGGTCAGGTACACGTCCTCGCCGTAGAGACCCACCTGGATCGCCCCCTGGAGGGCGTCCCCGCCAGGCGCGCGGGTCTGGATAGCCAGGCCGGCGGGCAGCGCCGACGGGCTGTGGCCTGACACGTCAACCTCGCCGAGGTGGCGGTCCGCGTACCCTCCCGGGCCAAACGGGATCAGCGGGTGCACCTTGCCCGAGTCCGCCGCCGTCACCTTCGAGCCGACGACGCGGACGTGGCGAGTCAGCTGATCGGTCGGGCTGGTGTAGTCGCGGTAGTCGTGGTAGTCGACCTCGACGGATCCCGCCCGGACCACTACCGGCCCGACAGGGCCCGCGAGGCCCACGGGGCGCGAATCGAGCTGCTGCCACACCGCACCCGATCCATCCGGCCGGAAGGAGAGTCGTCCGAAGCGGTCGAACCCGTCACTCCCGCCCAAGTACCGGAACACGTGCAGCTTGCCGCCGACGTAAGCGACGGACCCCCACGCCGGGGAGGACTCGAACGGGTGGCCGGCGGCCCCGCCCTGCCGATACCGGGTGACCCACCCCCACGTCCCGATCGTGGAGATGGCGCCGGCAGTGCTGACGCGCAGCCGACGGACCGCCACATCGAAGTTCCGGCTGACCAGGTACACGTCGCGACCCGGACCGCGCACGAGGTGGTAGATGAACATGCCCTCCCAGTCCGCCGGCTGCGCCGTGGGCTGCAACTCCATCCACGCGCCCACCTCCTTCAGCTCGACGCCGTCCCACTGCAGGACGGCGGCGGCCGGGCCGAGGTAGCCGGAGACCCGGTCATCGGTCGGCAGGCTGATAACCACCATGCCGTCACCCATGCTCAGCGTGTCGACGTTGCCACCCGCCGTCGCGGCATGGGTGAGCTCCAGGTCGAAGAGGACCTCGGCGGGGCGCTCGACGTGCACGACGCGGACGCGGGGGTGCGCGTCACCAGCGGGCGTCGCCAACACGAGGCCGACGTAGCCCTCACCGAAGTCCGCGACAGCCTCGACATCCCCCGCGGCGTCGACCGGGAAGGTGGCCTGGCCGGCCAGCTTCAGGGGCATCAGCCGACCTCGACAGGCGTGGATGCGCCGAAGTCGTTCAGGGCCGACAGTGCGATCGGCCCACCGCTGGTGCTGACGGTGGCAGTGAGCACGTCGGGCCCAAGCTGCAGCGCGACGAGCGCGCCGTCCGCACCGGCGAAGGTGAGCTGGTAGCCGGTGATCGGCGCGCCCCCATCGAACGCCGGCGCGGCCCACGTCAGCGTGGACTCGTTGCCGCTGTAGAGCGCGAGCAGCTCCGTCGTCAGGGCCGCCACCTGGCTGGCCGTCAGCGCCGCGGGGATCGAGAAGACGCGGTAGACGTCACCCTGCGGGACGCTGCTCGGGGTGGGGGCGTGCGGATCGCTGGTCGTGCCGGTCCATGCGACCTCGCTGTTGACGTACCCGACCACGGTGTCGCCGTTGCGGACGCCGGCGATGACGAGCATGCCCGCCGGATCGAACTCCAGACTCGCCGCGCCCGGCCCGTTGCAGGAGAGCGTCCGCAGCGCCGCCGTGCTGCCCTCGTGGACCACCCAGCTCGTGGCGGCGAGGTTCGTGCCGAGGTTGGCGTCGACCGCGACCCCAACCACCACGGCCACGATCGTCTCCGGGATCACGCCCCCCGGCGTGTCGACGGTGGAGTAGGCGTTCGCTGTCAGGGAGAGACGGCGGCGACCGTTCGCCTCCACGTACACAGTCCCCTCGCCGTAGAGCTCAACGTCACCCACCGAGAACGGCGAAGCCAGGCTCGTGCCGTCCGCGTCGGCCATCAGGGCAGGGTTGACGTCCCACGCGATCGTGGGGGCGTTCACCAACGGCTTGTCGGTCCAGGTCATCTCAGCTCACCGTCACAGTCGTTGGAGGGGTCGGAGGTCCAGGCAGGACGGTCGGCGCAGTGACCAGCGCGCCCGCATCGTCGACGGACAGCACGAAGCGGCCACCGGCCGGCGCCGTGAGCACCACCAGGCCGCCACCGCCGCCACCGGCCACGACCTTCCAGGCGCCCTCGATCAGGGCGTACAGCCGGCCCGCGACCAGCAGCGGGTAGCCCTCGGGGTAGCCGGCAGGCGCCGGGAGGTCCTCGGCCGAGTCGAAGACGAAGGGCGCGATCCGCATGTTCGTGTCGGTGTCGAGCGGCGCGCCGAGCGTCGTGGCGTCACCGTCGTCGCGCCAGGTCCGCACCAGGGCGCTGGCCTCGTCCCACTCGTCCGCCGTCTCCACGACCTCGTGCACGAGCGAGCTGGAGGCGTAGACGCCAGACGTCGAGGACCGGTACAGGCGCCACGACGTGACTCCCGCCAGGCTCAGGCCGTCCGGGAGGGCCACGTCCACGCCGAACGAGGAGATCCCCGAGTTCAACAGCGTCGGCGGGGTGTTGCCCGGATCGCCGGCGCACGGGTCCGCGGGCGTGGCGCCCGTGTCCAGCAGGCTGCCCGTCGGTGCGTCAACGATCGCGATGCGCGTGTAGGCGGTGTCGGTGCCGGCCATGCGCCACACCTGGAACCCCTCCGCGCCGTCGAAGTCGGGCAGGGTGAGCGTCACGGCGCCCTCCGTGCCCGACAGGCGGATCGCGGCGACCTCACCGAGCACCGACTCCTCGACGCCGCGCAGGCCGGTCAGCGCGTAGTAGTACATGCCCGGTGCGAGATCGCCGGCCGAGTTGGTCTCGTCGACGTACGCCGCCGGCGCGCCGGGCGCGTCCAGCGGTGTCGGAGTCTCCACGGAGACCTCGTCCGAAGCGAGGGACTCCACGCCGCCCGCGTCCACCGTGGCGAAGCGGTAGTAGTACGTCTCGCCCGCCGCCAGGCCGCCGCCGTCAGGCACGAGAGCGGCGTCAGGCGCCGCCGGGCCGGCGCTGGCCACCGAGTGCACGTGGTGGTCGTGCAGCTCCACCTGGGCCAGCAGCGTGTCCAGCAGGTCACGGTCGGCCGAGGTGTACTTCTGGGCGTTGTCACCGATGGTGCCCTGGACGCCACCGCCGAACTTGTTGAACTTGAACCTGCGCGTCAACCCAGCCATCTCAGCTCCCGAATCCAGTCGTGCGCGGCGCCAGCAGCTGCGCCTGAGTCGCGACCTCGTCGCCGAGATCCTTGTAGGCCTGCCCGAGGAACATCAGGTGGTGCTGCACCTTCACCGCCGGGGGAGAGGCGAGCGTCCCGTTCCGTGACTCGATCTGCACCCAGAGCGAGACCCACGCGCCGGTGTAGTGGCCCTTCACGTTGCGCTTCCACTGCCAGACGCTCGCGCCGGCCGCCGGCGGCAGCCAGGGCTCATCCGGCATGTTCAAGATCGCCGACCCGGACAGCAGGGCAGGTGCCTCCGTGAACACGACATCGAACGAGAACGCCTTCGTCTGCTTGAAGTAGCCGACGCCCGTCGAGGTCTGCCTGTGCACCGAGAACGCCAAGCGCGCCGCGTTGTCCCGCTGCGTCTCACGCCGCGCGGTGCGCGCCTCCTGCGCCTGAAGCAGGTCAAAGAACCCGAACATCAGATCTCCTTCCCTGCCCGCGAGAACTCGACGCCTCCCTGGAGGGCATCGACCGCCTGGAGTGTGTTCGAGGTCAGCGAGGACTTATCGAACGCCCACGCCCCGTCGGGGTCGTCGCCAAGCCAGTGGGTCTGCAGCGTGTACGTCCACTGGCCGCTGTCCGCCGAGTTCGACGAGCTGATGCCGCTCACGTAGTGGTAGTAGCCCTCCGACGTCACCTGCTCGAAGACGCGCACCTGGTCGTCGATCTGGATGGCGGGGTGCGCGGGGATGCTGAGCCGGTCCTGGCGGTAGCGGAACATCTGGCGCACGGCGATGAGGTCGGCCGTGACCGTCGCCTCCTCCACCGAGGCGAAGTGCTGGTCCGTCCAGCCACCCACCCGGCGCAACCCGGTGTCGTTCGGGTTGTAGCCCGGCACCATGGCGGCGAACTTGCCCACCGGGTTGGCCACGAAGATGCCCTCGCGGACGTTCGTCGACTGCAGGCTCGTGCTCAGGTCGAGCAGCGTGCGGGACTCGTCGATCGTGATCGCCGCGGTGGTGCGACCTGGCTTCGACGACAGCCCGCCGATCCAGTTGCCGCGGTCCCAGATGTTCGGCAGCCGCCACTGGGCCGCCCCCGTCTCGTCGAACCAGAAGTTGAAGCCGATGGCCTCGGCGACGTAGCGCACCCCGTCCATCAGGCTCTTCTGGTCGAACGCCGACGCCGCGATCTCCTCGACGGGCGCCGTGCCCGTGGCCTGGAAGTCCCCCCACACGCGCCCCGGCACACCCTTGCCGAGCACGTGGTCCACCGTCGCCGGGGAGCACGCGCGCTTCGTCCCGTCGCTGTGCCACAGGTAGCCGCCGCGCGGCCAGTACAGCCCGGCCCACGCGCAGAACAGCTTGATGATGTCGGTGTAGTCCTCGCACCGGCCAGGGTTCGACCCGGCCGGCCCTGCCTTCAGGCCGACCTGGCTGGACTCCGTGACCGTCTTCTTCACGGTCTTCGTCGTCGGGCCCCACAGCTCGACCTCGCGGATGCCAGCGCGGTACTTCTGGCCAGGCAGGCCGAAGCTCGGCAGGTTGCCAAGCCACAGCCGGACCATCGTGACGTTCTTGCGGGTGCCGAGCTTGATGACGTGCTCGCCCTCCCCGCTCAGCCCGCCCTTGTAGGCGACGTACGGCACGCCCTCCTCGTACTTGCCGCGCCCGTCGCGGTGGTAGGGCATCGAGCGGCCATCCACCCACTCGCCGCCGACCTTCAGCGACACGAAGGCGTTGTACCCGTCCTTGACCGTGCGGAACCGAACCTCCGAGATCGTGCCCTTCACGCCGATGTCCACGTACTCGAACGCGCTGCGGTACGACGCCCTCGCGTTGCCGACGGACAGGAAGTACGTCGAGCGCTTCCCGTCGAACGCATCCTTCGAGGAGTGCCCGTAGACCTTCGCGCCCACGTACGCGCTCTCGGGCCACAGGTCGTTGCCCGAGCCCTCGTGCCAGATCTTCAGGCGGTCCACCGCCTTGACGGTGGCCTTCTCCTTGTGGCGCTCGGCCACCGTCACCTTGTCCGACCAGTCCCTGAACGTCACCGGGTGGAAGTCGTCCGGGACCACGGGCAGCATGCTCTGGTGGTCGAGCAGCAGCCTGCCCGGGTCACGACCCGAGATGGTGATGCGCCCCAGGGCCGACAGATCGATCTTGTCGATGAGCCACAGGCCCGTCTGCAGGACCTTCGAGTCGCGCTCCGGCGGGACGTAACCGGGCGCGCCGATGGCCACGTCATCCGGGTTGTCCGACCCCCAGCCCTCGTACGTGCGCATGAGGTTGTCAGGCATCAGCAGGCCCGTGTACGGGTTCTGGTGGTGGTCCCAGCGGGTCGAGAAGGGCGACGTGCCGCGGCCCGGGCTCAGGAAGCCCGGGTTGTCGATGCCGCGCTTGCCGCGCGCCGCGGTGATCGACGAGGCCACGTTGTTCCAGAGCTCCACCGTCACCGAGGCCGTGTCGACGTCCGTGCTGCGCGACCACGAGACCGAGATGACGTTCGGCAGCTCCAGAGGTGCCGCCGGCGAGGTGAACAGGAAGTCGGCGTAGGTGTTCGTCACCCGCTCGCCGTGGTTCGGATCGATGCCCGTCGGGTACGGGTTGAAGGACGTCACGTCCTCCCCGTAGACCGCCGGCACCCGCTTGAACGTCGTCATCAGCTCGAAGGCGTCCAGCCGCATCTTCGGGCGCTGGAGCGTGACCCGGCGCGTCGCCTTGCGGGGGCCCGTGAAGTCCCCGTTCTGCCAGACCGTGTCGAAGTACTTCGGCACCTCGCGCATCAGGCCGGACCTCCGTCGCCAACAGTCGGGGCAGACACCGCGAGGACCAGCGCGGTGATCGTGTACTCGTGCGACCAGTAGCGGCCGACCTTCGCCTTGCCGTTCGGCGGCTCCGCCTTGAACGCCTTCAGCACCACCGTCAGCCGGCGCCCGAAGTGATCCCAGACGTAGATGCGACCCGACGGGCGGTCCAGCACCCACGAGCGCAGCGCCTCGTAGTGGGCGGCGTTCTTCGTCGTGCCGGTGAACGTCCACTGCTGGGGCATCTGCGCGCCCTCCCACAGCACCACCAGACCGCCGACCGCCACCGTGCCCTGCGTCGTGATCGCCTTCTCCGGGAACGGCGAGCTCATCGCGCGCGGGTTCCACGGGAACGTGTAGGCACCTGCCGACGATGGATCCGCCGGGTCATCGAAGCGCCAGCGCAGCACGGCCATCAGGACCTCCGGGTGGTGTTGGCCGTGACCACCTGCGCGCCCGTGCCGAGCGCCGTCTGGAGCCACTCGACGACGGCCTGGAAGTCGGCGCCGTTGACGGTCACGGTGTTGTTCGAGTGCGAGTAGTCGCCCGTCTGAGTCGGGGCGCCCGAGCCGACCGCGCGCCGGACCTCGTAGATGGTCGGCAGGTCGATGTCGCCGATGTTCCACTGGCCCTGCATCTGGTCGGCCGCCGCCTTCATCAGCTGATCGACCTGGTCGAGCTCCTCCTGCTGCTGACGCGTGCGGTTCGCCACCGCCGTCAGGCGGTCGTGCTCCGACTGCAGGTAGCTCATGTACTGGGTGTGCGAGATCCGCCCCAGGTCCTCAGCCACCTGCAGGTCGGAGATGCGCTGGCTGAACGCCGCCGCCTCCTGGCGGTTACGCGCGCCCTTCACGTCGACCTTGTCCTGCGAGATGGTGTCGCGACCGTCGCCGGCCGCCTTGTCCGCAGCCAGCTTCTCCAGGGCGGCCTGCGTGTCCAGGCGCGCCTGCTCCACCGGGTCCGTCAGGTCGCTGTGCAGACGGCGCACACGGTCCGCCTGCGAGCGCTCCTGCTCGGCGAGGCTCGCCTGCGCCTGCCGCAGCGCGCCCAGGGCCGAGTAGTAGCCCTCGGTGCCCTTCAGCTGCAGGTCCAGATCCCGCTGCGCGTTCCGCACACCAACCCGCGCCTGCTCCAGGCCCGACGAGTGGCCGGCGATGCGCGCCGACGCCTTCGCGTTCGAGCGCGAGACCAGCGCCTCCTCGTACTGCTGGTTCAGCTGGTTCAGCTGCTCCAGCTGGGAGCCCTGCTGTCCGGGGGAAAGCAGGCTCATCTCTCGGCGGACGTTCGCCATCTGAGTGCGCAGGCTGCCGAGGTTGTCTCGCGGGTCCACCTTCGAGAGGGCGTTCGCGTTGGCGTTCTGGACCTGCGCCTGGGAGTACGCGTACTGCGCCTGGTTCAGGGAGGCCTTCGCGGCCCAGTACGCGCTCGACGAGTCCTTGTCGTCCCCGAGGTCCTTGGCCAGTGCGTTCAGCGCCAACCCCGCGTTGCTGACCTGCACGCCTGCCTGACCGAGCGCGTTGCCGCCGTACACGCCGGCCGTGGCCCGGTTCTGCTTGACCGCGAGGGCCTCGGCCGCCTTCTGCTGGGCGATGGAGTTCTGCTGGACGGTGTGCTGCCCGATGAACGACGTGTCCACGTTCGGGTTCAGGAGCCCGGACCACCCGAGCGCACCGCTCGTCGCGCTCGGAGTCGCAGCAGCCATGTCGGCGGCGTACTGGGACATCTGCGCTGCGAACTGCTGGTCCAGCGCCTGCTGGTCGATCGCGAGCTGACCCTTGACGTCCGCGTTGGACAGGTAGGACTTCTGCACGTCGGCCCACGACTGGATGTCCGCCAGGCGATCCTGCAGCACGGCACGCTTCGCCACGAGGATGTTCGTGTCGAGCAGCTTCAGGTCGCGAAGCTCTTCATCAGACGCGCCCTGGCCGGACGCCGCCATCAGATTCAGGCTCTCCCGCTTGGAGTTCTCCAGGTCGGCCAGGTACGCGCGGTTGCCGATCGAATCGCTACCACTCAGCTGGGTGACCTGGTCCCGCCTCGCACCGGCGACCGTCGGCGCGAGCTGCAGGTATGCGCCGAGGTTCTCCCGCGTCGCCTTGCCGCCGAAGCTGTCCAGCACGCCCTGGACCATGGAGTTCATGGTCAGGTTGAAGACGTCCTCGAAGCCGCCGTCGGTGATCTCCTTCCAGGCCTCCGGACCGAGCTTGTCCTTCAGGGTCGACAGCGCGCGCCTCTTGATCGCCGCGGCGTCAGACTTGTCGATGATGCCGTCGCTACCGACCTCCGTCAGAGCATCCTGCGTGGCAGACGACAGCGCCTCGCGGACCGCGGACTCCTCGTCCGCCGACATCGTGAAAGCCTCGACGCCCTTCTTCGCCCGCTTGCCGGCCTTCGAGGTGCCGGGGCCCGGGAAGAGCGGGTTCCACTTGTAGTACTCGCTGTCCTCCTGCGCCTGGAACAGATCGCGCTGGGAGGCGATCGCCTCGACGCCCTTCTGGCCAACGGCCTGGCCAACGCCCCAGAACTCGCTCTTCTGGATGACGGCGACCGCGCCGGCGGCACCCTTCGCGGTGTCGGAGAAATCGAACATGGCCTTGTTGAGCAGCGTGAGACGCTCGGTCGCCGAGTATCCCGACTTCTCCAGGTCCGACAGGGTCCCCGTCAGGCCGTCCGAGGTGAAGTCCTGGAACGTGTTGCTCTTGTCCGCGACCTCCAGCGACGCCTGCGCGTCGGCCATCGCCGCAGCGCGGGCTGTCGCCTGCTTGTCGATGTCGTCCAAGCGCTTCTTGTCGTCGCCCGTCAGGAGCGAGGACATGATCGCCGGGATGAGGTTGCCGACGTCGCCGGTCTTCAGACCGCCAAGACCCTGCTCCTCCAGCCCCTTCGCCGCGTCACGCGCCTGAGCGGCGACCTCCTTCAGGGCCTCCGCCGTGTCCGCGCTTGCCAGCGCCAGGCGCGCCGTCTCGACAGCCGCCTTCGCGTCGCCACCGAGCTCGAAGCCCTTCTTCACGAGCAGCCCTGCACCGGCCACGCCGCCGGCGACACCGAGCAGGCCCAGGTTCGTCAGGCCCGTGAAGCCACGCACACGGCCCAGCGCACCCGTCTGCGCCA
>Ga0157370_10000162_pt1 | contig 81640 bp, 80 predicted proteins | sample C35metaG_FD_113463 | JGI IMG/M metagenome (GOLD analysis project Ga0157370, IMG submission 113463) | Corn rhizosphere microbial communities from Kellogg Biological Station, Michigan, USA - C3-5 metaG | ecosystem: Host-associated > Plants > Roots > Rhizosphere > Soil | place: USA: Michigan...
AAGATCGTCGCCGCCCGATTGTGGAGTGATGAAGCCGTAGCCTTTTTCATCGTTGAACCACTTAACGGTACCAGCTTGGCGATTGGACATGGTGTAGCTCCTTGAACAAAGTTAACTGAGGTCAAAAGACCAGGTTCGGACTGAGTGCAAAGAGTAAAAGGAGTCGTGGAGCAAGAGCTAGCTTCCATTGCGATTCACGGTGACACAAGCAGCACAGTGGCGACACCATACAAGGTTTATTCGTCGAGTGCGAGCCCTTCGCATCGCCGAAAATCACCCTGTATTTACTGGCTAAATGACGTAGTCGGCGACGCCGTTGCTTTCAGAAAATTTGCTTAAAAATTGCTGCGTCCGCGCCTCACGCGGGTTGGCAAATAACGCCTTGGCTTCGCCCTGTTCGACGATCACGCCCTGGTCGATAAACACCACGCGATTGGCTACGTCGCGAGCGAAACTCATCTCGTGGGTGACGATGATCATCGTGCGATTTTCTTGGGCCAAACCGCGAATAGTTGCCAGCACCTCGCCGACCAATTCCGGGTCGAGCGCTGAGGTCGGCTCGTCGAACAGAATCACGTCGGGCTGCATGGCCAGGGCTCTGGCGATGGCCACGCGTTGCTGCTGGCCGCCTGACAAGCGCCGTGGATACGCATCCTCTTTGCCCGCCAGACCCACCTTCGCCAACAGCGCGCGGGCCCGTTCAACCGCGGTGGCGCGCGCTTCTTTTTTCACCACCAGTGGCCCTTCAATAATGTTTTCCAGCGCTGTGCGATGGGGAAACAAATTGAAGTTCTGGAATACAAAACCGACGCGCTGACGCAGGCTGCGAATCAGCTCTTTTTGTTTGGCCAACGGCTTGCTCGCATCGATAAACATATCGCCGACGCGAATGCTGCCGCTGTCCGGTTCTTCGAGCAGATTGAGGCAGCGCAGCAGCGTGGTTTTACCTGAGCCGCTGGGGCCGATAATGGCCACCACTTCGCCCGTTGCCACATCCAGGTCGATGCCTTTGAGCACCGTCTGGCCGTTGAACACTTTTGTCAGCGCGCGCACTTCAATCATCGGTCTGTCATGGCTCATGGTTGTGGCGGTTGACCCGCGCTTCCAGATGGTTTTGCAGCGTCGCCAGGGCGGTGGCCAGCAGCCAATAAATCAACGCGGCGGCCAAGTACATCGTGAAGATTTCGAAGGTTCGCGCGGTAATCAATTGCGCCTGACGGAACAGTTCCGGCACTTGGATGGTCGCGGCCAGCGCCGTGTCTTTCACCAGCGAAATGAAACTGTTGCCCAGCGGCGGGAGAGCTGTACGCGCGGCCTGAGGAAGAATGGCACGACGCAAGGTTTGTGCGCGCGTCATGCCGATACTCGCGGCAGCTTCCCATTGGCCTTTGTCGATAGAGCTGATGGCCGCACGCAAAATTTCGCACACGTACGCCGCCATATTCAGCGAGAAACCCACGAGCGCTGCCGGCAGTGGGTCCAGTTGGATACCCAGCTGCGGCAGGCCGTAATAGATCATGAACAGCTGCACGAGCAGCGGCGTGCCGCGGAAGAACGACACGTAGATGCGTGACGTCCAGCTCAGCAGCCGCAATGCCGACAAGCGCATCAGGGCCAAGCCAAAGCCCAGCAGCAGGCCGAAAAACATGCCGCCCAGGCTCAGCACGATGGTGTACATCGCGCCCTTGAGCAGGAAGGGCGCCGAGTTCAGCGCCAGTTGTAGGCTTTGTTCCATTATTGGGCTTCGATCATTGGGTTACGTCGGCCTTGAACCATTTCACTGAAAGCTTTTGCAAGGTGCCATCGGCGCGCAGTTTAGCAATGGCTTTGTCGATGGCGGCGAGCAGTTGTGGGTTGCCTTTGCGCAGGGCGATGCCGGCTTCCTGCGGGGCGAACGGCTTGCCGGCGACGGCCAGGGTGTCACCGGTTTTTTCGATCAGCTCAAACGCGGCCAGGCGGTCGCCGAGGATCGCGTCCAGGCGGCCCACGCGCACGTCCTGGTTACGGCTGGCATCGTCGTCATAGGTGCGGATGTCAGCTTGCGGCACGTTCTCTTTCAGCCATTGCTCGTAGTTGGTGCCCAGCACCACGCCGACTTTTTTGCCGTTCAGATCGGTCGGCTTGGAGAAGTTGCCTTCCTGACCTTTGCGCGTCAGCACCTGAATGCCGGAGACGGTGTACGGGCTGGAAAAGTCGTACTTCTTCTTGCGCTCTTCCGAGATGGTCACCTGGTTGACCACGATGTCCAGACGCTTGGATTCCAGCGCCGCGAGAATGCCGTCCCACTTGGTGGGCTGGAACTCGGCTTTCACGCCCAGCTCCTTGGCCACTGCTTCGGCGAATTCCACTTCAAAGCCGGTCAGCTTGCCGCTCTCGTCCTGAAAGTTGAACGGCGGGTAGGTGCCTTCCAAACCAATCTGAATGGTGCCTTTTTTCTGAATGGTTTGAAGCAGGTCGTCGGCAGCTTGGCTGGTGCCGATAAAGCTGGCGCCGAGCATCAAGCTCAAGCCGCCGAGAATGAAGGTGCGGCGCAATGCGGAAATGGTCATAGCAGAGTCCCTGTTACCGGTGAGTGGCGTGAAGTGGGGATAACTATAGAGCGAAAAATACTATGCAATTAAATAATAAAAAAGTAGATATGCCGCACTTTGGAGAATAAGCGAGGCGGCCCTGATTTTCGGTTGTGCTTAGCCGTGCGCTGCTCCGGTAGGCTGATACGCGAACAGCGCGGGTGCGCCGCCCGTGTGCAGAAACAGTAGAGGGCCGTCACCGTCAAAACGTTGCGTGGAAATGCCATCCAGCAGACCGGCAAACGCCTTGCCGGTGTAAACCGGGTCGAGCAACACGCCTTCCTGACTGGCTAGCAGCTTGATTGCAGCCAGCGTACCGGCATTGGCCTCGCCGTAGCGGGGCCCGAAATACTCATCCCACAGGGTTACCTTGAACGCCGCCGGCAGACTGATACCGAGCAACTCGGCAGTGCGTTCGGCCAGGCTCTGCACCTTGGGAAATTGCGTGGCAACGGGGCGCGACACCGTTACGCCAATCACTGGCAGCGTGGGCAACCGCTCCGCCAGGGCCAGCGCCAAGCCGCTGTGGGTACCGGCGCTGCCGGAGGCCAGGACCACGGCAGCGAAGGTGATGCCGCTGGCCTCTATCTGGTCGGCCAATTCCAATCCGGCGCGTACGTAGCCCAAGGCACCCAGCGCATTGGAGCCGCCGATGGGCACCACATAAGGCCGCTTGCCCTGTTGGCGCAGGCGTTCAGCGCTCTGCTGAAGTAGCTCGTCAGCGTTGTCGAGTGAGGCCACCGGCTCGATGTGTGCGCCGAACAAATCCAGCAGCAGGCGATTGCCGTTGTTCAGGTAATTAGCGTCTGAAGTGCCGATCGGATTTTCCAGCAGCGCCACGCACCCCAGTCCCAGCCGCGCGGCGACGGCGGCCGTCTGGCGAACGTGATTGGATTGAATCGCCCCGGCCGTTACCAGCGTATCGGCGCCCTTGTGCAAAGCATCGGCCAGCAAGTATTCGAGCTTGCGCACTTTGTTGCCGCCCAGGGCGAACTGCGTGGTGTCGTCGCGCTTGAAATACACCTCGCGACCCAACGTGGCCGAAAGGCGCGGCAGGTGTTCAAGCGGGGTAGGGGCGGTGAACAGCGGTAGGCGGGCAACGGCTTCGAGGCGGTGGCTAATCATGGTGTCCGGTCAGCAATCGGGAGCGGGAAGCAGAGGACTATAGGCAGCGATCCGATCAGCCACAACCCGGATCCGCGTCGTCGTCATAGTGGCCTTTTGCGCCGTGCGCACAGCTTTAGCGCAGCCTTTGTCTGGCGCAATGCCACCTTGAAAACCGGTTTGCTGGCGTTGCCGTGGAAGCGGCTAGCAAATTTTCGTGATGCTTGTATGTCAGCCCTTTCGCTGACGACCAAGCGCGGGCGCAGTAGTTCCGTGGGTTCCAGCGAATGCTGTAGGAAAACTACCTGGCGTTTTAGGCTATTTTTGGCACTTCGGCGCCCTGAAAAAGGGCGCCAAGCAAGCGAGCGTCAAAACTTGTGCACAATTGCGAAGCGGCACTTTCCAGGACGCGCAAAATCCTATAAGGGCGTTCAAGTTTTTTCCTGTGCCCATTAAGTCAATGAAAAATATAGGTTTTTTCAGTTGGTGAAAAAATCATCAATTCGACTTCGAGCCCCGCATCATCGGCCTTCGCGAGGCTTGCTCCCAAGTTACCCACTGACTTATCCACAGGTTCTGTGGATTGTCCCAAGCGCTTGCTCTAGATCGCGGGTGCGAGTTTTTTGCAAGACTTTACTGACATAAAAATCGGAGTAGAGTGGCCGCCCTCTGTCGCCATTGCCCACTCTTATGCCGCGCAATTCCGCTTCTGCCGTTCCTCAGACCGCACCGCGTTTTCCGCTGCGAGTCGCTTTATGGCTATTGGACAGCCCTCGCTTTGGTCGCCGCGTCAGCACGAAACAGTTCGCCGGCCGCCTGCTAAAACAGCCGGCTCGCCAGGGCGTAGTGGTTGCGCAAACTCGGTTGGGTGAGTTGCTGTGCCGCGATTGCGGCAATGCCCGCGACCGCCGCATTGGCTTTGAGTTGTTGCGCCAAGCGGGTCGCGCTCATGACTCGCGCGCTCAGCTGGAATTAGGCCGCTTGTATAGCCTGCCGCGTCATTTCGATTTGGCCGAAGCCCGCCACTGGCTGGAAATGGCCGCCGCGCAAGGCTGTGACGAGGCTGTCGAGCGTTTGCAGGCCTTGCCCCAAGCGCAATAAACGCTTCGCGAGCAAGCTCGCGCCTGCGTAATAGTCGGCCATGTAGGAGCGAGCTTGCTCGCGAAGCCGTTGATCCTTGCGCCGCCTAACGCGCCCTGATCCGCCGTCTGGAACCCTGGTTATACTGCCCGCCATTCTCGCGCGGAGCCTTTCATGCCTATCGATGTGCCCACTCTGTTTATTGGTTTGGCCGCCGCCGCCGTGCCGTTGCTGGCGCTGCTCTGGCAACAGCAGCGGCGCCTCGCGCAAGCGCAGTCGCACGTGGCGCTGCTGGACGAGCGTTTGAGTACGGCGCAACTGGCCCAGGATGGTTTGGCCGCGCAGTTGGATGGCTACCGCAACGACATCGCCGACCTCATCGAAACCAAAGCCGAACAACAGGCCGAGCTGGCGGCACTGCGCCGTGAAACCGATTTACTGCAAAGCGAACGCAGCCGTGCCCGCGAAGCTGCACAAGAGTGGCGAAGCGAGCGCGAACTGAAGGAAGCGGAGCTGCGTCAGCTGTCGGCCGAGCGCGCCAGCCTCAGCGCCGAACTTCGCGAACAACACGACAGCCATCAGCAGCGGCTTAACGACCTGCAAGGTTCGCGCGATGAGCTGCGCGCGCAGTTCGCCGAGTTGGCCGGGAAGATTTTTGACGAGCGCGAGCAGCGCTTCGCCGAAACCAGCCAGCAGCGCCTGGGCCAGTTGCTCGACCCGCTGAAAGAGCGCATCCAGTCGTTCGAAAAACGCGTGGAAGAGAGCTACCAACAAGAAGCCCGCGAGCGGTTTTCCCTGAGCAAGGAATTGGAGCGCTTGCAGTTGCTTAACCAGCGCCTCGGCGATGAAGCCACCAACCTGACACGCGCGCTGCAAGGCCAGAAAACCCAAGGCAATTGGGGCGAGTTGGTGCTGGAACGGGTGCTGGAACATGCCGGCCTGGAGAAGGGCCGCGAGTACCAGACCCAGGTCAGCCTCAAGGGGCAAGACGGCGCGCGCTTCCAGCCCGATGTGCTGATTCAGTTGCCAGGCGAGCGGCAAGTGGTGGTGGATGCCAAGGTCAGCCTGACCGCGTACCAACACTATGTGGTGGCTGAAAACGACGCGGCGCGTCAGCACGCTCTGAAGCAGCATGTGCTGTCGCTGCGCAGTCATTTGAAAGGCTTGTCGTTGAAGGATTATCAGCGTCTGGAAGGGCTGCACAGTCTGGATTTCGTGCTGCTTTTCGTACCGATTGAAGCCGCTTTCGCCGCCGCTTTGCAGGCCGATCCGGGGCTGTTTCAGGAAGCGTTCGAGCAGAACATCGTCATCGTCAGCCCCACGACATTGCTGGCGACGTTGCGGGTGATCGACAGCCTGTGGCGCCAGGAACGACAAAGCCAGAATGCGCGCGAAATTGCTGAGCGGGCCGGCGCGCTGTACGACAAGTTCGTGGCCTTTATTGTCGACCTGGACGAGGTGGGCAGCCGCCTGGGTCAGCTCGACAAAGCCTACGCCGCCGCGCGCAACAAGCTCGCCGATGGGCGCGGCAATATCATCAGTCGGGTGGAAAACCTCAAATTGCTGGGCGCGCGGGCGAGCAAAAGTTTGCCCACTGATTTGCTCGAACGTGCCGCTGGATTGCCTCAGTTCGACGACGCGGACGAACCCGCCGACGTCTCCAACTCCGCCGAAGCCCCCAACCCGTAGGAGCCAGCTTGCTGGCGAAGCCGTTTCCAGGGTTCGCCCGCAAGCTGGCTACAACGTCAATCTCGGTCCTGCTGCGCGACAAATTCGCGGATCCAATCGGCCAACTGAGTGGGCTCGGCGAGCAGTTGCCAATGCCCGGCCGCCACTTCCCGACGCAGCAGATTCGGCGCCCAGTGCTGCAAGTTATCGAACAGGTGCGGTCGCACAAACCGGTCGCGAGTGAGCACCACCACCTGCACAGGCACCTGAGTAAACCGTTGGCGCGGCGTAAACAAACTGCGGATGAAATTCGCCCGGTACAGCTTCACGCCGTATTGGCCGTCTTCGCGCTGGGTTGGATTGATCCGCACCGGGCGGATGCCTTCCATGGTGCGTAAAAAGCGCGGCCATAGCCTGGCCATGCCGTGACGCCAGGCCAGTTCGGGCAGCCAGGGAATATGGAAAAAACCGATGTACCAGGAGCTGAGCAGCTGGCTCAGCATCTGCTTCAGCCCGCTCAAGCTGCGCGCCTTGCCGCGCTGCCCCATCCAATAGCCGATGTGGTCCAGGCATGGACCGGAAATGCTGGTGTAAGAGGCGACCCGGCGCTGAAGACGCGGTTCGGTTACGCCTTCCCAGCTTTGAATCGAGCCCCAGTCGTGGGCGACTAGATGCACCGGTTTATCGGGACTGTGGGTCAGAATCACGGCCTCTAAGTCATCGGCCAAAAGCGGCAAACGGTAGTCGCGACGGTGCCGGGGTTTATCCGATGCGCCGGCGCCACGCACGTCATAGGCAATGAGGTTGAAGTCCGTTGCCAACTGGTTCACGAGCGGCAGCCAGACATCGTGGTTGTCGGGATAGCCGTGCACCAACAGCAGCGTCGGCCCGCTCGGGTTGCCCCAGCGGTAAGTAGCCAGGCGCACGCCGCCGCTGTCGACCATCACCTGATCGGTTATGGCGGCGGGGCTGGCGATGTGAACGGCAACAGTCATGGCAACACTCCAATTCGGCAGGTTGTCAGTATTGAAGGGCGACGGCGCGGGTGACCAGAGGGCCGCGGGCAGAGCGTGGGTTGCGCGCTGGCGCTGACGGCTCGACAGGTGCCGCGCTAGAGCGGTGGCCCGTATAAATAAGACAGACCGGAGAAAACCAGTTCCAACCCAAGGTTGGGGCGGGAAAATGAGAGTTGGATGCCTGACCGCGTCCTATCCGAAAGCCTGGCTCCCCGCTTTCGCGGGGACGACGGTTATCCGGGCGGTTCAGGTCCCCCACTCACCGCAACGGCAAATGCCGACTCAACAATGCCCGCAACGCCGCCGGCTTCACCGGTTTAGGCAGAAATTCCAAACCCGCCGCATGAACCTGAGCAATCAATTCTGGACGCCCATCGGCGCTGATCACTACCCCCGGCACCGGCTCGCCCAAGCGGGTGCGCAGCCAGGCCATGAGCTCGGTGCCGGTTTCGCCTTCGTCCAGGTGGTAGTCAACCAGGGCCAGTTGCGGGCGCACGTCTTCGGCCAGCAAATGCTCGCACTCCAGGCGATTTCGCGCGGTCCACACCTGGCAACCCCAGCGCGACAACAGGCTGTGCATGCCGACCAGAATGCTGTCTTCGTTGTCCACGCATAACACGTGGGCGCCGCTCAGGTGATGGCCGTTGGCGTCGGCGCCGTTGCCAATCGTGGGGGCGGGTGCAGGTGTGCGGGCAAGCGGTACGGTCACGCTGAATACGCTGCCTTTGCCTGGCCAGGAGCGTACTTCAAGCTTGTGGCCCAGCACGCGGCACAAGCCATCGGCGATGGCCAGGCCCAGCCCCAGGCCTTTTTCGGCGCGGGTCTGATGGCTGTCCAGGCGTTTAAATTCTTCAAAAATCACCGCGCGTTTGTCATCGGGAATGCCCGGTCCGCGGTCCCACACTTCCAGTCGTAACCCCTCGCTGCAACGGCGCACGCCCAGCAGCACATGGCCGCTGGCGTAGCGGAAGGCGTTGGTGAGGAAGTTTTGCAGCACGCGGCGCAGCAGTTTGATGTCGCTGTCGACACGCAATTGGCTGCCGCGCAGGTGGAACGCCACGCCCTGTTCCTGCGCCTGGGCTTTGAACTCGGCGCCCAAGGCATCGAACAGCGTGTTCAGTTCGAAAGCATGACGCTCGGGGGTGATGCGGCCGTTTTCCAGGCGGGAAATATCCAGCAGGTCGCTAATCAGGTCTTCGGCCGAGCGCAGCGAGCTGTCGAGGTGGCGGATCAGTTGCTGGGCCTCGCCCGGCAACGCTTCGGCCTGGTGAGCGAGGGCGGCGGAGAACAGCCGCGCCGCGTTTAATGGCTGCATTAAGTCGTGGCTGACGGCAGCGAGAAATCGGGTTTTCGATTGGTTGGCGTGTTCCGCTACGCCTTTGGCTTCGCTCAGCGCCAAATTGAGCTGCGACAGTTCGTGGGTTCGTGCGGCAACCCGTTGTTCCAGCCCTTCGTTGGCCTCTTTCAGCCCTTGCTCGGCATCGCGGAACGCGGTGATGTCGGTGAAGCTCATGACGAAGCCGCCGCCCGGCATCGGGTTGCCGATCAGCTCAATCACACGGCCATTGGGGAACAGTCGTTCAGAGGTGTGCGCACGGCCCTGGCGCATCCAGTACAAGCGGCGCTCGACATGCGCATCCGCTTCGCCCGGCCCGCACAAACCGCGCTCGGCGTTGTGGCGAATGATGTCGGCAATCGGCCGGCCGACGCTGATCAAACCATCCGGGTAGTCGAACAATTCCAGGTAGCGATGGTTCCATGCCACCAGCCGCAGCGCGGGGTCGACCACGCTGATGCCTTGGGTGATATTTTCGATCGCGCCCTGCAACAGGGTGCGGTTGAACTGCAGCACCTCCGAGGCTTCGTCGACGATGCGCACGACGTCCTCGACCTGCATGTCGCGGCCTTCAATGGCGGCTTTCACCACTGCGCGGGTCGACGAGGCGCCGAGTACGCCTGCCAGCAAGCGTTCGGTGTGGGCAATCCAGTCGCCGTTGGCCGGCTGGTCGGGGTTGAAGGTTTTGCCCTGGCGGTAAGCGAAGCGAATAAAGCTTTGCTGTGCCCGTTCTTCGCCGACGAAGCGACTGGCGAGGTTAAGCAAGTCGTCCACCTGCACGGCAAGTTGGTTGCGGCTGCTGGGCTTGTTGCCGAATTCCTGGCTGATAAACCGCCCGGCTTGCCAGTGCTCGGCCACGCGTGTGCGGGAAAAGTACGACACCCACACGAACAGCGTGCAGTTGCTCGCCAGCGACAACACGACGCCACGGGTGAGCGGGTCGACCTGCATGCCAATGGACTGATACAGCAGAAACTCCAGCCCCGGAAATTTCGCCAACGACCAGCCCAGGCTGTGCGCCACCACCGGCAATACCAGCGTGTAGAACCACACCAAGCAGCCGGCCGTGAGCCCGGCAAACACCCCACGGCGGTTGGCCTGTTTCCACAGCAGGGCGCCGAACATCGCCGGCGCCAATTGCGTGATGGCGGCGAAGGAAATCTGGCCGATGGTTGCCAGGCTGGCGTTCGAGCCGAGCAGGCGATAGCAGACGTACGCCAGCAGCAGAATCACCACAATGCTGACGCGGCGAACCGAGAGCATCCAATGGCGGAACACCTCGAAGGGCCGCTCGGCGTTTTGCCGGCGCAGCAACCACGGCAACAGCATGTCGTTGGAGACCATCGTCGACAGCGCCACCGCTTCGACAATCACCATGCCGGTGGCAGCCGAGGCGCCGCCGATAAAGGCCAGCATCGCCAGGGCTGGATGGGCGTGGGCCAGCGGTAGGCTGATGACGAATGAGTCGGGAATCACCCCGGCCGGCAAGAGCATTTTTCCTGCCAGGGCGATGGGGATGACAAACAGCGCGGCCAGCGCCAAATAGGCCGGAAACACCCAGCGGGCCAGGCGCGTATTTTTCGGCTCGATGTTTTCCACCACCGTGACGTGGAACTGCCGTGGCAGGCAGACGATGGCCATCATCGCTACGCCGGTTTGCACGATCAGCGACGGCCAGTTGATGGTTTCGGCCCAGAACGATTCGAGCTGCGGCGCGGCGGCGGCTTGGTCGAGCAGGTCGCCGAAGCCGTTGAACACGCCCCACGTCACGTAAGCGCCCACCGCCAGGAAGGCGAGCAATTTCACCAGCGACTCGAAGGCAATCGCCAGCACCATGCCTCGGTGGTGCTCCGTGGCGTCGAGGTTGCGGGTGCCGAACAAAATCGAGAACAAGGCCAGCACCAGTGACACCACCAAGGCGGTGTCTTGCGAGCGGGTGCCCGTGGTGTCTTGCACGTGGCCGGTGCCAATCAGCATGTTGACGCCGAGCACAATGCCTTTGAGTTGCAGGGCGATATACGGCAGCACGCCCACCAGGCAGATCAGCGCGACCACCACCGCCAGCAGCTGCGATTTACCGTAGCGCGCGGCGATGAAGTCGGCGATGGAGGTGATGTTTTCCTGCTTGCTGATCATCACCATTTTCTGCAGCACCCAGGGTGCGAACAGCATCAGCAGAATGGGCCCGAGGTAGATCGGCAGGAACGACCACAGCTGCCCGGCCGCCTGGCCGACGCCGCCGAAGAACGTCCAACTGGTGCAATACACCGCCAGCGACAGGCTATACACCCATGCTTGTACATTGGCCGGCATAGGCGTGCGGCGGCGGTCGCCGTAAAAGGCGATGGCGAACATAATGGCCATGTAGCACAGGGCGACCGTGGCGATCAGCCCGCTGGACAGCGACATGCGTACTCCGAAAACAGCTGATTTATTTGGCGCGCCGAGGTGGCGAGGTGGAACGCCGGGACGCTGCTGAGTGTCGCATCAAAGTGTCATCCAGTCAGGCGCGACTAAGGTCGCACGCAGCGTTTCGCCGCACCCAAGCGCCGGCAGTCGTCCATAGGAATTCAGTCATGTTCAAACCCCAACTCATTACCCTGCAACGTGGCGCGTTGCGCCTGGAGCCGTTGCTCGAGGCGGATATTTCAGCGCTGGTCACGCTCGCCGATGCCAACCGCGCGCAACTTGTTTATATGAGCGGCCCGTTGCGCCTGGATTGGTACCGCAGCGCGCTTGCCCAGCAGCGCGACGAGCAGGCGTTGCCGCTGGTGGTGCGCTTGGGTGATCGGCTGGTGGGCACTACGCGGTTTTTCGACTTTCACCCGGAACTGCCGTCATGCGAAATCGGTGGTACGTGGCTGGATGCCAGCCAGCACGGCACAGGGCTGAACCGCATGATTAAGTACCTGATGCTACGTCACGCCTTTGAAAGCTGGGACATGGTGCGCGTGCAGCTGCGAACTGCCGCTAGCAACGCGCGCTCGCAATCGGCGATCGAAGCGCTGGGCGCGGTGCGTGAAGGGGTGCTGCGCAACCATCGGCGTTTAGCCGATGGGCGCCTGGACGACAGCGTGCTATATAGCCTGACCGACCGCGAGTGGCCGGCAATCAAGCAGCAGTTGGAGGCGCGTTTCAGCGGGTAGCGATGGCAGCGGGTAGTTCAGCAGGGCGTTTGCAGGCGCAGCATTTAAACGGCGTCGAGCGGCTTGAGGCGCAGCGCATCAACGTGGGCGCGAGCACCTCGCCGGTTCGGCAGGCGACTCGATGACCCGCTCGCAGTTATTCGCTTATGGGTTGCGCGACAGCGTGCCGATGATTGTCGGCATCGCGCCCTTCGGCATTATCTACGGCACCTTGGCGAGCGTCGCCGGGCTCAGTCTGTGGCAGGCGTTGGGCATGTCGTTGCTGGTGTACGCCGGCTCGGCGCAATTTATCGCCATCAGCCTGCTCACCGCTGGCACCGGCGCGGCGGTGATTCTGTTCACCACCTTGATCGTCAACTTGCGCCATGTGCTCTACAGCGCTTCGTTGCAGCCCTACATTGCCCATCTGCCCCAAGCGTGGCGCGTGCCCTTGGCCTTTGGCCTGACCGACGAAACCTTTGCCGTGGTGCAGCGCCGCTACCTGGCGCACGGCGCCGGTGGCCATGGCCATTGGTACCACGCCGGCGTGGCGCTGGCCTTGTACCTGTGTTGGATCAGTTCGTCATTGCTCGGCGTGTTGTTTGGGCAAGCGATGCCGAGCCTGGCTGGCTGGGGGTTGGATTTCGCCATGTTGGCCACCTTTATTGGCATCGTCGTGCCGCTGCTGCGCAACACGCCGCAGGTGGCCGCTGCCGTAGTCGCGGGCGCCGTGGCGGTGGCGTGTCACGCCCTGCCTTACAAACTCGGGTTGCTGGCGGCGGCCATGGCCGGGATTGTCGTGGGTGTATTGCTGGAGCGTCGCGTCAGCAGACCCGTGGTCGGGGAGGGCGCGTAGTGCAAACGTGGTGGCTGATTCTCAGCATGGCGCTGATCACCTTTGCCGTGCGCTACAGCTTGTTCGCCTGGCCGAACCTGCGCTTCCCGCCGCTCGTGCTGCAGGGCTTGCATTACGTGCCGACTGCGGTGCTTACGGCGATTGTCGTGCCCGGCATGTTGATGCCCGATGGCGAGCACCTGGCGCTTCGTCTGGACAACGCTTACTTGCTCGCCGGTATTGGCGCAATTGTGATCGCTGCCGTTACCCGGCACTTGCTCGCTACCATTGGCGGTGGGTTTGTCCTGTTCTTCCTGCTGCGCTGGGCGTTCGGCCAGTTGCCACTGTAACGGCGATTTTTTTCGCACTTTCCAGCACAAAATCCGTTTCGTCCTGTGGCTTTGTGCCACGCATTTGCAGTCCAATGCTGGACGGCCGGCGTGGCCTCACCACAGGTACACAGGGATCATGACCACACACTCGCAGTTCGCTTTGTTGGGTAAAAAACGCTTTCTGCCTTTCTTCGTGACGCAATTGCTCGGCGCCTTCAACGACAACATTTTCAAGCAGTCGCTGATTCTCGCCATCCTGTTCAAACTCAGTATTTCTGGCGACCGCACCGTGTTGGTGAACCTGTGCGCGCTGCTGTTTATCCTGCCGTTTTTCCTGTTCTCGGCGCTGGGCGGCCAGTTCGGCGAGAAGTTCGACAAGCACCGGCTGATCCGCGCCATCAAGCTCGCGGAAATTCTGATCATGTCGGTGGGCGCAGCGGGCTTTCTGCTCAATAACCTGACGCTGATGTTTGTCGCCCTGTTCGGCATGGGCACGCATTCCGCGCTGTTCGGGCCGGTGAAGTACTCGATTTTGCCGGCAGCGCTACGTGAAGACGAACTTGTGGGCGGCAACGCCTTGGTCGAGATGGGCACGTTTCTGGCCATTCTGGCGGGCACCATCGGCGCCGGTGTAATGATGTCCGAGCAAACGTATGCGCCGCTGGTGGCCACCGCTATCGTCGCCATCGCCGCTGCCGGTTATGTGGCCAGCCGAGGCATTCCGCCCGCGTCGGCGGCGCTGCCGAGTCTGGTGTTGGACTGGAATATCTTTCGCCAGTCGTGGGCCATTTTGCGCATGGGCCTGGGCCAGCGTCCGGCGGTGTCGCGCTCGATCGTCGGCAACTCGTGGTTCTGGTTTCTCGGCGCAATTTATCTGACGCAAATTCCTGCGTACGCCAAAGAATGGTTGTTCGGTGACGAGACCGTGGTGACCCTGATTCTCACCGTGTTCTCGGTGGGCATTGCTCTGGGCTCGATGCTGTGTGAGCGCTTGTCGGGGCGCAAAGTCGAGATCGGTCTGGTGCCGTTTGGCTCGATCGGTCTGACCGTGTTCGGCATTTTGCTGTGGTGGCATTCCGGCAACTTCCCACAAACCGCCGAGCCGCACAGTTGGCTGCAAGTGTTGAGCTACGGCCAGGCGTGGTGGGTGTTGGGCGATATTCTGGGCATCGGTATTTTTGGTGGTTTTTACATCGTGCCGCTGTACGCCCTCATTCAGTCGCGCACCGCTGAGAATGAGCGTGCACGCGTGATCGCTGCCAACAATATCCTCAACGCGTTGTTCATGGTGGTTTCGGCCATCGCCTCGATTCTGTTTCTAGCAGTCGCCAAGCTGACCATTCCGCAGCTGTTCCTGGTGGTGTCGCTGATGAACATCGCGGTGAACAGCTACATCTTCAAAATCGTCCCTGAATTCACCATGCGCTTCATGATCTGGCTGCTCAGCCATTCCATGTACCGCGTCGAGCACCGCGAGCTGGATCGAATTCCAGACGAGGGCGCCGCTGTGTTGGTGTGCAACCACGTTTCGTTTGTGGATGCGCTGCTGATTGGCGGCGCGGTGCGCCGGCCGATTCGCTTCGTCATGTACTACAAAATCTACAACTTGCCGGTGCTCAACTTTATCTTCCGCACCGCCGGCGCCGTGCCGATTGCCGGGCGCAGCGAGGACCTGCTGATCTACGACCAGGCATTCAAAAGAATTGGCGACTACCTGAAGAACGGCGAGTTGGTGCTGATTTTCCCGGAGGGCAAGCTGACCACTGATGGCGAGATCAACGAGTTCAAAGCCGGCGTGACGCGCATTCTGGAAGAGAACCCGGTACCGGTGATTCCGCTGGCGCTGCAAGGCTTGTGGGGTAGCTTCTTCAGCAGGGACCCGAACAAGGGCTTGTTCCGTCGCCTATGGTCGCGCATCACCTTGGTGGCGGGCACGCCGCTGGCACCAGAAATGGTCACGCCGGCCGTGTTGCAAGCGCAGGTGGCAGAGTTGCGCGGCAGCGTCAGGTAAGCCTTTTGTAGGAGCCAGCTTGCTGGCGAATCCCGCAAACGATGATCGCGAATGTCGTTTGCAGGGTTCGCTAGCAAGCTAGCTCCTACAGGGGGGCGGCTGCTAATGGCTGAGCTTGAGGCCGACCAAGCCGCAAATGATCAATGCCACGCTACCCAAACGAATCAGGGTCACGGCTTCGCCAAACAGGATGATGCCGGCGATCACCGTGCCTACAGCGCCCACCCCCGTCCAGATCGCATAGGCCGTGCCCAGCGGCAGCTCTTTCATGGCCAGGCCAAGCAGGCCCAGGCTGACCAGCATGGCGCCAACGGTGAGTGCGGTGGGAAGAGGGCGGCTGAAGCCGTCGGTGAATTTCAGGCCGATGGCCCACGCCACTTCGAACAAGCCGGCGATGATCAGAATGATCCAGGACATGAGACTAGCTCCACAGAGTGTGGGGTCGTCCCCGAGTGAAAGGCAGGCCCAAGGTCGTCCTCAGGCTGTGCGGTATTTTGCACATAGCTTGTCAGATGGCAAGCCCGGCAGGCGTTTCAGGATATGGATCGGCCAGGCTCTTCTGCGCCCTTAGGTGCCGCTTGGTCATCTTGCATACGGCGAAACCACGTTGCGAGCAGCGCCCCGGAAATGTTGTGCCATACGCTGAACAGCGCGCTAGGCACCGCAGCTAGCGGGGAGAAGTGCGCGCTGGCAAGCGCGGCGCCGAGTCCGGAGTTTTGCATTCCCACTTCCAGGGCCAGCGATTTACGTTGTGCCAGCGGCAGCTTGAATACTTTGCCGGTGAAGTAGCCCAGCAAAAAGCCAAAGCTATTGTGCAGAATTACCACCGCCATGATCAGCAAGCCGGACTCGGCGATTTTCGCCTGGCTGGCTGCCACCACGGCGCTGACGATCAACACGATGCTGACCACCGACACCAGCGGCAGCACATCCACCGCCAACCGCGTGCGTTCGCCGAGCAGCCGTTGCGCGACGACGCCCAGTACGATCGGCAACAGCACCACTTGCAGGATCGACCAGAACAGCTCGGCAAACGACACCGGCAACCAGGCCGATGCCAGCAGCCAGATCAAGGCAGGCGTTAACAACGGGGCGAGCAGGGTGGTGACGGCGGCAATGGCCACCGATAACGCCAAGTCGCCTTTAGCCAGCCAGGTCATCACGTTTGAGGCGGTGCCGCTCGGGCAACAGCCGACCAGAATCACACCCACTGCAATCTCTGGCGGCAGCTGAAACAGCTGGCACAACAGCCACGCCACGCCCGGCATGATCACAAAATGCGCAACCACGCCCAATGCCACGCGCCATGGATGGCGGGCGACTTCGGCGAAATCGTCGAGCTTGAGCGTCAGGCCCATGCCGAACATCACCACGCCCAGCAGCGGCACGATGGCAACCTTTAAGCCAATAAATAAAGTGGGGACGAAGAACGCCACCACGGCGAACAGCAGCACCCAATACGCGAACGTATTGCCAACGAAACGACTGAGAGCTGCGAGTGCGCGCATGTGGTGAGTTCCTAAACCGGGGGTTAAACGCCTTGCGGAATTTCTTCGCCGCCCAGTGCTTCGAACAGCTGCGGCAGGAATTCGTTAAAGGTCAGCATCATCAGGGTGAAGCTGGCGTCCAACTGACCCAGGGCTTCGTCGCCGCCGTCCTGTTCGGCTTGGTCGGTGAGCAAATCTTCAAAGCGCAGGCGCTTGATGATCAGTTTGTCGTCGAGCACGAATGACAGCTTGTCTTCCCAGGCCAGGGACAGCTGAGTGACGAATTTGCCAGACGACAGGTGCAGCTGAATTTCTTCGCTGGTCAGGTCCTGACGCTTGCAACGAACAATGCCGCCGTCTTCCTGAGTGTCGCGCAGCTCGCATTCGTCGAGCACATGGAAGCCCGGCGTAGCCGTTTGGGTTTTGACCCACTCGGTCATGGTGGCGGTCGGTGCAACCTTCACCGAAAGCGGACGCACCGGCAGTGAGCCAATGGCTTCACGCAGGGTGGACAGCAGGTCTTCGGCGCGTTTCGGGCTGGAGGCATTCACCAGGATCAGGCCTTGTTTCGGCGCGATGGCGGCAAACGTGGAGGAGCGGCGAATAAAGGCACGGGGCAGGAAGGCCTGGATGATTTCATCCTTGATCTGGTCGCGCTCCTTTTTATAAACCTTGCGCATCTGCTCGGCTTCGATCTCATCGACCTTCTCTTTAACCGCATCGCGCACGACGCTGCCAGGAAGAATGCGGTCTTCTTTACGCGCGGCGATCAGCATGAAGTCCTGGCTGACATGAACCAGGGGGGCGTCTTCACCTTTGCCGAACGGGGCGATAAAACCGTAGGTGGTCAGTTCCTGGCTGGCGCAGGGGCGAGCGGGTTTGGCGGCCAGTGCGGTTTCCAGTGCTTGCGCATCGAAGGGCAGATCTTGGGTGAGGCGATAGACGAGCAGGTTGCGGAACCACATGAGGGAAGAACTCCATTTTTCGCAAAGCGCGCATTATTCCCCCCTGAACGCCATTGGCCAACCCTGCGCTAAGCCTTTGGAACGTCAGTAAAAATTATTTTAAAAAGGGCTTGCCAGGGTGAGGATCGCTCCGTAGAATGCGCCCCACTTCGAGAGTGAAGGGTGATTAGCTCAGCTGGGAGAGCATCTGCCTTACAAGCAGAGGGTCGGCGGTTCGATCCCGTCATCACCCACCAATCGAGGTTACGCGCAGCGGTAGTTCAGTCGGTTAGAATACCGGCCTGTCACGCCGGGGGTCGCGGGTTCGAGTCCCGTCCGCTGCGCCATATTATGAAGCTCTATAGACTGAAGTAGAGACTCAACGAGAAAGCGGCCTTTGGCCGCTTTTTTCGTTTCTGCCCTCCGCGTTTTACTCCCTTCTTTTTATTGCCCGGCGCTGCTCAATTGAGTCGCCTGCGGCCATTATTTTTTTCAAAAAATCCGCCGGATTTTTCCTCGCCCTTTCCCGGATAAATTCCGTTTGGATGCCTGAACTTATGGCACTTTTCCCGTTCGTATCCCCGTAGCCAGTGATCCCGGCGGCCTGCTAAGCTCCCCGCTTCACTCGATTGCCCTCTTTTGCACTAACAAGGAATGAGTATGAGACAACATCGTTTAGCGGCGGCGGTGGCCTTGGTTGGCCTGGTGCTCGCGGGCTGCGATTCGCAGACCAGCGTTGAGCTGAAAACCCCCGCGCAAAAAGCGTCCTACGGTATCGGCTTGAACATGGGCAAAAGCCTGGCTCAAGAAGGTATGGACGATCTCGATTCCAAGGCAGTTGCTCAAGGCATCGAAGACGCTATCGGCAAGAAAGAGCAGAAGCTCAAAGATGAAGAGTTGATGGAAGCCTTCGCTTCGCTGCAGAAGCGTGCTGAAGAGCGCAGCGCCAAGCTCGCCGAAGAGTCGGCTGCAGCCGGCAAGAAATTCCTCGAAGAAAACAAGAAACGTGACGGTGTGACTACCACGGCTTCGGGTCTGCAATACGAAATCGTCAAGAAGGCCGATGGCCCTCAACCTAAAGCTTCCGACGTGGTGACTGTTCACTACGAGGGCAAGCTGACCGATGGCAAAGTGTTCGACAGCTCTGTTGAGCGCGGCAGCCCGATTGATCTGCCGGTTAGCGGCGTGATTCCAGGTTGGGTCGAAGCCCTGCAGCTGATGCACGTTGGCGAGAAGATCAAGCTCTTCATCCCGAGCGAACTCGCTTACGGCGCGCAGAGCCCCAGTCCGGCAATTCCTGCCAACTCGGTACTGGTTTTCGATCTGGAACTGCTGGGCATCAAAGACCCATCCGCAGCATCGGCTCCAGAACCCGCTCAGTAATACCTTTGTGTCATCCCAGCGCCCCGTCTCGACGGGGCGTTGTTGTTTCTACGGGTTTAAAATCCGAACCACGGGTTGACTGGCGGGTCTCAAATGAGCATAGGTGTTACGGTTATGCACATTTCGCGAACAAGTCCCATCACCGCCAAGTGACACTTTCGTACCAGATTTATATATTCAGTAACTCGCTGATTTAGTTGGTTTTTTTGCGCTGATTAAAAAATGCCCGATCTGAAGCAAAGCCCCGCGCCATGGGCTTTGGCTCGCGCCCTTAGCCGCTTGTTCACAAGGTTATCCACAGCTTCGGTGGATAACCCAGCCAGCCCAGCGCGCACGCGGGCTGAGGAGAAATGCCGATGAAAACGCCTTGGAATTTCGCCCGTTACCTGCCGCTGGCGCAACGATTTATCGCCCGCGGTCGATTGCCCGCTTTGCTGCTGGCGGTCACGCGCAAAAGCGCATCCCAGGGCGGTCGGCTCGGCGCGTTAAAAGCAGAGTTACGGGTGTTACTGGCGTTATGCATGGCGTGGTGGCGCGGTGAGTATCGCGGCATCAGCTCCCAGGCGCTTCTCTCGGTAGTGGCCGCGTTGCTGTATTTCCTCTCGCCGATAGACGCGATACCAGATGCCTTGCTTGGCGTTGGCTTCATTGACGACATCGCCGTGCTCGGTTGGCTGCTGCGCACCTGGAGCGGCGAGCTGGATGAATTCCGTGCCTGGCTCGCCGCGCGAACTCCGGCGCAGCAGGAAGAATTGCTGAGGTTGCCATCACCAGTGCCATCATCCGAAAGCAATTCCGCGCCTTAACCACGGGGAAAACTTGCCCCGCGCATCACGCCCCGTTGGCGATTCGGGCTGTTAAGATGCCCCCTTACAAGGAAAGTGCTGAGCCAGTCGGCACTGCTTTTCCATGGGGTGGGCGGTGATGGATGTTCAGGTAATCATGCGTGATGGCGAGGCCGAATATGCGGTGCTGCCATGGGCGGAGTATCAAGCGTTATTGCAAGCGGCAGGCCGTGCTCCCGCCGCAGCGGTAGCGGTCAGCGAGCCGATTGCGTCGGTATCCAGTCTCAGTGAAATAACCGCGCTTCGTGAGGCCAAGGGGCTGAGCCTCGAGGCGTTAGCGCGCACGGTGGGCATCAGCCCGCACTACCTTGAGATGATCGAAAGCGGCGAACGTCAGCCGGATTCGGCTATTCGCCGCGCCTTGGCCTGGAACCTTGGTGTCAGCAGTTGGGAGGCCGATACGTGAGCGTCAGTATCAGTCGCCAACATTGGCAAGCCCTACTGGGCGAGCTCGCTGAAGCTCGCCGGCAACGGCATCTACTCACGTATCGCGCCCTGATCGAACGGTTGGAATTGCCAACCCCGGCGATGCAAACCCTCACCGCAGCATTGGAGCACTTGGCGGCGCTGGACGCCCGTGCGGAAAACCCGCTGCGCAGCGCCTTGGTTATCAGCCAAGGTGCCAGCCGTTTACCGCGTACGGGTTTTTTCGAATGCGCCGTTCGCTTGGGGCGCTTCAGTGGTCCGAGCGACGGCATCGCCGCGGCCTCCTGGCACGCCGCCGAAGTGGTGCGGGTGTTCGAGTACGACTACCCGGAAGAGGTCTGAGTGGTTTATTGGCGAGTTAAAGCGCGCCTGGGCTATTTCGTTGCCCGGCGCTTATTGCGCTGGCCCGCGCTGGTGAAGCAGCCGCGAGTGTGGGCATGGATGGAAGGCCAGTTCGCCCGGATGGCGGCATTGGACGACGTGCCCGCGCAAAGTTTCTACGGTCATTTACTGGTGTTTCGCGGTCGCGGTTTCGGCGCCCGGGAAGAAGGTATTCGCCTGCTCGGGAAGGCTGCGGCGGGTGGCGATGCCAAGGCGGCGTATCAGCTTGGCGTGCTCAGTCTGGCGGGCGACACGCGCAACGCTCCGGATGGCATCGAGGCTGCGCGCTGGTGGACGCTGGCGGCTGATGCGGGTCATCCGCTAGCGGCTCGGCGTTTAGCGCAATTGTATGCCCAGGGCGAGCACGGTCTGGTTGCAGACCCCGTACTCGCAAAGCGTTACGCGCTGCGAGCCAGTGAGCTGGGTATTTAATTACGCCGACAGCTTTTGCGTATCGATAATGTGCAAGCTGTAGCCGGGCACATTTTTCGCCTGGCGTTTCGCTTCCGAGGCCAAGCCGGCCAGTTGCGCTGCGTCCAGATTGGCGCAACTGGACGGATGCAAATGCACCACGCCCAGCGACAGCGATAACAACGGAAACTCTTCGCGATGGCCTTTGCGGTTGTGGGCGATAAAACAACCAGCTTCCAGATGTTCCGCGCTGTAAAAACGTCGGCACTGACCTTGGAAATCTTCCAGTAAACGGTTAAGGCGCGCGCGCCAATCTTCCGACCCCAACACCAGCAGGAAATCGTCGCCGCCGATATGGCCGACGAAGTCTCGCGTCGGGTCCACCCGTTCATTCAGACACTGCGCCAGGCACAACAGAATTTCGTCACCTTTGGCATAGCCGTAAAGGTCGTTGAACGGCTTGAAGCTGTCGATATCCACATAGCAAATCACCGCCTCGCGGCTCTGCTGCAGTAGGCGCGTCAAGCATTGCTGAATCGGTACGTTGCCCGGCAGAAGGGTGAGCGGATTGGCATGACGCGCCTGTTGAATTTTCAGTTCAGTGATCAGCTTGAGCACATCGATCACGCGCCCGAGTCCTAAGTAGCGGCCGTTTAGCGTGATGATGAAATCTTCTTCCATGCGTTGCCGTGCGCGGCTGGTGAGCAGGCGGCTGACCTTTTGCAGACTTTGGCCAATGTCGACGGCCAGAAAGTCGCTGCTCATCAGGCGGCTGATCGGCTTGCGCGCGAACAGGTCGGTAGCGAAGGGTTTGAGCAGGGCATCGGACAGCGAGTGACGATGAACAATGCCCACCGGCTGCTGTTCTTCGTTCAGCACCGCCAGCGAGTTGAGGTTAGCTTGAGCGCGAAACGCTTCCAGCACCGCAGCGATCGGCAGGCTCTCTTTCACAGCGGGCTGTTCGTTTAGCAGGGCGCTGAGGTCGCTGCCTTCGTCGTTCAGTGCCGGCGCGCTGGCATCAAGTTTGGGCAACAAACTACGTGCATCACGAGGCGGTACTTCCTGAGGTCGGCTGAGTAAGTAACCTTGCAGCAGGTCGACGCCCATTTCGGCCAACACTGTCAGCTCTTCAGCCAGCTCGATGCCTTCGGCAATGACTTGCGCGCGCGAGGCTTTGGCCATTTGCAAAATGGAGCCGACGAACTCGCGCTTCACGGCGTCCTGGTGGATGCCATCGATAAAGTGCCGGTCAATCTTGACGTAATCAGGGCGCAGTTCGGACCACAAACGCAGACTCGAATAGCCCGCGCCGAGGTCGTCCAAGGCAATCGAAAAGCCCATGGCACGGTAGTGGTGGAGGGCGGTGTACAGGAGGGAGAAGTCTTCGGTCGGCGATTGCTCGGTTAGTTCGATCACCACCTGGCTCGGCGGAATGCCGTAATTCTGCAGCAGTTGCAGGGTGCGCCCGGGCTGGTGCGTCGGCTCCAGCAATGAATCTGGCGAGACGTTGAGAAACAGCTTTCCCTCGAGCCGGTGCTCGCTGAACGCACGGCACGCGCTCTTGCGGCAGGCCAGTTCCAGCTCGCTAAGGCGGCCGGCGTGGCGGGCTACGCCAAATAAATTGACGGGGGAGTGCAGCGGGCTGTTTGACGGGCCGCGTGTGAGGGCTTCGTAGCCAAGAATGCGTCGTTCGGACAGCGACACGATGGGCTGAAACAGGCTATGCAGGTCGCCGTGAGCAAGAATGTGGTCCAGCGCGCTCAACTGCTCGGTGACGGTCATGGGTCGCTCTCGATGTCCTGAAAAAACAAAGGGGCTGATATCGCTATCAGCCCCTTATTTCACGACAGTTTGATGACTGCTTGATGACGCTCCGTCAGTGCTTAGCCATTGCCGAGTTCAAGCCCAGGTAGTCGAGCAGAATCTGGCCGGTTTCGGACAGATAGGCATCGTCTTCGGGTTTCACTTTGTCGTCTTCGGTCGGCAGCGCGTCTTCATCTTCTTTCTTCAGTTCCTTCAACGGCTCCTGGCCCTTGGCGGCACGGCGGGTGTTCTCCATGGCCAACTGCTGGGTTTCGATGTCGGTGTGCTGCGCGCGGCGTTTAACCTCGTTGAGGCTCACGGTGGTTTCGTGGCTCAGCTTTTGCGCCAATTCCAGACGTTCGCGGGTGAACACGAAGTCGGCGTCTTTGGCGACGCGTGCATCGTGACGGGCTTTGAGCTCAACCAGGAACGGTTTGAACGGATCGCTTTCCGGCTTGATGGCCGGGCGGATGCTGTCCCATGGCATGGCTTCTGGCAGCGCGCTTTCGCCAATTTCCTTGGTGTCGACCACGGCAGGGTAGGCGATGTCCGGCAGTACGCCCTGGTGTTGGGTGCTCTGGCCGGATACGCGGTAGAACTTCGCCAAGGTCAGCTTCAATTCGCCATGATTAAGCGGCTGAATGGTTTGCACGGTGCCTTTGCCGAAGGTCTGGCCGCCGAGGATCAAGGCGCGGTGATAGTCCTGCATGGCACCGGCGAAAATCTCCGAAGCTGACGCCGAGAGACGGTTCACCAACAACGCCATCGGGCCGCTGTAATAGGTGCCTGGGTTTTCATCAGCCAGCACGTCAACGCGACCATCGCTGTTGCGCACCAGAACAGTCGGGCCCTGGTTGATAAACAGACCGGTCAGCTCGGTGGCTTCCTGAAGCGAGCCGCCGCCGTTGTTACGCAAGTCGATAACCACGCCGTCGACTTTCTCTTTCTGCAATTCGGCCAGCAACTTCTTCACGTCACGCGTGGTGCTTTTGTAGTCTGGATCGCCAGCACGGAACGCTTTGAAGTCGAGGTAGAACGCGGGAATTTCGATCACGCCAAGCTTGTAGTCGCGCCCATCGTGCTTGAGTTTGAGTACCGATTTTTTCGCCGCTTGCTCTTCGAGTTTCACGGCTTCGCGGGTGATCGAAACGACTTTGCTGGTCTGGTCATTCGGGCCGTTCGTGGCGGGTACCACTTCCAGGCGAACCACTGAACCTTTCGGGCCACGGATGAGTTTGACCACTTCATCCAGACGCCACCCGATGACGTCGACCATCTCGCCGTTGCCTTGGGCAACGCCAACGATCTTGTCAGCCGGGGCGACCTGTTTGCTCTTGTCGGCAGGACCTGCCGGCACCAGGCGCACCACTTTCACCGTGTCGTTATCGCTTTGCAGCACGGCACCGATGCCTTCGAGCGACAGGCTCATGTTGATGTCGAAGTTTTCCGCGCTGTCGGGAGACAGGTAGTTGGTGTGCGGATCGTATGACTGGGCGAAGGTGTTTATGTAGGCCTGGAAAATGTCTTCGCTGCGGGTTTGCTCCAGACGCGACAGTTGATTCTTGTAGCGCTTGGTCAGCAATTCCTGGATCGCCGCCGGTTCTTTGCCGGCGATTTTCAAGCGCAGCACTTCGTCTTTTACGCGCTTGCGCCACAGCTCATCGAGCTCGGCGGTGTCTTTGGCCCATGGGGCTTTTTCGCGGTCGACCATCAGGCTTTCATCAACGCCAAAGTCGATTTTGTCGATGCCCTTATTAAGCAGGCCCAAGGCGAAATCGAGACGCTGTTTCAGGCGGTCGAGGTGACGCTTGTAAATGATGAACCCAGGGTCGAGATCGCCACTCTTAAGAAAATCGTCGAACTGTGTGCGCCACTTATCAAACTCGGCAATGTCGCCGGCCGTGAAGTAGCTGCGCGACGGGTCGAGTAGCTTCAGGTAGCTCTCATAGATGATCACCGAGCGGTCATCGTTGAGCGGCGGTTTGCTGTAGTGATGACGCTTGAGCAGCTCCACTACATTGAGACTGGCGATTACCTGCTCGCGGTCTGGTTGCAACGCGTCCCAACTGTTTTTCGCGGTCGCAGTGGCGCACGCCGTAAGAGGGAGGGCACTGAAACCGATCAAAAGGGCTAAGGCGGAACTGGGTAAAAAGCGCTGCATGCTGAGTCGACGCGAGGGTAGTTGATAACGCATATTAGGCCGTCTTTGAGAGCGCCGGTTCCGTTGCCCGGCTGCATAATGCAAATAGCTCGATGGTTCGCACCGGGCTCAGTCCGAACTCACTATGGAGGCACCGTGAAGGCATTGCAAGGCGTTGAAGGACGCGCTGAATGGGCAGATCGACCAAGTCTCACCTGCGACGTCGGACAGATCCGAATTCGCGTTGCGGCGGCCGGTCTCAATCGTGCTGACCTGCTCCAGCGAGCCGGCCATTATCCGCCGCCTCCGGGCGCGAGCGACACGCTCGGTCTGGAATGCTCCGGGGTCATTACCGAAGTTGGCGCGGGCAGTTCCTGGCAAGTTGGCGACCGCGTTTGCGCGCTGTTGGCAGGCGGTGCGATGGCCGAGGAAGTGGTGGTCGATGGCCGTCATGCGTTGCCGGTTCCGCAAGGTCTTAGTCTGGTTGAAGCCGCTGTGATTCCTGAGGTGTACGCCACTGCCTGGCTGAACATTTTTCAGCTGGCGCAGTTGAAACCCGGCGAGAAAGTGTTGCTGCACGCCGGCGCCAGTGGCGTCGGTTCGGCAGCCATTCAGCTGTGCAAAGCGTTCGGTAACCCGTGCTGGGTGAGTGTCGGTTCGGCAGACCGCCTGGCCTATTGCGAAAGCCTCGGCGCGCAAGGCGGTGTGCTGCGAGACAAAGACCTCGAAAGCCTGCGCGATTTCGCACCGTTCGATGTGATCCTTGATCCCGTAGGCGCGAACTACGCCGCGCTCAACCAGCAGGTCATTGCGCTGGATGGCCGTTGGATTTCAATCGGCGTAATGGGGGGGCGCGAAGCCACCTTCGACCTGGGCCTGATGCTGGCCAAACGGGTGCAGTTCTGCGGCTCCACGCTGCGCAGCCGAAGCGATCAATTCAAGGCTGATCTGCTGGGCGATTTGAATCAGCACGTCTGGCCGCTGTTCACCGAGGGTCGACTAAAACCGCAATTGGAGCGTACCTTTGCCAGCAAGGATGTGGAGGCCGCTTTTGCTGCACTTGCCAGCAATACTGTGTCCGGAAAGGTTGCGTTGCTGTTGGATGAATCTCTAAGTTAATCAGCAGTTTCCATTGCGCTTTTATATTGCTGTTCCGTGGCATCGATTGGGTAAACCAATCGTTGCCATGGTTTCAATCAATATGCTCTTTCAGGCAGATCGGCCTACTATCCTTCCTGTAAATTTTCCAACCAGAAGGATTTAGCGAATGTCTCTGATCAATACCGAAGTCAAACCGTTCACCGCCAATGCTTTCCACAACGGTAAATTCATCGAAGTGACCGAGCAGTCCCTGAAGGGCAAGTGGTCGGTCCTGATCTTCATGCCGGCAGCGTTCACCTTTAACTGCCCGACCGAAATTGAAGACGCCGCTAACAACTACGCCGAGTTCCAAAAAGCTGGTGCTGAAGTTGACACCGTCACCACCGACACCCATTTCTCCCACAAGGTTTGGCACGAAACTTCGCCAGCCGTTGGCAAAGCTCAGTTCCCGCTGATCGGCGACCCGACTCACCAGCTGACCAACGCTTTCGGCGTGCACATTGCTGAAGAAGGTCTGGCCCTGCGCGGTACTTTCGTGATCAACCCAGAAGGCCTGATCAAGACCGTAGAAATCCACTCCAACGAGATCGCTCGTGACGTGTCGGAAACCCTGCGTAAATTGAAAGCTGCTCAGTACACCGCTGCTCACCCAGGTGAAGTGTGCCCAGCCAAGTGGAAAGAAGGCGAAGCCACTCTGGCTCCTTCGCTCGACCTGGTCGGCAAAATCTAAAAACGACTCCAAGCCCGCTGCGTAGTCACGCGGCGGCGCTGAAAACAGATCCGCCATTGCGTAGTTAGCTGGGTTTGGAATTCGTTTAAGCAAGCAGCGCTGCGGGGCTTCATCGGCTCCGCACGCCCAATGCCTGGGCGCGATCCGCTCGGGCATTTTTTTCCCTGAATTTTGTAAACGGAAGGTACCGCATCATGTTGGACGCCACTCTGAAGACCCAGTTGAAGGCTTACCTCGAGAAGGTTACTCAGCCATTCGAGATCGTCGCGTCCCTCGATGACAGCGACAAATCCCGTGAACTCAGCGGCCTGCTGAACGATATCGTCAGCCTGACCGACAAAATTACCCTGCGTGAAGACGGCAACGATGCCCGTAAGCCGTCTTTCGCCCTGAATCGTCCCGGCGCCAAAATCAGCCTGCGTTTTGCTGGTATTCCCATGGGCCACGAATTCACCTCGTTGGTGCTGGCCCTGCTGCAAGTGGGCGGCCACCCTTCGAAAGTCGCTGCGGAAGTGATCGAGCAGATCAAAAACATTCCGGGCGAATTCAACTTTGAAACCTACTTCTCGCTCTCGTGCCAGAACTGCCCGGACGTGGTCCAGGCCTTGAACCTCATGGCCGTGCTCAACCCCAACATCCGCCACGTGGCCATCGACGGCGCGCTGTTCCAGGAAGAAGTTGAGCAGCGTCAGATCATGTCGGTGCCGAGCATCTACCTGAACGGCGAACTGTTCGGCCAAGGCCGCATGGACGTTGAACAAGTGCTGGCGAAGATCGACACCGGCGCCTCGGCCCGCGACGCTGAGAAACTCAACAGCAAAGAAGCCTTCGACGTGTTGGTGGTTGGCGGTGGCCCAGCCGGCGCTGCAGCGGCCATTTACGCAGCCCGTAAAGGCATCCGCACAGGTGTGGCGGCTGAGCGCTTCGGCGGTCAGGTGCTCGACACCATGGCGATCGAAAACTTCATTTCCGTGCAGGAAACCGAAGGCCCGAAACTGGCCCGCGCCCTTGAAGAGCACGTGAAGCAGTACGAAGTCGACATCATGAACCTGCAACGTGCCAGTGCACTGGTGCCTGCGAAAAACGCTGGCGAGCTGCACGAAATCAAGTTCGAAAGCGGTGCGTCGCTGAAGGCCAAAACCGTGATTCTGGCCACCGGTGCACGCTGGCGCGAAATGAACGTGCCGGGCGAGCAGGAATACCGCAACCGCGGCGTGGCGTACTGCCCGCACTGCGACGGTCCGCTGTTCAAAGGTAAGCGTGTGGCCGTGATTGGTGGCGGTAACTCGGGCGTGGAAGCGGCTATCGACCTGGCGGGCATCGTCAGCCACGTGACCCTGATCGAGTTCGACAGCAAGCTGCGCGCCGACGCGGTACTGCAGCGCAAACTGCACAGCCTGCCGAACGTCAACGTTATCACCAGCGCGCTGACCAGCGAAGTGAAAGGCGACGGCCAGAAAGTGACCGGCCTGGTCTACAAAGACCGTAACTCCGATGAGTTCATCAACATCGAGCTGGAAGGCATCTTTGTGCAGATCGGTCTGCTGCCTAACAGTGAATGGCTCAAAGGCACCATCGAGCTGTCGAACCGTGGCGAGATTATTGTCGATGCTCGTGGTGAGACCTCGCTGCCCGGCATCTTCGCTGCCGGCGACGTGACCACCGTGCCGTACAAGCAGATCGTTATCGCAGTAGGCGAGGGTGCCAAAGCGTCGTTGAGCGCGTTTGACCACCTGATCCGTACCACCTGATCGCTTCGGCGATAAACAGAAAAGGCAGCCTTCGGGCTGCCTTTTTTTGTCGCGCATTTGCGCTCAAATTGCGCTTACCCCTGTAGGAGCGAGCTTGCTCGCGAAGCGTTTTGTGTCGCGACGAAAAGCTTCGCGAGCAAGCTCGCTCCTACGATAGCGCTCAGCGCTTGGCGCGAATAAATTCGGCCTGAGCGTTAGCCGAGGTCAGGATTGAATACCGGGTGGAGCGCGACACACGCCCGGTCAGAAAACGCTCGAACACCGGATCGAACATCTGCCGATCCAGCCCCGGTTGTTCTGCCAGAAGGTAGCGCTCGCAACAGGCGCGGTAGTCGTCGAGGGCGACAAAGCGTTTGAGCCAGTAGGTGAACACGTAACCCATCAGAAAACCCAGGCTGGCATCGCGGTTGATGACGGTATGGGCGCAGCATTCGAAGTCGATCAGTTTCAGTTGGCCATCCGGCGCAATCAGGATGTTTTTCGGATGGGGATCCATGTGCACGAAACCGTCGTCGAGCATTCTTGCGAACAGGCGAAACACCTCTGGAAGCAGCGTTGGCGCTTGCTCGGGCGCCTCAGTCAAACGCGCGTCAACACTCTGGTGATCGGGCAAAAAACCGATCAGCAAATACTCCTCGCGCAGAAACGGAAAGCGGGCCTTGTAGCCGTAGGCGGCAATACGCGGCACGTAATCCGCTTTGGCGCTGATGGCCGACAGGTTGACGAATTCGTTGGTCAGGTCGTGCAAGCCGACCGCTTTGCGGATGCCCAGGTAGTTCTGCAGTTGCTTCTTCCAATGCTGCAGCCGGTTGTATTTCAGCACCCATTGTTGCTCGCCGTTTAATAGGCAAACCAGGCGCGTGTCTTCCGGCGGGTCGAGAGTGATGCGTTGTTCGGGGTTGGCGAAGAACTGCTCGATGGCGGCGGCGATGGCTATCCGCTGAGTCGGCTCGAGGTGAAACGTGATGCCCCGAATGGTTTGCTCGGTGTAATGGCGGGTAAGCGGTTTGAGGTGACGCATGCAGCCGGTCCTTGTGCCTAGGCGGAAAAAGCGCGCCATGGTAAGCCAAGGAGGCCAGTTTGCAGAGCGGGGGAACTGCCCAACTATCGGAAGAAGGAGTATCAGGCCTCTCCCGCAGCAACAAAGCGCTAGCGGGAGAGGGCGTGGCAACCGTTAACGCCAGCTAAGAATCGGCCAGCCCGCCTTCTCCGCGTGTTCGCGCAACACGGGGTCTGGATTCACCACATGGGGATGGCTGACCTGCGACAACAGCGGTAAATCGTTGCGCGAGTCGGAGTAGAAGTAGGCGCCTTCCAGACTCTCGTTCTGTTCAGCCAGCCAAGCGTGCAGGCGCGTCACTTTGCCTTCCCGGTAAGTCAGCACGCCCCGCGTGTTGCCGCTGTAGTGGCCGTGCAGTTCTTCAAGATCAATCGCCAGCACTTCATCAATTTTCAGCCGCGCCGCAATGGCGCTGACCAAAAAATGCGCTGAAGCGGAGATCACCAGAATCCGGTCGCCGGCTGCGCGGTGCGTGGCCAGGCAACGGGTGGCGTCGCTGAAGAAAATCGGCTCGATGACATCTTCCACAAACGGCTCGACCACAAACGCCACTTCCTCGGCGGTGCGCCCCACCAGCGGCGACAGGCTGAAGGTCATGTAGTCTTCCATCGCCAGTTTGCCCTCGGCATACAACGCCATCAGCTCGTGGTCTTTTTTCACAAACGACTCGCCGTCCACCCAGCCGATGTCGGCCATGTGTTCGCTCCACAAGCTGGCGCAGTCGCCGTCAATCAGGGTGTCGTCGAGGTCGAAAATCGCCAGGGCCATCACGCCACCTCCCGGATCGCGTTGCTGTCGATGCTCAGGGTCAGGTGCGTGCCGTTGTTGTGCACGTCATCCGCGCTGCGGTTCAGCACGTCCACCAGCAGTTCGACGCCACGGGCTTCCACCCGATAACGAATCACGTTGCCGAGCAGGCTGTGGCTGCGCACCTGAGCGTCGATATCACCGTTGCCCAAGGAAATCGCTTCCGGGCGAATGGCCACGCGGCTGTTCACCGGGCGCAGCAACAGGCGGCTGGCAGCATCGGCGTCGAGCAGGTTGTAGTTGCCGATAAAACCGGCGGCAAAGGCATCGACCGGCGCCGTGTAGAGGGTTTCGGCGTCGCCGCTTTGCACGATTTTGCCGGCGTTCATCAGGAAGATGCGGTCCGACATGGTCAGCGCTTCTTCCTGGTCATGGGTCACGAAAATCGTGGTCAGCCCCAGCTCTTGCTGAATGCTGCGAATCTGCTCGCGCAGGTGCTTGCGGATGCGTGCATCAAGGGCCGAAAGCGGCTCATCGAGCAGCAGTAAACGCGGGCGGGTCACCAGCGAGCGCGCCAGGGCCACGCGTTGACATTGGCCGCCGGAAAGCTGATGGGGATAACGGTCGGCGAAGGTGCCGAGTTCCACCATGTCCAGCGCTTCCTTCACGCGCTTGGCGCTGTCGTCCTTGCTGACCTTTTGCATGCGCAAGCCGAAGGCGACGTTCTGTTGCACGCTCATGTTGGGGAACAGGGCGTAGCTCTGGAACACCATGCCGATGTCGCGTTTCTGCGGCGACAGCGGCACCAGGTCGTTGCCTTCAAGCAGAATTTTTCCGCCGTTCACTTCCGTCAAGCCGGCGATGCAGCGCAGCAGGGTGGACTTGCCGCAGCCGGACGGGCCGAGCAGTGTCACGAATTCGCCTTTGCCGATTTCGCAGTTGATATCGCTGAAAATCGAGGTGGCGGCGTAGCTTTTGTGCAGCCCCTGAATGCTCAGAAAACTCATGCTTTGTCCTTGTTCAAACGATTGGCCGCCCAGGTAAACAGCAGCACAAAAAAGAAGTAGGAAATCACCAGGGCGCTGTTGAAGTGGCCGCTGCTGTTTTTCATGTTGTTCAAGTACACCTGCAAGGTTTCGTAGCGTGTACCCACCAGCAAGTTGGCAAATACGAACTCACCGAACAGGAAAGAAAACGACAGAAACAGCGACACCATCAAACCCTTGCGCAGGTTGGGCAGCACCACCAGAAAGGCCGCTTTCCAGGTGCTGGCGCCGAGCAGGTGAGCAGCGTCCATCAGGTCGGTGAGGTTGATCGCTTGCAGGTTATTGGTGATGGCCCGGTACATAAACGGCAGCGCCACGGTGAAGTAGCAGCCGATCAGAATCCACGGCGTGCCCACCATGGCCAGCGGGCCGGACCCGTAGATCTGCAACAGGCCCACCGACGACACCACGGGCGGCACGGCGAAGGGCAGCAAGATCAGAATGTTCATCAAGCCGTCGAGCTTGGGGAAGTGGTAATGCACCACGAACAGCAGCGGCAAAATCAGCACCACCGACAGCAGCAGCGCGCCAAAACACACCAGCAGCGATTGCCCGAATGCGGTGAGAAAACGCGGATCGGTCCACAGCTGTGCATACCATTTCAGCGTCAGGCCGTCGGGCAGGATGGTCGCCGACCAGCTAGTGGACACGGAGTAAAGCAGGGTGCCGGCCAGCGGCAGCAACAGAATGAGGAACAGCACGGTGACCACCGTGCGGTGATACAGCCCGGCCGCCCGGGTTTCAACGCGTGACATGGTAGCTCCTCTTCAACAGCCATTGATGCACCACGGTAATCACCGCCATCAGCCCCACCAGCACCATCGCCAGGGCGCTGGCCAGGTTTGGATTGAGGGAAATATCACCGGCCACCATGGCCGCGATGCGAATCGGCAGGACGTTGAAATTGCCGGTGGTGAGTGCGTACACCGTGGCGTAAGCGCCCAAGGCATTGGCCAGCAAAATGATGAACGTGCCCAGCAGCGCTGGCGTCAGCACTGGCAAACCGATGTGCCGCCAGAAGTCCCAGGTACTCGCGCCCAGCAGTTCGGCTGACTCGCGCCAGTCTTCGCGCAGCGCGTCGAAGGCGGGGTACAGCAGCAACACGCCGAGGGGAATCTGGAAGTAGGTGTAGAGCACGATCAAGCCGGTCTTCGAATACAGGTTGAAGTCGTCGATGACGCCGGCTTGCTTAAGGATGATGGTCAGCGCGCCGTTAAAGCCGAGCAGAATCACAAAGGCAAACGCCAGCGGCACGCCAGCGAAGTTGCTGGTCATGTTGGAAAACGCCATGACGAAATCGCGCAGTTTGCTGTCGACCTTGCGCAGCGAATACGCGCCGAGAATGGCGATCACGATGCCGATCACGCTCGACCAGAACGAAATTTCCAGGCTGTGCTGAATGGCCTGTAAATAGAACTTCGAGCTGAACACTTTCGCGTAGTTGCTCAAGCCCCAGCCGGCGGCGCTGTTCAGGCTGTTAATCGCCACCCACAGCAACGGCGCGATCTGAAAGGCAATAAAGAAAACGGCAAAGGGCAGCAGGCACAGCAGGCCGAGCCATTTACCACGGGTGACTGAACTCACTTCAACAGCTCCCGGCAGACAGGTTTGTCGTGGGGCACACCCAGCAGTTCGCAGATGGTGCCGCACAGGTCGGTTTGTTTCGGTTGGGCAAAATTGTCCAGGCTGAAGGCATCGCCGAGCACAAACAGCGGCACTTCGCGCTCTTCGGTGAGCAGGCCGTTGTGCGAACGGTCGTTGTTCATGCCGTGGTCGGCGGTCACCAACACCTGGTAGCCGGCATTGAGCCAGCGCTGCAGGTATTCGGCGAGCAACAGGTCTGCGCTGCGGGCGCTATTGCGGTATTGCGGACTGTCGAGGCCGTTCTTGTGGCCGGCGTCGTCGATGTTCATCGGATGCGCCAGCAGGAAGTTAGGCGCGTGGCGCAGCCGCAGGCTTTCGGCATCGGCGAACAAATGGGAGTCGGGGTAGTGATCGGCGTAGTAGAAATGGCCATGCTGAATGGGCAATTCCGGCGCCTCGGTATGACGGTCGCGTGCGGCGTGAAATGGGCTGCGGTTATACAGCTCACTGACCCAATGATAGGCCGCCGCTGCCGTGCTCAAGCCTGCCGCGCTGGCGTAGTGGAAGATGCTTTTTTGAGTGGAAAGACGCGATACATCGTTGTGCACGATGCCGCTTTCAATCGGCGGTACGCCGCTCAGAATGCATTCATACAGCGGCCGCGAAAGTGCCGGCAGTTCGCATTCGAGCTTGTACAAAGCCGCGCGCCCAGCGCCGCAATACGCCTGAAGGTGACCCATGGCATGCTCGGCTACACCGTAGTTGAGGCCGTCGAGCACCACGAGTATGACGTTGTGTTTCATGTGCTAATCCACCGTTGCAAGGCGTTCCTCAGTCCCTGTAGGAGCGGCTTTAGCCGCGATGCTGTTGCGCTTGAAAGCATCGCGGCTAAAGCCGCTCCTACAGTGACCGTACGGGCTGAAAAAGAAGAAAGCGGTCAGACCGCTTTCTTCTATCGCCGCCTGACGCTTTATTCCATGTTGATGATCACGTTTTCCTGCCACAGGCTCGGCAGGGCCTTGGAGGTTTCTTCCCAGGCTTTGGCATCTTTGATCGGTTGAACTTTGGCGTATTGCTCGTTCGGCAGCAGCTTGGCCTGCACCTCAGCCGGCAGTTTTAGGTGCTCGGCGCGGATCGGACGGGCGTTACCTTTGGCCAGGTTGATCTGACCGGCGTCGCTCAGGATGTACTCACGCGCCAGCTTGGCCGCGTTCGGGTTCTTGGCGTATTTGTTGATGATGGTGGTGTAGCCGGAAATTACCGAACCGTCGGACGGAATCAGCACTTCAAAGCGGCTTGGGTCGATCTGGTCGCGGTAGCTCAGACCGTTGAAGTCCCAGACCACGCCCACTTCCACTTCGCCTTTTTCCAGGGTCTGAATGGTGGGGTTGGACAGCGACAAGCGACCTTGCTTGGCGATTTCAGCGAACAGGTCGAGGCCCGGCTGAATGTTCTTCTCGTCACCGCCTTTGGCAATGGCGGCAGCCAGTACGCCGTTTACTGCTTGAGCGGCAGCGCTGACGTCACCGATGGCGACTTTGTACTTACCTTTTTCCAGGTCGGCCCAGGATTTCGGTACGTCTTTCACCAGCTTCTTATTGACGATGAAGGCGATGGAGCCGGTGTAGGCGAGCATCCAGTGGCCGTCTTTGTCTTTGGCCCACTCGGGAATCTGTGCCCAGGTGCTGGGTTTGTAGGGTTGGGTTACACCCTGCTGCGCCGCGATGGGGCCAAAGGCCGCACCGACGTCACCGATATCGGCGGTGGCGTTGTCTTTTTCCGCTGCGAATTTGGCGATTTCCTGCGCCGAACTCATGTCGGTGTCCAGGTGCTTGAGGCCGTAGAGTTTGCCCAGATCGACCCAGGTGTCTTTCCAGTTGGCCCAGCTGTCCGGCATGCCCACGCTGTTTACCGCGCCCTCGGACTTGGCGGCGGCTTCCAGGCTTTTCAGGTCGGTATCGGCGGCCATGGCAAGGTTAGCCAGAGCAATGGTCGATCCCAGGATTGAAGCTAGCAACAGGCGTTTCATTCGACGCTCCTTCGTGTTGAGGGTGTTGGTCTAGATCAGCAATAGCCAAGCCAAGTTAGCGGTAATGGATGACAATTTTGTGTCGGACCGCTCTGGCACGCCGCCCGGCAAAAGTCCGCCGGGCGAGCGTCCAGCAAGCGTAGACCATGGATAAGTGCTTGATTTAAAAAATATAGGTGGCCTGTTGCGGTTGGCATGAGGCGTGCAAAAGCACAGCCGTGTCATCCAATAGTCATCTAGGCCGGCTAGGGTTATTTGCAGGTTTCGGGCAGTTTCGGCGCTCGGGTCGGCTCCGAAATGGAGCTGGACTAGTCCAGATGAGGGCAATTAATGCGAGATGAGGCGCCCCGTGCCGTGACAGCGATCTGTCGCGCACTGGAAGAACAGATAGAGCATGGCCTGCTGCCCTCGGGCAGCAAGTTGCCGGCCGAGCGCAAATTGAGCGAGGTGTTCGACACCACGCGCATCACCTTGCGTGAAGCCTTGGGACAGTTGGAAGCTCAAGGCCTGATTTACCGTGAAGAGCGCCGGGGCTGGTTTGTGTCTCTGCCACGTCTTGCCTACAACCCGCTGGTGCGCAGCCACTTCGACGCCATGGTCGGCGAGCAGGGCCGCACGCCTTCCACCGAAGTGATTGCCGCGCGCCTGCTACCGGCGCCTGCGGCAATCTGCGATTTGCTGGAACTGCCGGCGTTATCCAGCGTGATTCAGATTCGCCGCGCGCGGCGCGTTGATGGCCGGCTGGTGCTGTACGTCGAGCACTACCTGAACCCGGCGTACTTCCCCGGCATTCTCGATTTTGACCTGACCTTGTCGCTGACTGAGCTATACGCCCGCGAATACGGCATTCATTACGGCCGCGTGCGCTTTGACATGGTGCCCACGGCGTTGCATCTGGAAGCGGCGGCGGCCTTGAAGGTGTCGGTGGGCAGTCCAGCGCTGCGCATCACCCGTGTGAACCGCGACCAGCACGGTCGCTTGATTGACTGCGACATCGAATGCTGGCGGCACGATGCGATTCACGTGAGCGTGGAGGTGCCGGAGTAGAGAGGGTTCATTCCTTGTGGGAGCGGCTGGGCGGCACTCCGATTAGCCGCGATGTTTTTAACAGCATCGCGGCTCATCGGGATGCCGCCCAGCCGCTTCTACAGGATTTAGGCTCGGATTTAGAACAACTCGGTCGCGTAAAACGCGGTGAGCACTTTCACCAGATGCTCAAGGTCATGACTGCCCGCTAGTTCGCGAATGGAGTGCATGGCGAAGGTCGGCAGGCCGATGTCGACGGTGCGCACGCCCAGGTTGCTGGCGATGATCGGGCCGATGGTTGAGCCGCAGCCCATGTCGCTACGCACCACGAAGCTCTGCACCGGCACTTCTTCAGCCAGGCACAAATGGCGGAAGAAGCCGGCGGTTTCGCTGCTGGTGGCGTAGCGCTGGTTGCTGTTGACCTTGATCACCGGGCCGGCGTTGAGCTTCGGGCCGTGGTTGCCGTCGTGTTTGTCGGCGTAGTTGGGGTGAACGCCGTGGGCGTTGTCGGCCGACACCAGCAGCGATTTCTGGATCACTCGCACAAAGTCTTCGTCTTGCGGCAGCACGCGGCGCAGCACTTGCTCAAGCATCGGGCCGTCGGCGCCGCAGCAGGAACTGGAGCCGACTTCTTCGTGGTCGGTGCAGATGAGGAAGCAGCTTTCATCGTCGGCGCTATGCAGCAGCGCTTGCAGGCCGGCGAAGCACGACAGCAGATTGTCCAGGCGTGCGCCGGCGATGAAGTCGGCGTTCAGGCCGATAACGGCGGCGTCTTGGGTGTCGTAGAAACTCAGCTCGTAATCGAGCACCGCGTCGGCGTTCAGGCCGTGTTCGCGGCCGAGCTGGTCGGCGAGCAGGGCGCGGAAGTCGTAGCGCTCGTCGCCGGCTACTTGCGCCAGAATCGGCGGCAATTCGTTCTGCGGGTTGATCGCCCAGCCCTGGTTGGCTTCACGGTTCAGGTGAATGGCCAGGTTGGGAATGGTGGCGATGGGCACCAGAAAATCGATGAGCTGGCTTTCAACCTTGCCGTCGCGGCGGAAGGTGACGCGCCCGGCCAACGACAGGTCGCGGTCGAACCACGGCGCGAGCAGGGCGCCGCCATACACTTCCACGCCCAACTGCAAGAAGCCTTGGCGCTGCAATTCCGGCTGCGGTTTTACCCGCAGGCACGGGCTATCGGTGTGGGCGCCGACCATGCGCAAACCGCCTTCCAGCGGCGGGCGCTTGCCGAGCTTGAACGCGATAATGGAGGAGTCGTTACGGGTGACGTAGTAGCGGCCACCGGCTTCGGTGTGCCAGGTTTCCCGCTCATTGAGGTGCACATAACCGGCCGTTTCCAGGCGCATGGCCAGGCTGGCGGTGGCATGAAACGGCGTCGGCGAGGCCTTGAGAAAGTCGATCAGGCCCTGATTCAATTCTTCGCGCATAAGGCACTCCAGGCGGCAATGCGCGGAGTTTACCGTATACCGCCGCAGGCTTCAGCCGATCACCAGCTTGCCGCTGAGAAACACGTCACGTCGCTCCTTGCGGCCGACTTTCTCGTGCTTGGCAAGCTGGTACACCGCGTCGAAGCGGGCGCGGTCCAGCGGCCCTTGCGTGGCAATGAACGCCTCCACCAGCGCGTCGTAGTGCCGTTCAGTGATGAACTTGTGGATCTCGCGGTAATAGAAGAAGCCCATCTGGAAACCGAGGGTTTCGCTGAAGTATTCCGAACGGTGGGAGAAACCGTTTTCCAAGTCGATGGCGTGCGCCGTGGCGCCGTCCGGGCTGATCATCACGTTGCCTACCCAAAAATCCATATGGGTAATGTTTTTCTCGATCAGGCTGCCGAGCAGTGCAAAGGCGGTGGCGATGAACTGATTCACCGCTTCCGGGTTTTGCTTGAGCCACAGGTGGCCGTCGACCAGATCGTTCAGCAGCCCGGTGAGCAGGAACAGTTCACGGGTAATGCCGAGCCCGGACTTGGTATGACCGAAGCCCACCAGCGGCGGCACCTGCGCGCCACGGCGATTGGCTTCGGCGGTGTTGATCAGCTCTTCGATGGCCCAGTCGTAGCGGCCATCGCGATGGGCTTTGCGCCAGGTAACACGGAGCTTGGATTTGATGTCAGTGAGCGGCTGAATCTTGGCGAACAACGCTTTACCGCCAGCGCAAAACGGGCGGCTGTAGCGTTTGTGGTTGGCATTTTTGCGGCCTTGCACTAACTGCTGCAAAGCTTGCAGCGCAGAGGCGTCTGGCGCTTCGCGCAAGAACAAGGTGGTGTTCTGAAATTGCACGGGGAAGGGGTAGTCGCGATGCAGTTGGTGAATAAACATTGCGCCAGCCTCCGTGCTGGTAACCAGCGAAAGGGCGCCAGTATGAGGCCATCACTGTAAGTTTCTGCAATGTTTTGTAACAGCGCTGACACGTTACTGTGATATCGCACGCCGGCGCGGTATTCAGCGCCACCTCCTCATCAGTTAGAAGGGCGCGGGGCATTCAAAGCGCAAACGCTCGCCGGTTTTCGGATGCGTGAAGGCCAACATGGCGGCGTGAAGGCACAGGCGCGGGTAGGCGGCCAGCGCCTGCGGGTGGGCGTATAAACCGTCGCCCAACAACGGATGGCCAATGGACAACATATGCACGCGTAATTGGTGCGAGCGGCCGGTGATGGGTGTGAGCTCGACCCGTGCCCAGTCACCGCAGCGCTCCAGCACGCGCCAGAAGGTTAGGGCGTTGCGGCCGTGTTCGTGGTCGACCACGTGGCGAGGTTTGGTCGGTGGGTCGTAGCGCAGAGGCAAATCGATACTGCCACTGTCGAGTTCCGGCTGGCCCCAGCACAAGGCGATATAGGCTTTTTCGGTTTCGCGGTCATGGAACTGGCGCGACAGTTCGCGGTGGGTGTCGGCGTCGCGTGCCAGCAAAATCAGCCCCGAGGTTTCCCAGTCCAGGCGGTGCACGATGCGCGCTTCGGGATAACCATTTTCCTGCAGGCGGGTGATCAGGCAGTCCTTGTTGTCGTCGGCGCGCCCAGGCACTGACAGCAGCAGGGTGGGCTTGTTGACCAGCAAGATCTGTTCGTCCTGGTAGACGATTTCAACGTTCGACAACGGCATGCGGTGGCCCTACAAATCACATTCGCAAAAACGACAACGGCGGCCGAAGCCGCCGTATCTGAACCCTTCGGATCAACGATCCGGCAGGGTAATGTTGAGCTCGAGAATCGAGCAGCTGCCTTGGTTTTCCAGGGCAACCTGCACTTGATCCGAGTCGATATTCACGTACTTGCGGATCACTTCCACCAGCTCTTGCTGCAAGGCCGGCAGGTAATCCGGTTTGCTGCGTTGGCCGCGCTCGTGGGCGACGATGATCTGCAGACGCTCTTTCGCAATCGAGGCGGTGGTCTCTTTTTTACGCTCGCGAAAGAAGTCGAAAATGTTCATTCGCGACCTCCGAACAGGCGTTGCATGAAGCCCTGCTTTTTAACGTCGAGGAAACGGTGCGCGACTTCTTTGCCCAGCAGACGGTCGACGGCATCGCTGTAAGCTTGGCCGGCGTCGCTCTGGTCGTCGAGAATTACCGGTACGCCCTGGTTGGACGCCTTGAGTACCGCTTGCGATTCGGGAATAACACCGAGCAGGCGAATGGCGAGGATTTCTTCAACGTCTTCGACGCCGAGCATTTCGCCTTTCTGTACGCGCTCTGGGTTGTAGCGAGTCAGCAACAGGTGTTCTTTGATCGGGTCTTCGCCCAGTTCGGCGCGGCGCGACTTGCTGGCCAGCAGGCCGAGCATGCGGTCGGAGTCACGTACCGAGGACACTTCCGGGTTGGTTACCACGATGGCTTCATCGGCAAAGTACATCGCCAGGTGAGCGCCTTTCTCGATGCCGGCTGGCGAATCGCAGACCACGTATTCGAAGGTCTGGCGCAGCTCATTGATGATTTTTTCCACGCCTTCTTTGGTCAGCGCGTCTTTGTCGCGGGTTTGGCTAGCGGCCAGGACGTAGAGGTTTTCCAGGCGTTTGTCTTTGATCAGCGCTTGGGTGAGGGTGGCTTCGCCGTTGACGACGTTAACGAAGTCGTACACAACGCGGCGTTCACAGCCCATGATCAGATCGAGGTTACGCAGACCCACGTCGAAGTCGACGATGACAGTCTTGTGCCCACGCAGGGCGAGGCCGGTACCGATGGCGGCGCTGGTGGTGGTTTTACCGACGCCACCTTTGCCGGAAGTGACTACGAGGATCTTGGCCAAGGTGATTCACCCCAAATATGAAGAAATGCGGGAATCTGGCGCCAACGAAAAGGTGGCTTCCAGATGCCCGTTTTGTGTCCTGAAAAGTGGCCGCAGTATCCGTTAAAGCCGGGTGATGTTCAACACGTCACCGGTCAGGCTGACCTGAACTGCATCGCCCCAGAGTGGGTCGCGGCGCAGGTCTTCAGCGACCTTGTATTGCCCTGCAATCGAGAGCATTTCGGCGCCCAGTTGCTGGCAGAAAATCCGCGCTTTGGTGTCGCCTTTTACGCCGGCCAGAGCACGGCCGCGCATGGGCGCGTAAACATGGATGTTGCCGTCAGCGAGAAGTTCCGCACCGGCACTGACCGGTGCCAGCACGATCAAATCGCCACCCTGGGCATACACCTGCATGCCGCCGCGCACGGGTGAATTGATAACTTTGGTCGGTTTAACCACAGGCTCTGGCGGTTTTTCCGCCTTCTTTTTCGCCGTGATCTCCACCGGTTCTACGAGCTTTTCCCTTGCGCCGGAAGGCGGCAGTACAGGAATGTCGAGGGCCAGGGCGGCGGCGATGTCTTCTTCGCGATTGGCGCGAATGGCCAGGGTACGCAAACCATGACGACGGCACAGCGCCATCAACTCGCCAAGGTCGAGAATGCCTTCGGCGGCGGGCAGCTTGTCCAGTGCGAGCACGAGCGGAATGTTGCTGAAGAAGTTCGGCGCCTGGGCAACCTTTTCGGCCAGTTGCTGTTCCAGGCGCTCAAGATCATTGTGCGCAAGCTCGAGCACGGTGATGGCGAGCATGCTGCCTTTGAGCTGGAATACGGGGTCTTGGTTGAGCAGATCGGCTTGGCTCATGGGATGCCTGATGGCCTTAATAATGTACTGATGTCGGAAATGCCTAGCGGGTCGCCGTGCTGATGGGCGGCCGCGAATAAGACCGGACTTATAGCGAGAACGCGGTTAGGCCGCAAGCCGCGTGCAGTCCTGTAGAATGCGCGCCTTTGTTTGATTTTCGGAAAGCTCGATGGATCGTCCGCAGTTTCGTCGTCAATTTCTTCATCCACGTTACTGGCTGCTTTGGCTCGGCCTCGGTTTGCTGTGGCTGTTGGTGCAGTTGCCGTATCCGCTGCTGCTGGGGCTGGGCCGGGGGCTTGGTTGGGTTATGTATGTGGGCGCCCCCTCTCGTCGCGAGATCGCCGCGCGCAACCTTGAGCTGTGTTTCGCGCAGATGTCGGCCAGCGAACGCAAAAAACTGCTGAAAGAAAACTTCGCCTCCACCGGTATCGCCTTTTTTGAAATGGCCATGAGTTGGTGGTGGCCGACCAAACGCCTGGCGCGCCTGGCCCACATTGAAGGGCTGGAGTATTTGCAGGAAGCGCAGTTGCAAGGGCAGGGCGTGATTCTGATGGCGGTGCACTTCACCACGTTGGAAATTGGTGCCGCCTTGTTGGGCCAGCGCCACACCATCGACGGCATGTACCGCGAACATAAAAACGCGGTGTTCGATTTTGTTCAGCGCCGTGGCCGCGAGCGCCATAACCAGGATGCCCAGGCCATTGAGCGCGAAGACGTGCGCGCCATGCTCAAAGTGCTGCGCGCCGGCCGCGCCATCTGGTACGCGCCGGATCAGGATTACGGCCTCAAGCAAAGCGTGTTCGTGCCGCTGTTTGGCATCACCGCCGCCACCGTTACGGCCACCAGCAAGTTCGCCCGCCTGGGCCGCGCGCAGGTGATGCCGTTTACGCAGAAGCGCCTGCCCAATGGCGGCGGCTATAAATTGGTGATTCACCCGCCGCTGCGCAATTTCCCTGGCGAGTCCGAGGAGGAAGACTGCCTGCGGGTGAATCAGTGGGTGGAGCGCGCCATTCTCAGTTGCCCGGAACAATACTTGTGGGCGCACCGACGTTTTAAAACGCGGCCACCGGGGCAGGCGAAGCTTTACGGCAAACGCTGAATCGCACGAGCTGCTCACACAATCGCGACGCACTTCTATACTCGCGAAAACCCCCGCAGAGAGGCTTCGATGAATCTGGCGCACGATCCAAGCAAACCGGTGACTGGCCTGATTCTCTCGGGCGGCGGGGCACGGGCGGCGTATCAGGTGGGGGTGCTCGCGGCGATTGCCGACTTACTGCCCGACACCACGCAAAACCCCTTTCCCGTCATCGTTGGCACGTCGGCTGGCGCCATTAACGCCGTGGGCCTGGCGTGCGGTGCGTTGCAGTTCAATGAAGCGATTAAACGCCTGACCCATGTGTGGCAAAACTTCCATACCCATCAGGTGTACCGCAGTGATTTTTCCGGTGTCGTGCGTCAAGCCAGCCGCTTCTTTGGCCATAGCTTGCTGGGCTTGGGGAAACGGGCGCCGGTGGCGTTGCTCGACAGCTCTCCATTGGGCGGACTGCTGGCTGAAAACCTCGACTTCACCGGAATCGCCGCCGCCGTGCGTATGCGCAAACTGCGCGCCGTGGCAGTGACTGCCTTTGGCTACGACTCTGGCCAGGCGGTGACCTTCTACCAGGGCCGCGCCGCCATCGACCCTTGGTTTCGTCATCGCCGCGTGGGTGTGCCGACGCGGTTGCAGCTTGAACATCTATTGGCCAGCGCGGCGATTCCGCTGATATTCCCGCCAGTGAAAATCAATCGGGAATATTTTGGCGACGGTGCCATGCGCTCATCCGCCCCCATCAGCCCGGCGCTGCATCTGGGCGCCAACCGCGTGCTGGTGGTCGGTGTGAGTGGCAACGCCAATCCGCACAACGTGCCAATCCGCACCAAGGTAGCGGGGCCGCCGAGCCTGGCGCAGGTCAGCGGCCATTTGCTCAACAGCACGTTTATCGACAGCCTGGAAAGCGACATCGAGCTGCTCGAACGCATGAACCAGATGTGCCGCTTGCTGCCCGCCGACCTGCCGGCGAAAAGTTCGGCAATCAAGCCGGTAGACGTATTGGTGATTTCCCCCAGTCAGCCGCTGGACCACATCGCCGCCCGCCATTGGCACGAGCTGCCGCGCACCCTGCGCATGTTTTTGCGCGGGCCGGGAGCCAAGAAAGCGGGCGGGGCGGGGGTGCTGAGTTACTTGCTGTTCGAGTCGGGTTATTGCAATGAGCTGATCGAACTGGGGTATCAGGACGCCATGGCCAAGAAGGCCGAGTTGGTGCGTTTTCTGGGGTTGGAACCGCAGGTAGCGCAGTCGTTGGCGCCGGAGCTGAGCCGTTAGCGAGCGGCCCGTTGGGCTTCGCCGAAGCGAAGCCCAACACAACCTTTACTCGGCAACCTGCAACTTGCGCGCTTCGGTGTACACGTAACGCACTTTCTCGTACTCGAACGGCGAGTTGGTCTGGCCGTAGCGGAAGGTGGTCACGTAGCGGCGGTCGATGGAACGCAGCAGGAACAATTCCGGGTGGTCCTGACTGATTTCGGCCACGTTGAGGAAGTTGATCTGGTTTTCCAGCGTGAAGTCGGCCAGCAACCCGCCGGTATCGCGCAGGTTCGAAGGGCCGAGAATCGGCAACATCACGTACGGGCCCGCAGGCACGCCATAGAAGCCCAGCGTCTGGCCGAAGTCTTCCGACTGTTTAGGCAAGCCCATCATGGTCGCCGGGTCCCACAGGCCCACTACGCCAATGGTGGTGTTCAGCAAGAGGCGGCCGGTGGTTTCCAGCGAACGCTGACCTTTGAACTGCAGCAGGCTGTTGACCAAGTTGGGGATGTCACCAATGTTGCTGAAGAAGTTGCTCACGCCACTGCGCACGAACTGCGGGGTCACGTAGCGATAGCCTTCCACAACTGGCAGGAACACCCACTCATCGAAGCGGTAGTTGAAGTGGTAAATGCGCCGGTTCACCGATTCCAGCGGGTCGTACACGTTCAAGGCGTCGAGGGTCGAGCGTTCGAATTCGTGCTGGTCCAGGCCGGGGTTGAATTTCAGCGCTTTGAGCGGCTCGGTGAAGCCATCCGCGTCGGCAACCGGCGCCGTCGCAGGCGTTTGCGGATCGGCGGCCTGCGCGGCGCCAGTGGCCAGCAACAGAGCCAGCAGCAAGGAAGTCTTGGTCATTTCAGCAGCTCCAGCATGGCGGCGGTATTTACGCGGTAGTTGAGGTTGCCGCAGTGCCCGCCGTGCGGGTAAACGGTCAAACGGTCGCCCATCGTTCTGCGTAAAAAGCCCAGGTCGCCGGGGCCGAGAATCACGTCATCCTTGTTGTGCATCACCAGCACCTTGTTACTGGTTTTCAGGTAATCCTCCAGCGCATACAAACTCACCTGATCGATCAACTGCAGCAAGCTGCCGCCGTCGGTGCGCGCGCGCCACATGGGAATCAACTGCTCGCGGATGTAGCAATCGAAGTCGCACTGCAAGGCTTTGCGGAAATACGGAGTCAGGCTAGTGCCTTCGCTGATCGGGGTTTCCGGCGGTGTGATGAGGCCGCGGCGGTTGATCAGGTCAGACGTAAAGGCGATGTCGGCCGAGGAGAAGCGGAACGAAGTGCCGATCAGCATCGCCAACTGCTCGTCAGACAGGTGCTCTTTAGACTGTTGCAGGTCGTAGAGCATCGCATCGTTGATGTCGATGTAACCCTTCTGCTGGAAGTAGCGGGTCAGCTTGCTCAGCACCGTGTCATAAAAGGTGCTGCTGTTGGACACGCCTTTCACTTCGGTCTGCACCAGGCGATCGAGGTTGGTGATCGAGGTGTAGAGGTTGACCGGCGGATTGAGCATCAGCACTTTCTTGAAGTTGAAGCTGCGCCGGGTTTCATCCAGTTTGCTGACAAATGCCGCGTTCAAGGCGCCCAGGCTGTAGCCGGTGAGGTAGAAGTCGGTTACTTCCACTTCCGGGTGCTGGGCACGCACCGCTTGCATCACGTTGTACAAGTCTTCAGCGTCTTCGGTGCTCACGCCGGGCGTGGCGTGGCGCGAAGCGGCGGTCATGAAGTCGTAGCTGGTGGGCGAGGAGAGCTGCACGACGTGGTAGCCCGCGCCGTAGAACACCTTCTTCAGGCCTTCGGCCAGCGAGCTTGAATAATGCCCGCCGGTGCCGGCAATGATGAAAATCAGGGGCGCCGGGCCCTTCTGTTTGGCCATGCGGTAGCGCAGGGTTTTCACCGGCCAGAAGTTATCTGGCACTTCCAGTTCACGCTCGGGGCGCAGTTTGAGGTTGTAATCGGCCTGGTCGATGTCCAGGTCATCCGGCACTTGCGCGCGCAATTCCGGAGGCGTCGTGGCGATGGTCGCCTCGAACGGGTTGGTCAGTGGAAACCCATAGCTGGCCTCGTCGATGTCGGCAGCCGACAACAACGGACTGAGGCATAAACCTGCCATAAGCGCAGCAAAACGTGAGAGGCGCGGCATCGCAAATCCCTTTAGAAGATAAAGTGCGGAGTGAATCTGGCGATATGACAGCAGACACGCTGGTATAGCACAGACATATTTACTCGGCTTGTTTTGCCAGCTCAGCCAGTGCCGCGCCGCTGAGTCGGTAGGTGGTCCAGTCGTCCTGCGGGCGGGCGCCGAGGCGGCGATAAAAGCCCAGCGCCGGCTCGTTCCAATCCAGTACCGCCCACTCCAAGCGACCACAACCGCGCTCAACGGCCAACTGCGCCAAACGTGCCAACAAGGCCTTGCCCAGCCCGGAACTGCGTGCCGCTTCGCGAACGTACAGGTCTTCCAGATAAATGCCGGGCTTGCCCAGGAAGGTCGAGAAGCTGGAGAAGAACAGGGCAAACCCCTGCGGCTCGCCATCCAGCTCGCCGATCAGCACTTCGGCGTACGGGCGCGGGCCGAACAGGTTGGCCGTGAGGTCTTCGGGGGTGGCGACGGCTTGGTCGCTGAGTTTTTCATACACCGCCAACTCGTGAATCAGGCTGAGGATCAGGCCGACGTCATCGGGCGTGGCGGTGCGTAATTGAATACGGGACATACAGGCTCCTGAAATGGCGAACTGAGCGGAGCTTGCCGGCTCCCTGCGCGCGCGGCAACAGGATGATATGAAAACCGTGGCCAAGGCTTGATCTTTGGTGCTCTGGCGCTTGCATACGGCGTTCGGGCGTTTATCCTGAGCGCCGATTTATTTACCGGAGAAACCCATGTCCCGTCGTTTGCCCCTGATCGCCTTGCTGATCGTTCTGGCCCTGTGGCTGGCCGCCGCCTACGGACTGCGTTTCGCCCTGATGGAAGACAGCCAGTGGGTCGGCATTTGCGTTGACCAGGCGCAGCGCTGGGAATGCCAAGTGCGTGACGGCCTGGGCCTGTTGATTCATTTCCGTGTTATCGCCTGGGCCGGCTTGGGCGGCGCCTTGCTGGCGTTCGTGGTGCCGGGCCGTGCTGGCTGGTGGTTGGCGGTTGCCGCGCTGGTGTTCGCCCTGCCGGCGCTGGTGCTGTATAGCGCCAGCCTGGCGGTGTTTGCCGTGGTGATCGCGGCATTGCGCTTGGTTCGGGCGCCGCGACTGGCTTGAAAAAACATCGCGGCTAAAGCCGCTCCTACAGGGGGTGTGATTCTGTAGGAGCGGCTTTAGCCGCGATGCTGTTGACCAAAAAAAACGGGGCTCATCGTGAGCCCCGTTTTTTATTGCCTGCGTTTGGCCTAGCTGGCCCGAACCCGCAAGCTGCGCCACAGCGCGGCGACCATCAGCACACTCACCGCCGCCCAACCCAGCGCCTGCCAGTTGCCCAGGGTTTCCTGGTACAGCTGCGGCAGGATGCCGGCGCCGACGATCAGCGTCAGCAGGGCAATTTCACGGCGCGGCCCGGCCACGGGACGGCATACGTACACCAGCGCCGGCAGCAGCAACACCATGCTTGGGAAGCAGCGGTAGCGCGGGTCGAATACCAAACCGAGCATCAGTACCGCCGCCGCGAAGCCGCTCGCGGCCAACCACCAGCCACCGCGTGCTTGCAGCCATTGATAGGCACCGGCACGCCAGCCAGCTTTGCTCGACAACGCCAAGGCGCCATGGGCCAGCACGATCAGGTTCAGTCCCACCAGAAACGCCGCCCACGCCCATTCGCCGATGTAGCGGCTGTTAACCCGCGCCATCTCGCCCCACAGCGCAATGCTACAGGCGCCGACAGCGGCGAGCAGCGGCAGCACCAAGGCCGAACGGGTGGAGTTGGGGCGCCCGGCCAGCAGCAGGGTGGCGAAGAAAATCACCCCGCTGACGCTCAGCCACAACGTCCAATTGGCGAAGTTCGAGACCGGGCCGGCCAGCACGTTTTTGTCTTGGCGGTCGGCGTCATACAGGCCCCAGTAGCCGCCCATGGCGCCTTCGCTGACGCGCTTCCACGGTTGGTCGAAGGCTTCGATCAGGTTGTAATTCCAGCCGTTCTTTTCGGCCATGGCCACGAAGCCACGGATGAACTTGGCTTCGTTGACGCGGCTCGGCACAGCGGTTTCGCGCTGACGGCCTTCACTCGGCCAGCCGGTTTCGCCGATAAAAATATCTTTGGGCGCGAACTTGCTGCCGAACACCTGACGAATTTCGGCCACGTGAGCCAAGGCTTCGTCGATGCCGGTGGGGTCATCTTCCCAGTACGGCAGCAAGTGAATGGTCAGGAAGTCTACCGCTGGCGCCACTTCCGGGTGCTTGAGCCAGAACTCCCACACATCCGCGTAGGTGACGGGCTGCTTGATTTGCGCCTTTACGTCGCCGATCAGCTTGGCCAGTTGCGCGCCGGTGACTTCTTTGCGCAGCAAGGTTTCGTTGCCGACGATCACCGACTCCACCACATCCGGGTTCTCGTTGGCCGATTTGATCAGCGCATCGACTTCCTTCTTGGTGTCCACCGGATTGCCGTTCACCCAGGCGCCCAGCATCAGCTTCAGGCCGTGCTTGCGAGCGAGGTCGGGAATGGCTTCCAGGCCCGTCATGGAGTAGGTGCGAATGCAGTGGAAGCGCGTGGCCAGCAATGCCAGGTCGGCATCCATGCGCTCCGGACGCAGCGCGAAAGGCTGGTCGAAGGGCGACTGATCCTTGTCGAACGGCGTGTACGAGGCGCACTGCAATTTGTGCGTCGGCGTCGCTGCGTCGGGCAGTACCAACGGTTGACCCAGGCCAAACCACAGGCCGCCAATGGCGAACAGGGCAAGCAGGCAGGCGAACACATAGGGCAGGGCGGGGAAGCGAGAGGATGCGGGCATAGTTAGGCGCGTCTGGGGGCAAAGCCGCGCAGTTTACCTGCATTCGTTCTGTTTAGCGTAGAGCCGCCAATGCCGTGTGTGAGTGCATATTAACGGCCCCGGCGCAGCGGTACTTGAATGCGCGTTCAATCATAAATTTCAAGGGCTTGGAGCAGGCGTTGACGGTGCTGGATATCGACCTTGTCGTTCCTGAATCAACGATGTCGTTTCTTCGCCGTGTTGATGTCGTTCTTGGAGCAGGTGAGCGCTGCGGTTGGGTCGATTATCAGGGCGTCGGCACACGACTGACTCAGGGCGTGGGCCAGCAGAATTTGCCAAGGGCCCGTCCACAAGAACAACCACACAGCCACAACCACCTGCCACTCGGCAGCCGCCGAGCCACACTTTTCGGGGAACAGACTTATGAGCAAAATGCGTCGGTTATTGGGTTTGGGTGCCGGTTTGGCACTGGCACTGAGCACCGGTTTGGCAGGTGCCGCCGATAAACCCACATTGAAAATCGGCTACGTCGATGGCTGGTCCGACAGCGTCGCCACCACCCACGTGGCGGCGGAAATCATCAAACAGAAACTCGGCTATGACGTGCAACTGATGCCCGTCGCCACCGGCATCATGTGGCAGGGCGTGGCCAAAGGTCAGCTCGACGCCATGCTCTCGGCCTGGCTGCCGGTCACCCACGGCGCTTACTACGAAAAACTCAAAGACCAAGTGGTCGACCTCGGCCCGAACTTCAACGACGCGAAAATCGGTTTGATCGTGCCGGAGTACGTCACCGCGAAAACCGTAGGCGATCTGCAAGCGCAAAAAGACGCCTTTGGCGGGCGCATCGTCGGCATCGACGCCGGCTCAGGCGTGATGCTGAAAACCGACCAGGCCATCAAAGACTACGGCCTGGAGTACAAATTGCTCGCCAGCTCCGGCAGCGCCATGACCGCCGAACTGGCCCGCGCCATCCGCTCGGAAAAACCGATCGCGGTTACCGGCTGGATTCCGCACTGGATGTTCGCCAAGTGGAAACTGCGTTTCCTCGAAGACCCGAAAAACGTTTACGGCGCAGCTGAACACGTCGACAGCGTGGCCAACCCTGGCCTGGAAGCCAAGGCACCGACTGTGGTGGCCTTCCTGAAGAAATTCAACTGGACCCCCGACGAAATCGGCAGCGTGATGCTGGCCGTCGAAGAGGGCGCCAAGCCGGCTGAAGCCGCGAAAAAATGGGTAGCGGAAAACCCGGCTCGCGTGGATGGCTGGTTGAAATAAGCGTTATTGCGTTTGGCACGAAGCCGCTCTTTTGAGCGGCTTTGTTGTTTTTTGGATCCCATCAAGAGCATCGCGGCTAAAGCGGAATGCCGCCCAGCCGCTCCCACAGGCACGTGGAATCTGCGGGAGCGGCTTCAGCCGCGATGCTTTTAAATGTTTCGAATAAGACTAAGGTCGTCTGTCTTCCGGCCCTGAGCGAACTATTGTTAGCTCACCAGCAACCCGTGCTGCGGAGGATAAAAATAAAATGAACGACAGCATCTACGAGCGGATTGAGAAAAGTCCGCGCTTCAGAGAATTGGTAGCCAAGCGCGAGCGCTTCGCCTGGATACTTTCCGCCATCATGCTTGGCCTCTACGTGGCCTTCATTCTGATCATTGCCTTTGACCCCAGCCTGTTCGGTACGCCGATCAGCGAAGGGTCGCCCACCACCTGGGGCATTCCAGCCGGTATCGGTTTGATTCTCTCCGCCTTTGTGCTGACCGGTATCTACGTGTACCGCGCCAACGGCGAGTTCGATGACATGAACCAAGCCATTCTGGACGAGGTGAAAAATGATCGCGCGTAACCTTGCGGCGTGCGCCTTGCTCGCCTTCGCTCCCGCCCTCTGGGCAGCCGACGCCATTAGCGGCGCGGTGCAGCGGCAACCGATCAACGTGGCGGCCATCGTCATGTTCGTGGCGTTTGTCGGTGCCACCTTGTTCATCACCTACTGGGCGTCCAAACGCAATAACTCCACTGCCGACCATTACGCGGCGGGCGGGAAAATCACGGGCTTCCAGAACGGTTTGGCGATTGCCGGCGACTACATGTCGGCGGCCTCGTTCCTGGGTATTTCCGCGCTGGTATACACCTCCGGCTATGACGGCCTGATCTACTCCATCGGCTTCTTGGTGGGCTGGCCGATCATTCTGTTCCTGATCGCTGAGCGGCTGCGCAACCTGGGCAAATACACCTTTGCCGACGTGGCGTCTTACCGCCTCAAGCAGAAAGAAATTCGCACCCTGTCGGCCAGCGGTTCGTTGGTGGTGGTGGCGTTCTACCTGATCGCGCAGATGGTTGGCGCCGGCAAGCTGATTCAGCTGCTGTTCGGGTTGGATTACCACGTGGCGGTGATTCTGGTCGGCATTCTGATGGTGCTGTACGTGCTGTTCGGCGGCATGTTGGCCACCACTTGGGTGCAAATCATCAAAGCCGTGCTGCTGCTCTCGGGCGCTTCGTTCATGGCACTGATGGTGATGAAAACCGTCAACTTCGACTTCGGCACGCTGTTCTCCGAAGCCGTGAAAGTACACGCCAAAGGCCAGGCAATCATGAGCCCTGGCGCGCTGGTCAGTGACCCGATTTCGGCGATCTCCCTCGGCTTGGCGCTGATGTTCGGTACCGCCGGTTTGCCGCACATTCTCATGCGCTTCTTCACCGTGAGCGACGCCAAGGAAGCCCGCAAAAGCGTGTTCTACGCCACCGGCTTCATCGGCTACTTCTACATCCTGACCTTCATCATCGGCTTTGGCGCGATCTTGCTGGTGAGCACCAACCCGGCGTTCAAAGATGCAGCCGGCGCGTTGCTGGGCGGTAACAACATGGCGGCGGTGCACCTGGCCAACGCTGTGGGCGGCAGTCTGTTCCTGGGCTTCATCTCGGCCGTAGCGTTCGCCACCATCCTGGCGGTGGTCGCGGGCTTGACCCTGGCCGGCGCCTCGGCGGTGTCGCATGACATCTATGCCAGCGTGATCAAAGGCGGCAAAGCCAACGAGAAAGATGAACTGCGCGTCTCGAAGATCACCACCATCGCCCTCGGCGTTCTCGCCATCGGCCTGGGCATTCTCTTCGAGAAACAGAACATCGCCTTTATGGTGGGCCTGGCGTTCTCCATTGCCGCGAGCTGCAACTTCCCCGTGCTGTTCCTTTCCATGTACTGGAAAAACCTCACTACCCGCGGCGCGATGGTGGGTGGCTGGTTGGGGCTGCTGACGGCCGTCGGCCTGATGATTCTTGGCCCAACCATCTGGGTTCAGGTGCTGGGTAACGCCAAGGCCATTTTCCCCTACGAATACCCGGCGTTGTTCTCGATGATTGTGGCGTTCGTGGGCATCTGGTTCTTCTCGATCACCGATAAATCCACTTCGGCCAGCGAAGAGCGTGCACGCTTCCTGCCGCAATTCGTTCGCTCGCAAACCGGCCTGGGCGCCAGTGGTGCAGCGGCGCATTGATCGATCTAGCTTCTGAGTGATTTTGGGCAGCCTTCGGGCTGCCTTTTTTTTTAAGCGCATGGCGGTTATAGCTGCTCCTGCCCACCCTGTAGGAGCGGCTTTAGCCGCGATGCTTTTAAATTCTCACGCGCGAATCGCGATCGAGCGAGCTAGAGACGGGCAAGGCAAAAACGGGTTTTCAAGCGCAGTTGGCTGTAGCCAACGAGCATTGAAAACCCGTTTTTAACGCCGCCCGGCCGACGCGCAGCCGATCGCCAGACAAAAAAAAGCCCCGCACTAGGCGGGGGCTTTTTTGCCGGCGAGGAACTAGATCCTGCCAAGCAGCGCCAAAATGATCACGATGATCAAAATGGTGCCCAGAATGCCCGACGGGCCATAGCCCCAGCTTCTGGAGTGCGGGTACAGCGGCAGGCCGCCGACGAGGAGAAGAATAAGTACCACGATCAAAATTGTGCTGAGGCCCATGGGTGTATTCCTTGTTCTAGACCGTTGAGTGCAACTTCCTTCAGAGGCCGTGCAACCGTTGCGCTTGCCTCGTCTACTTAGTACGACTAAGCGAGCTTTCTAATAATTCAGGTTATTTCTGCGCGATGCAGGGGGAGGGTGAAATGGCGTTTCGTTTGGCCGCTGATGCCGTGGTGTTGGTGCACCTGCTGTTCATTCTGTTTGTGCTGTTCGGCGGGCTGCTGGTGTTGCGCTGGCGCTGGGTCATGGCGCTGCACCTGCCTGCGGTGGCGTGGGGCGCCGCCGTGGAATTTCTGCACCTGTATTGCCCGCTTACGCCGCTGGAAAACCAGCTGCGCCAGGCCGCCGGCCAGCAGGGTTACGACGGCGGTTTCATTGAGCATTACCTCATTCCCCTGATTTACCCGCGCGGCCTGACTGCCGAGATGCAGCTAGGGTTCGGTGCTGTGGTGCTGGTGCTGAATATCGCCGTGTACGCCTATGTGATTCGCGGCGCCGTGCAGGCAAAAAAGGCCCAGGCATGAGCACGGTTTGCTTCGCTCATTCAGCAGCCTAATGGTGCGTGGGCCGGGAGATTGCGTTCGCTACACTGGCATCACTCCTCACCCATGACACCTATAAGAAAAGGCAGCCTTACTATGCAAAATCGCATGATGATCACCGGCGCGGGTTCTGGCTTGGGCCGCGAAATCGCGTTGCGTTGGGCGCGCGAAGGCTGGCAATTGGCGCTGTCCGATGTCAGCGAGCCGGGCCTGGCAGAAACCCTGAAGCTGGTGCGCGAAGCCGGCGGCGATGGCTTTACCCTGCGTTGCGACGTGCGCGATTACAGCCAGCTCACCGCCTTGGCGCAGGCATGCGAAACCAAGTTTGGTGGCGTCGATATCATCGTCAACAACGCCGGCGTCGCCTCGGGCGGCTTCTTCAGCGACCTGTCGCTGGAAGACTGGGACTGGCAGATTTCCATCAACCTGATGGGCGTGGTCAAAGGCTGCAAAGCCTTCCTGCCGCTGCTGGAACGCAGTAAAGGTCGGATCATCAACATCGCCTCTATGGCCGCGTTGATGCAGGGCCCGGCGATGAGCAACTACAACGTGGCCAAGGCCGGCGTGGTGGCGTTGTCGGAAAGCTTGCTGGCCGAACTCAAGCAGCAGGAAATCGGTGTGCACGTGGTGTGCCCATCGTTCTTCCAAACCAACCTGATGGACTCCTTCCGTGGCCCGACGCCGACCATGAAAGCCCAGGTCGGCAAACTGCTGGAAAGCAGCCCCATCAGCGCGGCCGACATTGCCGACTACATCTTCAGCTCGGTGGCCAACAACGAGTTCATGATTCTGCCGCACGAGCAAGGCCGCATGGCCTGGGCCGTTAAGCAGAAGAACCCGGAGCTGCTGTACAACGAAATGGCCGTGATGGCCGAGAAGATGCGCGCCAAGGGCAAGTAAGTCGTGCGCTGTTAACTTGTCTGGCCGGTCAATTTTTTTGCCGGCCAGGCTTGTTCGTCACCGTCCTTGAATAGTAGGGTTGCTGGCCCGGCCTGCCTGGTCGTCGCCACGTTGACTATTCCTGTGAAACCCATCTCTCGGGGCCTGCTCTTTGTCGCCCTGGTGCTGGCCGCGATCAATTTGCGCCCTGGCATCACCTCCCTCGCTCCGCTCATCGAACAGATCGCCAATGAACTGTCGTTGAGTCGCGGCCTTATCGCCTTGACCACCGCCTTGCCCGTGCTGTGCATGGGTTTGCTCGCGCCTTTTGCGCCGCGCCTCGCCGTGCGTTTCGGCCTGGAGCGCACCATTACCGGCTGCATGGCATTGATTGGCGGCGCCTTGCTGCTGCGTCTGGCCAGCCATAACAGCGTGGTCTTAATCGGCAGTGCGGTGTTTGTTGGTGCCGGCATTGCCGTGGCGGGGCCGCTGCTTTCCGGTTTTATCAAGCGCCACTTTGTCGGCAAGGTCGGCCGCGTGGTGGCCTGGTATTCCTTGAGCATGACTATCGGCGGTGCCGGCGGCGCGGTGTTGACCGGGCCGATGACCGGCCTGCTCGACGAACGCTGGCATTGGGGATTGGCGATCTGGGCGGTGCCGGCGCTGGTTGCCGTGCTGCTCTGGCTGTGGGTGCCAAACAAACAGGAAGATCCGGCCGAGGTTGGCAGCGGCGGTGGCTTGCCGTGGCGCGAACCGCGCGCCTGGGTGATTACGGGTTTCTTTGCCATTCAGGCCGGGCTGTTCTACACGCTGACCACCTGGCTGACGGCGCGTTATCACGAAGTCGGCTTCGACGCTTCGCAGAGCAACACCCTGTTCAGCTCGTTCATGATGATCGGCCTGCCCAGCGCCTTCGTGCTGCCTTGGCTGGCCCAGCGCTACGACAATCGCGCGCAGCTGCTGCTGGTCTGCGCCATCACCTCAAGCCTGTGCCTAGGCATGATTTCCTTTATGCCGCAGCTGCTGCCGCAGGTTGTTGCGCTGCTGTTGGGCTTTGCCTTGAGCGGCTCGTTTGCGTTGTCGCTGGTGCTGCCGATGTATGAGGTGAACACGCCACTGGCGGTGAGCCGCTGGACCGCCATGATGCTGTGCGCCGGTTACAGCATCAGCAGTTTCACGCCAATTTTGACTGGCCTGGTGCGCGATTTGACCGGCAGTTATCAGGTGCCGTTTATCGTCCTCACCGGGCTGGCCGCCAGCATGATCGTTCTGGCTGTGCTGCTTCGTCCGCGTGCTGCAGCGCTCGCCGCCCAGTAACAATTTGCCGCACCGGCCCGCACCCCGCGCGGGCTGTGGGGTTTATGACCGTGGCGTGACGGTTTTTCTCTGCTAGCGTTACCAGCCAGCAGTTTGAGGATTTTCACACTGCGGTTATCTGGCATAATCGCGCCCCCTTTCGACCTGAACAGAAAACCACATGTTCGATCTTTTCAGCGGGCTGGAACCCTGGGTACTCATCAGCCTGATCCTGGCCCTGGCATTCGTCCTGTTCTTCGAGTTCATCAACGGCTTCCATGACACCGCCAACGCGGTGGCAACCGTTATCTACACCAAAGCCATGCCGCCCCATCTGGCGGTGATGCTCTCCGGTGTTTTCAACTTCCTCGGTGTATTGCTCGGCGGCGTCGGCGTGGCGTATGCCATCGTTCACCTGCTGCCGGTCGAACTGCTGATCAACGTAAATACCGGCCACGGTCTGGCCATGGTGTTTTCGTTGCTGGCAGCGGCCATCACCTGGAACCTCGGCACCTGGTACTTCGGTATTCCAGCGTCCAGTTCGCACACCTTGATCGGCTCGATTCTTGGTGTCGGCCTGGCCAATGCGCTGATCAGCGATATCCCGCTGGCAGACGGCGTGAACTGGCAGAAAGCGATCGATATCGGCATGTCGCTGATCGCCTCGCCCATTGCCGGTTTCGCGGTAGCCGCGCTGGTACTGCTGGGCCTGAAAGCGTGGCGCCCGCTGTCGAAGATGCACAAGACCCCCGAGCAGCGCCGCAAGATCGACGACAAGAAACACCCGCCATTCTGGAATCGCCTGGTGCTGGTGTTGTCGGCCATGGGTGTCAGCTTTGTGCACGGCTCCAACGATGGGCAGAAAGGCATCGGCCTGATCATGCTGGTGCTCATCGGCATTGTTCCGGCGCAGTTCGTGCTCGACCTGAACAGCACCACCTACCAGATCGAACGCACCCGCGATGCGACGGTTCACCTGAGCCAGTTCTACGACCGCAATCGTGAAAGCCTCGGTGAATTCCTGGCGCTGGGCAAAGGCGACACCGCCGAAATGCCTGAGCTGTTCCGCTGCAACCCGCAGCAGACAGAAGCCACCATTGCCGGTCTGCTGAAAGACCTCAAAGGCGCGACCGACTATCACAGCCTGGCACCAGACACGCGCATCCAAGTGCGCCGCTACCTGCTGTGCCTGGACGACACGGCGAAGAAAGTGGGCAAGCTCGACGCCCTGGACTCCCGTGAAAAATCGGACCTCGACAAGCTGCGTAAAGACCTCACCGCCACCACCGAATACTCGCCGTTCTGGGTCATTCTGGCCGTGGCGCTGGCGCTGGGTATTGGCACCATGGTCGGTTGGAAGCGCGTGGTGCTGACCATCGGCGAGAAGATTGGTAAACAAGGCATGACCTACGCCCAGGGCATGTCGGCGCAGATTACCGCCGCGTGCGCCATTGGCCTGGCCAACGTGTTCAGCCTGCCGGTGTCGACCACTCACGTACTGTCGTCCGGTGTTGCCGGCACCATGGTCGCGAACAAAAGCGGCCTGCAAGGCGGCACGGTGCGCAATATCCTGCTGGCGTGGTTGTTGACCTTGCCCATTTCGATGGGGCTTGCAGCCAGCCTGTTCTGGATAGCCACTCGATTCGTCGATTAGTAAAAAGCCCCGCAGATGCGGGGCTTTTTACTAATCGACATCCGGCTTCCGGGCCGTCGGCCATGCTGCGTTGAAAGCCAACTTTAAATGCTCACGTACTTGAGTACGCTGCGCTTTAAAGCCGGCTTTCGCCTTGCCTGGCCTTAGTCCCGAAACCCTCGATCCAGCGAACGCTGAAACATCGCGGCTAATCGCAAGCTTTAAAGCTCAACCACATGCCCTTCCTTCGGCGACACCTTGCCGTGATACAGCTTGGCGATCAGCCCTTGCGCAGCCGGGAAGCCCTGGCTGACCACCACGTCCAGCAGCGGCGTAACCTGATCGTAAAAACGCACCAGCCCTTCACCGATATGCTCCGACACCTTTTCCGGTCCCCAGTCGGCATTGCGTTTGCGTAGCTGAATCGGCGCAAAGAACAGTTGCGGCTGCGGCCCGGTAATGGCGGTGAGTTGGGCCGGGTCGGTGTTCTGCGCTGAGCCGGCGCAGCAGCTGTAAACCAGTTGCTCGCCGAAGTGTTGGTGGACGCGGTCACGCAGGGTTAGGTCGCTGGAGAAGTCGACGTACAGCGTCGGTTGATCGTTGGCCAACTGCTCCAACTGCTCATACGCAACGCTCTGCTCGTAGCAGCCGAGGCCGGCGACGAACTCGGTGTTGCTGCCGGAAGTGAGTGCCACGCGCTGTACCCCGGCGTGGTCAAGGCACACGGCGGTAGCAAAGGCGGTCTTGCTGGACGCGCTGGAGAACACCAGGCGGGTGGCGCCGAAGAAGCCGTTGTCCTCGAGGAAGTCGGCCAGCATGGAGGACGTTAGAAACAGCGGCTTGAGCAGAATTTGCAGGTTTTCGGTGCGTGGGTTGTAAAACTTGTCCCAGCTGCAGCGGCTGTATTGGTTGTACGCCGAGGTCAGCACGCGACGATGGTCGGCGCCGTCGTAAAAACCACGGTCCGTTACGCGTTCGGGCTTCATCCGTAAATGACTGGCAATGGGGAAGTAGCCATAGAAACGCTCGCCAACCGCCACGCCTTCAACCGTCGACGACACCACGTCGGCAAAGCCCCACACCGGCACATGACCCAACGCCGCGTCACCGGTGGGGAAGAAGTCCCAATAATTCATCGACTCGCCGAACGCGGCGTAGGTGATGTTGTTGGTGGTCAGCGACAGCCGATCCAGCTTGACCACCACCTCGCCAGGCCCGGCGCTGAGGTCTTCTTCGTGGCTGCGGATGTGGCTCTGGTCCAGTGCGTTTTTTTCGGTAAGAAGGCATGTTACGTTGCGGCGATCTGACATGACGGCTCCTGTTTTTTGTGGGGGCAAAGCGTGTCTCCACAGAGTACGAGCTAACCATGAAACGCGGGTTCGGAAACGCCAGCGCACCGCCAATCAGCCCGGTAAAGCCGCGCAGCAAGCCGCTTAAACGGCCGAGCCAGGCCCGTGCCATTTTCACCGTTGAAGCCATCTTCGAGGCCTTTGTTCGGATTTGGCTGCGCGATGGCTGGAGCACATTGACCACCCGCGCCGTGGCCCTGGAAGCGGGCGTCGCCATCGGCACCCTGTACGACTATTTCCCCAGCAAGGAAGCGCTGCTGTCGGGCTATGTGCGCTATGGCATCGAATGCATGCTGCAACGCGTGGACGCCGAAGTGGTGCAACCCATCTCACTCACCTGGCAGCAGCGCATCGAGCAATTGCTGGAGGTGTGCTGCAACCCAGCGGAACCCGAGCGCTCGATGTTCGGCTATGAGCTGATCGCATTGGAATACAAAATCGCCGAGCGCAAACACCAGCAGCGCGCCTATGAAGAACTGGCCGGTAAGTGGCGTGAAGTGTTTGCCGCCTGCCACGACCTGCCTCGCCAGCCAGCCGGCGAAACCGTTGATGCGTGGCTGACGGGCGTTTGGGGCGGGCGGCGCTACTGCCTCACTGCTCAGCTCAGTGCGGCGCAGCAACAGGCGTGGCTGGCGGAGATGAAAAGCATGCTGGTGCAGCGAGTGGCCGCGTTAGCGGCGGGGGAATAGCACTCGCGCTGTTGGCGAACCCTTACAGCACGTGTTTGGAAATCAGCTTGGAGATTTCTACCATCGAGGTGCGCCCCGTGAACTCGAACTTCACCCGGCCAACCGAGGAGAAATAAATCTCCAGCTCCGAGTCCAGATCGAACGTGCCGGAGGTTTCCACCGAGTAGGCCACGATGTTTTTGTAAGGCAGAGAGGTGAAGTCTTTCTTGCTGCCGGTGAGGCCTTGGACGTTCACCGCGATGATGCGCTTATTGGTAAACACCACGCCGTCGCGCATGGATTTGTAGGCGTCGATCACCTGTTCACCGTCGACCAGCAGCGCGGTCACGCGCTCGGCGTACTCGTCGTTTTGCTTGAGCTTGAAGAAACCTTTGTTGTTGAAGTCGATCATGTGGGCTCCTAAGGGGGTTGGTCTCTGGCGTTATCGATTTCGCGTATTGAGCTGCACCATTCGTTTGCAATCGCGGTGCTCGATACTGCCTTCGGGAAGGGGCCAGCACATCGAGCGTTTTTCGGTGATGCCGGTAACCACGCCGCTGCTCTGGGCAACGGGCGTCGAGCTTGTCGGAACGGGTGGCATGGACATCGTGTTAACCAGCCGCTTGGGTTGGTAATTTTGATCGTTGAATACCGTTTGTTTCGGTGCACTTACAGCTGGTAACGGAACGGTCGGCGATGCTATCTCGGCTTCGGGGTAAACAATGGGTTCGTTGCGGAAATCAGGGCTCGGATTCGGCATAGGCATAGGCATAGGCATACCAGTCGGAATCGGCGCTGCGATCTGCGCTGGATGGTTGAACGACTGCCCGGCGAAATAGAGCAGGCTTAGGCTGAACAAGGTGCCAAACGTCAGCGACAGCAGCCAACGCCCATAGGCGGCACGCGGCTGGGTGCGTTGCAGGTAATAGGGAGCGTCGTCGTAATCAGCGTTCATTCCGTGAACCAATGGCGGGGCGAAGATTTGCTGTCTCGCCGTTGTTTAATGAGGCGGATAATGCCGGTGAAACGTGTGCCTGGCTAGCTCAATGCCAGCATCACACCAAGCGCCTGATTTGCCGATGCCGCCACACCAGCCGGTAGTACAAAACCTGCAACGCCAGCATGGTCAGGTAGGCCAGGGGAAAGGCCATCCACACGCCTTCCAGGCCAAAGTGGGCGTCGAGTAGATAAGCGCCGGGCGTTTGCACGCCGAGGATGCAGAAGATCGAAATGGCCACCGGCACCAGCACCACGCCGCTGGCGCGCATGATGCCGCCCACGGCGGCCTGGTAACCGAAAATAAGCATGCTCCAGAGCATGATATGCAGCAGGTGTTCGGCTTCGGCGCGGGTGTCGGGGTCTGTGATAAACAGCCCCAGCAACCAGTGCGACAGGCCGTAGCCCAGCAGCACCAGGGCGCCGGTCAGGTAGGTGTTGATCAGCAGGCCGGTGCGCAAGATGGCGCCGATGCGGTCGGCCTGGCCGGCGCCGATGGCTTGGGCACCGAGTATGGAGGCGGTGATGGCAATCGACAGCGCGGGGAATTGCACGTAGTTGACGATCTGCGTGACCGCGCCATAGGCGGCAGTGGCTTGCGAGCCGTGGCCGTTGACCAACGCCAGAATCACCAGCTCCGAGAGAGAAATCACCACCATCTGCAACCCCGTCGGCAGGCCGATGCGCATCACCAGACCGATAATCTCGCGGTTTACCCGCAGCGCCCGAAACAGCTCGCGGTCGGGGGCGAGCACGTGGCGTTTATGGCGCAGGCGCACGGTGAGCAGCACCATCGCCAGCAGGTTGCTGAACAGGCCGGCATACGCCGCGCTCTGAATGCCCAGGGGCGGCAAGCCCAGCCAGCCTTTGATCAGCGCGGGCGTTAGCAGCAGGCCGGCGACGGTCGAGAGAAGCAGCGCCAGCAGCGGCGAAACGGTATCGCTGACGCCGCGCAACAGTTGAGTGAAAAGCACGAACACCAGCAGCAGCGGCATGATCAGCATCATCACCTGCATGTAGGCGGTGGCGTCGTCCAGCACGTCGGCCGGTGTGCCCAGCGCCACCATGGCCTGACGGGCGAACACCGTGCCGAGCACGGCGGCCAGCACGCCAATCAAGGCGCCGAGTGTCAGCGTGGTGCCGGCGATGGCTTTGACCCGCTGCTGTTCATTCGCGCCCCACGCCTGGCCGATCAATACCGAGGCACCGGCGCCCAGGCCGATGACCAAGGCGATAAAGAAAAACACGATGGGAAACATGCCCGACACCGCCGCGAGCGCCTGGGTGCCAAGCATCTGGCCGATGTAAATGCTATTGAGCGTGCCCGACAGCCCTTGCAGGAAGTTGGACAGCACCATGGGAACCAGGAAGAGGGCGTAGACCTGCCACAGCGGGCGTTGAGCGGGGACGTGCATTGGAAAGGCTCAGGGTGCGTGGGCGACCATCTGAGCATGAAAGCGGGGTGGCTTGCATCTGACGTGGCGCCTTGAATGGCATTTCGTCTGGGTGGCAGCTGTACGCGGGTTGACCGACCGGCCCCATACACACCGGTACACTTCGCAGTGTCCCGCGCACAGCCACCATGACGCGGGGTCTGGCGGTTGTTGCAACAGCGGCGGCGACTATAGGGAGCACACGGTGCGGCGGTCTGGCGGCCGCGGATGGCGGTTGCGTAGGTGAGATAGCCATCGGCCAGGAGAAACGCGCCCGCTGCCGGCAAGTCTTTCGCCCGGCAGCGGTGTGCCGGCGGCTACAAGTCGTGCAGCGGGTGTTCGCCTTCCCAGGTCGGCACAAAGTGCGCGTCGATCACCGAGCGGGGAATGGTCGCTACATCGGGCCAGTGCCAGTGCGGGGCGTTGTCTTTGTCGATCAGGCGCGCGCGCACCCCTTCAGCAAATTCAGGATGACGGCAGCTGTTCAAGCTCATGGCGTATTCCATACGGAACACCTCGGCCAACGACAGATGCTTGCTGCGCTCAATCTGTTCCCACACCAAATGCGCGGTCAGCGGACAGCCGCCGGCCAGTGTCTTGGCGCCGCGGGCGAGCAAACCGTCGCTGCTGCCTTCCATGGCCACCAGCACTCTCCAGGCGCTGGGCAAGTCGGCGACGTCGAGCAGGTTGTCGATGTGGTTGCGCCGGGGCATCAGTTGGGCGTCGGGCAATTGCTGGTTGGCTTCGTGCTCCAACGCCTTGAGCAAACTGTTGAGCTGGCGCGCCGGTTGCTCGCTCCAGTTCAGTTGCAGCAGGCCGTCGATTAGCGTGTCTTGCTGGTCGTCAGCGAGGAAGCGGTCCGCCCAGCCCAGCAGCAGGGCGTCATGGGCATTGACTTGCGTGGCGGTCAGGCCAAGGAACAGCCCGAGCTTGCCCGGCAACCGGCTGAGGAACCAGCTGCCGCCCACGTCGGGGTAAAGGCCGATATTGATTTCCGGCATGGCCAGGCGGCTGCTCGGCGTGACGATGCGGATGCTCGCGCCTTGCAGCAGGCCCATGCCGCCGCCCAGCACGTAACCGTGGCCCCAGCAAATAAAGGGTTTCGGGTAGGTGTGAATGCGGTAGTCGAGGCGGTATTCGTCGCTAAAGAAACGTCCGGCCAGCGGCGGAATTTCGCCCGGATGTTCGCGGCACGCTTCTACCAACTTGCGCACGTCGCCGCCGGCGCAGAAGGCTTTCTCGCCGTTGGCCCGCAGCAATACGCAGGCGATGCTGGGGTCTTGCGCCCACGCCGCGAGCTTGGCGTCCAGCGCCTCGATCATCGGCAACGACAACGCGTTCAGGCTGCTGGCGGCGTCCAGTGTGGCGACACCAATACGCGCGCCATGCTGGCCTGCCAGTTCTTCAAAAATCACATTCATAGAAAGCGGTTCCTAAACTCTGCCGTGCTCGGCATATGGCGGGCGGGCGAGCGCAATTGCCGCCGCTCGCCCCGGCGAAAGGCTTATTTGTTGCGCCACTGCGGGTCGCGTTTTTCCAGGAACGCGTTGACGCCCTCGCGGGTGTCATCGGCATCGAAGAGGTCGACGAAGCGCTCGCGTTCCTCAGACAGCCAACTGTTGGGGCCGCGTTCGCGGGCGCCTTGAATCAGCGGTTTGATGGTGCGCACCGCCACCGGACTTTGCCGCGCCACTTTGGCCGCCAGCAACAGCGCATGGCCACGGGCTTCGCCGCTGTCGACCACTTGCTCGACCAGGCCGATGCGCAGCGCCGTGTCGGCATCGACCCGGTCGCCGCACAAAATCATGCGCTTGGCCCAGCCTTCGCCCACCAACCAGGCCAGGGCCTGAGTGCCGCCCGCGCAAGGCAGCAAGCCCACCGTGGCTTCGGGCAGCGCCAGTTGCGCCTGGCGTTCGGCGATGCGGATGTCACACGCCAGCGCGCATTCCAGCCCGCCGCCCATGGCATAGCCATTGATGGCAGCGATGGACACACCGCGAAAATCGCGCAGCGCTTCGAATGCTTCGCCGAAGCGCCGAGCCATTTCCCGGGCGCGGCTTTTGTCGCCGTCGGCAAACAGGTTGAGGTCGGCGCCGGCACTGAAAAATTTGCTGCCCTGGCCGGTAATGACCAGCGCGTAAATGTCGTCGTCGTGGTTGAGGTGCTCAATCAGTTGTTTCAGACCGATCAACGATTCCCGGTCCCAGGTATTGGCGGGCGGATGGTTGATGGTCAGCAGGGCAGTGTGGCCATGTTTTTCGACCGTCAGCTTGTGGGTGAGGTCGGCCAGGCCTGGGTGATAGGTTTCGATGGCAGTGCTCATTAACTCGTGTCCCTGTCGTTGGTGGCGGCGCCCCATGGGTAATGGCCGGCGCCTTCAGCAAATGGCACGGCTGAGTATGCAAAAAGTGAGTGGCTTGCGCACCCCGCCGTTTTGCCTGAGCGACAGGTTTTTTCAAGCGCAGATTTCGGCAACCGCTGGGTGCCGCTCACGCATTCGGTTTGCCGCCGAGCAGCTTGAACCAGAACGCCACCTCGCCGCCCAACTCGTCGCGCAGCATTTGCGGCGCCAGGTCGTCGGCACGGTCCGCGAGTAAGCGGCGCCAGGCCGGCAGTTGCACCAAGTGTTCGTCGTCGCAGTCGCTGCTCAGTTGCCGCGCCACTTGCACCACGTCCACCAGATCAGCGTTGCCCTCATGCTGACGCTGCCAGCCGCTGCGATAACGGGCGCAGTCGATGAGCACCGAGGGCAAGCGCCAGGCGGTCAGCACAATCACGCCGACGTCGGCGGACAGTTGATCGCACAAACTTTGCAACTCCTGCGGCTCGCGCGGTACTTCCGGCCAGCGTTCCAGCTCGTCGAGCAACGGCAGGCTGCCGATGTCTTGCAACAAGCCGCCGAGCATGGCGTCCTCCATGGGCAGACGAGTGAGTTGTTGGGCGAGGCAGGCACAATACGCGCCGCACATCAGCGAAGCGTTCCAGCGCGCACGAAACACTTTCTGCAACACCGGGTCCTGGCTGGTGAACAGGTGCTCCACGGCAAATGTCAGCACCAGGTTGTTGACCCGCTGCATGCCGATGCGCGACACCACTTCCTGCAAATTCACGCCCTGGCGCACGTTGCGCAAAATGGGGCTCGAGGCGAACTGCAATAAATACGCAGCCAGCGGCGGATTGCTGTGCAGCAGGCGCGTGACTTGCTCCAGCGAGGCGTGGGGCGAATCCAATAACTTGCGCAGGCGCAACGAGGTTTCCGGCATCTGCGGAACTTTGGCGTTGCCCTTGAGGAAGCTCGAGTACAGCGAAAACTTCAGACCTTCGTGGCCGGTCTCCATTTATGCAATCTCCTGGTCTGCTTACCCTTTCAAGCGTAGTAAGCATTTCGCCAGGCGCAGGACCATTGGGCGGCCGTGGTGCTTCGGTCGGTCTTTTTTACACCCGGGCGATGGTCGCCAAGCCGGTCGCCACCAGCTTTTCCACGCCATCCTTCACGGCGAACACATCGGCCCGGCAAACCGCCTGGCGCTGCCCGGCTTTGAGCACCTCGCTGCGGCAGATGAGCTTTTCGCCGAGTGCCGGCGCCAGCAGGTTCAGTTTGTATTCGCTGGTAACCACATCGCCCACCATCGAGGCCGCCGCCCAGGCGCAACCGCTGTCGACCATAAAGCCGACCACTGCGCCGTGAATGTAACCGTGGTGCTGGCACAGGTCGGGCCGCGCGTGCACCTGCAGGCTGACTTTGCCCGGGGCAAAATCCAGCAGCTCGGCACCGAGCATATTGGCGAATGTCGAGTGGGCGATGGCCTGTTCCAGGCGTTCGCGGGTAATGCCGGCAGCTGCGTTCATGGCGGTGACTCCGTGGGGTTCGGCTGGAGTCTTGACCCGCCAACGCCTGCCGACAATGTGCATCCAGCGCCGTGATGCACACGCATCACCTCGGGTTGACTTGGCACGCCGTGTTCCTTAGCGTGCGCAGCAGTTTTTCTCAGGGGTAGGCGCATGACCGCAGATGATCGAATCAAGCTCGAAGCAGGCTGGAAAGAGGCATTGCGCGAAGAGTTCGACAAGCCCTACATGCAAACCCTGAGCGAGTTTCTGCGCACCGAGAAAGCGGCCGGCAAAGTGATTTTTCCGCCGGGCCCGATGATCTTCAACGCACTGAACTCCACGCCACTGGATCAGGTGAAAGTCGTGATCATCGGCCAGGACCCTTACCACGGCCCGGGGCAAGCCCATGGCCTGTGCTTCTCCGTGCAGCCGGGCGTACCGACGCCGCCCTCGTTGCAAAACATTTACAAAGAACTCAAGCGCGACCTGAACATCGACATCGCCCCCCACGGGTATCTGCAAAGCTGGGCCGAGCAGGGCGTGCTGCTGCTCAATACCTCGCTGACGGTGGAGCAGGCCAACGCCGGTTCGCACGCCAAGAAAGGCTGGCAGCCGTTCACCGACAAAGTCATCGAAGTGGTGAATGCGCGGCCTGGGCATCTGGTGTTCTTGCTCTGGGGCGCTCACGCGCAGAGCAAGCAACCTTTGATCGACACCACTCGGCATCTGGTACTGAAATCCGTGCACCCGTCGCCGTTGTCGGCGCACCGGGGCTTTATCGGCAACGGGCATTTCAGTCGGGCCAATCAGTATTTGAAAGACCGAGGGCTGGCGCCGATCAACTGGCAGTTGCCGTCGTTGTAAGGCGGTACTCGATCAAAAACTCTAGGCTAAAGCCTCTCCCACAGAGATCAGCTGCGGGCATCAATTCCTGTAGGAGAGGCTTTAGCCTCGATTCCTGCAAACGCCGATTTAACTAAAGCGCCGCCGGGCAAGTCATTTCCGTCACTTGCTTGCGCGCGCCCTGCAGCCGCTCCACCAGGCGCTCGCGCTGCTGCTGGCTGGCGCTGGCGAGCAGGTCGCTGAACAAATCTGCCAGGGCGTTCTGGGCGCCGACGAAGCGTTCGCGATACGCCGGGGTCGCGACGCTCATGCGGTCTTGCAGTAGGCCTTTCACCAGATCTGGAAACTGTGGGCCGCGCCGCTCCCGCACGGCCGCCAGAAACGCCTGTTGCCAGGCACGATTGTTATCCAGCCAGGCCTCGTTGTAGTCGCCAAGCTGCTCGGCCCACACCTTCACCCGCGCTTTCTGTTCCGGCTGCAAGCGGCCAAACCACGGCTTGAGCCGTTCTTCCATGCGCTCGCGACGTTCGTCGATCTGCTCCGCGAGCGGAACGCCGAGGTATTCGTCGCGCTGTTCCTCGTTCTGCTTGGCCATGTTCTCGCCAAGCGCCGTGACCTGTTGATCGCTCAAGCCTTGCAGCAATTGAGTGGCGTCGGGTGTGAGGCGCACGGCCACAGCGTCGACGGCATGGCGAAAGGCGCTGAATTGCGCGTCAAACTCGGCGGGGGTTGGATCGGGCGCGGTGGCCAGATCGGCGCTGCGTTGTAGCCAGTCGGCATACAGCGGCAACTGCGTGGTGCAGTGCCAGTTCAGGTGCGTGACCAGGCGTGGCTTGAGCCAGGCTTTCTGCTCGGGTGTGAGGGGAATGTAGTTGTCCAGCGACCAGGGAATCAGCCAGTCGAGGTTGCGGTAGCCCAGGTCCAGGCGGCTGCACGAGGTGAGCAGCGCCAGGCTGATGACCAGCAACACAATGCGCAATCGCGTGGCCATGGGCGGCTCCTCTGCAGATGTACGCAAGCATAGACCCGGCACAGGTGCAGAAGTGCTAGGTGTCGCGTTGGCCCGCATGAGACTGCCAACGCCGGAACAGCGGCTCGGCCAGGAACAACACCAGCAGCAAGCGCATCACCTGCATGGCTGTCACCAGCGGCACCGACAGTTGCAGGGTTTCGGCGGTCAGGCTCATTTCGGCGATGCCGCCGGGCATCATGCCCAGGGTCAGCGAACGGATATCCAGGTGCGTGAGCCAGCCCAGCCCCAGGGCGCACACGGCGGCAAAACCAATCATCAGCGCGGTGCCCAGTAAGGTGCGGGCGAGAAAGGAGGGCGCGCGGCGGAAGAAGGCGCGATCGAAATGGCAGCCTAGGCCACTGCCGATAAGCAACTGCCCAACCTGACTGGCACCGGGCGGTAAGCCGAGGTTCAAGTCGAACAGCATGCTCGCGCCGGCGCTGATAAGCAGCGGGCCGAACAGCCAGGGATTCGGTTGTTTCAAGCGTTGCCACAGCAGCGCCACCGCGCCACCGAGTGGAACCAGTGCAGCGAGCCACAGCCAGTCAACCTGCCCGCTATGGCTCAGCGCCGGGCCATCGCCCATAAAGAATTTGAAGGTGGCCGGCACGCACAGCACCACCGCGACCACGCGCAGGCTCTGGCCGGCTGCCACGCGGCTGCTGACCGCGCCATTGCGCAGGCCGAGGTTGACCATTTCACCGGAACCGCCCGGCATGCTGGAGAAGAACGCGGTGGCGCGGTCCTCGCCGGTGCGGCGCAATAGCCACACGGCGATGCCGCTGGAGAGGGTGGTGATCAGCGCGCCGAACAGAATCAGCCAGAAGTGCGCGGCGACCTGTTCGACCACCGCGCTGGAGAAGTGCAAACCGATGCCAATGCCGATAATCCATTGTCCGGTTTTGCGTCCGCCCGGCAGATCACGGATCAGCCAGGGCGTGCTGCAACGAAACAGGATGACCGCCACCAGTGCGCCGATCATCCAGGGCAGCGGCCAATGCGCCAGGCTGGCCAGGGCGCCACCCACGGCGCCCACCAGCGGCGCCGGCCACCAGGGCCGCCCGTTCTCAGGCATTGGCCACCTCGCGGCGTTGTTTTGCACGGCGGCGCCAGATGCGCACAATCGGCAGCGCCAACATCACCACCACCAGCACCCACACGCCCATGGTGATCGGGCTGCCCCACAAAATGCCCAGTTCACCATTGGAGATCGACAGCGCACGGCGCAGGTTCTGCTCCATAAGGCCGCCGAGAATGAAGCCCAGCAGCAGCGGCGACAACGGGAAGTCGAGCTTACGCAAGATGTAGCCGAAGATGCCGATGATCACCATCAGGAACAGGTCAAAGGTGGTGGCATGCACGGCATACACGCCGATGGAGGTGATGATGGCGATCACCGGCACCAGCACCCAGTTGGGCACGTTAAGGATGCGGGTGAACAGGCGGATCATCGGGATGTTGAGGATCACCAGCATGAAGTTGGCGATAAACAGCGAGGCGATCAGGCCCCAGACGATGTCCGGTTGTTCCTGGAACAGCATCGGGCCGGGGGTGATGTTGTACAGCGTCAGCGCGCCGATCATCACCGCCGTGGTGCCCGAGCCTGGAACGCCGAGGGTCAGCATCGGCACCATGGCGCCGCACGCCGCCGCGCCAATCGCCGTCTCCGGGGCGGCCAGGCCGCGCATGTCGCCTTTGCCGAAATTGCCTTTCTCGCCGGCAATTTTCTTCTCGGTCATGTAGGCCACGGCGCTGGCCAGCGTCGCGCCGGCGCCCGGCAGTACGCCGAGCACAAACCCCATGAGGCCGCAGCGCAGGTTGACGACAAATACCGACGCCGCTTCTTTCACGTTGAACAACATGCGCCCGGTGGCTTTCACCGCAACGTGACCGTGGTGGGTTTTTTCCAGGAGCAGCAACATCTCGCTGACTGAGAACAGCCCGAGCACCAACACCACGAACTGAATGCCGTCGGCCACATGAATGCTGTCGAAGGTGAAGCGGTACACGCCGCTGTTGGCGTCGATGCCAATAGTCGACAGGAACAGGCCGAGCAGGGCCGCGATAAAGGTTTTCATCGGCCGGTCGCCGGCCATGCCGCCCAAGGCGACGATGGCAAACACCATCAGCACGAAATACTCCGCCGGGCCGAAGGCAATCGCCCACTTCGCCAGCAGCGGGGCAAATAGCACCATGCCGCAAATGGCGATAAACGCGCCGATGAACGAACTCCAGGCCGACAGCGACAAGGCCACGCCGGCCATGCCCTGACGAGCCATGGGGTAACCGTCGAGGGTGGTCATTACGGTGGAGGCTTCGCCCGGAATGTTCAGCAGAATCGAGCTGATGCGTCCGCCGTATTCGCAGCCCAGGTACACGGCGGCGAGCAGAATCAGCGCCGATTCAGGCGGCAGGCCGAGGGCAAACGCCACGGGAATCAGCAGCGCCACGCCATTGATAGGCCCCAGGCCCGGCAGTAGGCCGACGACGGTGCCGATCAGCGTGCCGATCAGCGCGGTAATCAGGTTGTACGGGGTCAGGGCAACGCCGAAGCCTTGGCCCAGATAGCCGAGTGTGTCCATGTCAAAGCTCCAGGAAGTCGAGCACGCCGAGCGGCAGGGGAACGTCGAGGGTGCGGTCGAACAGCACGTATAAACCGATGCTGATCAGCACGGCGGCGATGGCGCTGGGTTTCCAGCGGCCGCCATACAGACGGCCCATCAACATGCCGACCACGGTGCTGGAAACGATAAAGCCCAGCGGCTCGAACAGCCCGGCGTACACCAGCATCAGGACCACGCAGGCCATCACTTTGCGCAGCGACTCGCGGTCCAGCACCGGCTCGCCTTCTTTGTGTTCGATGTGCGTGGGGCGCAGGGTCAGCCACAACAAAGCGGCGGCCATCAGCCCGAGCATTAGCAGCGGAAAAGCGCGCGGGCCGACCGGCTCGTAAGAGAACGCGGCCTGGTAGCTCCAGGCCAGGTAGGCAAAAACCAGGCATGCGACTAGCCAGCCCGCACTGAAGAGGCGTTGAAAAAGCATGGTGATCTCCTGGCCTGGAGGCGCCGCGATTCGGGCGCCCCGGCTACAGAACGGTGAGAGGAATTACTGGGTCAGGCCGAACTCTTGGGCCATCTGCTTGTAATCGGCGACGCGTTTTTTCACGTAGCTGTCCAGCTCTTCACCCGTCATTGCGAAGGGATACAGCTCGCGTTGGTCGCGCAGCTTGGCGAAGTCTTCCGAGGCCAACAGTTGGTCGAAGCTGGCTTTCCACCAGGCGTAGTCTTCATCGCTGACCTTTGGCCCGAGGTAGAAGCCGCGCACCACCGGCCAGCTGATGTCGTAGCCCTGTTCCTTGGCGGTCGGAATGTCGGCCTTGTCGGAACCCGGCAGGCGCTCGTCCGAGAGCACCGCAAGGATGCGCATGTTGCCGGCCTTGATGTGCGGCATGGAGTCGGAAATGTCGGTACTGCCGACCTGGATATGCCCGCCCAGCAGGGCCGTGGCAATTTCGCCGCCGCCTTCGAGCGCCACATAACGCAGGTCGCGCGGGTTGATGCCGGCCGCCTTGGCGAGCATGGCGGTTTGCATCCAGTCCTGGCTGCCGACGGTGCCGGACGAACCGATCACCACTTTGCCCGGGTCGGCCTTGAGCGCTTTTACCAGGTCGTCGAGGTTCTTGTACGGCGAGTCGTTGCGCACGGCGATGGCGCCGTAGCTGGTGCCGATGCCGGCGAGCCAGCGCACCGCATTTTCATCGAAACGACCGAATTTGCCCTGCGCCAGGTTGAGCAGCGAACCGCTGGACCAGGCCGTAATCGTGCCGGCATCGCCAGGCCGCTGCGCGACCACGGCGTTATAGGCCACGGCACCCACGCCGCCGGGCATGTAGGTGACGCGCATGGGTTTGGTCAGCAGCTTGGAATTCATCAGCGCGCTTTGCGCCAGCTTGCACGTCAGGTCGAAACCGCCGCCGGGTGCGGCCGGAGCGATGCATTCAGGACGTTTGGGCTCGGCCATCAAGTGGCTGCTGAGCATCAGGCAGCCAGCGGCCAAGGCGAGGCGGCGGTGCAGGGGCTTGATCATGTGAAGTCTCCCGTGGAGTTTTTATTTTGGGTCAGGAAATCAGGTGATGGCTTCGGGATTTAGTACAAGGCGAGCGTATAGCCGACCATGATCCGAATCTCGTCGGCGTCGCGAGCGAAGTTCGAGCGAAAGGTGGCGTTGCGCACGCGCAGCGATACGTTCTTCAGCGCGCCGCTCTGCACCACGTATTTGAACTCGGTGTTGCGTTCCCACTCTTTGCCGGTTTCGTTGCTGCCGGTGACTTCAGCGTTGTCGCCGCTGACGTAGCGGGTCATGAAGGTCAGGCCGGGCACGCCGAGCTTGGCGAAGTCATAGTCGTAGCGCGCTTGCCAGGAGCGTTCTTCGGCGTTGGCGAAGTCGTTGATCTGCACGAAGTTGATCAGGTACGGGTCGGTGCCGTCGACATAGGCAAAACCGGTGTCGCCGCTCATGTGCTGGTAGCCGAGGCCGAGTTTGTGGCCGTTGAGGGCGTAGCTGAGCATGCCGTTGAGGGCGCGGTTGTCGACCTTGCCGCCTTCGGCTTTGCCTTGGTCGTCGCTGAACGAGGCGCGCACGTCGGCCGAAACGGTGCCGGGGCCCATGGGCTGCGCGGCCACCAGGCCGAGGTAATGCTGGCGGTACACGTCGTCGAGTTGGGCGAAGTGGTAGCTGCCGGTGATCTTGTCGGTGAGCTTGTAGTCGAGGCCAGCGAAGTCGAAGTTGTCGGCGCTGGCGGCACTGGAAAAGCGGCTGTTCTTGTTGTTCAGCGCCAGGTCTTCGTAGTTGGTGTCGTTGCGGTCTTTGGCTTTTTCCAGGCGGCCACCGGTGAAGGTCAGGCCTTTGATTTCCTCGGACGTCAGCAGACCGCCTTCAAAGGTTTGCGGCAGGATGCGGCCGTCGTTGGGGTTCAACGTAGGCAATTCGGGAATCAGGCTGCCGACTTTCAATACGCTATTGGACACCTTGACCTTGGCGGTCACGCCCAGCTTGGAGTATTCGTCGGCCGCTTTGCCGTCATCGTGGGTGGGCAGCAGGCCGGTGCCGGTGCGGTCGGGGCTGGAGTCGAGCTTGAGACCGAGCATGCCGAGTGCATCAACGCCGAAACCGACGGTGCCTTCGGTGAAGCCCGACTGCATATCAAGCATAAAACCCTGCGCCCATTCATCGCGCTTGGACTGGCCGGTGCCGTCACGGAAGTCGCGGTTGAAGTACATGTTGCGGGTTTCGAAATTGACGCTGCTGTCTTTGATGAATTCGGCGTGGGCCGTGACGGGCGTCAGGGAAGCGAGGGTGGCGCCTGCGAGCACGAGGGACAGTGGACGCACAGGTGGCAATGCCTGCCGGGTAGCAGTGGGCATGAGGTGTCTCCAGTTTTTGTTTTTGTTTTTGATAGGTGGTTCGAGCCACCTTGGCCGGATGCTAAGGCGCGAAACTTTCGCCAAGCTTTCACGCTGAAAGAAAACGGCGCGGCCCTTCACACGCGCGAGCGGCCCGTTACACTCCACGGCACACGCCGTCTTGCGGAGAATCCCGGTGCGCATTTTGTTGGTCGAAGACCACCCCCAACTGGCCGATAGCATTGCCCAGGCTTTCAAGGCCGCCGGCTGGACGGTAGACGTGCTGCACGACGGCGTGGCGGCCGACCTGGCCCTGAGTAGCGAAGACTACGCACTGGCGGTGCTTGATGTCGGGCTACCGCGTATGGAGGGTTTTGAAGTGCTCGCGCGCCTGCGGGCACGGGGCAAAACCCTGCCGGTGCTGATGCTCACCGCACGCGGTGAAGTGAAGGACCGCGTGCACGGGCTTAACCTCGGCGCCGACGATTACCTGGCCAAGCCCTTCGAGCTGACCGAGCTGGAGGCGCGCGTGAAAGCATTGCTGCGCCGCAGCGTGCTCGGCGGCGAGCAGCAGCAGCGTTGCGGCCCGTTGTTGTATGACCTGGGCACGCGGCGCTTCAGCCTCAATGATGAAGTGCTGACGCTGACCTCCCGCGAGCAAGCCGTGCTCGAGGTGCTGATCGCCAGGCCGGGGCGGGTGATGAGCAAGGAGCAGCTTGCCTCGCAGGTGTTCGGCCTGGATCAGGACGCCAGCCCCGACGCCATTGAAATCTACGTGCACCGCCTGCGCAAAAAGCTGGAAGGCAGCTCGGTGCGCATCGTCACCTTCCGGGGTTTGGGCTACTTGCTGGAAAGCCAGGATGCGTGAGATCGGCAGCCTCCGTGGGCGCCTGCTGCGCCGGTTGGCCGCCCTGTTTGCCGCGCTGTTACTAATTGGCAGCCTGAGCGCCTACTGGAACGCGCGCCAGGCGGCCGACACCGCATACGACCGCACCCTGTTGGCGTCGGCGCGGGCAATTTCGGCAGGGCTGTACGAGGATGACGGCAGCCTGCGCGCCGACGTGCCGTATGTGGCGCTGGATACCTTCGCCTACGACAGCGCCGGGCGAATTTTCTATCAAGTCACCGACGTGCAAGGAAAGCTGATTTCCGGCTACGAAAGCCTGCCCGACCCGCCGCGCAACACGCCGCGCACCGACGACTATCCGGCGCTGGCGCGTTTTTACGACGCCAATTACCAGGGCGTGGACGTGCGCGTGGTGAGCTTGTTGCGCCCGGTTAGCGAGCCGACTATCAGCGGCACCGCCGAGATTCGCGTGGCCGAAACCGAAGAGGCGCGCGAACGCCTCGCGCGGGGGCTGTTGGTGGATTCGCTGTGGCGCTTGGCGCTGCTGTCGCTGACGGCGCTGGTGCTGGTGTGGTTCACCATCAGCGCCGCGCTGCGCCCGCTTAATCAATTGCGCAACGCCGTGGCCGAGCGGCAACTGGACGACTTGCGGCCGTTGCCGGTGGTTGCCACTGCGCGGGAATTGATGCCGCTGGTGGAGGCGCTGAACCAATTCACCGAACGCTTACGCGGATTGTTTCAGCGCCAGGCCGACTTTATTGCCGAAGCGTCCCACGAACTGCGTACGCCGTTGGCGGCGTTGAAAGCGCGGGTTGAGCTGGGGCTGCGCGAGCAGGAGCCGCAGCGCTGGCAGCAGACATTGCGTGAAACCGCGCAGAACACCGACAGCCTTACCCACCTGGCTAATCAATTGCTGTCATTGGCGCGCATTGAAAGTGGCGCGCGAGCAATCGCCGAGGGTGGCGCCGAGCAAATCGACCTGAGTCAGCTGTGCCGCGAGCTGGGCATGGCGCTGGCACCGCTGGCGCATTCCAAAGGCATTGCGTTAGCGCTGGAGGCCGAGCAGCCGGTATGGCTGACCGGCGAGCCGACGTTGCTCAATGAGCTACTGAGCAACCTGGTCGACAACGCCCTGGCCCATACGCCGGCCGGCGGCAATGTGATTCTGCGCGTGCTGGCGCCGAGCATTCTGGAAGTGGAAGACGACGGGCCAGGTATTCCGGCGGACCAGCGCGATAAGGTGTTCCAACGTTTCTACCGGCGCAATCCGCAGAAAATTGGCGGGGCAGGGCTGGGATTGGCGATTGTTGGCGAGATTTGCCGTGCGCATCAGGCGACCATCACGTTGCATGACGGGCCGAATGGCGGGCTGTTGGTGCGGGTGGCGTTTTTGCCGGTCTAGCGTGTTGGGCTTCGCTGGCGCTCAGCCCAACCTACGGTGATGGGGCGCTGTTATTGCAGCATGCCCATGGCCGCTTCCATGGCGGCGGAGAGGTCTTCGTCGGCGTTCAGATCGGCGCTTGGGTCGAGGCCGAGCTTGGCGAATGCCGGAATTTGCGACCAGTCGAGTTGCGTGTACGGGTGCTCGCTGCCCAGGTAGCTCTGCAGGGTGGCGACCTGAACGATGTCGACGTAATCCGCTTTTGGCGAGTTGCGGGTGAAGTCCAGGTATTGGCTCGGGAGGATGGCGATGTTCTCGGGGAAATCCCACGCTCTGAGAATTTTGTCGCCAATGATCGGGTGAATTTTCTCGATCACGTGGTTGAGGCTGATGGAGTCAGACAGCAACTCATCGTGCTCCTCGGCGTAGGTCAGAATTGGCAGCACGCCGATCTGGTGGATCAGGCCGGCGAGGGTGGCTTGGTCGGGCATCAGGCGGGTGTAGTGACGGCACAGCACGTGGCTGATGCCGGCAATTTCGGTGCTCTTGTTCCACACTTCGCGCATTTTGCGGTCGACCACGTCGGAGGTGGCCTGGAACATCTGTTCCATGGCCAGGCCGGTCGCCAGGTTGCAGGTGTAGTTGATGCCGAGGCGGCTTACGGCCATTTGCAGATCGGTGATTTCTTTATTGGTGCGCAGCAACGGGCTGTTCACCACTTTGATGATGCGCGCGGTGAGGGCGGCGTCGTTGCCGATCACTTTGCTGAGCTGAGGGATGCTGATGTCCGGGTCTTCCGCCGCTTCGCGAACTTTCAGCGCCACTTCAGGAAGGGTCGGCAGCACCAGCTCATCGTTTTCGATGGCCTGGATCAGTTCGTGTTGGACTTTATCAGCGAGTTTGCTCATGGACGTTTCTCTGGAGACTAGGGCGCTTGGCGGGCAGGCGGCCGGAAAATAATTAGGTTAACGCTGAATCTCGCGATCCGAGTTCAAGGTGTAAGGCAGGTCCAAGAGCTGCAAAGCCGGGCCGGTTTCGCTGCCGAGATGAATCCGTCCATCAGTGACGGCATCTTCCTGCAATACCGCCAACAGTTCCACGCCCGTTTCGCTTTGTGCGGCCAGCACCACTTCGCCAACGCTGGAGCGGTGCACGGGGGAGAACAGTTCGCTGGCCACGGCCGGTAATTCGGCGCCTTCCAGGCTCAAGCGCTGCAAGCGGCGTTTGAGTTTGCCGAGGTACTGCATGCGCGCGACGATTTCCTGGCCGGTGTAGCAACCTTTCTTGAAACTGACGCCGCCCACGGCCTGCAAATTGATCATTTGCGGAATAAACAGCTCGCGCGTCGCGCCGAATACCTGGCCGATGCCAGCGCGAACCTGGGCGAGCAGCCAGCTATTAAGGGGACGCTCCGGGAGTTTGGGCTGGATTTGTTGCATCACGTCGGCGCTGATGGCGCTGCGAATCCACAGCTCGACGCGGCCGTCGCTCAGGCGAATGGCGAACAAATTGTCTGTACGGGCAACGCCATCGGCTTCGGTCGGCAGCAGCAGGCCAAGCTCGCTGAGCACCTCGTCGGCGTTGTAAAGGCCCACGCGCAGCCAGTCGGCGCTCTCGTCACTGAGGGTGGACTTGGAAAACACGGCGTATTTTTTCAGGTCGCTGAGCTGCGGTTCCAGCAGTTCGCTGGCCATCGCCAGCACATAGCCGTCGCCTTCGCTGACAATGCGAAAGCTCGACACCATGCGGCCTTTGGGGGTGCAGCGGGCGCCGAGGCTGGCGTTGCTATCGCTCAGGTAGTTGAGATTGCAGGTGACCTGGCCTTGGAGGAATTTGCTGGCGTCGGGGCCGCGAACGGCAAGAACGCCTTCGTGGGACAGCGTGCAGAAAAAAGCTGAATCGGCCATGAGAAATCGCTGATTGAAAGTCTGGGGGCTAATCATAGGGCCCTGCCTTGAGCTTGTCAGCGGGTGCCGGTATCGGCGTGGCGCCGCTATACTGCCGGCCTATTTTGCAGGAGCCGCTTTGATGGTCGACGATATTGAACTGAACCGCCTGTTTTGGCACAGCCGCCGCGGCATGCTGGAACTCGACGTGTTGCTGGTGCCCTTCGTTCGCGAAGTCTACCCGAGCCTGGATGACGCAGACCGCGAGCGCTATCGCAAACTGCTGGAGTGCGAAGATCAGGACATGTTTGGCTGGTTCATGCAGCGCGGCGAGCCGGAAGACGCCGACCTGCGCCGCATGGTTCGCATGATTCTGGATCGTGTCCAACCCAAGTAAAGCTTTCGAATGCCGCTGGCAGCCCTCCCGGCGTCTGCTGGCGGTGTATCTCGGCGCGCAGCTCGGCGCCTGGCTCGCCTTGCTGGTGGCGGCCTTTCCTTTATGGATGACGCTTCTGGGCGGTGCGCTGTGTAGCGCTCATGCCGTCTGGGCTTGGCGCTTCGCCACTTCTCACTTTTCTGGCATTCGCCATGACGCGGACGGGTGGCACTTGTGGCAGACCGGCCATGGATGGCAGTCGGTTCAGCTGTTCCCCGACAGCGTGGCGTTGCCGCAGGTGGTTGTGCTGCGGTTTCGTCTGCCGGGGCAGTGGTGGGTTCGGGGGCTTTGTGTGGCGAGCGACGCATTGCCGGTGGATGTCCACCGGCGCCTGCGGGTACGGCTGAAATTCACTCGCCGTAGATGGGCGGCACCAGAATAGTGTCGCGGGCTTCGGGCAATTGGTCCGGGTAGTCCAAGGTGTAATGCAGGCCGCGTGATTCCTTGCGCTGCATGGCCGAGCGAATGATCAGTTCGGCCACCTGAGCCAGGTTGCGCAACTCGATCAGGTCACGGCTGACTTTGTAGTTGCTGTAGAACTCATCAATTTCGTCGAGCAACAACCGCACGCGGTGCTGAGCGCGCTGCAAGCGTTTGTTGGTGCGCACGATGCCGACGTAGTCCCACATAAAGCGCCGCAACTCATCCCAGTTGTGGGCAATGATCACGTCTTCGTCCGAATCGGTCACCTGACTGGCGTCCCAGCTTGGCAGGCGCTGCGGTGTGGGTTTGCTCACCAATTGTTGAAGGATGTCCGCCGCTGCCGAGCGGGCATACACGAAGCATTCGAGCAACGAGTTGCTGGCCATGCGGTTGGCGCCGTGCAGGCCGGTAAAGGTAGTTTCGCCAATGGCATACAGGCCCGGCACGTCGGTGTGGCCATGTTGGTCGACCACCACGCCGCCGCAGGTGTAGTGGGCGGCGGGCACGACGGGGATCGCTTCCTTGGTGATGTCGATGCCAAAGCCCAGGCAGCGCTCATAAACAGTGGGGAAGTGGCTTTTGATGAATTCGGCGGGTTTGTGGCTGATGTCCAGATACAAACAGTCGACACCCAGGCGCTTCATTTCGTGGTCGATGGCGCGAGCGACAATATCGCGCGGGGCCAGCTCGGCGCGTGGGTCGAAACGCTGCATAAAGCGCTCGCCGTTGGGCAGCTTGAGCAAGCCGCCTTCGCCTCGGATGGCTTCGGTAATCAGAAAGCTTTTGGCCTTGGGGTGGTACAGGCAGGTCGGGTGGAATTGGTTGAATTCCAGGTTGCCGACCCGGCAGCCAGCGCGCCAAGCCATGGCAATGCCGTCGCCGCAGGCGCCGTCAGGGTTACTGGTGTACAGATAAACCTTGGCGGCGCCGCCGCTGGCGAGCACGGTGAAGCGCGCTCCGTAAGTGTCCACTTCGCCGCTGTTTCTATTCAGCACGTAGGCGCCCAGGCAGTTGTGGCCGGGCAGGCCCAGCTTGCGCTCGGTGATGAGGTCGACGGCAACGCGCTGTTCCAGCAGCTCGATATTCGGACGCTGCCGGGCTTGGGCGAGGAGGGTGTTGAAGATGGCTGCGCCAGTGGCGTCGGCGGCATGGATAATTCTGCGGTGGCTGTGGCCGCCTTCTCGCGTGAGGTGGAATTCGAACCCACCATCTTCCCGCGCGGTTTCATCGTCACGGGTAAAGGGTACGCCTTGTTCGATCAACCACTCGATGGCCTCGCGGCTGTGCTCAACGGTGAAGCGCACGGCGTCTTCACGGCACAGGCCGGCGCCTGCGTCGAGGGTGTCGGCCACGTGGGATTCGACGGTGTCAGTGGTGTCGAGCACAGCTGCAACGCCGCCCTGTGCCCAATAAGTTGAACCATTTGTGAGGTCACCCTTACTAAGCACGGCTATGCGCAAATGGCTTGGCAGGGTCAGCGCCAGAGTGAGGCCGGCAGCGCCGCTGCCGATGACCAGAACGTCGTGCTGAAAATGTTGGCTCATGTTCGAATTCCACGAGAAGCGGCCACTAGTATATAGGCGGGGCGGGCTGCACAATAGCGCGCTTATGACGGCCGCTGGGCCCTGGGAACTTTCTTAGACTTCCAGGTTCCATAGGCAGTCACCCAGACGGGGACAATGCCGTTTGCGTTGTATCGAGAGCGGCTGTTGCCGCGGCTTCATTACAACTAAACCGGTGACAAGATTATCCGCGCAGCCGGCGTGCTAGCCGTGCTGCGCGATTCCGTGCAAGACAAAAGAATATGTGTGCGGAACGTGTTTGGAGGGGAGAACTTTTGCGCAAGACCCGAGTCTATCTTGGCAAGTTGATTCACTTGCTGGAACAGCATTCTCTCCGAACTCAATTGAGGAGTGTTCATGCTTACCCAGGAAGATGATCAGCAGTTGGTCGAGCGGGTGCAGCGTGGCGACAAACGAGCTTTTGATCTGTTGGTGCTGAAGTATCAGCACAAGATTCTCGGGTTGATAGTGCGTTTTGTGCACGATCCTCATGAAGCTCAGGATGTTGCCCAGGAAGCGTTTATTAAAGCTTTCCGTGCACTGGCTAATTTTCGCGGCGACAGCGCCTTTTATACATGGCTGTACCGCATCGCCATCAACACGGCGAAGAATCATCTGGTGTCGCGCGGTCGTCGCCCACCAGAAAGTGATGTAAGCGCTGAAGACGCAGAGTTCTACGAGGGCGATCACGCACTCAAGGACATCGAATCTCCAGAGCGGTTGATGCTACGGGACGAGATTGAAAACGCCGTGCATCGAACCATTGAACAATTGCCAGAAGATTTGCGCACTGCGCTAACTTTGCGAGAGTTTGATGGTCTTAGTTACGAGGACATTGCGAGTGTCATGCAATGTCCAGTAGGTACCGTACGGTCGCGGATTTTCCGAGCCCGTGAGGCCATTGATAAAGTCCTGCAACCTTTGTTGCAGGGAGCCTGAGACAGCGGCGCTAGCCAAGAGAGGAATCGCCATGAGTCGTGAAGCCCTGCAAGAATCGTTATCCGCCCTTATGGATAACGAGGCGGATGAGTTGGAGCTGCGCCGTGTGCTCAGCGCCAGCGATGACGCCCAATTGCGCTCGACTTGGGCGCGCTATCAAGTAGCTCGTGCGGTCATGCACAAAGATCTACTGGTGCCGAATCTCGATATCGCTTCGGCGGTGTCCAAGGCGCTCGCCGATGAGGCTGCTCCGGTCGTTGCTCCTGTAGCAGCGGTTGCGGGTCGCTGGCGTGGTCTGGGTCGCTTGGCAGTTGCTGCATCGGTGACTCTGGCTGTTTTGGCTGGCGTTCGTCTCTATAACCAGGACGAAGTGATGGGTACGCAACTGGCCCAGAACAATGTGCAGCCGACGCTGCCGATGCCGCAAGTGCAGGGCGCTGCTCTGCTGGCAGGTTATACCGAGAGCTCCGAGCCGGTTTCTGCTCAGCAATCCAAAGCTTCCACCCCGAGCCAATTGAACTGGCACGAGCAGCGCTTGCCGGGCTATCTGCGTCAACACGCGCAGCAAGCCGCGATGAGCACTTCTGACGGTGTGTTGCCCTATGCGCGTGCTGCAAGTCTGGAAAACCGCTGAGGAGGATCATGCGCGGACTTTCCTACCTGCTTCTGTTAGGTGGCGCGCTGGCCCAGCCAGTTAGCGCCGCCGACGCGCAAGATTGGCTGGGCCGCCTCGCCGAGGCGCAACAACAGCAAAGTTTCCACGGCACGTTTGTCTACGAACGTAACGGCAGTTTTTCCACTCATACAATCTGGCATCAGGCCTCTGGTGGCGCAGAAGTGCGCGAGCGACTTTTGCAGCTCGACGGGCCAGTGCAAGAAGTGGTTAAGGTCGGGCGTCGTACCGAATGCGTGAGCGGTGGTTTGGCTGATCAGGTCGCCGAAGGTCAGAGTTGGCCTGCCCGAGCGCTGGATACCAAACAACTTTCAGCCTGGTACGACTTGCGCATTATTGGCGAGTCGCGTGTCGCTGGGCGCGAGGCGGTCGTGCTGGCGGTACTGCCGCGCGATCAGCACCGTTATGGCTTCGAGCTTCATCTGGATCGTGAAACGGGCTTGCCGCTGAAGTCGTTGCTGCTGAATGAAAAAGGCCAACTGCTTGAGCGTTTCCAGTTTTCCACTATCGAAATGACCCCTCCTTCAGAAGCTGACCTGAAACCAGGTTCGAGCTGCCAGCCCGTTCGCTTTGTCGAAAGTAAGGCCGTGGATCCGAAGGCGTGGCACTCCGAGTGGATGCCTCCAGGTTTTAATCTGAACAGCGCGGTCGAGCGCCACAGCGCGTTATCTTCCCAGCCTGTTGCATGCCTGATGTACGGCGACGGATTGGCGCGTTTTTCGGTTTTCCTTGAGCCGCTGAATGGTGCCACGGTTGAAGATGCTCGCACGCAGTTGGGTCCCACTGTTGCGGTTTCCAAACGCATCTCTACCACCTCGGGCGACGTGATGGTCACGGTCATTGGCGAAATCCCGTTAGGAACGGCCGAGCGTGTCGCGCTATCAATGCGCGCCGGGGACATGCAGGCGGCGCAATAACGCTGTCGAGATTTTCACGCGAGCGCTCAGTCACGGTTCGCGTGTTCACCATAGAGTCGTATGTCGCGTTCTTTCGGCGCGACAATTCATGTGGTACTTGCTTTTCCTTTATGGGAGCCGAAGTCAATGCTTAGCCTTAAATCTGGCTTATCTGCCTTTCTGACATTGTTTTTACTGGGGCAGACGTTAACTGCCCACGCTGAACTTCCTGATTTCACTACCCTGGTCGAGGCTGCCGCGCCGGCCGTCGTCAACATCAGTACGACGCAGAAGGTTCCGGATCGTGTCGCAGGCGCTTCCGGCCAGGACATTCCTGATCTGGAAGGTCTGCCGCCGATGTTTCGCGAATTCTTCGAACGCAATATGCCCCCACAGCAACGCTCGCCCCAAGGCCGCCAGCAACAGCGTGGCGCGCAGTCGCTGGGCTCCGGCT
>Ga0157370_10000166_pt1 | contig 81040 bp, 74 predicted proteins | sample C35metaG_FD_113463 | JGI IMG/M metagenome (GOLD analysis project Ga0157370, IMG submission 113463) | Corn rhizosphere microbial communities from Kellogg Biological Station, Michigan, USA - C3-5 metaG | ecosystem: Host-associated > Plants > Roots > Rhizosphere > Soil | place: USA: Michigan...
AGGCTTATCTAATTCCTCTATACCTCCAAAAACGTATTTATTATATTTAGTGTTACCGGGAACTGTTGTAGCATCTATGTAATAATCATAAATAGGCTGGCGGTTCTTTAAATCGTAAAGATATACCCTCATTGGTTCAACCGGAAGAGGTGTACCATCAGCTTTACTCATAACATCCCTGTCTATATTAAACACAAGATTAGCTTCGTTTATAAGTACTTTTTGTCCTGTATTCCCTTCCTTAATGGTTTTAAGGTCTTCATCTTTAATATCTATAACAGCCATTGACCCTGCGCCTCCTTTTACATAAAGACGGCTATCGCCATTAACATCATCAGATGTTGTTATAGCACCATTATAAGTAGGATTAAATGTATTTTCATAAAAATTAATCGTATTCCCTTTTAAATCAAAGGTCATAGTTTTATCTTCAAAAAGCTCACCCTCAACAAGCTCTTTCGTTTTTTCATCAACAACAAGCTCATGGTCATGGTATTTAACCATAATTTTACCTTCTGAAAATTTAGGAATAGCCATTGTAGCAGCACCCGATTCTACTTTAAAATATAATCCCCTGAAATAATTTTGAAATACATTATTATTTATAAGATTAGCTTGGTTAGCAACAGAACCAAATAAAATTTCCTGCATTTTAGCCTTATCAAGATTTAAAAATATACCTGGAGCAAGTCTTTCTACAACCTTAATATCTTTGTTAAAAAGATCACCCGTTTTAGGATCTGTGCCTTCAGGAATAGCCCTGCGTACAATTTCGGCCGCGCTAAACTTAAATTTTTTATTTGCAGCAAGAGGTTCACCAACTTTTAAATTTTCTACCATTGCAAAATCATCAGAATAGTATCTCTGTACTTTATCTGAAGCTCCGGGATCGGTATCACGAAGATAAAATCCGTTACGGTATACCGAAAGATTTAACTCTGCATCAGTCTTACCGTATACAGAATCCAGTTCATAAACAGTTTTTGTTCCTCCGTAAATTTCATCTGTCTTAGTTGCTGTTGCTGTGCTGTAATAAGGCACATACAAGTATACAGAATCGATAACCGGAACAAAAAGTGTTGGCTTTTCGCTTCCTGACGGAATCTGGACTTGTGTTACAAAATGAGAAACCGTTTTACCAAATACAGGATTATCTAAAATACCAAGCTGATTTAACGGAAGATTGTTAGATTGTACCGCACCTGTAGGCCTGTCATAAGCAACTACTTCTACTTCAAGTCGCTCAGAATTACTATGAATATCATCACCCACAATATCTGATCCAATTGTATTAAAATCTTTATCGCAGGACACAAAAAAAACAACACTTAAAGCAAATAGAAGCTTCTTTAGAAATGAACTATTAGTCATTATATATTTTTTAGATTTACTATAAAACCTGATTTCTATAGAAATTAGTATACGCCTCTGCAAATTTATCTTTATCTACAAACGGAAGAAATGGCTTTCCTGAGGCTTCAACAAACTTAACAAGATCGTCAGACAGGTTTTCAGAAGCAATAATAACAGCGTCTGAATGCGCTATAGAAACTTTCATTATATTATTGTAATCAGGCACTTCAAGCATTTTTACATCACTTTCAGGCACATTATCAAACAATACTTTTTTAAGCATGTCATTATCAAGTGTACCTTCAAAAGATTGATTGTATACAGATGTAACAATTTTTGTATCGGCAAACAGCGCCTCGTCTTTGTAGTAATGTTTCATATACACCGGCAGCATTCCTGCAAGCCATCCGTGCACGTGAATAATATCCGGAACCCAGTTAAGCTTCTTAACTGTTTCCACAACACCTTTTGCAAAAAATATAGCTCTCTCGTCATTATCAGGGTATAATACCCCGTCTTCATCACTAAATGTAGCTTTACGCTTAAAGTATTCGTCGTTATCAATAAAATAAACCTGAATTCTCTCCTTTGGTATAGATGCAACCTTAATAATAAGGGGCATATCCATATCGTTTACCACCAAGTTCATACCTGATAATCGGATTACCTCATGCAACTGATGCCTTCTCTCGTTAATATTACCGTAACGTGGCATAAATATTCTTATCTGTCCGCCCTGATCATTAATCATTTTAGGCACATCGTATGACATTAAAGAAACTTCATTTTCAGCCAAATAGGGCACTACTTCAGATGATACGTACAATATCCTCTTATCCTCCATGTTTAAAACTATATTTATTTTGTAGGGTGTAAAAACATGCAAAATTAAACAATTTTGCGCATTTTGTAACTATTATATTAATTTTGCTTTGAATTTAATAAAAAGCTGATGCTAATTTTTAACAATAAAGCCGATTTATCTGCGCTTTTATCAACCTATACAAATGCCAATGCTGCTATTGGTTTTGTACCCACTATGGGAGCTTTGCACAAAGGCCACCTTTCACTGCTGCAAAAATCGGTTCAGGAAAACGATGTAACGGTTATAAGCATATTTGTAAACCCTACGCAGTTTAACAATGCTGATGATCTTACCAAATATCCGCGTACTCTGGAAGCTGACGTGGAGAAAATTAAGACGGTAAGCGATACAATTATTGTTTTTGCACCTTCAGTAGACGAAATGTACGATGGTAATACTGTTTCTGGCCATTTCTCTTTTGACGGACTGGAGCATCAAATGGAAGGCAATCACCGTCCGGGCCATTTTGACGGTGTAGGTACCATTGTAAAGAAGCTGTTTGAAATTGTAACTCCTACCAATGCTTATTTTGGAGAGAAAGACTTTCAGCAGTTGCAAATTGTAAAAAAGCTTGTTGAAAAAACTGGAATGCCCATAAATGTTATAGGCTGCCCTATAAGCCGCGAAGCAAGCGGCCTTGCCATGAGCTCAAGAAACGAAAGGCTTTCACCCGAAGATAAAGACAAAGCTGCTTTTATATATAAAGTGCTTAACCAGGCAAGAGACTTGTTTGCTACAGAGAGCATTGCTAACGTTAAAAAATACGTTTATGATGCTTTTGCGGCACATCCAGAATTCGAAATGGATTACTTTGAGATTACTGCAGAAGACGACTTAATCCCTGCAAATACTAAAGAAAGCAAGAAATACAGAGGCTTTATTGCTGTTTTTTTAAGCAATGTTAGGTTAATTGACAATATTTCATTAAATTGATTACCTTTGCGCCATGCAAATTCAAGTTGTTAAGTCCAAGCTTCACCGTGTTACGGTGACTGGAGCTGATTTAAATTACATCGGCAGCATTACCATAGACGAAGCGCTAATGGAAGCTGCTAATATTATTGAAGGTGAAAAAGTATCTATCGTTAACATTAATAATGGTGAACGTTTAGAGACTTATGCGATTAAAGGAAACAGGAATAGTGGCGATATTACGCTAAACGGTCCTGCGGCAAGAAAGGTGCAAAAGGGCGACATCATTATCGTTATATCATATGGTATACTTGATTTTGAAGAAGCAAAAAGCTTTAAGCCTACACTGGTATTCCCTAACGAAAAAGATAATTCCCTTACTTAGGTTTGAACAAAAAATTAAGCAAAATTTTAAGTATAACACTCCCACTGGCCGTGGGAGTTTTTTTAATTATATATACTTACAATCAGTTTACCCCTGCCCAGCTTGAAGAGATAAAAGGCTATTTTAAAAATGCCGATTACACCTACATTTACCTGTCGCTGTTTGTAGGCTTAACAGGTCATATTGCCCGCGCATACCGCTGGCAATACACATTACAGCAGGTTGGCTACACAAGCCCGTTCATGATACGGTTTAGTGCAGTGTGTATTACGTATCTTATGAACATGACAGTACCGCGAAGCGGAGAGGTTAGCCGTGCTCTTGTACTAAAACGCTACAGCAATGTACCGTTTGATAAGGCATTTGGCACAATAATCAGCGAGCGCGTAGTAGACCTTTTTTTATTAATGTTTTGCGTAGCGGGAACTATTGTACTTCAGTTTAGCACGCTTAAGGATTACCTGAGCGAGAATATACCTTATCAAAATCTTATTATATACGGCATATGTTGCGCTGTACTTATGGGCGGAGCTGTGCTTTTTTATATGTACAGCAAAAACAAATGGCTCTTAAAGCTTAAGCAAAAAATATCCGGACTTATGGAAGGTGTTTTAAGCGTAGTTAAAATGCCTAACAAGTGGCCTTTCCTGTTGTTATCGGTATATATATGGTTTAGCTATGTGCTTATGTTTTACATTACCATATTTGCACTGCCTCAAACAGCAGACCTAAATTTTGGTGTAGTATGTGTAGGTTTTGTTATAGGCAGCCTTGCTATAACCTTTAGCAATGGTGGCTTTGGCGTTTATCCTGCCGCACTTGCGGGCGTACTTGGCCTTTATGCCGTACCTAAAGCCGCAGGCACAGCCTTTGGATGGCTTACCTGGGCATCACAAACCGGTATGCTTGTTTTCCTTGGAGCACTCTCATTTTTATTATTGCCTTTACTCTACAGACGCAAATAATTATTACCTTGCTTCGCGTTTCCAACCAAAAACACGTAGAGCAATGAAAAACAAATCCTTACTTTTTTTCTTACTTTTTACAGCTTCTCTTTTTGCACAAAAAAGAACAAACGAAGACATCCAGTCTCAAAAACTGAATACCACACGACAAATTACTGTTGTAACTCCGGCATCTTATGATGCACCTGCAAACAAAAACAGAAAATACCCACTACTGGTATTATTAGATGGCGATTACCTTCTTGATCCGTTCTCGGGTATGCTATCGTATACAGAATACTGGAACGACCTTCCGGAAGTTATTATCGTAGCCGTTAAGCAAAACCAGAACAACGAACGCAAAGTAGATTGCCATGTTGAAAAAGAAACCGGGCTACCGGACGAATTCAGTGAAAAATTCTTTGACTACATAGTAACCGAAATGATGCCTATGGTAGAGAAAAAATACAGGGTATCCCCTTTCAAAATTATTGCAGGGCATGACCTTACCGCAGGTTATATTAACTTTTTCCTGTATAAAGAAAATCCTTTGTTTTCTGCCTACATATCCCTTAGCCCTGAACTTCCTAAAGAAATGGAAAGTGACCTTGCTACCAGGCTTGCGGATATTAAAACACCCATTTACTATTATCTGGCTACTGCCGATGGTGATGTAATGAAAATGCAGAAGAAAATAAAAACGCTGGATGAGAACATCAAAAAAACACCAAATCCTGCGATTAAATATTATTTTGACGATATAAAAAATGCCTCACATTACTCACTTGTACCTTATGCAATTCCGGAAGCGATGTACCATATCTTCTCCATATACCAGCCAATAACATCTATTGAATATCAGGACAAGATCGTTACCCTTAAATCGGGTTATGTAGAGTACCTTACAAAGAAATATGACATTATCCAGAAAGACCTTGGTGTAAAAATCCCGGTAAGGATTAATGACTTTAGGGCTATAGAGGCTGCCATTCTTAAAAATGGAGCTTATGAGGAGCTTAAAGCACTTTCTGATGTTGCTTCTAAAAATTATCCTAAAACTACCTTTGCCGAATACTATACAGGCCTGTATTATGAGAAAATGGGCGAAAACAAAAAAGCCATTAACGCTTATATGAAAGGTTACGGCAACAGCGAAGTAGGCGATTACTCAAAAGACATGATGCTTGAAAAAGCAGATAATCTTAAATAAATTATCTGTTCATGAGAAGTTACATACTTAAATTTATCGTAGAGACGTTGCAGCGCAACGTCTCTATTGTTAATAAAACAGGCGAAGGGATTTTTTAACTTTAAAACTGCATCCTTTTAGCTATTTTTGATACCACTTAAAAAAGATTTACTATTACATGGCCAAACTTAAAACTTCTTTCTTTTGTCAAAACTGTGGCACCCAGTACTCTAAATGGCAGGGGCAGTGCAATGCCTGCAAAGAATGGAATACCATTGTAGAAGAAGTTATTCAAAAAGAAGAAAAACAGGCCTGGAAGCCCTCTACGGGTGAGGTTAAAAAAGCAGCACGTCCATTACGCATTAACGAGATAGACTCGTCTGCCGAGATACGTTTAAATACCGGGGATGCAGAGCTTAACCGCGTTTTAGGTGGCGGACTTGTACCGGGGTCACTTACACTTTTAGGTGGTGAACCGGGTATAGGGAAGAGTACGCTACTATTACAGATATCACTGAAGCTGCCTTACCGTACACTATACGTATCTGGCGAGGAAAGCCAGAAGCAGATAAAAATGCGTGCCGAGAGAATTACGCCTTCGGCAGATAACTGCTATATTCTTACCGAAACAAAAACACAAAACATCTTTAAGCAAATTGAAACGATAGAGCCTGAAGTTGTTATTATTGATTCCATTCAAACCCTGCATACCGATTTTATAGAATCATCGGCAGGAAGCATATCGCAAATTCGCGAGACAACGGCAGAGCTGATAAAGTTTGCCAAAGAAACCAATGTACCTGTTATACTGATAGGCCACATTACTAAAGACGGAAGTATTGCAGGACCTAAAATACTTGAACATATGGTAGACACCGTGCTTCAGTTTGAGGGCGACCGCAACCATGTGTATCGTATACTACGATCGCTAAAAAACCGTTTCGGTTCTACTGCCGAGTTGGGGATTTATGAAATGCTGGGCACCGGTTTAAGGGAGGTAACAAACCCGTCTGAAATACTGATATCGCACAAAGAAGAAGAACTGAGCGGTACAGCAATTGCCACCACTATGGAGGGTATGCGCCCGCTAATGGTAGAAATACAGGCTTTGGTAAGCTCTGCTGTGTACGGAACTCCACAACGTTCTACAACCGGCTACAATGCAAAAAGGCTTAACATGATACTGGCAGTATTAGAAAAACGTGCCGGTTTCAGGCTTGGAGCCAAAGACGTTTTCTTAAATATTACAGGCGGCATAAATGTTGATGATCCTGCTATAGACCTTGCCGTTGTAGCAGCCATATTGTCTTCTAATGAAGACATTGCGATAAACAAAGACTTTTGTTTTGCAGGAGAAATAGGCCTTTCGGGAGAGATTCGCCCCATTAACAGGATAGAACAACGCATACTGGAAGCAGAAAAGTTAGGATTTTCTACTATTTTTGTATCTAAGTACAATAAAATTTCACTAAAAAACACACTAATTGACATCAGGCTGGTGGCAAAGATTGAAGATGTAGCAGGCCACTTATTCGGTTAGACAATTACATATATGCGAAAAAGAAGAAACGGGAAACGAATAGCCCTAATAGTTTTAACGACATTTCTTGTAATCATCATCCTTTCGGTAATCTCATTTTTTGCCTTCCGTAACATGGTACTGGAAAAGGTAATTACCAAGATATCTGATAAGATGACTACTGATTACAACAGCTCTTTTGTGGTAAAGGAAGCGTCTTTTAAAGGACTTTCAAACATAGAAATGAAGGGCATTACTCTTGTGCCTAATAATGCCGATACGCTTTTAGACGTAAAAGAACTTAAAACCAGTATTAACCTTTTGCATCTTATTACAGGCGATATCCAGTTAGGCACGCTTGAAATGACAGACGGTTTTATACAATTTGTAAAGAACGAGAACGGTAAAAACTTCGACGCTTTTCTAAAAAACAAGAACAACGAAGAGGAAGAAGATGACAGTGACGATCCTGATTATGCATCAAGGGCTTACAGGCTACTGAACCGCGCGCTTAACCTGGTGCCTACAGATATGAATCTTAAAAACCTTAGCCTCCGTCTTGACGATATGGGCAGAAAGGTTACACTTCGTCTTAAGGAGCTTAAACTGGCAGATGAGCAACTGGAATCATCTATCGCTGTAAGCGGTAAAGACATTGCCCAAAACTGGAAGGTCAAAGGATTTGCCGATCCGCGTAACAAACAGGCCGACCTTGATTTCTTTAATACCGATACTACCCGTATAGAAATACCATATCTAAACGAACGCTACGGCATTAAATCAGGATTTGACGCGATTCACGTAAATGTGGATAATATTGATATGGATGGCGGCGAACTTCATGTAGATGGTTACGCATCCATCAAAAACTTTATGGTTAATCATAAACGCATTGCCAATCAGGATGTGGTTATAGACAATGCAAGATTTGATTACCGCTTTCTTTTCGGGTCAGATTTTATAGCCTTAGACAGTACATCTACAATGCAGCTGAATAAGATAAAAGTGCATCCGTTTCTAAAATACAGTGTAGAAGAAGACACTATTTATGAAATGAAGGCACACATTCCTAAAATGGCTGCACAGGATTTTATAGTATCACTGCCTGACGGATTGTTTACCAACTTTAAAGGCATGGAAGCCGAAGGAAGCTTTAGCTACAACCTTGACTTTATGTACAATAAAAACAAGCCTAATAAACTTGTTTTTGACAGCAGCCTGAAAAAAGACGGCTTTAAGATTATTAAATATGGTGCGGCAGACCTCGCCAAACTAAACACCGGATTTACCTATAGGGCTATAGATAACGGAAGGGTTCAGCGTGCTGTCTCGCTAACGTCTTCTAATCCATATTACACTCCTATGGATCAGATATCGCCTTTCCTGCAAAAAGCAGTGCTTACCAGTGAAGACCCCTCTTTCTTCAGGCATAGTGGTTTTATCAACGAAGCATTCAAACAATCCATCATCAAGAATATAAGAACTAAAAAGTTCTCACGTGGAGCGAGTACCATAAGTATGCAGCTGGTTAAAAATGTGTTCCTTACACGTGAAAAAACCCTTTCGCGTAAGCTTGAGGAAATACTGCTTGTATACATTTTAGAAAATAACCGTATTGCCAGCAAATCGCGTATGCTTGAGGTATACTTCAACATTATAGAATGGGGGCCTGATGTATATGGTATTGGTGAAGCAGCTTCCTACTATTTCGACAAAAGCCCGGCAATGCTGAGCCTTGATGAATGTGTTTATCTTGCAAGTATTATCCCTAGGCCTAAAGGCTTCATGTGGCAGTTTAACGATGAGGGCAACCTTAAACCCCATGCTGTTAAACATAGCGAATACATTAAAAACATCATGTTAAGGCGCGGACTGATTTCGCCCGAAGATACAATTGCACAGTCAGGTCAAATATTTGTATCAGGTCGTGCAAGAGGAAGGATCAGGCTAAAACCGGTCAACCCTTTTGAGAATGACACTACAGGCGTAAAAGACTTCTTTATAAACCTTGGTAAACGCGCTTTCTAAAAAATAGTTACAGGTCTTCCCAACCTTTTAAGCAGAAAGATAATCTATAGTAGTAAAGACATACTTTATGAAAAAGATTTTCCTTCTGCTTTTTTTGGCATCTGCCGTTGCATTTGCACAAAAACCCGTTTTTACTACTGCTAAAGTAAAAGCAGCTACAGTTTATTTTAATGCTGCCGAAATTACACAATCGGCCGCAGTAGCCCTACCCGCAGGTACAACAGAACTTGTTATTAAAAATGTTGCCAATTACCTGAATGAAAATACCGTTCAGATAGGCGCACCAGCCAATGTTACAGTATTATCGGTACAGTTTACCAATGATTACATTTCAGAGTTTGAACCGGATGAAACTTCGCCTGTCATAAAAAAAGTGCGCGACAGTATTAAGCTTGTAGAAAAAGAGTTGACACTCGTTTCAAATCAAAAAGCATCGGAACAAAAAACACTGGAACTGCTGGATAAGAACAATCAGGTATACGGCCAGCAATCGGGGCTTAGCGTTGCCGAACTGATAAAAATGGTTGACTATTATAAAGCCAAACGTACAGAAACCGCCAATGCCATCAACGCTTTTTACACAAAAGAACAAAAACTAAGTGAAAAGCTGAATGACCTTAAAAGCAGGCTCGAAATAAATACAAACAAGCAGGATAAAACATCTTCGGGCAAACTGGTGCTTCAGGTAATGAGTGATGTTCCTGTAAATACGAATCTCGAAATAACATACCTCACCCCAAATGCGTCTTGGTCCCCTTTTTATGACTTAAGGGCAGACAATACCTCTTCACCTATCAATATGTTATACAAGGCACAGGTAGCACAGCAAACAGGCATAGACTGGAAAAAAGTAAAGCTTACGCTTTCCAGCGGAATACCCAACCAAAGTAGTTATGCCCCAGAACTGAACACCTGGTTTTTGAGTCTGGCCAACAACGAGAAATATAAAGAAGTTGTCATACAGGGAAGGCCTAATGCAAATTTTGTACAAACATTGCAGGGACAGGTTCCAGGTTTGGATGTAGCAATGGGTTTTATGAGTCCCGGAAAATCAAATATATCAAGCTACACAACTATCACAGAGAACCAAATGAATGTTTCCTTTGATATTGACCTGGCGTATGATATTCTTTCTAACGGAAAACAGCACAGCGTTACCCTTAAAGAAATAAAACTGCCTGCTACTTACAGGCATTATGCTGTTCCTAAACTGGAACAGGAAGCGTTTTTACTGGCCGAAATAAACGACTATTCAAAGTACAACCTGCTTAAGGGCGAAGCCAATATTATTTTTGAAGGCATGTACATTGGCAAGACCTACATCAACCCATCGCAAACTGCCGACACTCTTAATCTTAGCATGGGCAGGGATAAAAAGATTACTATTGAACGCGAAAAGATTGCAGAAAAATCGGGTACTAAGTTCTTTTCTTCCGGTAGGGAACAGACATTTACCTATGATATTATTATTCGCAATAATAAAAAAGAAGCTGTTAAACTTACTGTTAAAGACCAGTATCCAATAAGCACCGATAAGGAAATTGAAATTACCCTTTTGCAAAGTGACAATGCTAAAGTTTCCGCAGAATCAGGGCTATTGACATGGGATTTGAATCTGAAACCATCGGAAACCAAAAAGTTAAGAATAAGCTATCGTGTTAAATATCCTAAGAACAGAAATATAGATAATTTATAATGTTTTGTTAATCAGCATATTGTTCATTTTTTCTTGTAGTAAATTTATGTAAAGAACCAATTAATACATTATGCTATGAAAACAAAACTATTATTTCTATTTCTGTGTCTTGCAGGAGTAGCGTCTGCACAAACAATAGCCCTCGAGGTATTTGCAGAAGATTTTGAAAGCCCTACAGAAATTGTAAATGCGGGAGACGACAGGCTGTTTGTTGTGGAACAAAGCGGACACATAAGAATAGTAAACCCCGATGGGACTACAAATGAAACCGATTTTTTAAATGTATCCTCTTTAATAAGCTTTACCGGTGAACGTGGACTTTTAGGCTTAGCTTTTGATCCTGATTATGCTGCTAATGGCTATTTTTATATTGATTATACCGATGTGGACGGTAATACAGTTGTAGCCCGTTATTCTAAAGACGAAGCCAATGAAAATATTGCAAATCCGGCTTCGGCATTGGTAATGCTTAATGTAGACCAGCCTTTCGCTAATCATAACGGAGGTTGTCTTCGTTTTGGCCCTGACGGCTATTTGTACATTGCTATGGGCGATGGTGGCGATGGTGGCGACCCGGGTAACAGGGCACAAAATCTTGATGTTTTACTAGGGAAGATACTTCGTCTTGATGTTGATGCACCAGCGCCTTATATCCCTGCAACTAATCCTTTTGTAAATGTAGATGGGGCAGATGAAATATGGGCTTATGGATTAAGAAATCCGTGGAAGTTTTCGTTTGACAGTGCTACAGGAGATCTTTGGATTGCCGATGTAGGCCAGGGTGCTGTAGAAGAAATAAATAAAATGGTTTCTACAACAGCAGGGGTAAACTATGGTTGGAAATGTTATGAGGGCGATCAGGAATTTGATACATCTCAATGTTCAGACGTAGGCGTTTACACAGGCCCAGTGGCACAATACCTTCATGCAGGTACTTCCCGTTGTTCTATTACCGGAGGCTATGTATATAACGGAACAATGTATGAGAACTTTGCAGGAAAATACTTCTTTGCCGATTTTTGCACCAGCGAAATAGGCTATGTAGGAACTGATAATGTTTTATCATGGGCAGGCACTTTTGACGGTGGCTTTACAACCTTTGGCCAGGACAATGATGGCGAATTATACATAGCAGGCAGCAATGGTACCGTTTATAGAATTACAGATACGTCAGCAAGTTTAGATGAATTTGCTAACAGCCCGTTTGCAGTATATCCTAACCCTGCTAATGATGAAGTTTTTATAAATAGCAAAAACGGCCTGTCTATAGGTTCTGCCAGCATATTCAATATAAACGGACAGCTGGTGCTTGAACAGGATGTACAGGGCAATGATGCCAAAATAGATACATCAAAACTTCAAAATGGAGTTTATGTACTCTCTATAAAAACACCTGAAAGCAGTTTTAGCAGAAAACTCGTTATCAGATAATACGAAAAAGGTCCCAATTTACATTGGGACCTTTTTTTATTTACATCACTTATGTTATCGTATCACTATTTTTTTAGATGCTTTTTTTCCGCTCTGCTCCACCTCGACCAGATACATTCCGGCCTGGGCTGTCAATTGGATAGCTTCAGTAAATAATCCGCCCGAAGCAATCGCTTTACTGTCATAAATACGCCTGCCGCTCACATCATAAACATCAATGTTTACAGGCTCACCTGCATTAGCATCAAACTGTACCATAAAACTGCCATTGTTTGGGTTAGGGTATATCATAAAATCAGAAGTTGTATTTTTAACTACTCCTAACACTTCAGATACACCACACAATTCAAGGCTCCAGCTGTTTATGGCACCGCCATCTCCACCTTCGTTATCGCTAATTTCAAGCTTCCATACTCCTGCTGATGATTGCCCGTTAAATGCGCTAAGTGCTTCTGCAGGGATTACAATACCTGATATTGCCGGCGAATTGCCGCATGATAAAGGCAAACCGCTATCGTCAAAAGTAGCAGCTGCACCATCCTGATCACCACAGGCTCCACCAAATAACAACACCGAAGTACCTGTCGGACTGATAAGCTTAACAACTACATCAGCAATCCATGAATGTTCGATAGTAAGCGAAAGATTTGCATCGAAAACAGGAAAATCGTCTGTAACTGTAAGCACAGAATTAATTGTTGAAGGATCGCCACCGGATATTTCAAGGGGTACATCTGCAGAAGCATACGTGGTACAAAAACCATCGCCCGTGCTAAACTTAAAGCTGTCTGTAAAATCTCCTGCACAACCTTCATTTTGCGCATGCACTCTCCAATAATAATTTTTCGCATCTTCTAATCCTGTAACAGTATAACCGCTTGCAGTGGTAGATACATCGCTAATAATAGTTGTAAAAGCATCATCTGTAGCCACCTGCAACTCATAGATTGTTGCATTAGGGTCAGGATTCCAGCTAAAAGTAACTGTTGATGGCTGACCAATTGCCATATTTTGCGGAGAAAGTAAAGCCAGCGAATTAAATTCAGGACTAAGCAGATCAAGGTATAGGTTCTGGGTTTTAACCGTAGTACCAGATGTCATCGTTACAACTATCGTATAAAGACCGGGAGCATCTCCCATAGTATTACTTATTGCTACTGCTACAAGACCGTTACTATTTATCGATTCCGGGCTAAAAGTAACAACAGATCCTTCCGGGTTACCTGTAGCTGTAAAAGTTGTTTCCGGCGTGTTAGTAGCATTTATCTCCTGATAAGATAAACTGAAAGTTACATCTGTGCCTTTACAGGCTGCAGTTGTCCATTCACCATTTACGGTTGCAAGAGAAGCATCTTCTTCAGGTGCAGTAATTGTGAAATTTGCATTAGAAATATCATAAAAAATATTATTGTGCCCTCTCACCATAATGCGGTTAGCATCTCCCGGTACATTAGGAACAATGATTGTTTCGGTACCATCATTCGGCACCTTTAATGCAAGCAGGGTAGGATAAGTAAATCCTCCATCGGCAGAAAGGTAAATATCTACATAAGGAGTATTAACACCATTTGCAGTAGTACCCGCTACATTCCAGGTAACATTTTTATTGGTACCCGCCTGCCAGCTTATTTCAAAATCAGGCGATGTAACCATAAATGGGCCTGCATCTCCTGAAACCTGTATATGCATATAATCGGTATGCGATTCACCACCATTAATATTATTATCGCGCACGGTAAGGGCAAAATCCATAGCTCTTGCCACGGTAGGTATTACTTCCCATTGAGGGGCGAGATTGCCTGCAATTACATCTTCAATTCTTGGCATAAAACGGTTTGGAGATTCTGTAATGGGTAGCGACCTGAAATTAGGCCCTCCTACAGCATCTGCTACAGGTGGCTGTGTACTTATTTCATTGTTCATCTGTTCCCAGTCATACGTCAGGGCGTCATCATCTGTATCAACAGCTTTACCTTCCAGAATAAAGGCTGTACCTTTTGGAATGGTATAATCGCTACCGGCATTAGCAACTGGAGGTGTATTGCCGCTATCAACAAGTGGTACACAGTTGCTATCACCATTAATGCGGCTTCTCATTTGCTTAATGCTAATGGCATGTAATTGCGCATCAGAATTAGACTGGATAACAGGGTCGCAAACACCTGCATAAGCCAATATAGTCGTTCCACCGCCCGGTTCAAAAGCCAGTTCGGCGGAGCGGTTACCTCCACATTCGGCATTAAATGTATGCCCTGCACCAAACTGGTGTCCCATTTCATGAGCTACATAATCTATATCAAACGGATCGCCTACGGGAGATCCTATACCTGTCATAGCACCGCCTTTAAAATCAGAACACGGCCCACCGGCCGCAAGACCGCCACCACCGGTACCAAAGCTATGGCCCATATCAAAATTATCAGCACCAATAACATCATACATTATTGTATTACCTTCATTCAATAACGCACCGGCATCGTCGTTATTAAGTTCATCGGAATCTATAAATACAATCTGGTCATTGTTATCTATTAACTGAAGGCTTACCGAAAGATCACGCTCATACATACTGTTTACCCTTGTAATCGTAACTGCAATAGCAGAGAGCACTGCTTCCATTTTTTCTTCATATGTTGCTGCTTCAAGACCTGCAGCCGCAATATGAAATGCAGAATATTCTACCGTGGTTACAATAGCCAGGCGGTATGTCCTGAAATTGCCATTATCTAAAGTAGTTATTGGATTATCGTTACCTGTTTTTTGAATATCAGTATGATTAGTATTTTCTGTAAGGCACTTAAATGTCTTAGCTGTTTGCAGTTCTGATTTTTTATATACAATATAATAGTTCCCGTCTTTAGTATATGGGTCTATATAATGTGTGCCATTACCGGCAGTTAATGTCATGGCATGGAGACCAAAAAGGGTTGTGCTAAACCGCACTACCGATGATCTTTTTTCTATTCCCTGCCCTATATACGATTGTATTCCAGGATATTTAGCCTCAAGTTCCGGTGCAATAACCGGTGCTTTAAAAACACGGAAGTGCTGTATACCACCCTCACCATCCGGCAGGGCTATTACAACGCCAAATGCTTGTCCGCTACCACGAAGTGGCGCCAGAGACAATGCTGACTGCAATGCCGTAAGATCAAGTTTATATAATTGATATTTTTTAGGGAACGATTCACGTGCAGCTTTAGCAGCAACAGTAATATCTGCTTCGCGGGCAGTTTGCCATAAGTCAGATTGGGCGTAACCGGTAGAGAAAAACAGCAGGGAGGCCGCTGTCAATAGTAATATTCTTTTCATAAGGAGGCATTGTTTTTTATAAAGAAAAAACCAAATTAGTTATAATTTTAAGATTAACAATTAGTAACTCTCAACATTTTAATATTTAAGCTTTTTATATATTAAAAATATTACATATACTGTTTTGACCTTAAAATTACTTTGATTATATGATACGCAAAACACTCGAAAGGATATTTTTCATATGTTTTACATATTAAATTCCTGGGAAAAGCGATAAAAAAGCAAAAAATATAGGATGCTATATTTTAACTAATATTAGATATAGTGTTTATAAATAAGCACTATATATATAATTGTCTCTAAATTATTAACATAAATAATAGTGGAAATTTTAAGACATCCATTTTTTTCCATAGTAATCATAGTAGTTTAGAGAAACTTTAAATCCAACACATATGAAAAAATTTTACGTGACCCTTTTTGCACTTGCAAGCCTTACAGGTTATGCACAACATGATTGCAACACTGTTGTAATTAATGACACAGATGAACAGAACGGTATGTTTATTAATGGTGATCAGGGACAAAAGGCAGCGGCTGATATTCCCATTGCAGCTGACCAGGTTATTACAATAACCCACATTAAGGTTACGCTTGCAAGCCATGACGTACCCACATACATTAATTTTCGTTTTTATAACAGTATTTACAATACTCCCGAAGATCCGGAAGTAGCACCGGGACTTATACCAGGCGAAAGCTTGTTTGATGTTACAGATACATCTGTAGGCGAATTTGTAGAAATCGCTTATGACCCAATGCACGATTTCTACATCCGTGATATTAATGTAACACTTACCACCCCCATAGTATTACATGGAAACCAGGTAGACGGAAGATTTTGGTTTGGTGTCCTGTCTGATGCTGTTGCATGGGCAAGTACTCAACATCTTGACACAGGAGACGGTGTTGTGGGCGAAGCATTAGCTATAGGTTCAGATACTTTTGACTGGTTCCAGATGATAAACCTTGAGCAGTTATATACTTTAACCGCAGAATGTGCTACACTTCTTGGCAATGACCATTTTGAAAAAAACACAATAGCTGTATACCCTAACCCTGCACATGATGTTTTAAATATTTCGCTATCAGAAGGCCAGGAAATTACTAAAACAGAAATCTATAGCATGACCGGACAAAAAGTAAAAGAAGTTAACTCTCAAAATATAAACGTAGCAAATCTTGCAGGCGGCGTTTATATGATAAAAGCGCAAACCAACGACAACCATATTTTTAATTCCAAGTTTGTAAAAAACTAGTAATCCTAAGTTTTTCCAAACAAAAAGCCCCATGTAGTGCGTGGGGCTTTTAAATTTTATAGCGCTAAGATATTATATCTCGTTAAGCATTTTAGAAAGCTCATCAAGCTTAGGCGTAAGGATAATTTCTATCCTTCTGTTTTTCGCTTTACCCTCTGCGGTATCATTACCTGCAATAGGCGAATATTCACTACGCCCAGCTGCGGTAAGATTTTTAGGATCAACACCTTTATTCTCTTTAAGAATATGAACTATGGCAGTAGCACGTTTTGTAGAAAGATCCCAGTTATCGGCAACCTGTCCGCTTCCCGCGTAAGCTACATTATCAGTATGCCCTTCAATAAGCACAGCGATATCAGGGTTTGCAGCAAGTACTTTGGCTACTTCTACTACTGCTTTTTTACCTTCAGCACCTACAGTCCAGCTACCGGAACCAAAAAGTAATTTATTTTCCATAGAAACATATACTTTTCCATTCTTTTGCTCTACCGTAAGCCCTTTACCTGTAAAACTATTAAGCGCTTTAGATAGCGTTTCTTTTAGTTTTTTAAGACCTGCTTCCTGCGACGCGATCATACCTTCAAGCTCATCTACGCGTTGTGAACGATCCTGAAGTTCTGCCTTTAGTTTATTAAGGCGTTCCTGTTCTGCAGCAAGTGCTTTTCCTTTTGCTTCAAGTTCTGCTAACAGTTCGCGGTTTTTCTTGCTTATGTTCGCATTGGTTTCGCCACTGCTTTTTTCAAGGTCGTTATAAGACGACTGCATTTTATCAAGCCCTGATTTTGTAGACGCATAATCTTTAGAAAGCCTGTCTCTCTCAGATATTAGCTTGTCTAACTGCGCCTGCAAGTCTTTTGATTTAAGATCAAGTTCATTTTTTTCTTTGCCTATTGCAGCATTTTCATCCGCCAGTGTCCTGTTTTCTTTTTTCAGGTCGGCATATTTTGTTTCCAGGTCGGTGTATACCTTTTTAGAAACACAGCTCGTCATTAGCGTTAAAGCTAATAAACCTGCCGAAATTGTTTTGATGTTCATTGTGTATGTGTGTTTATTGGTATCTCGATTATTCAAACTCTACCAGTATGGGGCAGTGGTCACTGTGTTTGGCTTCAGGTAAAATAACAGCTCTTGTAAGACGCTCACGCATAGGCTCGGTAGCCAGTGCGTAATCTATACGCCAACCTTTGTTATTGCCACGTGCACCGGCACGGTAGCTCCACCAACTGTAGTTATGAGGTTCTTTATTAAAATGACGGAAAGTGTCTACAAATCCGTTTTTCATGAAGGTATCAAGCCATGCTCTTTCTTCCGGTAAAAATCCTGAAACTTTAGCATTACGAACAGGGTCGTGAATGTCTATCGCCTCATGACAAATGTTATAGTCCCCGCAAATAATAAGATTCGGAATTTCTTTTTTAAGATCGTCTATGTAATCATTAAAATCGCGCATGTACATAAACTTATGGTCCAGCCTGTCTATATTAGTTCCTGATGGAAGATACAGGCTCATTACAGAAAATGTATCAAAATCAAGCCTTAGGTTTCGGCCTTCAAAATCCATGTGTTCTATGCCCGTGCCATATACTACATTGTTGGGTTTGTGCTTAGAGAGTATGGCAACACCGCTATAACCTTTTTTTTGTGCCGAAAACCAGTAGTGGTATGGGTAGCCTGCATCTTCTATTTCCTGTATAGCTACCTGATCCTGTGTAGCTTTTATTTCCTGAAGGCAGATGATATCCGGGTCGGCCTGTTTTAGCCAGTCCATAAAACCCTTTGTAAAAGCGGCCCGAATGCCGTTTACATTGTAAGAAATAATCCTCATTGTGTGTAGTTTGAATTTCAAAAGTAACCAAAAAACCAAACAAATGGAATACTTTACAAATAATTGAACTTAACATACTTTATACCAACATGATACGCAGTTATTTAATAAAACCAATTAAAAAAAACAATCATCCTTAACGTTTCGCTATAATTGTTATCTTTGTTGTTCGCCCGAAACACAAATGTAGATGAGTTTAGTTACTGCTAAAGAAGTTGCAAAAGCAATAAAGACTGACAAATATGGGTTTTTAGGTACTTTTTCAGGTTGGCTTCTGATGAAGGTCTTAAAGATCTCCACAATGAATAAAATTTATGACAGGAACAAGCATCTTAGCGATCTTGAGTTCCTGAATGCCATACTTGATGAATTCCAGATAAAATTTGAAATACCTGAAGAAGATCTTAAACGCCTTCCTAAGACCGGACCATACATTACAGTTTCTAACCATCCGCTGGGCGGAATTGACGGCATATTGCTTTTAAAGCTTATGCTCGAACAGGATCCTGACTTTAAAATTATTGCCAACTTTTTACTTCACCGAATAGAACCTTTAAAGCCTTATGTAATGCCGGTTAATCCTTTTGAAAGCCATAAGGATGCCAAGTCAAGTGTTACCGGGATTAAAGACGCGCTTCGCCACCTGAGCGACGGCAAACCCTTAGGTATATTTCCTGCGGGAGAGGTTTCTACCTACAAAGACGGAAAACTTGTTGTAGACAAACCTTGGGAAGAAGGCGCCATGAAGCTTATTAAAAAAGCAAAAGTGCCTGTAGTACCTATCTATTTTCACGCTAAAAACAGTCGCTTATTTTATTTCCTTTCACAGTTAAGCGACACGTTACGAACGGCAAAACTACCCTCTGAACTCCTTACACAAAAAGACCGTGTTATTAAAGTGAGGATAGGCAAACCAATATCGGTAGCCGAGCAAAGCGAATACGAAACACTAGAATCATACACCGAATTCATAAGGATAAAAACCTATATGCTGGCTAATCCTTTTGAAAAAGAAACTAAACTTATAGATACTTCTAACCTAAATCTTAAGATCTCTTCAAGAGGTCCTAAGGACATTGCTACACCTGCCCATCATGACAAAATAATGGCTGAGATAGCAGCACTGCGCAAAGGTGAATATCGACTGTTGCAAAGTAAAAACTACGAAGTATTTTTTGTTTCGGCAGATAAGATTCCAAATATTCTTCATGAAATAGGCCGCCTCCGCGAAATCACTTTCAGGGAGGTTGGAGAAGGTACTAACGAATCGCTGGATCTTGACCAGTATGACAAATACTATCACCACATGTTCCTGTGGGATGATGATACCAAACAAATTGCAGGCGCCTACCGTATGGGTCTTGGTGCCGAGATCTACAAAAAATATGGTATTGACGGATTTTATCTGCATGACCTTTTCAGGTTTGAACCTGAACTGTATGACATGATGAGCAAATCTATCGAAATGGGGCGTGCTTTTATCGTTAAAAATTACCAGCAAAAGCCAATGCCGTTGTTTCTTTTATGGAAAGGTATAGTTCATACTACGCTGCATTACCCTGATCATAAATTCCTTATTGGTGGTGTAAGCATCAGTAACCAGTTTTCTGACTTCTCTAAATCGTTAATGATTGAGTTCATGAAGTCGCATTACTACGATCCTTATATTGCACAATACATACACCCTAAGAAAGAATATAAAGTAAAACTTAAGGATGCCGATAAAGACTTTGTGTTTAATGAAGCCGAGGCAGACCTTAATAAGTTTGATAAATTTATTGAAGAAGTAGAGCCGGGCAACCTGCGCCTGCCGGTACTTATCAAAAAATATATAAAACAGAATGCAAGGGTTGTAGCATTTAATGTAGACCCGCTGTTTAATAACGCTATTGATGGCCTTATGTACATACGCATCGCCGATTTACCGGAAAGCACAGTTAAACCTGTAATGGAAGAATTTCAGGCAGAATTGGAAAGAAAGCTTGCCGAAAAAGGTGAAGAACATTTATAAAAAAATCCCGAAGATAACTTCGGGATTTTTTATTTTTATTAGAATGTCTCTTCTTTACTTCCGATCTGATCGAATTCGCTGTAAGGCCTTTTAGGATCTTCTCCAAACTGGTTAGGGCCTACAGTACCTTCTGTAAAGAATAACACAAGTAACCAAATCCAGCCTATTACAGGTAGAAGCCAAAGTAGCAGAAACCAGCCACTTTTATTTACATCATGTAATCTTCTAACTGAAACTGCAAGACCCGGAATAAGTGTAGCAAGGCCATATATACCGCTTATGATTTGAAAATCAATACCTCCTATTGCGTAGTCTATTCCTCTAAGAACGAGTGTAATTATAAAATTTGCAAGAGCAAAATACCAGTATTCACTTCTTCTTGCTCTGCCTTCAAAATTTGCATAGTTCTCTTTAACTACTTTTAAGTACCATTCGATCATAATAATTGTTTTTTGTGGTTGATTTTCCCCTACTCTTAAGGATTTTCGGGTTACTCCTGTATCAATTGAGCTAAAATAATAATTTTATTTAAGAACAGCCACCACAATTAACAATATCCTGTAAATTTAACCTTATAATATCGCTGTATCAATACTCCCGAAATAAATCGCTTTAACCTTATCTGCAATTACCTGCGCCAGTTTTTCATGGCTTTCAAATGTCCATCCTGCAATATGCGGTGAAAGCAATACATTATCAGATTTTAACAAATATTCAAATGCCGGAGGTATCGCGCTATCGGTGAACAGGTGTTCAAAAGATAATTTTTCATATTCCAGTACATCAAGGGCAGCACCCAAAACTTTACCCTCAGCAAGAGCGCTGGCAAGATCCTGTGTAACTACACTTTTACCTCTTGCAGTATTAATAATCCAAAATGGTTTGGCAAACGAATTAATAAAATCGGAATCTACCATTTTATTAGTTTCAGATGTCCAGGGTGTATGCAGGCTTAGCACATCAGCTTTTTGTTGCAGTTCTTCCAGTGAGACCTGTTTTGCATTGGCATCCCCTACCGATGGTTTTATATCATAGCACACTACTTCTACATCAAAACCACGCAATTTCTTAGCAAAAGATTTTCCCATGTTTCCGTAACCAATGATACCAACGGTCTTTCCATCAAGTTCATGCCCACGGTTACCTTCGCGAACCCATTGCCCATTGCGTATCTGCCTGTCGGCCCTGTTCAGGTTGTTGAATAATGACAGCAGCATGCCCAGTGCTTGTTCGCCTACTGCATTACGGTTACCTTCGGGCGCGGCAATAAGATGTATGCCTTTGCTTTCGGCATAATCGCAGTCTATGCTTTCCAGCCCTGCTCCTACCCTTGCAATAAATTGTAAGTTAGTCGCAGCATCTAAAAAGGTCTTATCTATATTAAAACGGCTGCGTATTACAATACCATTATAACCGGCAATTTTGACCTCTATTTCTTCTTTGGTCGATGTATAATCTGCATGGTTTTCAAAACCCGATCTTTCGAGCTCATCCCAGAGTATAGGATTATTGCTGTCTATATGAAGAACTTTTATGTACATAATTTTAGTTTCTTGTTTCGCAAAGTTACATAAAGTTGCAGAGTATGGCATTCTATGTTTCTATTTCCTTAATGCATTGGTATACTGAAAATAACAAAGCAGCGTTGTAAGATAAAACCACTATTTTAGTAAACCAAACCAACTATAATGAAATATTTATTATACCTGCTGCTGTTTACCAGCATTTGCAATGCACAAGGTTATAAAAACTACACGAAAGTGACTGCCTACCGTATTGTAAACGAAGATCCTGAAGGCCCCTGTAATTTTATGTATTACATGAAAAGAGAAGGCCGGGTAGGCTACTATATACAGGCAGCACAAACGTATAATGATTCTATTGCCTACAATCTGCTGGCTTTAAAGAAAACAGCTAAAGGATGGCAAAAACAGGATTATGTTTGTAACGATGGTGAAGAACCACGCCATACTATAATCAATATGTTTATTATAGATGTAAACAATACCCGCGATACGCTTTTTACGAGTTGCGATAACCGATCGGTATATTTTCCAAAAGAACAAAAAGAATATCTTGATCCGTCAAATCTTATTGCTGCTGCGTTTACAAAAGACATAAAGGATTTTTACAACCGTGACCTGACTTTAGAAATGGCAGGCAAAACGAGGGATTCTATAACTTCTGATAAGATAACAATAGGCAAAAAACCTATTTATGGTGTTTCACGCAAATCCTTCGAAGCTAACTTTACCCGTTTTCAGATTGCAAGTACCGACTCCATATTTAATAAGTATGGTACGGAGCCTGATATTGTACAGGAATTCTGGCTGGACAATATGAGATTTAAATTCGGCCAGAATAAAAAGATAAGACAGCTTGGCATTAAAAAGCCTGAACGCCCTTTTGACGACACTTTTGCCCTTGACATAGACGGTGTGAAAGTGGGCGACAGCGAAGAGTTGCTTTACAGTAAATACCCAAACACCACATTCTTTAGAAACTGGGGCGCACCGCTGGAAAACATTAAAGACCACTATTACTATGATATCAAATTAAGCGGAGGCAGAGGCAACGTAACCTTTTACATATCCAATAAAGCAATACGGGAAATAGAAATCAATTTTTGGTATGATGATCCACCGGAGAAGAAAGCTCCGGTAAAAAAGAAGAAATAAGTAAAGGAACTATGCTCTAAAACCCAAGAATAATTTTAGCGATAGAGAAATAAATAAGGATACCGCAAATATCGTTACTGGTAGTAATAAACGGCCCTGTAGCTAATGCAGGGTCTATACCGCATTTGTTAAGCAAGATGGGCACAAATGTACCTATAAGCGATGCTATAACGATAACCGAAATAAGCGATACGCTAACGGTAAGACCTACCTCATACCCAACATTCAGTAAAAAATGGCTGCCCAAAATTAAGATTATAGCCAGTATAGATCCGTTAAGAAGGGTAAGCAATACTTCTTTTACCAAACGGCTCCATAACGAACCGCTAATGCTGTTATTGGCAAGTCCCTGAACAATGATTGCAGAAGATTGTACACCCACATTACCTGCCATTGCAGCAATAAGCGGGGTAAAAAAGAAAAGTTGTTTGTGGTTTTCCATCGCGCCTTCAAAGATGCCAAGCACTTTAACGCTTACAAAGCCGCCTAAGAGGGCAAGTATAAGCCACGGAAGGCGTGCCTTTGTAAGATCCCAAATGCTGTCATCGGCCTCAACATCCTGAGAGATACCCGCTGCCAACTGATAATCCTTGTCAGCTTCATCCTTAATAACGTCTACGATATCGTCAATGGTAATGCGCCCTACAAGCCTGCCAAGTTCATCTACAACAGGTATGGCCTCAAGGTCATACTTCTGCATGATACGGGCCACTTCTACATCGGGTGTAGTAACCTTTACAAAATCTACTTTAGGAATATATACATCGCTAATAGGTGCTTTGGTTGAAGTAACCAACAGGTCTTTTAGTGAAAGCCTGCCTTTTAGCCTGTTGTCATCGTCTACCACATAAATAGAATGCACGCGTTGTACATTCTCTGCCTGAACACGCATTTCCCTCACACAGGTAAGTACGTTCCAGTTTTCATTAACCTTAACAAGCTCTTTACCCATAAGACCACCCGCAGTATCTTCGTCATAACGAAGCAGATCTACAATGTCTTTTGCGTGTTCAGCATCCAGAAGCTCCTGTATTACCTCGTCTTTCCTGTCTTCGGGAAGTTCAGCAATAATGTCGGCAGCATCATCGGTGCTAAGCTCATCAAGCTCTTCGGCAATTTCTTTAGGAGAAAGGTCTTTTAATATCTTTTCACGCACTTCCTCATCCAGCTCAAGCAGTATTTCTGCTGTTTTTTCACTGTCAAGAATGTGGAAAAGATAACTGGCTTCGCTGCTGTCCAGCTCGCCCATAATTTCGGCAATATCAGCATAGTGAATATCCTCAAGAAGTGCAACTAATTGCTCCTCACGGTTTTCACTTACATACTGCTCAATCTGAGCAATAAAATCTTTGCTGATTTTAAACTCCATTCGCCGCTATTTTTTGAGTTAGATCTATAAATTGCTCCACCGAAAGTTGTTCCGGACGGAGGTCAAAGATAGTATCTTCCTTTAAATTTTCGGATAGATTGTATGTTTTTAAACTGTTACGAAGTGTTTTTCTGCGTTGGTTAAAAGCCATTTTTACTACTGCAAAAAATAACTTCTCATCTACCGGCAGGTGGTAGTTTTCTTTACGGATAAGCCTAAGCACACCCGACTTTACTTTTGGCGGTGGGTTGAACACATGCTCATCTACCGTAAATAGATATTCGGCTTCATAAAAAGCCTGCACTAATACCGATAATATTCCATAAGCCTTAGTCCCCTTTTTCTCGCAGATACGCTCTGCGACTTCCTTTTGGAACATACCCGAGAATTCAGGTATCCTTTCGCGAAGTTCTAATGTACGGAAAACAATTTGCGTTGATATATTGTAGGGGAAGTTGCCAATAATAGCAAACGGCTCATCACCAAATTCTTTGGCAATATTGTATTTTAAGAAATCTTCAGAAATTATCTTGCCGTGCAGTTTAGGGTAATGCGCATTAAGATATTCAACCGACTCGGTGTCGATCTCAATTACATAAGTCTCAATATCTTTATCTAAAAGATACTTGGTAAGCACACCCATACCGGGGCCTATTTCCAGCACTTTTTTGTAACCGTTAAGGGTTAGTGCATCGGCAATATCCCTAGCTATGCTTTCATCTTTAAGAAAATGCTGCCCAAGATGTTTTTTGGCTTTAACTTTATCCATAGTAGTGTGTCCGCAGCAAAAGCCCGGCTTATTTTTTTAAACCTTTTTAAAATTCTTTCAGCACCTCAAGCTCAGTCCTGAAGGCAAGCATCATATCTCCAAAAAGGCTTGCACCTTCTGCCCTGAATCGTGGTGCATCATCTTCATAGTAAGCCTCAAGTTTTTCTTTGCTTTCGGCAAAATACTGAACCGAATAGGTAGAACCACCCATTTCTTCAACGATAAGCACTTTTACAAGTGTAGCTTTTACAAATTTTCCTGTGGCAATAATTTCAGGAATGTGTTTTTCAGTCATCCATAAAAGCCATTTGTCATGAACGCTGTCGTCTATATTTATGGTTACGTTATATATTATCATTGTAAATTTTGTTTGATTCGGTAATTTGGTTATTTGTCGCGCGAATAACCGTTGCAAAGGTACAATTAACTATTGGTATCGCCTCGCAGTAATCTGAACTGCTTACGGGCCTCTACAAAATAGATACTATCCTGATGCTCAAAAATCACCTTTTCATAAAGTGCTTTTGCCTTTTCAGGATCATTTAATTTTTTATTGTAGATTTCTGCAGAGAAGAAAAGCGCTTCGTCTACATAGATACCTTCTTTATAATTGTCTATAATTTGCTGATAGTTTTGCAATGCCAGATCATACTGCCCATGGCTTTCATATATCTTTCCAAGGCGAAGGTGGGCAACATCTTTTATACTTTTGGTATTGTCTTTTTCTATTAGGTCTTTAAACATTGCCAGGGCTTCAGTTTTTTTATTCTGATATAGCTTAAAGTCGGCTCTTGAGAATTTTTTAAGCGCAGTCTGCGTACTGTCTTCAACCGTGTTATCTATTATTAGCAGGAACAATTCCAGAGCATCATTAGCAATAAGCTGCGACGACGATGACTTAAGCACCTGAAGCTGTTTTTGAGCCCACTGAAAATCGCCTTTAAAATAACTCGTTCGTGCCACTTTAAAACTCGCTTCATGACCTACAGCATCATTTTTAAGATCTTCCTCTATCTGTGCGTAATAAATGATCGCCTGATTAAATTTTTCATCCAGAAGCAATACATCCGAAAGCTTCATTTTTACTTCAGCCGTCTGGTATTTGTTTAATTGTAGCTTCAGTGCATTATCAAGTGTTAATGTAGCCGCTTTGGTATCTTTAAGATGGAAACCTTCAAAATCGGCTTTCAGCAATTGTAAATCAATCGAATAAGGAGTAACGCCAAATTCTACAAGCAATGCATCAATACGCTGCTTTAATGCCGGATAATCTTTTTCCTGCGCTACGGCAATATCCATAGAAAGAATATCCGACTGTGCCTGCATTTTAATAGACGGCTCATCGGTATTTTTAAGGATAAAATCGAGCATCTCGCGCGCAACGGCTTCCTCTTTTTCCTCCATTGCATAATGGGCAAGGTTCACAATATTGATAAACGTATCGGGATTTCTTTTAAAGATGGCTTTCTCCTGAATAAAGGCTTTTCCGTAATCTTTTTGCTGTACAAAGAACCAACTCAAAAATTGGTTCCAAAAAATATCCTGATCCTTTTGGGTATTAAGCAATAATGCTTTTCGAAGCGATGCATTAAACGACTCGCTAACCTCATCGGTCATAAAACGCGACAGCTGATTTTGAACCGTTACAAGATTCTGCTGATTGTTGTAAGCGTACGACAGCAATTTATCAATCATCAGGTCTGTATTACCTAACTGTCCCTGTATTAAAGCCAGCTGATAATCAAAATTCATACTTTTATTGGCCGCTACAGCAGCATTATATGCCTTAACAGCATATTCAAGTAATGTTTTTTGTTCAAAAGCGCTTGCTACAGTATATACATTATTAGGATTATCAGCAATTGCCTTTAAAGCAAGATTATAGTTTTTCTCTGCCTTACCCATTTCTTTTTGAAGCTGAAAGTTGTAACCAATCTCTACATAAAGCATCGGCTGATTCATTCTCGCGAGCATTTCCGTAAGAAACTTTCCTGCCTCATCATAGTGTTGAAGCTGCTGTTGGCAGGCTACAATCTTCTGGATAAAAAAAGTATTGGTGGGTTGCTTTTTTTCAAGATCCTGATATGTCGCTAAGGCTTTTTCAAATTCCCCTTTTTCAAAATAATTGTAAGCAAGTTGTTCGTTTTGCGCAAAAACCGCAACCGAACAGAAAAAAGCTATGACGGAAAGTATCTTTTTCATCCTGAATAAATATGGAACGTGACTTTATTAAATTGAAACGCGGATGACGCGGATTTTAGCAGATGACCACAGATTTACATCCTTTAGTCCTTACTATAACGCAGATATTTATTAATTATTTAGTTTTAAACAATCAATAAAATCTGCCTGATCCGTGTTATCCGCGTTCCTAAATTATTCGCGTTCTAACAAATTTACTAATTTATTATATCAAAACCGGTGTATGGCCTTAAAACTTCCGGCACTACAATACCTTCCGGTGTCTGGTAGTTTTCAAGTATTCCGGCAAGTACCCTTGGCAATGCAAGAGAGCTTCCGTTAAGGGTATGTGCCAGTTGGTTTTTACCTTCTTTATCACGAAAACGCAGTTTAAGCCTGTTTGCCTGGAATGTTTCAAAGTTAGATACTGAGCTTATTTCCAACCAACGGTCCTGCGCTGTTGAGAACACTTCAAAATCGTATGTAAGAGCAGATGTAAAGCCCATATCGCCACCACAAAGACGAAGTACCCTGTAAGGCAACCCAAGTTCGTCAAGCAGCTCTTTAACATGGTCTACCATACCATCTAAAGCAGGATATGAGTTCTCCGGTCTTTCTATACGTACAATCTCTACCTTATCAAACTGGTGAAGGCGGTTAAGCCCCCTTACGTGTGCACCATAAGAACCTGCTTCCCTACGGAAACATGGCGTATATGCCGTACACAATACAGGAAGATCTTTCTCTTCTATAATAACATCGCGAAAAAGATTGGTTACAGGAACCTCAGCTGTAGGAATAAGGTAAAGATCATCTATACCTGCGTGGTACATCTGGCCTTCTTTATCAGGCAGCTGACCTGTTCCATATCCTGAAGCTTCGTTTACAAGGTGAGGCACCTGGTATTCTTTATAACCTGCATCGGTATTTTTATCTAAGAAATAAGTGATAAGCGCACGTTGTAACCTTGCTCCTTTGCCTTTATAGACAGGAAAACCGGCACCCGTAATTTTAACGCCTAACTCAAAATCAATAATATCATATTTTTTTGCCAGTTCCCAGTGTGGCAAAGCGCCTTCAAACAACACAGGGATATCTCCTTTACGGTATACCTCAACGTTCTCTTCGGGAGTCTTTCCTTCCGGTACTATATCAGCAGGGGTATTTGGCAGTTTATATAGTAATTGTAATAGCTCTTCACTCACAGTAGCAAGCGTTTCGCCCAAGTCTTTACTTTTATCTTTATACTGAACTGTTTTTTCTTTAATGATTGCCGCTTTTGCTTTTTCGCCGGCTTTCATAAGTTCGCCAATATCTTTAGACAGCTTATTGGATTCAGACAAAACAGTATCAAGCTCAACCTGTGTGTGCCTTCTTTTCTCGTCAAGTGCAATCACTTCGTCTACAAGCGATGTTGCATCAAAATTTCTTTTTGCAAGCGCCTGAATTACTTTTTCCCTGTTTTCTCTAATAAATACTGTCTGTAACATGATTATGTTTTTATGATAAAGTGAGCAAATTTAATGAATTGCTTTTAATAAATCCTTTTGCCGTAACAGTTTAAAACTACCCATTTTAAACTTTTTTATAACGCCAACAAAAGCCTTTTCTAATTATATTTGAGAAAACTTTTGCTATGAAAAGATTTTTTACCCTTTTAGCTTTCTTTTTTTCAGGCTTTGCTACTATAGTGGCACAACAGCCGTTCGATGCTACAAGAGATATCGCAGAAGCCGAACGTAAGGCTGCGCATAGCCTTATTACATTTAATGCTAATGACCATACCGGTAATTATGATGTTATACATCAAACGCTGGATCTTGCTGCCGATCCTACTGTGCTTTTTATTAGCGGAACAATTACAACTGACTATATTGCTAAAGAAGATATAAGTTCTATAGTGTTCGATCTTACCCCTCAGCTTACCGTTAGCAACGTTACCCAAAATGGAAATAGCCTGACTTTTATTCAAAACTCAGATAATGAACTTGTAATAACGTTGGCAGGTACACAAACCGCAGGTACACAGGCAACAATTGCCGTTACCTATTCAGGTGTACCGCCCACAAACGATGCTTCTTTTGTAGTAAATCAGCATGCCGGCGCGCCAATACTATGGACACTATCCGAACCTTATGGCGCTAAAGACTGGTGGCCCTGCAAACAGGATCTTATAGATAAAATAGACAGCGTCGATGTTTATATTACCGCGCCTTCTCAATATGTGAGTGTTTCTAACGGAATGGAACAATCGCAAACCGAAAATGAAGATGGTACAAAGACAACGCATTTTAAACACGGTTTCCCTATACCGGCTTACCTTGTTGCTATTGCTATAAGCAATTATGGTATTTATACCCAGCAGGCTGGCACGGCTCCAAACGATTTCCCTGTTGTAAACTATTTATATCCCGAAACGCAGCTGCAAAACCAGCAAAATCTTGCCCTTACCCTGCCTATCATGGATTTTTATGAACAAACGTTTGAAGCCTATCCTTTTCATGAAGAAAAATATGGCCATGCCCAATGCGGTTTTGGAGGTGGTATGGAGCACACCACTGTTTCTTTTATGGGTGGCTTCAGCCGTGGGCTGATTGCACACGAACTGGCACACCAATGGTTTGGCGACAAAGTTACCTGTGGATCATGGAAAGACATCTGGCTTAATGAAGGTTTTGCAACCTATCTGTCGGGTATGGTTATTGAAAACTTTGATGGCAATGATGCCTTTAGGTTATGGAAGGCAACAGCTATAAACGATATCATTTCTTTACCTGACGGCCATGTATACCTTACCGATAACGACACTATAGACTCTGACCGTATTTTTAGCAGCAGGCTTACCTATAACAAAGGCGCTATGGTACTGCATATGCTTCGCAAAAAATTAGGCGACAATACTTTTTTTCAGGGTCTAAAAAATTATCTTGCCGATCCTGCATTGGCCTATAATTTTGCCAAAACACCTCAACTGAAAGCACATCTGGAAGCCGCTTCGGGACTCGACCTGACCGAATTTTTTAACGACTGGGTATATGGGGACGGATTTCCCAAGTACAATATCATAGCCGAAAACATAGAAGAAGGAAAGGTGAAAATAACGATTAACCAAACGCAATCTGATCCCTCTGTATCTTATTTTGAAATGAATCTGGCGTTATTGATTTTAGGCCCTGACGGACAGGTAGATGTCAAATACTTTGAAAACACAATTAACGGACAGGAATATATTGTTGATGTTCCTTTTAAAGTGCTGGATCTTTCTTTTGATCCTGAACGGGATATTATTTCAGCAAGCAATTCGGCAACGGTTTTTTCTGAATACTTTACGCCTTACCTTACTCCTAACCCGGCAAGAAATACAATATCTGCTAACATTCCGGATGGTATTGCTATAAAAGAAGCCCTGATGTTTAATGCCATCGGGCAAAAAGTGAGTGAAACGCAGGGACAGTCTACATGGGATGTTTCAAGGCTTGCTAACGGCGTTTATTTTATTGTATTAGAAACAACAAAAGGCACATCAGAATTAAAGTTTATTAAGAACTGACAATTCCACAACGTTTTGTCATTCTGAACGAAATGCAATAGAGTGAAGAATCTCTTTTGTTTCAAGATTCTTCCTATCGTCAGAATGTTAACCGTATAACTACTTAGATATTTTGAGCTTGTAAATCATGGTACCCATATAAGTCGCATCATTCCGCTTAATCCCTGATGTGCATGGTCTGATGCGGGAATACCTGCTACGACTCCAAGGTTCACTTTTTTAGAAAATGGCACTTTAAACTGTGGCCTGAAAACAAATGATGGTTTTTCCTGAGAGAATTCCATATTGGTTTCTATACCCACAAAATAACCGCCATGAAACACATAATGTAAATTGGCATTTACCTGTGCTGACGTCTCCCATGTATTGGTTTCAAAAAATTGTTCCACTATAGGCCCTGCATATATCAAGGTATGGATATTAGGTGTCCAGCGTTTTGCAGCAATAAATATTGGGTTATACATTGTCCCTTCAAACAATTTTCCGCTATGGTCAATATCAGAAAAGGAAGAAAATTCAAATTCCTGGATATAGCCCACTGCCATAGACGTCTGATATTTCTCTGAAACCATAAACGTATATTGTGTTGCCAGCTTAACCCCTTCTATACGGTTATCGGGCAGCATCACCCCGCTATGATGGTTGTGCTGGTACATTTCAAAAGGCACTTCCACTTCAAGTCCCAGTCTGTCGGCTACGGCAAATTCATATTCTACAAATCCGTTGTATGATAAATATTGTTTGTCGTCGTTAACGCCAAAACCTATATTAATCTCTTTCTCACCTTTTCGCGCACCAAGGTCGCGTATAAGGTCTATATACAGCGGTTCGGCATGACTAAGTTTTAACGGTTTTGCAGGTGGTGCAACAGTGTCTTTTGTTTGTTGTGCATTTACAGAAAAAGCAAATATAAGTAGTAAGATAGTAGTGATGATGTTCTTCATAATCCATTTCATTTGCGGTCAAAACTATCATCGCAAATGGGAAAGAATTAGGAAAAACAGGTATTTAAGGAAAATTTAGGATTTACTCTGTGATGGCTTTTACCTTGTAAACTAAAAACGCAATAAGAAAACCAAACACACCTATAATAGCAAATGATATCCTTAAACTGGTAGCATGTGCCACATGCCCTATTACCGGAGGGCCAAGCATAAAGCCAAGAAAACTTACGCTCGATACGGTTTGAAGTGCAATACTCGGTTCCATATTAGGCCTGCGACCGGCAATACTATACACACTTGGTACAACAGTGCTTACCCCGAGGCCAACAAGCATAAATGCCAAGGTAGCCGGCACAATATACGGCAGCAACACGGCAGTATATAAACCTACAGATATAAAGCATCCGCTGATGATGAGCATTTTTTTCCTACCTATTTTTCGGATAACAATATCACCCATAAAACGTCCGGTTGCCATCATAGCCATGAAAGAAGCGTAACCTAAAACACCAAGAGCGCCTTCGGCTTTTATAACATCGGTAAAGTAAACACCACTCCAGTCAAACATTATACCCTCGCTGAGCATACAGCAAAACGACATGGCGCCCAGCCATAGCAAAACAGTATCGGGTTTGGCAAAAAGCTTTGTTTTTTTAACCGCTTTTGGCTGACTCTTCGCTTTAATAAGGAATCTGTAATTAAAAAATATTACAGCCCATAATAATATTCCTACGCTGATAAAATGCAGACCGGGGTCAATCTTAAAGCTTTTCATACCGATACCTATAAGCGCACCCGTAAATCCGGCGGTGCTCCATGCCCCGTGAAAGGAAGACATAACGGGCCTTCTAAACAGCCCCTCAGTGTAAATTCCCTGTGTATTGACAGATATGTTAGTAAGGTTACTACACATACCAAAGAAAAATAAACCCAGCGATAATTGCCATTGATGTTCGGCTAGGCCAAGGGTAATAAGTGCAAGTATATAAAGGCTAAGGCCAAGCACTACAGTGCGATGGCTGCCATATTTAACCGCCAGCCTGCCCGAGAAAGGCATAAGGCAAAGCTGACCTACCGGAATACAAAAAAGTATGGTTCCCAAATCGCCTTCAGAAAGGCCTAAGGCTGTTTTAATATCGGGTATACGGCTTGCCCAGGTAGCGAAGTTTAAGCCCATGGCAAAGTAAAATAACGTAGCAGCCCACCGTATACGGTTAAGATAAGATGCTTTTACATCTTTATAGGTTTTCCTGTAGTTTGAAGCCCCTGTAGGGTTATTGGTTATTTTAACATCTCCATCCATGCTGCAAAATTACTATTGCTGCTTTAAAAATTGCTTTAACGGAGCAATAAATTTATCGTAAGATTCTATATGTGGCAAATGCCCTGTATTTTCTATTTCTGCTAATGTAGCATGTGGTACCTTTTTAGCCGTTTCACGCCCTAGCACAGGATAGTTGCCCAACGTTTCCTGAACCTCTTTTGGTGCCAAACCTTTTCCAAGTGCTGTTCTGTCACGCTGGCCTATAATCAGTAATACTGGCATGGTCAGGTTTTTAAATTCATAACAAACCGGCTGTGTAAAAATCATGTCATAGGTAAGCGCCGAACTTTTTGCTATTACTGCATAGTCTTTGTTTACCGTCCATCCTGCTACAGGAAGCAGCCATTTATCATATTCAGGCTTCCATTTGTTGTCGTAATAAAACTTTAGCTGATAGTCTTTCATCTTTTGGTAATCCTGTTTCAGTTCTCCGCCATACCATTGGTCTACACTCTGATATGGCACAACTGTTTTCCAGTCTTCCAAACCTATTGGATTTTCAAGGATAAGTTTTTCCACAGTATCAGGATACATAAGCGAAAATCGCGTTGCAACCATACCTCCCATAGAATGCCCTAACAAATATATTTTATCAATTTTAAGGGCATCAAGCAAAGCCTTAGTGTTTTGTGCCAATAGCTGAAAACTGTATTGAATGTTTCCCGGTTTGGATGACTTTCCAAAACCTATCTGATCAGGCATTATAACGCGGTAGCCTTCTTTAGACAGATCAGTTGCCGTTTTCTCCCAATACATTGCCGGAAAATTTTTTCCATGCAAAAGCACCACCGTTTTTCCGTTTGGTTTTTCAGCAGGAAGATCCATGTAGGCCATTTCCATATCCTGCCCCTGAATTTTAAGCGGAAAGCTTTTTACAGGGAAAGGGTACTGAATATTCTCCATTTGTAAACCTGTAGGTTCAAGCGGTTTTTGCTGCGCAGCAGCATCTACAGAAAACAATACTGCTGTTATAAACAATAGCTTTTTCATAAATTAAATTTAGAGAATAAAGAATAATTACAGCTATACAATTTTGTCAGAATACCATGTAATTATGGCTATTTCCAGAATTCTATAATTCCTCCCTGATCGCCTAGCAACGGATCATTGTCAGGAAAAGGTACTTTAGCAATACGATCATCTGCAGCCGGGCGTTCTTCTTTTTTACCTTTCATCAGGTCATACTCCATACCATCAGGATAAGCGCCAATCACGGCAAAATCATCGGTAGATGATATCTTTTTATGTCCGGTTCCTGCCGGAATAAGTACAACATCGCCGGCAGTAACACTTACCTGCTCGCCCTTATCTCCACCAAACTGTAGTTCTGCCGAGCCTTTGTAAATACCCAGTACTTCATGTGTAATACTATGGTAATGATGATAATCATATACACCATTACGCCATGTATTGGTCCAGTTGTTTTTTGCAAATGCTTCTTCCATTACCTCATCCATATAATCAGGAAAAGGGAAGGCTTTTTTATATAGTACCAGTGGAAAAACACTGTTAGGTATCTTTCCATCATCTTCAAATTGAAATTGCTGTATTTCCATATCAGTTATAAATTTCAGGATTAACACATTTAGGCAGTTTTTTTCCTATAAGCCCTGCCAATATATTATCGGTAGCCAATTGCAGCATGGCTTCCCTCGTTTCTTTAACCGCCGATCCTATATGTGGTAGTACCGAAACATTTGGCATGCTAAGCAGCGAATTTGATGCATCCATAGGTTCCGGATTTGTAACATCGAGTCCTGCGCCCCAAATGCTGCCCTTGTCTAAAGCTTCTTTAAGATCAGTTTCGTTATGTATGCCGCCACGGGCAACATTTATAAATATGGCATTGGGTTTCATTCCGGCAAAAGCCGATGCATTAAAAACCTCTTTGGTTTCGGGTGTAAGGTTAGCATGTACAGATACAATATCACTCTGTTCAAGAAGCTCGTCAAACGAAACTTTTTTGGCGCCCAATTCATTTTCTGCTCTTTCATTTATGCTTCGGTTATGGTAAATAATATCCATACCATAAGCACTTTTACAAAGCTTTGCCATCTCAAAACCTATATTACCCAGTCCAAAAACGCCAAGAGTCTTTCCGTGAATATCAATACCTACATTAGCCATCGGTTCAAAAAACTTCCAGTCATCGTTAAGTATTCTTTTATGATGAAAGAAGGCTTTGCGCGATGTGGCAAGCAATAGCAAAAAAGCTGTGTCGGCTGTGGCTTTACTCAATACATCTGGCGTATGCCCAACAGCTATACTCAACTTTGTCGCTGCCGCAATATCTACATGATCATATCCTACAGACATGAGTGAAACCACTTTTAAATTAATACAGGCTTGCAGAAAATCTGCCGTTACTTTAATACCTCCCATTATAAACACACCATCTGCATCTTTAGCATTGGCTATAAATTCATCCTGCGTCATCTCACGTTTTTCCAGCCATTGCGATACAGTTACTCCTGCATTTTGTATAGCTTTAAGGGTTTGTTCAGGAAGTTGTCGTGTTGCGAATATTTTCATTTTTAATCATTTAACCACCCCGCCCTTTGGGCACCCCTCCAAGGGAGGGGAAGTAGTTACTGTTTGAGGTATGAAACAAATAACCAAATTAATCAAATCACCTAATAACTACCAGGCACTTTCTGATGTGAGAAAATGCAGATGGTCTGCTGTGATGGCTAAATCGGGGGCTTGTATAATACTGTCTAATTGTTTAAGGCTTGTCGCGCTAACAATGGGCGCTGTAACCGATGGTCGGTTAATGAGCCATGAAAGTGCTACCGTTGCCGGTGTGCTGTCCAGTTCTTTGGCTACAGTATCAAGTGCAGCAAGTATTTTCAGGCCACGTTCATCAAGGTATTTTGCTACACCTCCACCACGCTGGCTTTTGCCAAGATCATCTTTAGAGCGGTATTTACCGGTAAGAAATCCGCTGGCAAGTGAATAGTAATTCAATACACCCAGATTGTTTCCCAGACATATAGGCTCAAGTCCATTTTCAAAGATTTCACGCTCATACAGATTGTAATGCGGCTGAAGTGTTTCATAAGCAGGCAATCCTTTTTCTGCAGCAATGTCAAGCGATTCTTTTAGCCTTTCAGGAGTAAGGTTAGATGCCCCAATGTGGCGCACTTTGCCTTCTTTTATCAGTTGGGCATATGCCTCGAGCGTTTCTTCAATTGGGGCATCTGCATCATCAAAATGCGTTTGATACAAATCGATATAATCGGTTTGCAATCTGCGAAGCGAATCTTCTACTGCCGCCAGAATATATTTTTTAGCCAGGCCTTTTTTACCGTTACCCATATCGCTGCCCACTTTTGTAGCGATGATAAGTTTATCACGGTTACCCTGCTTTTTCATCCAGTTGCCTATAATAGTTTCCGATTCTCCGCCTTCATTACCCGGTGCCCAACGTGAATATACATCGGCAGTATCTATAAAATTAAAACCTGCTCCCGTAAAGGCATCCAGTATTTCAAATGATTGTTTTTCGTCTATTGTCCATCCAAAAACGTTACCACCAAAGGTGATAGGGTACACTTCAAGATTAGTTGTACCTAATTTTCTTTTTTCCATTTCTTATGCTTAATTACAATTCAATAATTTTTTTTTGTTCGCTACTTGCTATGGCAGCATCTATAATCTTCATGGTTTTTATACCGTCTTCGGCAGTAACCGGTTCAGGCTTATCTTCTTTAATTGCTTTATAAACGCCATCAAATAATTCATAATAATTCCCCTGAAGCGTATGTATTGTTTCACGCACTTCCTCCTCGTTTATTTCAGTATGTAACAACCCTTCTTTTTCTGCAGGTTCTGTACCCCATGAATCAAGATTTGGCTTTTCACCCGTTTTTAGCATATCCTCCTGAATATCGCCCCGTTGTTTAAGAAATGATCCTTTTTTGCCATGTACCACATACGCCGGAATGGCCTCGCGTACAAAAAAGCCTGCTTTTAAACGAACTCTTTTATCAGGGTAATACAACGAAAGGTCAAACCAGTCATCTACCAGCGAATGCTCACGGGTTGCCCTGATATCGGCATGTACTGCTTTGGGATATCCAAAAAGGTATAGTGCCTGGTCTATAATATGCGATCCAAGATCCTTAAGCACCCCGGCACCGGCATTTACAGTTTCTTTATGTGTTTTAGGACTCAGATTTGGGTTATATCGGTCAAAATGGAATTCGGCTTCAACAATATCTCCTAAAAGATTTTGATCAACCACTTGTTTCACCGTCTTAAAATCACTGTCCCAACGGCGGTTCTGATAAACTGTTAGCTTCAACCCTTTTTCTTTGGCTATAGCCAAAAGTTCTTCGGCCTCCGCAGCTGTTGTGGTAAATGATTTTTCTACCAATGCATGCTTCCCTGCCAATAGTACTTTTTTAGCATATTCATAATGTGTTTCCACAGGTGTATTTACAACAACCAATTCTATATCATCGGCTAAAAGTTCTTCAAGAGAACTATAGCTTTTCACCTGAGGATAATCCTGTTGTATAAGTTTTTTATTTCTTTCCCATGAGCCTGTAAGCTCAAAGCCTTCATGAAGTTCTAAGAACGGGGCATGAAACACACGCCCCGACATTCCGTATGACAGCAATGCTGTTTTAATTTTTTTCATTTGTATTTTCCTCACCCCCCCGGCCCCTCTCCAAAGGAGAGGGGAGCCAAGAGAAACTTATATTATTATTTTTGGTTTTAAACTACTAACTGTAACTGAATACTGAACACTAACTATTAGTCCTCCAGTTTAGCACGTTCGTATTGTTTAGGCCACACCACCTGGTTGTTATGCAGATCGTGCGCAAACGTAAGCCCTAGGTAAGGGTCGCGTAATGCTTCGCGGGCAAAAAAGATCAGGTCACCCTGACCCTTATTTAAAATATCTTCCGCCTGTTTTGCTCCGGTTATAAGCCCTACGGCACCTGTACAAATATGTGCTTCGCGTTTAACACGTTCGGAAATCGGAACCTGGTAATTTGGCGCTACAGGTATTTTTTGATGCGATACTGCTCCACCCGATGAACAATCGATTATATCTACGCCGTTTGCTTTAAGCACTTTTGCCAGTTCAACTGAATCATCTTCATTCCATCCGCCTTCGGCCCAGTCGGTACCCGATATGCGCACAAACAGTGGCAGATCGCCCGGCCATTCGGTTTTTACGGCATCAAGTACATCTAACAGTAAGCGAATGCGGTTCTCAAAACTACCTCCGTACTCATCGGTTCTCTTATTGCATAATGGCGAAAGGAACTGATGGATTAAATAACCGTGGGCAGCGTGTATTTCAAGCACTTTATAACCTGCTTCACGGGCGCGGCGTGCCGCCTGTTTAAAATCGTCAACCACTTTTGCGATGCCTGCTGCATCAAGTTCTACCGGAGGAAACGCTTCATCGTCATGATAACGCAAAGGGCTTGGGGCTACAGTGTGCCATCCTCCTTCCTCAAGCGTTAATTTTCGGTTTCCCTGCCATGGAGACGAAACACTTGCTTTGCGCCCTGCATGTGCCAGCTGAATACCCGGAAAAGCATTTTGCTTTAGTATAAACGATGTAATTTGTTTGTATTTTTCAATATGTTCATCTGACCATATGCCAAGATCTTCGGGCGATATCCTTCCCTCTGGCGAAACAGCTGTAGCTTCCTGAATTATCAGTCCGGCTCCGCCTACAGCTCTCGAACCCAGGTGAACCAAATGCCAGTCGTTTGCAAAACCGTCTTCGGCAGAGTACTGGCACATGGGCGATATTACGATCCTGTTCTTTAAAATGATGCTTTTTATTTGAAGTAATGAAAACAATGGTGATGCCATAAGTTTAATTTTAGAATAGATGTTAAAATATATATGACCTTAAAAAACCGAAGGGATCGGGCTGCCAATATATTATTAACAGTAAATTTACCTTACAAAATTTAAACTCTAACCCTATTTTTAATTATTAACATACATTTAAACCACCGCCCAAAATTAAAATAACGTGTAGTAAACAGAAAACACTATTTTTGTGCGTTTATTAAAGGAAACTAAAACTCTAGAATGGATACACTTGTACAGATTGCCCAATTGATTCTTATGTTGTCAATACTTGTAATATTGCATGAATTTGGGCATTATATAACCGCTAAAATGTTTAAGGTAAGGGTAGAAAAATTTTACCTTTTTATGGATGCAGGATTTTCACTTTTCAAGAAAAAAATAGGTGAAACAGAATGGGGTATCGGGTGGCTGCCAATAGGCGGTTATGTAAAACTTTCGGGAATGATAGACGAAAGTATGGATACCGAACAAATGAAAAGCGAACCAAAACCGTGGGAATTCCGTTCTAAGCCGGCTTGGCAAAGGCTTATCATTATGATGGGTGGTATTATTGTAAATGTGCTTTTAGCATGGATCATATATACTGTAGTTTATTCAACCTATGGTAAAAAATATGTAAGTACGGAAATGGTGCAGCAACACGGCCTTGCCTTTGGTGAAACCGGATTGAATGTAGGCTTTAAAAACGGTGATAAAATACTTAGCGTAGACGGTAAATATCAGGAACGTTTTGACAGGCTTATTCTTGATGTGCTGTTAGGCGACGATATTAAGATACTTCGTGACGGCAAAAAAATCGATGTACGTCTTAGCGACGCTAATAAAAAAGAAATACTTGATAAAGAAGGCAGGGATTTTATTAACCCCATGGTTACTTCAACTGTGGTTGACTCTTTTCCTCAAAAATCATATGCTGCCGAGGCAGGCTTAATGCTTGGTGACACCATAGTGGGTGTTAACGGTAAAAAACTTACTTACAGGGCTCAGGTAGCCGAGCAGGCATTTAAAAATAAAGGAGGCTTTATAACTCTTGATATAGAGCGTAACGGCGTACCACACCAGATAAAAACTAAAGTAGACAAAGAAGAAGGCACAGTTGGTGTATTCCACAGCACTGCCGGAAATCCTAAATATACAATTACAGAGCATTATAATTTGTTTACTGCTATTCCTAAAGCAATGGAAGAATCGTACAGCCTGATTGTTTATAATGTTAAACAGTTTAAGCTTATCCTTCGCCCATCTACCGGTGCTTACAAACATGTAAAAAGTGTGGTTGGTATTGCAAGCAATATGCCCACAACATGGGACTGGGAATTTTTCTGGAAATTTACAGCCCTGTTTTCAATAGGACTTGCCTTTATGAATATACTGCCAATACCTGGATTAGATGGTGGCCATGCCATATTTACCATAGCAGAAATGGTTACAGGAAAAAAATTAAACGATAAAGCAGCAAGTGTAGTGCAGACTGTAGGTATGGTTATACTATTAAGTCTCATGGTGTTAACTTTCGGTAAAGATATCTACGACATTATCGCTCGAAAATTCTTTTAAATTTTTCACGATTTTGTTTGCTGAAATTAAAAATCGTTATATATTTGCACCGCAATAAAGGCACTACGCCAGTAAGCAAAAGAGTTCTTAAAACATACGTAATAAAGCCTGACACGAATTAGTTAGTACAAATTACAAACAATATACAGTTTCCTCCTTAGCTCAGTTGGTTAGAGCATCTGACTGTTAATCAGAGGGTCCTTGGTTCGAGCCCAAGAGGGGGAGCTTCAGAAGGCCATCAGAAATGATGGCCTTTTTTTATGGCATTAAGTGAACAGATAGATGGGTCCCGATAGCTATCGGGATTTGATCCAAGTTGTCCTTATAATTATTGGGATTGGCGAGGCTACAAGACCCGCTTCATACAAATGAGGCGGGTTTTTGTTTATTTACACTATGGAATATATCGTATATATACTTTTTTCAGAAAAACTTAACCGATTCTATACAGGGTCTACATCAGATATTGATATACGCTTACATCTTCACAAAAATGCACCGGTTAATAAATACACACATAGAGCCAATGACTGGATTTTGTTGTTTTCAATCTATTGTGACAACAAATCACAAATGTTGAGTATTGAAAAACATATAAAAAACAAAACATATATTGAGAACCTGATTAAATATCCTGAAATGGTTTTGAAATTAAAAACACAATATCAGGGTTAGAGCATTTGACGGTTAGTCAGAGCCCCAATAGCTATTGAGGGTTTAATCTATATTCTATTGCTGAAATCAGTAAAACTTAAATTAAAATATGTATACTAAGTATTATGTGTTTTTTAATTTTTATATTTTATAGATGTTTTTAATTTCTATATATTTGCACCTCTAAATAAATGGCCTCGTAGTTCAACGGATAGAATGGGAGTTTCCTAAACTTTTGATCCAAGTTCGATTCTTGGCGAGGCTACAAAACCCTCTTCATTTAAAATGAAGCGGGTTTTTTTGTTAAATATAGGCTATGAAGATTTAAAAAATGAAAGTTGATTTAATAAAAGATTAGATTAAACATGATGATTAAAATATGTATTATAGGCATTCTGATACTTGGAGCCCTAATTCTTATTTTTATTTCCAGTGCTATACTTTTAAAAAAGGAAGTTTATTACAAATATATTGATACGTCCAAAAAAATAACTTCTTTTGATTACTGGAACAGATATGATGGAGATTGGTTATTTAATGACATCGGTTTTAAGGAATTATTATTTAATAATCCAGAAGATCAATGGCTAATTAAATCTGTCAAATCTATAAAAAGATCCGAGCGAACGAGTATAGTTTTGTTTATCATGCTTATAATGTTTGCTGGAATAATGAAATATTTGGAAGTATTGTAATTCTACTTAACATTAAATAATTCAATTATTAAAGAGCTATATTATTTGCGATTTAATTTTTATTTTAATAATTATAACAATTTTTGATTGCCACATGTCTCGAGCACTTACTAATGGAGGATGAAATTATCTATATCTCCTCATTAACTAAAGTACAAATATTTATTACTACCATCAGTATTTCAATACTTATGAGTTCTACCATTAAATGGTTCGAATAAATTTACCAAAAACTACAATAGTAAAGCAGTACAGCAATGTGCTGCTTTTTTGTTTATATTCGTTTATGACAAATAAAATCACAAACTTAAAAAGTGTTTGCTCAATCGGGGTATTCTTTTTTGTATTGAGCTATATCATGTTTGCCTTAGGTTCTAAGTTAACATATTTCCAGACCCCAATAGACTTCGCTCACTGGTTTAATTTGATTGGTGCAGTATTACTCTTTTCATTTAATAAAGTACTCCCAAAGAATAAACTTAATACTGTAGCATCTGTTTTAACAACTTTAGGGATTCTTGCACACGTAGGCCTATGCACTATCGACTTTATTATGTGGAGTTTTGAAGATGACGATACGGCCAGAATAGCATTAAGTGAACACATAAGTAATACCCCGTCTATACTCTACCCTTTTATTATTATTGGGCCATCCTTACTTTTTGTAGGATTAGCAGCGCACGCAATTAATTTTATTAAAACCAATACGATAAGCTCTTTACTGGTTATAATAGGAGCACCTGCGGTAGGCTTTTCCTTTTTTATATTGAAAAACGGAACCTATATGGTTATAAGCTGCATACTTTTTGCCCTTGGATTGATTTTGCTTCTTTACAGAAAGGAAAATCCAGCATTAACAGAATAAAGGTCTCCCCCAATTCAGAGATAGAATTAAATTTAAGCAGGAAGCACATTGCCTCTTTTTCATTAAATTTATTCCTAATTTAAAAACATGGCTTTCACAGATCAAAAGTTTAGCTTTTTCTCTTTATCATATACATACTTTTAATTTGTATTTTCGTTTTATAGAATAAACCTGAATATATCTTGAAAACACTTAAAGAGCAATTATTATTTCCTGATGTTAGTATTGATAAAGTAAAGTTAGCCGGCAAAATTTCAGGAAAAACTATTGTTATAACAGGTGCCTCTTATGGCATTGGAGAACAATTGGCAATACTCTTTTCTTACTACAAAGTACATTTAGTTTTAATTGCCCGAACTGACCTGAGATTGAAGGAAATTGCAGCTATTGTAACCCAAAATGGTTCCGAGTGCAATATTATCCCTGCTAACCTTTATATCGAGGAGGAAACAGATAAGGTTGTTGACACACTTATAAATTTACCTTATGGCATCGATGTTTTTATATCTAATGCAGGAAAGTCGATTACACGCTCATTATCCCTGTCATTGAACAGGTACCATGATTTCACCCGCACAAATGCACTTAACTATCTTGCTCCTGTAAAATTAATGATCGGAGTAACGCCTTTATTAGAGACTAACAGGGGACAGGTTATTAATGTTTCATCATTAAACGTATTGCTGTTGCCAGCACCTAAATGGGCTGCATACCAAGCCTCAAAAACAGCTTTAGACCAATGGTTCAGAGCTAATCTTGCAGAGTGGAGAATTATGGGTATTAAGGCAAAGACAATATATCTACCATTGGTGCGAACCCGAATGATAGCCCCAAACGAAAACTATAAAAACTATCCAGCAATGCAGCCGCAACAGGCAGCGTTAAGAATTGCAAAGCTATTATATTCGCCGAGCCGATACTCTAAACCGTGGTGGGCTGTATTTCCACAAGTTGGAAGTTTTTTTGGCAGATACATATGGGAAAAATTATCTTTTTATTATCTCAATAAGCATAATGAGGATACTATTTAAACTAAAGGTTATAGGCTTACGCCAAATTATCCGGATAATAGTATCTGTATATAAACACGGATTTACGCTGTTAGCGTTACTGGATTCCGTTAAAAATACAGATGACAAATATGCTTGTATACAGGATGATTATGAACAACTGTATTATAAGGACTTGTACGAGCAATCGGTTGCAATGGCTTATTTTTTAAATCAAAGGCAAGGTATCGGTTCTAACAGTAAAGTAATTATTGCAAGTGCAAACTCGGTAGCATTTGTAAAGATGTTATTTGCCGCTTCGGGTTTAGGAGCAGATATTTTTTTGCTAAACCATAACCAGAAGGAAGAATATTTAAGCCACTTCCTGGCTGCACAAAAAGTTGATCTTATTATTGGAAATAGCGAATTTGCAAACAATTTTGTAACATCTAAAATTCCTTTTCTTAATTATAATAATATACTTGTGTCGCCTGCAACAACTGGATTAAGGCCTGTTGTAAAAAGAAAAAAAGGGAGTATCATCATATTATCGAGTGGTTCCAAAGGAAAACCTAATGCCGAAAAAAGAAAAATATCTGCCATAAAGTACCTCAATCCACTCATTGACATTATTGAGAAACTGCAGCTAAAAGAATACCGATCGGTACTTATATCTGTGCCCATTTTTCACGGCTATGGTCTTGCAGCGCTATTCATGTCCATTTTTATGACAAAAAGGATATCTATAACATCCAGATTTGATGCCCAAAAAACATTGCAACTATTGCAAGGAGAAAAAACAGATTGTTGGATAGCGGTTCCATTAATGATACAGAGAGTGTATGCATTACCGAATGCAAAATTAATCTGGCTAAAAAGCATTATTTCCGGTGGCGACATCTTACCACCAAGCGTTATTTGCCTTGTTCATAAAATGTCAAATGCAAAAATCTACAACATGTATGGAACTTCGCAAACCGGCGTTTGTACTATTGCAACCAATGCCCATCTATTATCATTTCCCAACAGCATAGGTAAATGCATACCGGGTATTAAAAATAAAATAGTTGATTCTAATGGTTTTACTGTTCCTATAAATACAGCAGGGATACTGCTTGTAAAATGTAAATGGTCATCGGACAACAAAAAAAATCATTATGTTAATACAGGCGATATCGTTTATAAAAATAGTGAGGGCTATTATTTCTACAAAGGGCGACAGGATGATTTAATGGTAATTGGCGGCGAAAATATTTACCCCGCAGAACTTGAGGAAATTATTTATCAAAATGCTGACATAGAATGGGTAAAAGCCAAAATTAATACTGATGATAATTATATAACTAAACTGCATATAGATATTGTACTTCATGAGAATATTGATTTTAACCGTGAATCTTTTTTGGCCTGGATGGTAATTAGAATGCCAAAATATATGATCCCTAAATCAATAGCATTGCTGGATACTGCACCAAATACAAAACTAATGCAATTGTAAGCCATAGTGTCTCCCTACATTTTCTATAATAAACACTTAAACGCTAAAGCTAAATTTTAATTCAGAAGGTATTAACCATACAATTGTTGTATATTTATAATGCTACAGCTTCTAAATACTACTCAACTATGCCACTCCCCAGTATACATCATTGGGAATTTGATCCTCCCGAAGAGTTAAAGGATATCATAAATTGCTTTTGGTATGACAAAATTAATTTTGGAGAGCAGCTATCAGGCTTTGAAGTAGTACCCGATGGCTATGCAGAAATTATCTTTTATTTCGGCAGCAGCTGTAGTATTTCTAATAATGGCGTTTTACAACCATTGCCGTCTCCATTTATGATAGGGCTGCTCAATAAACCTATTCATTTTTTTTCTAAAAATTATTTAGAGATTATTGCCATCAGGTGCTATCCCTGGACTGTGTTCGATTTATTGAAATTGACTTCCGGTAAAGACGGAGTACGCATATTTGAACATCCTATAGCCGGGCTTCACCCTGCTTTGGAAGAGTATATCAATACAGGTAAAATAGAGGAAGCAATAACATTAGTAAAGCAATATTTTTTGGATGCGCGATTACACGCCTCTACTAACAGCATATTGTTTAAAGCGGGAACTGCTATAAGAGATGGTAATGGAACCATACCGGTAAATCGGGTGGCTGAGTCCGCTCACACTACGATTCGCACATTGGAAAGAAACTTTAAACAATCCTCAGGCTATACGGTTAAAGCTGTTTCAGGCCTTGTGCGCTTTGAACAGGCGCGAAACCAATTGTGGCTTGACCCTGGCACTAACCTTGCTGCCCTGGCTCATGAACTGGGCTATGCCGATCAATCTCACCTAAGCAGGGAATTTAAACGCTACAGCAGTTCTACACCTGCGGCATTTGCCCGAAAAGCCAAAAATGAGCAACAGGATTTAAATGACGACTTTGTCGCATTTGTACAATCCTGACGCAAGCGCATTTCAGAATTTTGTATTGTATTAAACAATATAAAATCATGTTACTAAAAAATAAAAAAATAGCCGTTATAGGTGCAGGTCCGGTTGGCCTTACTATAGCAAAATTACTACAACAAAAAAACATAGATGTAACCGTTTACGAAAGGGATAAAGACGCACAAGCAAGAATTTGGGGCGGTCCGCTTGATCTTCATAAAGGTTCAGGCCAGATTGCTATGGAAAGAGCCGGACTCCTGAACGGTTACTTTGCAGCGGGCATCCCTATGGGAAGGACTATAACTGATGAACATGGTAACGTATTATTTTCTGCTGAACCACAATATGACACTCCCGAGATAAACCGAAACCATTTAAGGCAACTGCTTCTTAATGACTTAACAAGCCACACAGTTGTTTGGGATCGAAAACTAACAGGCCTTTCAGTACACGATGAAAAGTGGATTTTGCAATTTGAAAACAAACCGGATGCAATTGCAGATGTTGTTATTGGGGCTAACGGGGGGATGTCTTCAGTAAGGAAATATGTTACCGATACTGAAGTTGAATACACAGGAACTTTTATAATACAGGGCGAAGTATCTGAACCTAAAATAAAATGCACTGAGTTCCTTAAACTCTGCAACGGCAACATACTTATGACTGCAAACCAGGGTATCAATTTAGTGGCTAACCCTAAGAATAACGGTGCATTAACCTATAATATAACATTTAGAAAACCCGAAGAATGGAGCAGGGAAGCTGGTTTAGATTTTCAAAACCCGGCGAGCATTGCTGCCTTCCTTTCAGACATGTTATCTGACTGGCATGAATGCTACAAACAATTATTCTGTGCAACTTCTTTTTTTACCGGATTGCCAACCCGAAAACTTGATGTGGATAAGCCCTGGAAAAACAATCGCCCTTTGCCCGTAACACTTATTGGAGATGCTGCGCATATAATGCCGCCCTTTGCAGGACAAGGGGTAAATACCGGATTGATGGACGCACTAATTTTATCTGATAATTTAACCAACGGAAAATTTGAAACTATAGAAGCCGCTATAAATAATTATGAACAAAAGATGTTTGTTTACGCTAAAAAGGCACAATCTGAAACTGATGTTAACGAAATAGCGATGCATCAGCCTGATTTTTCCTTCCAAAAAAGATTTATCAATTAGCCCTTATAAATATCCTAAAACCTTATTTTCGCAGCAAACATCCAAAACCAATAAATATGAAAAACTGTATTACGCTGCTTATCGCTTTATTTTCTGTTTCGTGTTATTCTCAAAATGAAAATATAGAATCTTCTACCAGAAAATTTATTGATAAAGCCCAGTTTACGCGTATTGATAAAGACTGGACGAGCATTGCTGAATTTAACTCAGGGATAGGTGAATACGTTAACTTTTATCCTATTGAGGTTGTTGATCTTAAAACCGGAGAAAAAGTAAATGCTTTACAGCTTGACATGTTTATCAAGAATCCTGACATTTTTAAAACGGCTTGGGTAGGAATTGATGAGATTGAAGAATTTATCACGTTTGTAGAGAAGAACGTTATACCAAACCTGGAATTAAAACTAAAAGATAAATCATCGGAATTTATCTTCAAGGCCAGAGAAATGACATTTTCTTACTTAGTATATGAACGCAACCGAAAGATAACCATTAAACTGAATAGTTATGATAACGACGAAATATTAAACTACACCTTCTGGACAGAATCACAGGTTGATAAAATACCTAAACTGCTTACTGTACTGAAAAAAATTAAATAATGTTTTGAGGATAATACTATTTTGTTATTCCATTTGATGAACTTTTAAACACATTAAATTTGAACTTTTAAACAAACTCTTTGATTGTTTTTATGAGGAACTTTGCTCAATAAAAAATATATCAACATGAATAATTTAAATAAACAAACAGTTTTAGTAACCGGTGGAACAGGATTTATAGGTGTATATTGTATCCTCAACCTGCTTCAGCAAGGTTATACAGTAAAAACTACGTTACGTTCATTAAACAGAAAAGAAAAAGTACTAAACATACTTAAATCAGCAGGGATAACTTCTTTTGAAAATCTCACCTTCATTGAAGCCGATCTTACAAAAGATCAGAATTGGGAGGAAGCTATAAAAGGATGTACTTATGTGCTGCATGTGGCATCTCCCTTTCCTGCCGGCGAGCCTGAAGATGAAAATGAACTGATCATTCCCGCAAAAGAAGGCGCATTGAGAGTGCTTAGAGCATCCCGCGATGCAGGTGTAAAACGTGTGGTGCTAACTTCTTCCTTTGCTGCGATCGGTTATGGAAGGGATATTAAAGATCATATTTTTACTGAAAAGGACTGGACCAATACAGATACTATTACTGCTGCCTACATAAAATCTAAAACATTAGCCGAAAAAGCAGCGTGGGATTTTATAGAACAGCAAGGTAATGGACTTGAACTGTCAGTTATTAATCCGGTTGGCGTATTTGGCCCGGCATTGGGGAAAGATTATTCTACTTCTATAGGTTTAATAAAACATATTCTTGATGGTGCCATGACAGAAACTCCTGCCTTTACTTTTGGCGTAGTAGACGTTCGCGACGTAGCAGGTATTCATTTACTAGCAATGGTACATCCTGAAGCAAAAGGCGAACGCTTTCTGGCAGCAGCCGACGGTGTTATGAGCATGTATGACGTTGCACAACTTATTAAAACAGAAAGAAAAGACCTTGCTCCTAAAATAGCCGATCTAAAACCTTTAGACCAATCTTTATTTTTATCAATATCTAATCAAAAGGCAAGGACTGTTCTGGGTTGGATACCTAAAAGCAAGGAAGAAAGCATCCTTGCAAGTGTAGATTCTTTAACTGATTGATTAATTTTGTAAAAACGTTATTATGAAATCAACCGTAATACAATCCTGTCATTTAGGTCCAGATATTTCTCCTGAACATACCATAGAAGAACATTTCTTTATTGCATTGCTAAAAGGATCGCTGGATGCCTATAACGGTTATAAGAACTATCATTTAGAGACGGGAGGTTATTGTATTGCCAGAAAGAATCACTTATTACGCTATTCTAAACATAAGGAAGATGGCGATTTCCAAAAAATTGTTATCGTGCTTGATGAACCTTTTTTACAAAGTTTTTTAAAAATGCATCCTGCTAAAGCTATAGTTTCTGAAAATGAAGACCCAATCTTTTTTATAGAAGATGATACGTTATTACAAAGTTTTATTTTGTCACTTGAACCATATTACACAGGAGAAGCAGAGATTGATAAAACCTTTTCTGATCTTAAAAGAGAAGAACTTCTTCTTATTCTGTTAAGAAAAGATCCTGAACTCATCAATGTTCTTTTTGATTTTGGCATTCCGCAGAAGATAGACCTCAGAGAGTTCATGAACCGTAATTTCAGGTTCAACATAAGCCTTGACAGGTTTGCATTCTTAACGGGAAGAAGCCTGTCTACCTTTAAGCGTGACTTTCAAAATCTGTTTAAAGAAACACCCGGACACTGGCTTACACGTAAACGCCTTGAAGAAGCTTATTTCCTTATACAAAATCAAAACTTAAAGCCTGAAGATATTTATACCGATCTGGGATTTGAAGATTTCTCTCATTTCTCCTTTGCCTTCAAAAAAAGGTTTGGACATTCGCCAAGCGATATAATAAAGGTGCAAAACAACTCCTGATTAAACAAAAAGCAGTACAGTAATGTGCTGCTTTTTTATTTATTTTTACTATCTAATTAAGTATGTTATTATGAAACCTCTTCTATTTCTTTTATTATCTGTCGCTTTTACATCTTGCATGAAAGAAAAAAACGAAACAAATCAAGTAACAAGTACAGACACTGTTCATAAAACAGCTGAAATAAAAACAGAGCCTGCTGCTACAAATGAAAAGAGCATTGAGTTTAATTATGCTACAGAAACACTTGGTAACTGGTTAAAAATTGGGACAGAAGAGAAAACAGTTAAAGCAAAAATCGGGGAGGATTTTAAAGTGTCCGTTTTAGGAGAGTCTCAGGTTAGTGGGTTTTATGAAGAAGAATGGCTGTTTGCAAAACAGGGACTGAAATTATTAATGGAATCGGAAAATCCTGAATCACAAAAAACCGTAGCACAATTTACTGTGACGGCTCCTTCTAAACTAAAAACATTAAAAGGTATTGGGATTGGTTCCACAAAAGCAGAAATACTGAGCGCTTATCACGGACAAATAAATACCGAAGAAGCTACTGACGACACAATAATTGTAGGGTCTATATACGAAGGGCTTTTCTTTACAATGAAGAAAGACATTGTAGAAGAAATCTTTATAGGTGCTATAGCAGAATAAAAAAAGAGTCCATAAAGGTCTCTTCTTCATTGACAATTGTATGTAGTTTATTAAGCCGCTTCTTCTTTGATAAATTCGCCTGTGCTTTTAAAATAAGCAGCAACGTCTTTACCGTCTTTTGTTAAAACCAATTTATAATCTGATCCGTCTGTAGCTTTAAGCGCTTCAACAAGCTGGTAACCTTTGTATTTACCTACAGCTTCTTTAAGTACCTGTGGAGCGATTTCAGATTGTTGTACTTTAGTATAATCTTTACCTTGTTCTGCCGCTACAGGAGTTACCTGAGTAGTTACTGGCGCATGTGGTTGTGTAGTTGTAGTTTCCGTTTGTGCATTTGCAGCAAGCCCTAAGACTAAAGCCGCTGCTAAAAATAAATTTTTCATGACTTATATTTTTTTCGTTGTTATCTGTTTAAGAATACGAAATAACTATACCAAAACACACAAAATATTGTAAATTAGATGATTAATTATTTTTAGCCTTTCAAAAATAATGCGGAATTCCCCATAAAATTGTAGAAGCTCTACAAAAAACGAGCCTTTTTGCCATTTGGCAAATAATGATATCAGCCGGATTAGTACCTTTAAGCTATGGAAGAACTAATAAATAAACTGCTGCAATTTGGCAACCTGAACCAACAGCAGATAGAACTTATAAAAAAGCACACGTCAGAAGTACAAGTTAAAAAAGGCGAATACTTTTCTGAAGCCGGAAAAATTTCTAACCGCGTAGGCTTTTTAACCGAAGGCGTATTCAGGATATGCTTTTATGGCAAAAAAGGTGAAGACTTTACCCGTTACTTCATAGTAGAAAATTTGTTTGTGGTAGATTTAGACAGCTTTTACAACGAAATACCTTCATCTGTATATGTAGAAGCAGTTACAGATTGTACTCTTATGGTTTTTGCAAAAGCCGACTTCCATCTTCTTGCCAATACAATTATCGGCTGGAATGAGATCTTTGCCAAAATCGCCACCAATGCCCTATCCTACAAAGCACGTGCATCCAGTGTAATGCTCACTCAGGATGCCTCCGAACGTTATCTTGCTTTTCTGGAGCAATATCCGGGTCTTGCTAACAAAATACCGCTTTCAGCATTAGCATCTTATCTTGGCATTACACAATCATCATTAAGCAGGATACGAAAAAACATATAAGCTTATCGTTTTTTGCCAAATGGCAAAATTTTATCCTTCAGGCTGTTGCAACTTTGTACCATAATCTAAAAAGATATTACAATGAAAAAAACAGCATTGATTACAGGAGCAAATAAAAGCATAGGTTTTGAAACTGCAAGACAACTTCTTGCTCAGGGCTACTTTGTATACATAGGCAGCCGTGATAAGAACAGGGGTACAGAAGCCATTGAAAAACTTAATGCAGAAGGTTTTACCGATGCAGAAGTTTTAATACTAGATGTAGCTGACGCCGCATCTGTTACACAGGCAGCAAAAGAACTTGGCGATAAAATACCGCATCTTGATGTGCTTATAAACAATGCAGGTATTTCGGGTGTATATCCTCAGGATGCCAGCAATACAACTCAGGAAAATATTCGTACTGTATTTGAAACTAACTTTTTTGGTGTGATAGAAACGACACAGGCATTCCTGCCCTTGCTTAAAAAAGCAGATGAACCGAGGATTGTAAATGTATCCAGTGATTTAGGTTCTTTGGGCAACCAGACCAATCCTGAATTCAGGCACTTTGAAGTTAAGCCAACTGCTTATTGTACATCTAAAGCAGCGCTTAATGCTTACACCATTATGCTTGCGTATGAACTGAGGGATACTAATTTTAAAGTAAACAGTGTAAACCCCGGTTATACTGCCACCGACTTTAATAACCACACCGGATATAAAACAGTAGAAGAAGCCGCGGAACCTATCGTTAAATATGCAATTATAGGCAGCGACGGCCCTACCGGAAAATTCTTTAGCGACTTTGGTGAAACACCATGGTAAAAAACCAAAAGCCCCTAATGGGGCTTTTTTGCTTACTAAGTGAAGATGAATTAATGTATAAAGAATATATTGGTTATAATGATAGCCGTATTAAATAGCACTGTAAATATTAGCATGTTGAATACTGCTTTGGGCTTTAATTGTGCCAATACCGTTCCGTTAAATATACTGGTTAGTATAATTACAAAAAACAACTGGATCATCTGGTATAATGAATTTCCGTGATGTAAAACCAGCATGGCTGCAAATCCGCCTAATGAACTCTGGAATAAAATTGCCAGTGTATTAAATCCCATAAAACCTCTTGTATATCCGTCTAAATATTTTTGATAAGTGCTCATAACTAAGTGTATTTAAATTTCTTATACAAATTTACAGCGCTACATTTCAGCGTTTTATGATAATTATCATGTTCTGTTATTTTTATTTCAACTAATTATCTGTAAGAATCAAAACAAGAATTCTGCGAAAAGTAAGATGCGCATGGCGTGCGTTTTTTTATTACTTTCGAAAAGTAAATTACAGGCAGGATGAAATCCAGAATAAAATTTTTTGCAGCTATAGCCCTCTTTGTTATAGCCTGCGCACTGTGTCTTTTTATCTTTTTGCGACCAAATGATAAGGATAACAAAGGCTATGTTGTACTAACAGGATACGTACACGACAAACTAACGGGGCAGCCAGTAAGTAATTGCCGCGTTGCTGTGTTTAACTGTATTGTTCAGGAGGATGGTGGCTACGGGCGCGACAAAATACTCTACACAAAAACAGATGCGGACGGCTTTTATGAAATGGAAATTGAAAACAGCTACCTTATGTATGTAAGGGTTTATAAAAAAGGATATGCCATAGCACGATCCGGATCAATATATTCACTAAGTGAAACCGAACAAAATTTTGCCCTTGAAAAAGGAGACGCATCAGAAGATGACCTTTATAAAGAAGCAGAAGTATCTGAAGTTATAAAATGAAAAAGCCCTGCAATCAGGGCTTTTTATCAATTTAAACTAATCGTTTGAGGACCGAATTCTTCGTAAAAAATATTTTCTTTATTTACATTTAGCTTAACGAGCGACTGGTAATGTGTTTTAATAAACATTTCAGGTCCGCAAATATAGTAATGGGCATTTTCCAGCAATATTGCCTCCTTGCAATGCTCGAGGTCTACCCTACCCTTAATGATATCTCCGGTGTGATCATCTTCAACGTCTTCGTTAAAAAGATAGGTTTCAAGCCAGTGAGCTTCTTTAGCAATAGCATCAACAACATCTTTAAAAGCATGCACGGTAGCACTGCGGCAGCCATGAACCCAAACCGTTTTGTGTTGCGCATTACCTTTATTGGTTTCAAGCATACTCAGCATAGGTGTTACTCCTACCCCTCCGCTTATAAGTACTAAAGGTACACCTGCCGGTTTTAGTGAAAAGATACCCGCCGGTGCCGAAAGCATTACAGTATCACCTTCTTGTTTTTTGTGCATGGTATTAGAAACCATACCTGCCGGATTTTCGCCAACAGATGCTTCCCTTTTAACAGATATCCTGTAGTATTCAGGATTAAAAGCACTCGAAAGACTGTATTGTCTTGGTTGTTTTAGCCCTAATTCTTCTACAAAAACCTGTACGCTTAAATATTGTCCTGCCTGATAATCTGCAATGGCATTACCATCTGACGGGTATAGATAAAACGATTTTATCTCAGCCGATTCTTCTACAATCCTTTTAATCGTGAATTCTCTCCAACCGTTCCATGCACCCGGTTTTTGTTCGTTATCAGCATACATTTCTTTTTCAATTCCGGCCATTATTGTTGCCAGCTGATTGTAGGCTACCGCCCATGCTTCAAGCAGTTCGGGACTGGCAGCATCGCCTAATACTTCTCCTATAGATGCAATTAGGTGCGTGCCTACAATTGCATATTGCTCCGGCTGTATGCTAAGGCTTACATGTTTGTTGCCAATGCCTTTTAGTACGTTTATAAGCACCGACGGATTTTCTATATGCTGTGCGTAAGCTAAAACGGCTCCTGCTAGGGCTTCTTTCTGCCTGCCGTTAGCCTGGTTGCCCATATTGAATACTTCTTTAAGTTCAGGATGATGGCTTAGCAATCTTTTATAAAAATGTGCTGTAAGCAATGGCCCCGCTGCCTGAAGTGTAGGCACCGTGGCCGTAACAAGTTCTTTTTGCCTGCTGTTCATTGTAGGTGTTTTAAAGAGATTAGTTATGTATAAATAAAATATTTGCGATAAGAATTAGAGCGTTAATAAACACGCTGGCAAGAAGCAGGTTAAAAACAACTTTAGGTTTTTGCTGAGAAAGTACACCGGCATTAAAACCCATACACAGTATAACTACAAAGAACAGTTGTACCATTTGTGATGGAGATACACCGTTTTGTAAAACAACCATAGCAGCGGCTGATCCAAAACAACTTTGAAATAAAACTGCAATAGTGTTAAATCCTATATAACCTCTTGCATAACTGTCTACATATTTTTGATAAGTGCTCATGACTAAGTGTATTATGATTTATATACACAAAGTTATGGCAGGTAGAAGGGTGGGATTTATGACCTAAATCATAAGAATGAAAATTATCTGAAAATTTTTCCCGAAGTAATAGTAAGCGAACCTTTTTTCTCAAGATTCTTGATTGCGCGTATAACGGTTTCCACACGCAGGCCGGTAAGATCGGCTATTTGCTGGCGGGTTAAGGATACTTTATATTTATCATCTGGCTTTAGCCCTACAATCTCCTTAAAGTAATCGATAAGCTTAATGATCCGGTGTTCGGCATCCTGAGAAGAGATTTCAGATGCCATGATAGACTTAAAGTATAATCGTTGCGAGAGCGTAACGCTGATCCCCAAGTTAACATCGGGGTTTCTCTGAAGCATATCAAAAAAAGCATCTTTAGGCAATACATATACCTCGGCATCGGTAAGGGCTTCGGCATTTGCCGGATAAGGTTTACCTATAAACAGCGGCGGTTCTCCTAAGCTCATTCCGGCCGTAAATATTCCCTGAATAAACTCTTTGCCCTCGTCATTAAAATTGTTCATCTTAAGCTCGCCGAGTGCTATCTGGTAAAAATACTTAGGCATATCTCCGGCATAAAAAAGGCTATCTCCTTTTTTAAGATGCAGTTTTTTTGCTCCGGATTCCATTAACAGGGCTTCGCTTATCATACAATGTGTTTGATGCCATAAAGGTAAAACAAAAAGCCACAATTAAATGTGGCTTTTATAGGTTGATTGACTGATGATGAACCCTTAGATTATCGCTGCCAAAAGTATGGAGGCTCAATACCAAGAGCACGCAGGTATACATATCCTTGCCCACGGTGGTGAATCTCATTATCTACAAAATATAGTATCGTACTGATCACAGTTCCTTCATATTGTCCAAAAGCAACAACCTTTTCCTGAAAACGTTCCGGTGTAAGTTGTGCCCAATACCTGTCTAACTGTTGTGTCGTTTCATCCCAAAGCACTAAAAGTTCTTCTTTAGTTGTAGGCATTCCTTCTCCCGAACTGTGAGGAAGCTGACTCATATCTTTCCACTGGTTTGTAACCAGTCCTTGTATTCCGGGATTAGTAAGATCTATTATCTCCATAGCAAGGTGTGCAAAAGGCCTCATGCCCCCTATTGAATAAAGAAACAGGTCTTTTTCAGGGAATGCTTCAATTACTCTGCGGGTAAGCCCTCTGTGTGCCTGCCAGTGTGCTAAAAATGATTCTGATGTAATTACTGTTGCCGTTGCCGGTGCTGTTTTAGTTTCCATGATATTAAAATTTAAATTAATGGTTGATGTTTTAATCTGAAACAAAATTAAAAGGGCAAAGTGACAACCCTATGTCAGCAGGATTTTAGAAAAACGAAAAAAATTATCACGAAAACGATTTTATGTGAAAATGTGTACAACATTCGTTGATTTGTACAAGTAATTGTTTGCCAACACGCATTGTTGTAAGAATAATTTTGTTGAAATTTGTGTATCTAAAATTCTCTATTATGCAAACATTAAATGATCTTCAGCAGGCATTTCCGCATGAGAAAGACATACCGGAAAGTATCAGGCTAACACAGCCCCTGCATCAAAAACGCATACTTATAAACGGCGAATTCATCGACTGGACAGGTCCTGTACATACCGTTTATTCTCAGATATTCGTAAAAAAAGACGGACAGGAAGCTGCACCGCTTGAAATAGGCAGCTATCCGCTGGCTACAGATAAAGAAGCTGAACTGGCATTACAGGCTGCGCTTAAGGCGCACGACTTTGGCCGTGGCGAATGGCCGTCTATGGGTGTTGAAGGCCGTGTTAAAGCTATGGAAGGTTTTACAAAAGGACTTAAAGATCACCGCGAGGAAATCGTTAAGCTTATTGTATGGGAAATTGCAAAAAGCGTTCCCGATGCCGAAAAAGAGTTTGACCGTACCATTGAATATATAGAAGAAACCATTAAAACTGTAAAACAGCTGCACAATGAGTCTTCTATGTTCAGGGTTACAGGCGGATTTATCGGCCAGATGAAAAAACTGCCTTATGGAGTTGTGTTATGTATGGGTCCGTTTAACTATCCGCTTAACGAAACCTTTACCATGCTAATTCCGGCACTTATCAATGGTAACTCAGTATTGTTCAAACCTCCCAAATATGGTACACTTTTATTCAACCCACTTCTTGACCTGTTTAAAGAGCACTTCCCTAAAGGGGTTGTAAACACGGTGTACGGACGCGGACGCGATATTGTACCTTACTTAATGGAATCAGGCAGTGTAGATGTATTGGCGCTTATAGGATCAAGCCGTGTGGCAGACAGTCTTAAGAAAATGCACCCTAAATCGAATCGCCTTCATGCAGTGTTAGGGCTTGATGCTAAAAATGCAGCCATCATATTACCTGATGCCGATCTTGAAGCAACCGTAAAAGAAGTGGTTACAGGAACCCTGTCCTTTAACGGACAGCGTTGTACCGCACTAAAAATACTTTTTGTGCATTCTTCTATAGTAGATAAATTCAACACGCTGCTTGCTGCTGCCATAGACAAATTACCGCTTGGCATGCCGTGGGACAAAGGTGTTTCCATCACTCCCCTTGCAGAGCCTGAAAAACCGGGCTATCTAAAAGAATGTATAGACGATGCCATAGCACATGGTGCTAAAATTATAAATGCGGCAGACGGTGGAGGAAACCAGGGATATTCTCTTATGAAACCCGCAATACTGTATCCTACCAACCGCGATATGAAAATTTACTGGGAAGAGCAGTTTGGTCCGGTTATACCTGTTGTAGCCTTTGATGATCCTGCCGCTCCGGTAGATTACATTACAGAATCTAAATATGGTATGCAGGCAAGTATTTTTAGTGAAGATGCTCAAAGCATTTCTTTCTATATTGATCAGCTTGCAGGTCAGTTAGGGCGTATTAATATCAATGCGCAATGTCAGCGTGGCCCTGATACTTTCCCTTTCAACGGACGAAAAGACTCAGCAGAAAACACATTGTCGGTTTTTGAGGCTCTTAGCGCCTTCTCTGTAGACTCTGTAGTAGTAACAAAACAAACACCGTCTAACGAAGCTTTATTACATGAAATTTTAGTAAAAGAATCTTCAAAAAGATTAAACAACAGGGTTATTTTTTAAATCGATAACCTTAATAAATAAAAAAGCGCGCTGTGATTTACAGCGCGCTTTTTGCTTTTTACTTCAAAAATAAATTCAATTACTGATTTTTACCGATTTTTCAAACTACTGAATAACAATAAGCAAACAAATAAACCATACGTTGTCAACACGTATGTCAACACCCTTTTATTGACATTCTGTAGGTATTCGGATATTTTTACCACACAATAAATTAAATGCAGTGTCACATTATTTTATTTGGGGGCGAATAAAATAATGTAATAAAAATAAACGCAGTTAATTTAGGTTCAGCGGGGTCCTTTAGGAGCAATTTTAAGGGGCCTAAACTTTAAAAAAAAAGAAACGTGGTTTGGTTGGATGCCTAACGTTTCATAACCTGCAGGCTCCTTATAGCCTGCAGGTTTTTTATTTTAAATAGTAAATGCCTTTGTTATTTCCTGGGCTGCATCCCAAAGTTGTTTACCAACAATATCATCCTTAGCATTATCATCTATAAATCCGGGAGCCGGATATCCTCTAAAACCATTATCCTGATCAGGTTCATAAAATGCACCTCCTTCAGCCTCCGGGGCAACTGCAGCATATAAAGATGGTAAAGCGCCCTGCCATGCATCCATAAGCGGACCTACACGCTCTAATGCAGCCTCAAATTCCTCCTGAGACATATGCCTTTGTAAATCGGTTTTATTAGCGCCCGGCTGTACTGCTATAGATTTTACAGTATCTCCGGCAGCATTAATCCTGTTCTGAAGTTCAAAAGAGAACAATATGTTTCCCAGTTTGCTTTGTGCATATTCACGCCATGAGTCATACGATTCTTCGGCTTTAAAACTACCAAAATCTATAGACCCTCTTCTAAAAGCACCACTACTTACTGTAACAATACGTGAGCCCAGGGTAGCTTTAAGTAAATCGTAAAGATGACCTGTAAGGGCAAAGTGGCCTAAAAAGTTTACACCAAACTGTAGTTCATATCCTTGTTGAGTAAATGATTTTGGAGGAGCCATAACCCCTGCATTATTTATGAGCACGTCGAGTTTAGAGTGCGTATTTTTAAAATCATTGGTAAATTGCTCTATCTGTGCCAAATCGCTTAGATTAAGAATAGCAATTTCAAGAGAACCTGTTCCACCCTCTGCTTTGATCCTATTTACAGCTTCTTCCGCTTTATTATGGTCACGGCATGCTAATACTACATGTGAACCAGATTTATACAGCGCCAGTGCCGTTTCATACCCTAAGCCAATATTGGCCCCGGTTACCATAATAATTTTACCTGTCTGATTTTCAATATCTTTTGATGTCCACATTTTTATACTTTTTAAATTACAATGCAAAGTTCAGCAGAAACCATAGGGATCACTTAATGATTTTCAAAGTAAAAAGTATAAAATTCAAAGTATTATTTCCTGAACGACAATGGCGTGCTGCCAGTATGCTTTTTAAAGAAATTGTTGAAATAAGTAGGATATTCAAAACCCAGGCAATAGGCAATTTGAGATACCGTCCAGTCAGTATTCAGTAAAAGCATCTTTGCTTCGCTCACAATCTTTTGCTGTATATGGGCAATGGTAGTTTTGCCTGTAGCTGCCTTTACCGACTGATTTAAATGGTTTACGTGAACATTTAAGGCTTCGGCATATTGTATAGGTGCGCGGTATTCTAACGTATCAAGCGGAGAATCTATCGGGAACTGACGAAGTAACAGAGCGATAAACTGACGTGAAATACGCTCGGCAGCATTATTGTAATGTGGCGTTTCATATACCGATGTCTGTTTTACCGACTCGTGCAGCAAGAGATGAATATAATTTTTAAGCAAGTCTTCCTTAAAGGCATAGCCTGATTTAAATTCGGTTATCATCTTATCAAACAACATCGTAAGTTCAACCTGTTCAGTCTCATTTGGAGCAAAAGCGGGCACACCGCCAATACTAAACAGTGGCGAATGTGAAAGCCCCGACTGCTGCGAAAAATTATTAAGGAAGTCTTTGCGAAAAAGGCAGGTATAACCCGAATGTGTTTCAGATGTTGGCGCCCACGAATAATTCATTAACGGATTGAAGTACAATAAAAAAGGTTTATCTACCACTACAGGGATATCGCCAAAATGCATTAACCCTGTGCCCGAAGTTACAAACGCGATCTTATAATAATCACGCCGGTTATAAGATACGGTTTTATACTCTTCAGAGTCCATCCTGAAAACCCTGACGTTTTGCTGCTGCAATGCATATTCTATATCCGTCTCCATCATCCTTAAGTTTATACAAAAGTATAAAATTCAAAGCAAAAAAATATCCCTTCATAATCATGAAGGGATATTTTTAAGATTGTTGTCTTAATTAATTCAATGCCTCAGCTACAGGAAAGTCAATAGGCACCTGAGTTGTAGCATAAACATAATTCGTAAAGCTTCTTACTGTTATAAGGCCAATAAGGTCTATCAGTGCTTTTTCATCGTAACCTGCAGTAAAGAAGTTTTCTTTTAGCTGGGCATCTGCATCTCCTTTATTCTCTGCTATGGATTTTGCCAGTTTTACGGCAGTATCCAGTTTTTCATCAGCAGCATTACCTCTTCTAAATCCAAGAGTATCTTCTTTACTGTAACCTTTCATGGTAGCCAGCATAGTGTGGGCTGCAAGACAGTAGTTACAGTTATTAACTTCAGACACTATAAGGTTTATAGCTTCTTTTTCTTTTTCACTAAAGGCTGTGTGGGCAAAAGAGGCGTCAAATCCAAGAAAAGCTTTAAGCGCATCGGCAGAATAGCCGATAGTAGCATATAGGTTTGGAACTTTACCTAATTTTTTTTGTATTTGTTCAAAAATAGCTTGTGCGTCTGCACTCACCTGCTCTTTAGCAGGTACAACAATTGTTTTCATAATATTAAATGTGTTTTGTTTATTTTGTATTGTTATTGTTACGGCTTAAGTATAGCCTTGCCGATTCGCTCATTGTAATTATAGACCCTCCAAGGATAACTATATCTTTAATTACCAGTCGCCCTCTTCCTGACAGATAAGGAAATCCCCATTCGCTATCGGTAAGGTGAGGCACCCAGCTTTCGGGCGTAGTAACAAGAAAGGAAAGTGTTCCCAATGTCATTAGGAATACGAGTATGCTTCCTGTCATGCTTAAAAGCGGAGCCGCTTTATGTATGGCAACTAAAAAACCTACTACAATAAGAAAGACTCCTAAGCCTTTAGCGAATCCGTAAGTATTATTAGCTTCGTGCCATGTATGATTTTCGGCGACAAACTCTCCTTCTTTGTTTATGTGAGTTTTATAGTCTGAAGGATGGTCATAAAAGAAAGACATGAAAGGACTATTTGCCACAAACGGCACAATACCGTCTGCCTCGTAAGTAAAAAATTTAAGAGCACCGATCCATACAAAGACTATGACGATACTAAAACGCACTGCCTTTTTTCCGAAGGAATCAAGGCTTGCTATCAGGTTTAAAAATGTATTTTTCATGATGATGTAAATGTTTGATACAAATTTACACCAGCATTAGAGGGCAAAACATGGACGAAAAAGGATATTACCTGTACAAATCTGCCACTATAGAAATGCCCGTTTTATCGCGAAAGGCTTGTGGCGACACGTTTGTGAACTTTTTAAACACACGGCTAAAATAAAATTCATCCTGAAAGTTAAGGGCAAATGCTATTTCTTTAATGCTTTTACGGGTTAAATGCAGTTGTTTCTTGGCTTCAAGTATAAGCCTTTCTGTAATGAGGTGTGTAGGTGGTTTTTTAAAATATTTTGTACACCTTTTAGTTAGTGTATTGGGAGACACCGCCAAAAGATCGGCATAATCGTTAGGCTTATGCAACGTCAGAAAATGTTCGTCAAGCAATTGCCTGAAGCGTTCCATAAGGTCGTCTTTTGCTTCTGTCTTTTCCTGATGTGCCATAAGCCTGCGCTTTATTGTAGTTGACTTTGCTAAAAACAATTGCAGGTATGACCTCAGCACAATTTCAGAAATCTCGGCCTGTGCACATTCACCTGTAATATTATCAAACAGTTGTTCTATAAATACAATATCGTCGGGCGCAAGGTTTATTACAGGGTCAATATAAATATTATTAAACAGTAAACCGTTGCATGCTACTTCTTCCCTATGGTATTCTATACAGTAAAAATCGCTGTGAAATTGCAGTACATGAAATCCGTCTGCTATAATGGCATCAAGTCGCAATGCCTGTAATGGAGTAGAAAACAATAATACCGGACCATTAAAAGCAAATTCACTAAAGTCGGCATAATAGAGTCCTTTTCCTTTTGGGATATACAAAACGGTATATTCTGAAAACTGCTCAGGGATACTTAAAAAGTCTTTACCCTCTTTTTTCAGGCCTAAAAGAAAATCTCCCGTTTTGGAAAGTATCTGCTGCATGCTAACGTCTAATTTATCTATCGAATATAGCAATAATCCTCAAATAAATCAACGGGCTTTACGGGCTACCTCAACCACATCTTCTTTAGTTATTACATATACTGTATCATCCTCCTGAGGCTCCATAACATAAGTCCCGGTAAATTCGCCAAAGGCAGGTAGTATAAGCTGGTTAGGCGTACGGAAAAAACATGGCAGCTTTAAAAACTGCCTGCCTTTGCCTGCTAACAATACTGCAGGATGTATATGCCCTGATAACGTATAATAGTCTTCGCGCTCCTGAGGGTCATGAATAAGCAAAAAACCATCAAGCGTCCATTCGCTCACTACAGTTATACCAATCTCTTCATATTTATGAGGGGCAATGATATCGTGATTGCCTGCTACAAGAATAATAGGCAGCTGTGTACGTTCTACCCATTCGGTAAACAGATTCCATTCATTATTAAGCGTGCTATGAAAAAGGTCGCCTAAAAAACAAATGCTTTCCGGATTAAAATACTCTACCGTATTGTCCAGCTTTATAAAATTCTGAAACATAGCATTACCCGGCAATGCCGATCCGTATTTCCTGAAATGGGATATTTTGCCCAAATGGACATCGCTAATGAGCAGCATGCGTTTTTCTACCCAGTACATAGCGCCGGAGCAGTGCAATACAAATGTGTGGTTGTTTATGGTGGTTTCTAATGTCATTCTTTGCCTATAACCTGCAAGGTCTGGAGCACCTCGTAGGTTTTATATTTTATACCTACACGGTTTTAAAACCTTGCAGGAAGTTACAATTAGCTATTTAAAATCTTAACACTCACTATTAGCTTCTCTAACTGCCTTTCATATAACTCGCAGTCATTTTTTTTATTCTTTCGGCTAATGTTTCGCTCGTTAGCCTTTCGCGCAGGCGATCAGTTATTATAGGGAAGCTGAAAGGCGTTGGCTTTTCGCATTGTTTCCAAACAATTTCCTGTTGTTGAATACGTTCGAGAGCTTTAATTAAACGGCCTTCTTCAAGCTGATGTTCAAAAGTTTCACGATAGGCCTGCTGAAAAAGTAAATTATCCGGTTCATAATCACGAAACACTTCAAATATCAGTTGCGAACTGCTTTGTAAATGTTTTGTTTTAACAATTTTTCCCGGATAGCCCGTAAACACCAATCCTGCTATTACAGCAATATCACGAAATTTTCGCCTTGCCATCTCAGTAGCGTTAAGACTGGCCTGCAAATCGTGATGCAAATGCTGTGGTGTAAAAAGTTCGTTATCCAGCACCTGCTGCATATCTATTTCTTTGTCTGAAAGCAATTCAAAACCGTAATCATTATACGCTAATGAAAAGGTGATAGGCGATAACAAACTGATTCGGTATGCCATTAAACTTGCTAAGGCTTCATGTACATATCGCCCTTCAAAAGGGTAAAATATGGCATGATGCCCTTCCCGGGTTTTAAAGGTTTCTATAAGAAATTCGCCAGATTCGGGCACTATCGATTCTTTTCGCTGCCTTTTGAACATTGGCGATAGCGATTTCAATTCTTTAGACATATCTGCACCATTAGCGGCATACAGCTCTTCACGCAATAATTCACTCATCTGTGCAGATAACGTCATACGTCCGCCCATCCAGCTGGCATGTTTTGCCTTGGCACCGGGATCGGCACGGCTTACTAAAACTTCAGTGTTTTTTATGCGGCGGAGTTCCAGCTTTCGCCCCGCAAAAATAAACACATCACCGGGATTCAGCTTGGATATAAACCATTCTTCGATTGTCCCGATATGGCCTCCGCTAAAATATTTTACGTTCATAACAGCATCGCCTACAATAGTACCCATCTGCATACGATGGCGCAATGCGACTGCCTTACTGTTTACTTTAAATTTACCGTCGGTTTCAATCTCAACCTTTTTATATTCGTCATACGCTTGTAAACTCTGACTGCCTTTGGTTATAAAGTTCAGGCAAAACTGCCAGTCGTTTTCCGTAATTCCCTGATAACAAAAAGTGCTTTTAACTTCGTTGAATATCTCATCAGGATAAAACCCGTCAGATACTGCAAGGGTTACCAGATATTGTACCAATACATCCCAACTGTTAAGATACGGCACACGGTCTTCTACCACGGTTTCCTGTACTGCCCTGCGCAAAGCTGAAGCTTCCACTAACTCTATGGCATGTGTCGCTAAAAAGTAAATATTGCTCTCCTCTCCCGGGCGGTGACCGCTACGCCCTGCACGCTGCAAAAAGCGCGCTACACCTTTAGGTCCGCCTATTTGTATTACTGTTTCTACGGGAGCAAAGTCTACCCCAAGGTCAAGGCTTGATGTACATACAACGGCACGCAATTGTTCGTCTCGTATTGCCTGTTCTACCCATTGGCGTGTTTCCCTGCTGATGCTGCCGTGATGCATCGCCATATCTCCTGCAAATTCAGGATATTTTTCAAGCAGTGCCTGAAACCATATTTCACACTGTGCACGTACATTGGTAAATACCAGCGTTGTCCTGCTTTGCTTTATTATTTTGGCTACCTCATCTATAAGATGCAGCCCCATGTGTCCCCGCCACGGGTAGGCATCCATTTTATCAGGAATTATAGAAAGTACATTTATTTTTTTATTAATGTGTGCCCTTATGAGGGTTGAATTTTCCAATGCTTCAGAATCGGGTCCGAGTAAAACTTCCATCGCTTGCTGAAGATTGCCTATTGTTGCCGAAATACCCCAAATACGCATTTTTGGCGCAATGTTTTTTAATCGTGATAATGCCAACTCTACCTGTACACCACGCTTGGTTCCCAATAGCTCATGCCACTCATCTATAATAATAGCTTTACAGCCTTTAAAAACTGTGTCATACCCTTTAGAGGCTAATAATAACTGAAGACTTTCAGGAGTGGTAATCAATAAATCGGGCATTGTTTTTTTCTGCCTGCTTCGCTCGGCAGATGATGTATCTCCTGTTCTAACACCTACGGTTAGCTGCGTACCAAGATCGTTTGCTACGCGCTCAGCAGCCTGTTGTATTTCGATAGACAATGCACGCAGCGGTGTAATCCATATAGCCTTTAGTCCTGGTTTATGCTTTGTTTTATATTCAGGGTTGCTTTTAATATAGTCCAGCACAACAGGAAACCACATAGCATAGGTTTTTCCGCTCCCGGTGGGTGCGTTCAGCAGGCCGTTCTTTCCTTGCAGGAAAGCCGTCCAGGTTTGGGTCTGGAACGGAAAAGGCTTCCATCCGCGACCTTCAAACCAACCCGTTGCTATATCATAAAGTTGTTCCCTGTTCATTTAATTTTCTATTCTTATCAACCTCACCCCCAACCCCTCTCCAAAGGAGAGGGGAGACAGCAACCGCTACTCTGACACATTATAAATACTCTTAAACATTCGAGTGAAGTATCTCCCTCTCCTTTGGAGAGAGTTGGGGTGAGGTCTGAATTTGTGGCTCATTTTCATTTCGGTATCATATCTTTTAAATCGTCTATTGTGTTAGCTTCTTCCATAGTTTTGTCGTGACGCCAACGGAGTATTCTTGGAAAACGTGTTGCCACCCCGCTTTTATGCCTGCCCGAAAAGGCTATTCCTTCAAATCCTATCTCAAAAACCAGTTTTGGCACTACGCTACGCACAGGGCCAAAACGGTCTAATGTATTTTTCTTTATATAATCATCTACCTGACGAAACTCGGCATCGGTTAATCCGGAATAGGCTTTGGCAAATGTTACCAGTTCGCGCGAGCCATCTTCATTGGTTTGCCATAATGCAAAAGTGTAATCGGTAAACAAGTTAGACCGGCGGCCGCTTCCACGCATGGCATAGGTAAGTACCGCATCTATCGCAAAGGGATCAAGTTTCCATTTCCACCAGTCCCCCTTTTTACGACCTACTAAGTACGGAGAGTCTTTGCGTTTAAACATTAATCCCTCACTTTTCAATTCACGCGCCTGTTGTTTTTCAATCTGGGCATCATTCCAGTTTTCAAATGTCACCCTTTCAGAAAGCTGCAATGGCAATGCATAATTTTTTACCTGTTCATATAATTCTTCCAATAACTGTCTTCGCTCTTCAAATGGCTTCTGGCGGATATCTTCTCCCTTCCATTCTAAAAGATCATATGCCTTTATTATTACCGGAGTTTTTTTTAGCAATGCAGCCGAAACCGTTTTTCGCCCAATGCGCGTTTGCAGATCATTAAAGCTGCCTATGTTGCTTTCCACCCACGGCAGTATTTCGCCATCTATCACAGTTCCGTTCGGAAGTATGCCTAAAAAACTATTGAATTCAGGGTATTTATCGGTAACCAATTCTTCTCCACGGCTCCATATATATAATTTATCATCACGAACAATAGTCTGCGAACGTATACCGTCCCATTTGTGTTCGGCACTCCATTGAGACACATCACCCAGCGATTCGGGTTCGCCTTCTATGGCATACGCCAGATAAAAAGGATAAGGCTTAGACAGGAAGTCCTGTGCTTTTTCCTCGACCACCAGGTCGTGAAAACTAATGCGATCGGGATTCCATTCGCCCATAAGTTTGTACGCGAGTATATCTTCATCAACCCCTGTAGCTTTAGAAAGCGCACGGGTCATTAATTTCTGGCTTACACCGATACGAAAGCTACCAGTTATAAGTTTGGTAAACACGAACCGTTCATAATAATTCAAAGCGAGCCAGTTCGTGTGTAGGTATTCCCTTTTCTCTTCATCAGTCTTCTTCTTAAGAGCAATCATATCCTGTACATATTCGGTCAGGCTTTTATCGGAGTGTTCTTTGGCTACAGGAATAATAAGCGCTATTGTTTCGGCGAGGTCTCCCACTATATGATACGATTCTTCAAACAGCCATAGCGGAATATTTGCCAGTTCGGCAGCCCACATACGCAGTAAGGTTGTATTAACAGGCCTTGGCGGACGACGGTGCGAAAGTATGGCAATTGTCCACACCTTATCTGTATCACCTGCATTACGAAAGTACTCCGTTAAGGCATCTACCTTTACCGATGTTTTATTAGAACTATCAAGCGCTTTTATGAGTTCGGCGAAATTCTTCATAATTCCTCTCTTTCTTCAGCAATCTCTGCCGGTGTTTTGGTTTCTGTTTCGCCTTCATCACCTTCATACTGCGTCTGTTCAGTACGGGCATCATAACCCTGTTCGCGCAGGTAGGCCGAAAAAATATCGCTATACCCATGGGTACATATAATTTTTTCTGCACCAGTGGCTTTAATGCTGTCTATCAATCCCTGCCAGTCGCAATGATCGCTTAGTACAAAACCTTTATCTATAGCCCTGCGACGACGGGCACCCCTAAAGGCCATCCATCCGCTTGCGGAACCTGTTACATAAGGAGTCATTTTTCTAATCCATGTACTTCCATGAGCACTGGGCGGCGCAATAACTATACTGCCCAATAAATCTTCTTTTTTGGTTTCGCGGGTAACCAGCGTGGTTGGTGGGAAGTCGACCATAGTACGTAACACGTTAGTCATATTTTCTACAGCACCATGCGTGTATATTTTCCCTATATCAGTATCTAAATATTTAAGCAGTCTTTGGGCTTTACCCAATGTATAGCCAAAAAGTATAGAGGTTTTACCTTCTGCCCTGTTTTGTGCCCACCAGTTGTTTACATCGGTCATTACCTCAGCCTGTGGCGTCCATTTAAAAGCAGGGAGCCCAAATGTGTTTTCTGTTATAAAGGTATGGCACTTTACCACTTCATAAGGTGTAGATATTCCGTCGTCTTCCGTTTTGTAGTCGCCTGTAAAAACCCAAACTTCACCTTTGTATTCTACCCTTACCTGAGCACTACCTATAATATGTCCCGCAGGATGAAAAGAAAACTTTACGCTGTTAATTGTAAACGTTTCATTCCAATCTTTACCGGTTACATTAATATCGCCCAAACGATGTTTAATGATAGGTACATTCATGTGGTGGGTAATATACTGTTTATGCCCCCAACGGGAGTGGTCGCTGTGCCCATGGGTAATAATGGCATTATCTACCGGGCGCCACGGATCGAGGTATACATTTGCCTGGACACAATAGATACCTTTATCATTAAAAGCCAGCAGCGGTTGTTTCATAAGATTATTTTTGGGGACACATAAAGTTACAACCGGGCTTGTGATTATAAAAGCGAATTCAGGCAAGTTTAACGTTTCAAGGCATTGCATTTGGTCGATAATTCTTTAAAATGAGGAAGCTATTTTATTTAAATTATAATTATCGAATATAAAAATCCTATTTTCGCAACGCATGAAGTATTCTAAATCCATATCCCTTTATACAATGGCAATCTTATTTTTGCTACTGTTACTTTGTGCCTGCAAACGGGAGGGAGTCGGAAAAATCAGCAACACAAATGCTCCGCTCCCGCCTGATAGCCTCATTACATTAGGCGGCCACGAATGGGAAACAGGGAACTACCAAAAAGCGCTTAATTACTTTTCTACAGCTTATAAAAAATACAAGAAAGAACATAATGAGGAGCAAATGGCAAACCTTCTCAATAATATGGGATTGGTAAACTGGAGCCTGAACCATGATAAACAGGCCATGGAACTCTACACTCAATCGGCAGAATTTGCCGAAAAACTGGGCATGAAGCGTCTGCTAGGACTTACACATACCAATCGTGCACTTATCTACAAACAGACTGAAGATTTTACTAAAGCATTTGAACATAATAATAAGGCAATAAAGCTTTTTGAAGAACTTAAAGCCCCAAAGGATCTTGTTATAGCTTATAACAATCAGGGGCAGTTTTACCGCCATACCAATCAGTTAGATCAGGCTTTAAAATACTACAACCTTTCGTTAGCAGAATGTAAAAAGATCGACTACAAAATAGGCCTGTCTACTGCATGGCAAAACATATCTACTGTTTATTCTGTTAAAGGAGATAAAGAGAAAGCATTGGATGCCGCAAAAAAGAGTTTATTATATAGCCTGGAAACCAAAAGTAAAGTGCGTATTTGGGAAGCTTATCTCGAAATCTCAACAGCGTATGAAAATGTTGGCAGGCAGGATTCGGCTTTATATTTTTATAAGAAGCATGCCATTTTACAAGACGAAATTCAGGAAGCCAATCAAAGCGAAAGTCTCACCAAACATCTTGCAGAACTTAGTGTAGAAACGAAGAACCTGCGTATTAAGAACCTTCAAAATGACAAGAAAATTGCCAGCAACCGCTTAATGTTAATTACTTTTGCAATACTTGCAGTACTTCTTACCGCAGCCTTAGCTTTATACGGTTATTTTTCTAAAATAAATTTCAGGAAAAGACAATTGGAGTCAGAATTGCGCAACTCAAAACGTATTTTAGAAATAAGGGAACAGGAACTTAAAACCTATATTATTGATCTTTCCCGTAAAAATGCAATAATCCAAAACCTACAGGAGGAGAGTACTACCGATGTTATTTCTACAGAAGTTACAGAAGACGAAATTGCAGAACTTCTGGAGCAAAAAATACTGACCGATGATAACTGGGAAACTTTTAAAGCACGATTTAAAGCAATTTATCCCGGTTTCTTTACCCGTATAAAAGAAAGCGGCATTCAGCTTACAGAAGCCGAAAGCCGTTTACTTGTACTAATGCGACTTGAGCTTAACAGTAAGGATATGGCAAATATATTAGGCATATCTCCCCAAAGCGTAAGGGTTTGCAAAATGAGGCTCAAGAAAAGACTTCCTACTGATAAGTATGTATCAGTAGAATGTTTCTTAGCCGATATAACCCGTTAAACTATTTCTTCAGCTCAGGATGTTCTAAAAGATAATCTTTCAGCATATCATCCAGGGTTTCATAGTATTTAGATAATGCCTCTGCATCCACTTCCGGATGTTCAAAAGTAGGCAGGGTCTCTTCTACTTCGCTAAGGTATTTAGATAGTTCAGGATATTTTTCCTGTATCAGTATCGTGATCTTAAGTATTTTCTCGGTAAGTTCTTTTTTGCTTTCCATAATGCTACTGTTTACTGGTGTATGTACCGTAAATTTAATAATAATTTTTGTGTGTTTATAAGTAGTAATATTCCCAAACTTTTCTTAACAAAATCATACTGGCACAGGAGTTGAAACTAACTTTGTATACTAACAATAAATCTTACTACGATGAAAACGTTACAAAAATTACTTATAGCCATAGCTTTTATGGTTTTAGGCAGCACACAGGCACAGGTGTCAGTAAATGTAAATATAGGAACACCACCGGCCTGGGGTCCGGCAGGATATACAGAAGCAAGGTATTATTACATTCCTGATATTGAAACGTATTATGATGTAAACAGCAGTGAATATATCTATCTGAATAATGGTCAGTGGGTAAGAACAGTAAGCGTACCGGCGCCATACAGAACCTACAATTTTTATAACGGTTATAAAGTAGTCATGACCGATTATAACGGACCTGCACCCTATACTTACTACAAAACATATAAAGTAAAATATCCTAAAGGTTACAAAGGCAAACCACAAAAAAATATTGGAGTACCTCCGGGACATGCTAAACATTCTGAAGGGCGACCTAACCATAACGAAAAAGACCATGGCAAGGGTCACGGAAAAGGAAAACACTAATATTAAAACAACTTAATGCTGGTTTTTTTATGCTTATAATTTATTAATTGAAAATTTAAACGTTTGAAAAACAACAATTTGACACTAAAACCTCAACCCTTTGTGTCTTAAATATTTCTTAATGTAAATATATTGGCACAGATGTTGGATTTACGATGATAACTAATAATCTAAATCGACAGATCATGAAAACGTTACAAACATTGCTGATAGGGATAGCGTTTATTTCTGCCAGCACACAGGCACAGGTTTCAGTTGGACTTAATGTAAATATAGGTTCGCCTCCGGCATGGGCACCACCTACTCCGGTACACACCGAAGTGCGTTATTACTACCTGCCTGAAATAGAAACTTACTATGACGTAAATACGCAAAACTATATTTATATGGATAACGGCCGATGGGCCCGCAGAACTTACCTTCCCGTAGCTTACAGAAATTATGATTTATACAGAGGACAAAAAGTAATTGTAAACAATTACTATGGTCCCACACCCTATACCTATTACCGACCTGCAAGGGTAATACGTCGCGGCCCGGTTGTTAGGCATTACACACATCATAACAATCATGGGCACCACGGACACAATAACCACCACGGGCATCATGGGAGACATTAATAAAAGAACCGGCTGAGAGGCCGGTTTTTTTGTGGTCAATTGTAGGCGGATGTAATGAAACATATCTTTTATTTTTGTTCATGAATAATTTTGAAATATACCTATTTTCTGAGCCATAAACAGTCTGCCCGAAATGAGGAACATGAAGAGATTTTATATATACCCTATGAAACGCCGACACAAATTCGTACCTGTCTAAATAAATATTGTAGTTTTGAATTTTAACACAAGAATATTAGCATGGCTGAAAAACAAAGACTTTGGAGTAGAGAAGAGCTAATCCTAGCTTTTAATTTATATCTTAAAATAGAGTTTGGGAAAACGAGCAAAACAAATTCACAAGTTATAGAATTAGCTACTATTATCAATCGAACACCAAGTGCAGTAGGCATGAGACTTGGGAATTTTGCGAGTTTAGATCCTTATCATCAAGATCGCGGTGTTGGGGGCTTACAAAATACAGGTAAACAGGTACAGCAGATTTGGGATGAATTTTTCAACAATAAAGAAGAACTAATCTATGAAAGCGAGCGAATATTAGCAGAGAAACAACATTTGACCATTGAGGAAAAATTTAACGATATACTTTTCGACATTAAAGATTTAAAAGGCGAAACAAAAGTTCGCCAAGTAAAAACGAGGGTCAATCAGTCCGTTTTTAGGCAAATGGTGATGGCAAATTATTCTTTTAGTTGTGCAATTACAGGTATAGACATACCTGATTTGCTGTTTGCAAGTCATATTCTACCATGGTCAAAAAATGAAAACGAAAGATTAAACCCTGAAAACGGAATTTGTCTATCTGCTTTATATGATAGAGCATTTGATAAGGGCTATATCGCATTTGATGAGAATTTAAAGGTAATGATCTCTTCTTCCTTGAAAAAGAAAGAGAATCTTGAATACTATCAAAATAGTTTTGCATTCCTTAAAGACAAGACATTGAGACAACCATTAAAATATATTCCAAAGAAAGAATTTTTAGAATATCATAGAGATGTAATTTTTGATAAAAAATAATGATTATCACCCCTATCAAATATCATTTGCTAAAACCTCCCTTTTTATTAGAAGGATCTACAGCAACAGAATTTATATATAAAATTCAAAGTTTATCCTCGGATAAAGAGGTAGACATTTACAGTTATAATTTAAAATTTGAAGGTTGCAGAAGTAGAATATTTACCAATAATTTAATGATGATTGATAGCAAAATGCCTCAACTATTATCCGAAATTATTTTAATATCTTATTCACATGATTTAAATAATCTGAAAGACATTCTTAATGAATTAGAGAAAAGTGATCCTCTCGAGTACAAAAATTTTAATTCTGTAAAAATTTACAACAATAGGATTAGTGAATTTTTAAAAAGTTTAGCTTTAGGATTGAACTCAACTAATATATGGCATGGAGAGCCAAATCTCTATGAGCATTTTCCTATTCTAAAGCATTGCAATGAATTGGTATATTATTCTGACGGAATAAAAACATTTATTGACATTCTAATTGAGCATTCAGAATTAGAAATTAAAATAAAATCACCAACAATTATATCTGACGAAAATTATTTGAATTTAAGACTTCAAATTAATTTAAAAACTTAAACGGCTGCGTTGTCATCATTAAAGGGGTGATAGACAAGGCAGCCGCTGAGTGTTTAAGTGCTTCTTCGCTTACTGGAGATCAATCCTAAGCTTGTTGCCGGTAAAGGCTTCAATAGACTCCTGATAGTCTATATCGTCCCAGTTTGTATCCTCATGCATATCCTCAAACTCTTTCGCCCATGTAATAAATTCGGCGATGTCTGTTCTTGAGTCACCTGAGAAAAAACCTTTTTGACCTGCAATAAAAGCGATGTCCGCGATGGCTTCGAAGAGCTTATAGTCTTCGATTGTGTGTTGTAAAGTGTTCATTCGGTTGGATTGGATTTGGTTTGTTTTTATTATTTAAATTTGGATGTACAATATTATGAAAAATTCTACTCACTCTTTACATTTCAGTTTAACGAGTTATTAACATTAACACGCTCTTTTACAGCAAGTTGTCGAACGTTTCTTACAATTTTTTATCTAAAAATACATAGCAATTACTCTGCCAAGAATTTACGGAAAACCACATTTTCAACCTCACATTTGTATATATATAACGTAGGAATTTATCATAAAGTGTAAATTTCTTTCACAATATTTTAACGTTCAGGAATTTATGATAATTCAATAATTCTGAGAAAAAAATACTTTTCGCTGAAAAAAATGCAAATTGTCAATCCTGTAAATTTTAGGTCTAATTTTAGTTAAAATTTACTAATCCCCTAAAAATGACACTTACCCTACAATCAGTAATTATATTTTATAATTTTACCCCATAAATTTATGGGGTATAATGGAAAAGAAACTTGAAAAACGCTGGATAGCCGCCTTTTTAATAATTACCACAGTTGCAATTACTGGCCTTTTTTGGGATCACGCCACCGTAAATGCAAATTCATCACAATTTAATTCTACTGACGCTATAGTTCCCGCCGATGTTGCATGGCTGCTTACTGCATCATGCCTGGTGCTATTAATGACGCCGGGGCTATCCTTCTTTTACGGAGGTATGGTAGGCAAAAAGAACGTTATTTCCACTATGCTTAAAAGTTTTATCTGTCTTGGTGTTATTAGTTTACTATGGGTTGTTGTAGCATTTAGCCTTTCCTTCGGCAGTCCGTTAGGTATAGAAATTGGCGGAGTGCATTACGGACTTATAGGCAATCCAACTGATTTCGCTTTTTTTGATTCGGTAGATGAGCATCCGCATGTAAAACTGGCTCCGACTATTCCTTTTATATTGTTTGCCCTTTTCCAGATGAAATTTGCAATTATTACACCTGCAATTATTACAGGAGCATTAGCAGAACGTATTCGCTTTATATCCTTCCTTTTATTCATATGCCTTTTCTGCCTGTTTATATATGCCCCACTTTGCCATATGGTTTGGCACCCTAACGGATTATTATGCAGCTACTTTGGCGTAAAAGATTTTGCAGGCGGAACTGTTGTACATATGAGCGCCGGTTTTGCAGCTATTGCGGGTGTGTTAGCTCTTGGCAAACGTAAAAACCTGGAATACATACCAACCAATATTCCTTTTGTATTGTTAGGCACCGGAATGCTTTGGTTTGGCTGGTTCGGATTCAATGCAGGATCGGCATTGGCGGCCAATCATACTGCGGCTATGGCTTTTGCCACAACAACAATAGCATCGGCATCGGCAATGCTTACCTGGACCTTTTTTGACAGGCTTAACGGCAGAAAAGTTTCCGCTTTAGGGGCGTGTATCGGTGCGGTAGTTGGCCTTGTTGCTATTACGCCTGCTGCCGGTTTTGTATCGGTTCCTAAAAGTATATTCTTCGGTTTTGCAGCCGCTATAGTATCTAATACTATGGTAAACTGGAAGCCGCTTAAACGTATAGACGACACCCTTGACGTATTTGCCTGCCACGGTGTGGGTGGTATTATGGGTATGATACTTACAGCTATTTTTGCCGAAGGCGAAAACGCAAGCCTTATGCACGGCGGATGGAATATTTTTGGACATCATATGATGGCAATGGTTCTTGTTGCCGCCTTCTCTTTCTTTGGAGCAATGGTATTGTATAAGGTAACTAACTTTTTTATTCCACTCCGTGTTTCAGAAGAAGCAGAACAACTGGGGCTTGATCTTTCGCAACACGATGAGATGCTCGGATAATTTTTTTACATTTAGCAAAAAGTAACCCATGAAAAAACTTGCTCTTGTTTGCACATTATTATCAATATCCATCAGCACCTATTTATTTACAAAGCCGGGTGAAATAAATGCTGCTGAAGAAACAAAAACCATAAATACCCTTTTAGATAATTGGCATGTCGCAGCAGCTAAAGGCGATTACAACGGTTACTTTGGAAAGATTGCTGAAGATGGAATTTACATCGGTACCGATGCAACAGAACATTGGGACAAGAAAGCATTTTCAACTTTCTCAAAACCCTATTTTGACAAAGGTAAGGCGTGGGACTTTAAAGCCCTTGAACGCAATGTTTATTTTAGCAAAGATGGAAAAACTGCCTGGTTTGATGAACTTTTAGACACTTGGATGAAAGCCTGCCGTGGTAGTGGTGTACTTACGAAAGAAGGTAAAGAGTGGAAAATAAAACAGTATGTACTTTCTATGACAGTGCCTAATGATGTTACTGATCAGGTGATTCCACTAAAAGCAAAATATGAAGATGCCTTGATTGAAAAATTGAACCGTAAGAAATAAGAAAGAAAACGCGAATAAAACAGATTTAGTGAATTTCACAGATCAAAATCTGTGTTTATCTACTCCAATCTGTATTATCCGCGTTCTAATTTTTACTCGAAATAGACTTACTCTACTTTCGCACTAAGGTGCTCCAGCATATCGGCAGTCATAGACGTTAAGTCAAAATCATGTTTCCAACCCCAGTCCTGTCTTGCACTGCTGTCGTCAATACTTTGCGGCCAGCTGTCAGCAATTTTCTGACGAAAGTCAGGGGTATAATCAATTGTAAAATCAGGAATTTCTTTTTTAATCGCTTCAGCAATTTCCTTTGGTGTAAAGTCCATTGCAGAAAGATTGTATGACGAACGTATCTTAATATTTTCGGCAGGAGCCTGCATAATTTCAACTGTAGCACGAATGGCATCATCCATATACATCATTGGCAAACGCGTCTCCTCGCTAAGGAAACAGGTATATGTGCCATCGCTAAGTGCTTTATGGTAAATATCTACAGCATAATCTGTAGTTCCACCGCCCGGTAGTGTAGACCAACTGATAAGACCAGGGTAACGAATACTTCGAATATCCACTCCATAAATGTTATGATAATATTCAGCCCATCTTTCGCCCGATTGTTTAGAGATACCATATACGGTAGATGGCTCCATAACAGTATATTGAGGTGTATTTTGTTTAGGTGTTGTAGGACCGAAAACAGCAATACTTGACGGCCAGAATATTTTTTTAATCTTTCCGGCTTTAGCAAGGTTAAGCACGTGGAAAAGCGAATTCATGTTCAGGTCCCACGCAAAGGCAGGATTTTTTTCGGCAGTTGCCGAAAGTAATGCAGCCATAAGGTAAACATCTTCTACCCCATTTTTCTCAATTACAGTTTCTATCTGGTTAAAATCTAGGGCATTTATTACCTCAAACGGGCCCGAAGCCACAAATTCAGGTTCTCCTTTTCGTATATCCGAAGCGATTACTTCGTTCGTGCCATATACATCCCTAAGTTTTTTGGTAAGCTCGGTACCAATTTGGCCGCATGCGCCTATGATTAAAATCTTTGCCATAATTGTTGTTTTAACGGCACAAATATAATGTTTTAAGATTATGAATTTTACTCTCCACACGCACTGATGTAACATTTTTTTGAAAGATTGTGACTTATATCCCTTGCTCAATGCGTTATCCTGAAAATAAGAGCTTTAATTTCCGTATTTAATAGTCATCAGACTGTTTTAAAAACCAGTATTAAATCTTTCTAAAGAATTACTTTACAGCACTTACATATTGCCACAACATTTGTAAATTTGCTCTTTCAACACTGAAACATGAAATACCTGAAACTCATTATACTTTGCTGTTTTTCGGCTATGCTCTTCTCGTGTAAAGACGACGATGCAAAACGACAGGCCGAAACCATTAAAACAGCAAAACTAAACGACTCCATATTAAAAATAATAAGCGAAAACTGGCGATTTAATATTGCTCCGCTTAACCCTAAGGTAGAAGAACGCCTTTCTGGCTGGAACGAATGGCAGCAGTTTAACGATGAGCTTGCACAAAAACCGGTAGGATCACTTAACGCTTACAGGGAAAAAACAAAAACCCTGGTAACTAAAACCGAGCTTCTTAAAACAGGCTTGCCTGCCTTCTTCGACAAGCCACAGGTACGCAGCCGTATTAGTGTCCTGGATACAAGAATGAAATCGCTTTATACTTATATAAGCTTAGACATTATACCTGAGAAGAAAGTAATACAACTTATTGGCGAAATTACCCATGAGGTTACTTCCCTTCAAAATCAGATGAATGAGCTTATCATTTTAAATGAGGTCCCTAAAGAAATGGGCGAAGACGAAATGCTCAAAGCAATGGATACCGTTCGTATGGCAAATCCCGATATGATGCCGCAGCCACCGGCAAATACACCATCAACAAGGCCCGGATTCGGAATGTCGGGTGCAAACCGTAATCATAGATAAATTTGAAACCGGAAATCTTAGATAAATACAGCCAGTCGGCTAAAGTAAAACAGATTGCTGCGGCATTGCAGCAACGCGAGAACAAGATCCACATAAAAGGACTTTTGGGCTCTGCCCTGTCGTTTGTTGTCGATCCTCTTTTCAGGCAGGCAGAACTTCCTCTCCTCCTTATCCTTAAAGACAAGGAAGAGGCGGCCTATTACCTTAACGATTTGGAGCAGCTAGTAGGCGATCAGGATGTATTATTTTATCCTGGTTCGTACAGGCGCCCTTATCAGATCGAGGAAACCGATAACGCTAATATCCTTTTGCGTGCCGAAGTGCTTAACCGCATTAACAGTCGAAAAAAGCCGGCACTTATTGTTTCTTACCCTGAAGCATTATTCGAAAAAGTGGTTACCCGAAAGGAGCTTGAAAAAAACACCCTTAAGGTAGCGGTTAGCGATCAAATTTCTATAGACTTCATAAACGAAGTCTTATTTGAATATGAGTTTCGCCGTGTAGACTTTGTTACCGAACCCGGAGAATTTTCGGTGCGGGGTGGTATAGTCGATGTTTTCTCCTTTTCTAACGACAATCCGTACCGTATAGAATTCTTTGGCAACGAGGTAGACAGTATCCGTACGTTTGATGTTGCCTCGCAGTTATCATTGGATAAAAAGAATAAGATAACTGTTATTCCTAACGTTGAAAACAAACAATTACAGGAAAAGCGTGAAAGCTTCCTGGAATATATTAATGAGAAGACAGTAATTCTTATACAGAATACAGAAGCATTACTCGCACAGCTTGATGTATTGTACAACAAAGCCAACGAAGCTTTTGATAAGCTGTCAAAAGATATTAAGCATGCCACTCCCGAAGAACTATTTCTTAATCAGCAAACCTTTGTAAAAAAAGCTTTAGACTTTACCATCGCAGAGCTGGGTACCAAAGCTATCTTCAGGACAGACAAAACTTTTGAATTTTACATACAGCCACAGCCATCGTTTAACAAGCAGTTTGATTTATTGCTTACTAACCTGAGCGACAACCACAACAACGGTTATAAAAATTATATTTTCTGCAGTAACGAGGCACAGGCAAAACGTTTTCATGATATTTTTGAAAGCCTTGACGAAGCTAATCATGAGGATATCCGTAAACAATACAAAACCATTGTTTTTCCTATATACGAAGGTTTCATAGACGAAGAAAATCAAATTGCCTGCTATACCGATCACCAAATATTTGAACGTTATCATAAGTTCAGCATCAAAAACGGTTATTCTAAAAAAGGCGCTATTACACTTAAAGAACTAAACTCATTATCGGTTGGCGATTATGTAACTCACATAGACCACGGTATTGGTAAATTTGGCGGGTTGCAAAAAATACAGGTAGAAGGTAAAACACAGGAAGCAATAAAACTGGTATATGCCGATAATGATATTGTATATGTAAGCATTCATTCCCTGCACAAAATATCAAAATACAACGGTAAAGACGGTACACCTCCTAAAATATACAAACTGGGCAGTAGTGCCTGGAAAACGCTGAAGCAAAAAACCAAGGCGCGTGTTAAAAATATTGCCTTTAACCTTATTCAGCTGTATGCAAAACGCAGGCTTGAAAAAGGTTTTCAATATGCGCCGGACAGTTACATGCAGGCAGAATTGGAATCGTCTTTTATTTATGAAGATACTCCGGATCAGATAACCGCCACACGTGATGTAAAAGCCGACATGGAGAGCGAGCGCCCTATGGACCGACTGGTATGTGGCGACGTTGGCTTTGGCAAGACCGAAGTAGCTATACGCGCTGCCTTCAAAGCGGTAGATAACGGAAAGCAAGTAGCCATACTTGTACCTACCACAATACTTGCCTACCAGCATTACCGCACGTTTAGCGAAAGGCTTAAAGACATGCCGGTAAGCATAGGATATCTTAACCGTTTCCGTACAGCGAAGCAAAAAGCAGATACCCTGAAGCAATTAGCAGATGGTAAACTGGATATACTTATAGGTACACACCAGCTGGTTAATAAAAATGTACAGTTTAAAGACTTAGGCCTTTTAATTGTAGATGAGGAACAAAAATTTGGTGTAAACGTAAAAGACAAATTAAAAACTATAGCCCAAAACGTAGATACGCTTACGCTTACGGCTACACCTATACCAAGAACGCTTCAGTTCTCGCTTATGGCTGCAAGGGATTTATCAGTTATTACAACGCCTCCGCCAAACCGTTATCCTATAGAAACACAGGTGGTTGGCTTTAACGAAGAAGTTATCCGCGATGCGATTTCGTACGAGATACAACGTGGCGGACAGGTATTTTTTATCAATAACCGAATTGAAAATATAAAAGAGGTTGCCGGAATGATACAGCGCCTTGTTCCTGGAGCAAGAGTTGGCGTAGGCCACGGGCAAATGGAAGGTAAAAAGCTGGAAGAGCTTATGCTTGCCTTTATGGAAGGTGATTTTGATGTACTGGTAGCGACCACAATCATTGAAAGCGGACTTGACGTTCCTAACGCCAATACAATCTTCATTAACAATGCGAATAATTTTGGACTGTCTGATCTTCACCAAATGCGTGGACGCGTAGGCCGAAGTAAT
>Ga0157370_10000168_pt1 | contig 80700 bp, 79 predicted proteins | sample C35metaG_FD_113463 | JGI IMG/M metagenome (GOLD analysis project Ga0157370, IMG submission 113463) | Corn rhizosphere microbial communities from Kellogg Biological Station, Michigan, USA - C3-5 metaG | ecosystem: Host-associated > Plants > Roots > Rhizosphere > Soil | place: USA: Michigan...
ATCTTTCTTTCCAGCCTTCACGTGATTCTTTAAGAAGGGCAGCCAGTACTCGGAACGGGCAATGATAGAATCCGGCATAGTCTCAAAGAACGTCTCAAACCCTAGATGTTCTAATTCACTCTTAAGCCATGGCGCCCACGCAAAAGACCAATGCGTTGACTGATTACCGTGTACAAATATAAAACGAGGTTTCATGTAGATATTATATCAATTAAAAAATCTCTAAAAATTAAGCACTGCCATCAAAAGCTTCAGACTGCAATCACTCACTCGTGGGACGGTTCACGAATTCGACTCTCCATTGACCACTATCATACACAATGCGCGTACGTGACGCATTGTCAATTGGGGTTTTATATATCTGTTCGTGAGTTTTACCTAAAAGTTTACCGACGAAAGTCTTAATAACGACACCATGAGTATGCACCCAAATATATCTTGGCCCTTCGATAAGCTCGGGTGTAACGAGTGACTCCATAAAGGCAGTAGCTCGCTCGTAAACAGCATTCATAGATTCGCCTCCTGGTGGAGCGAAGTCGCTACCCAAAATGCCCATTTCTCGTTTAATATCGGGATCATCATAAAGGCTGCGCGGCTGATTAGTCCACTCACCTTGATCCAGTTCCTGTAGTCTATCGTCTACCTTTGGCTCAATAACAAGTCCCATCGCAAAGGCTGAGAGTTCGTGGGTGCGCCTCGTGCGTACCGCTGGTGAGCTGTAGACGTCCATTGGTCTTATGCCGTGTAACATGGCATAGTGACCGAGTTTTAATGCTTGGATCTCACCTACTTCACTTAGGTCAATCTCGTTCTGCCTTCCACCTATAAAAGGGATCCGCGCATCCGCCATATCTACGTTCATTTTTGATTCAGCATGGCGAATGAGATCAACGATCAGAGTCATATCAACACTATATTATAGATTCACGCAGTTGTACTAGATTTACCATTGTTTCTTATTTTCCATTTAGCAAAAACAAAAAGATCTCCATGAGATCTTTCACAGTGCGTACGCTTGGTGGCACTGATGGGACTCCTGTCGAACCCGTCGTCCGCCCTCTTGAGCCTGCTCCGAGGCACAGTCAACCCAACGCCAGGGTTAATGACGACTCGCCAGCCAGGTACCTCGGTGCCTACTCAGAAACAGCGTCGGTTGGAACAAGCGGAGCAGGAAGAGCTGGTGGCTCGCTACCAGGCTGGTGACCTCATGACCGAGCTGGCCGAGCGGTATGGCATCCATCGCCGGACGGTGAGCGCCATTCTCAAGCGACACGGTGTGCCAACTCATGCATCGGGACTGTCGGAGGAGCAGATTCAGCATGCGATCTTGCTCTACGCGCAGGGTCAGTCACTAGCCAAGATCGGGAAGGCGCTGGGGGTAGATGCCGGAACGGTGCATGCACGGCTGCGGGAGCGGGGCGTGAGAATGCGGGATACGCACGGAAGATAATTGAATCAATTACACGCACTCGAAATACGCGCGCTGAGATCAGGCGGTACAGTTCCGCTAGCATCGATTTGAGCAGCTTGGGCATAGGTATACGTTGTCTGCACGGTGTTGAGTGCACATGCACAGCCCGTAGCAGTACCTCCGTTATTTATACATGACTGCGTGAAATTGCTGGAATATGCAGTGGGATAGCCATAGCCATCCGTGTTGGGGGCGCTCGTCGTCTGGGATTGTGCGGTGTTAGCCGTAGTTCCTGAATTTGAACTATTTGAGCCAGAGCTAGACAATATGGCGATCAAAATAAATACCCCAAGACAAGATAAGATAATCACCGATACCGCCCACGAACGACGTTCCTTCCTCTCCAGAAGAAACTTATAAGGCTGACCAGGCTGGTCAAGCGCTTTATGAAGTGAGGCATATGGGTTTAGCGTGTGGTACCATCCACGGAAAACGGCGATCGCTCCCCATAGTATTAGACCCCAGAAAACGAAGTACGTACTACCCGGGCTTGCCATGTTATAGCCGATAGCTGTGATTATAATTCCCAGGACAATCAGACCAAAACCTTGAAGGACTACTTTCTTAGAGGCTGCCTTAACTTGAGCAACCGCTTGCTTCTCCTGCTGAATTAGTTCAGCCGCGGAAGGCTCCCGAGGAGCCTCAGGAGGTGGCGGAGGCGTCTCTTGTCTTTGGGTGTTGTCACGGCGTTCTGGTTCATGAAGTGTTCGATCATACTTTGTTCGCAGTTCAGGGTCCTTCAATACGCGAAAAGCTTTATTCAGTAAACGCATGGCATGAGCTGAGCCGCCCATGTCTGGATGCGCACTCCTAGCCTGCTTACGATAGGCAGCACGAATCTGCTCAGCCGTCGCATCTTCGGCAACACCTAGTATGTCATAGAATGTAATTCTAGAGTCATCACTCATGGCTTATTACAACCACCTCGCTACCCCACCGTGATAAGAGCAGGTACCGCTCCGGTGCTGGCTATAGCTATACGTACCGTCTTTACATTGAGCTGTTGCGCCAGCGGGATCGGAAGAGGGTGAGTTGACGTGATTGCCGTCGACGTTTGTGTACCCACTGCCCGTGGTGCTACTACTCGACGGAGCGGTTGGGGTAGGTGCTTGAGCTGCGGGCGCTGGTGCGCTGACAGCTGGAGCTGGCGCTGGCGTAACTGCCGGGACAGTCCAGTGCTGTGCTTGGGTTGCGTCGCAGTCATAAATCCATACAGGGTTTCGGTCGGCCGTACCGGCGTGCGCATCGTCAAGACATAGGTTCGACAGTAAGCTGACCAGTGTGCCATCAGCATTCACCTTCCACTGCTGGGCTTGCGTCCCATTGCAATCATAGAGCCAAACCAATGACCTCGCGGTTTTGCCTCCCCATGCAACGTCAAGACAAAGTCCTTGATTGCGGATAGTCCCATCCCCTGGCTGCTCCCATTGCTGCGCAACGGTTGAGTTGCATGTATATAGCTGAACAGCGTTCTTCGCTTTGGCAACCCCACCCTGCACGTCTAAGCATTTGCTAGCCAGACCAGTGATTGGCGCCGAGCTGGCCGCATAAGTAGGCGTGACCGCAGTGACGCCACCAATAATCGAGACTGCCAGCGCAAATATTGCAAATAACCATTTTGTTCGCTTAGATGTCCGACGTAATAGCGGCTTCATTGCGTTCATACATGTTCACTCCCTTAATTAACTGTAGTATGTGACTATTCTCAGGAAAAAACAAGTATGCCCCACCACAGCTGCTGGAAATGGTCGACACTTACACGCGCCAGAAGCGAATAGTCCGGCTCCGGGCGCGCAACCGCCCGTACTGTAATGCGTCCTGGCCTGCCATGAAGCTCGGCCATCACATGCACGGGCGCACGGAGCAGCTTTCCATCCGTACGTCTTTTCTGGTTGTAATATGCCCGACTAATCGCCTGTCCGGCCTGTCGCCTTGTGATGTCGAACTTGCCGGACGCCTCCAGAAAGAGGCGTTCAAGAGCTACCTCATACATACCCGCCCGCTGCGCTAACTCTGGACTCATCTCCCTCAATGTGCCGGCGCAGCTCACCCGATGCCAGTTCGTGTGTCGGACGGTAGAAGTCATGAAGCGCTCGCCGCTTGGTCGTATTGAGATAGCTGTAGAGGAGCGGGAACTCAAGCCAGGCGGTTCTGAGGAATTCCATGCCATGGAAGCGCGCTAGTCAACTGCGCCAATGCCCTGAAATATATGCATTATTATATCAGATTATTCATCTGTTATTTAAAACGGTCTGGCGTGGTATGCAGGGTCGCCCCGCATACCACGCCAGACACACAGTAGAAGGACCCGCCTGCTCGACAGCGACGGCTAGAAGCTGTCGCGCTTGATGCCGAGCCGCCGCGCGATGCGCACACCGATTCGCGTCTCGTCACCTGAGGCAGTCACATACGACAGGCCTAGGTAGACCGCTCCCGCTGCGACAGCGAGGACAACGCCCGCAATTACGATCGTGGTTCTCATCACGCTCTCCGTTCGTTCGCTAAGCTATCTACGTGCCCGTTGTTATACCACAAATAATAAAAAAGATCCACCCTACATTGAGGTGGATCTTCCTTCAGCTGCTACGCGCCCACCCTGGGGCACGTTACGTTTTTGGATCGTGTTTGTTTTTATACGCCAAGGTACCCCTTGAAGCGTACCAGCTTGATTATATTATGCCTCGATCGTTCACCAAATACAAGCTTATGCTAGCTTTGGTTTACATAATATGATTAAATAAACTATGTTCAGAAGCATACGCGAAGCGTAGAAGTGTTATCACAATGGATACTCTTTCTTGCAAACGTTCGCCCCAAGGTCGATCTGACGACGAAAAAGTAAGAAGAAAGAGTACCAATTTACATGGCACAACAGAATCTTTTCATCGGTAGCCTTGCTTATAGCACTACTGATGACAGCCTAAAAGCTCATTTTGAGCAAATTGGCGAAGTAGCCAGCGCACGCGTCATCACTGACCGTGACAGTGGCCGTTCAAAGGGTTTTGGTTTCGTTGAATACGTTGACGAAGCTAACAACCAAAAAGCAGTCGACCAACTCGACGGCAAAGAGCTTGACGGACGCGCTATTAGCGTTGGTCTAGCTCGCCCTAAAGAAGACCGTCCTCGCCGTGATTTCAACGGCGGTGGTGCCGGTGGTCGTAGCAGCAGTAACAACCGTAGCGAAGGTGGTTCATTCCGCCAACGCAGCTGGTAGTTAGCTACACTTCTAGAAATACCCCGCTTAGGCGGGGTATTTTGTTTGGCTTATTTTATAGCAGGCTAAGAGTTGAGAAAAGTTCGAACTTTATCAATCGGTTTGATTTGTAGATACACTGCATCGTATTCTTTATCCGTTAGTTCGGCACGCGTTCGACCGCCATAGCCCTCGGGACAAAAGATCGTATCCCAGCCAAAACCATTATCACCTTTTGGCGTATCGGCTATCTTGCCATCAAGTCGCCCATGGAATAGTTCAAGTCGCTCACCGTCGTAGTAGGCATATACGCACTCGCCCGTTGCTTGTCGCGTTTCAAAGACATCGGCAATACGACACATCTTTTCCAAACCATCATCGATAGTGATAAAGAACTTGATAAACGGCCCTGGCAGACCATCGAGACCCGCAAACGACAGGGCAACGTCTTCAACTAACACTGGCTTCTGGACAACTGCATATGCCTGCTTAGCCTTATGTGCCGCAACCTCTTCAAGGTGAGACGATTGAATCTCGTCAACATCTATTTTTTGATGTTTTAGAGGGATGTCCAAAAGCTTCGCAAGATGATCGGCTTTATGTTGATTACCTGTTACAAAAATTGGCTGTCTCATTTAGTAAAAAATCCTAGCGGCGAATGAAGCCACGTTATATTAAAATGCAAGATATTGTCCATAACGCCAAACATGTTAAGTAACCATAATGTCGCGACGACAATAAGGCCCGTTAGAGTAAGTACTGTCCCCCGAATTACCGCTGACTGGCGTTTGAGCCATACTTGCCATTTATCATACCCATTTTTTGCCTTATCGAGCAATCGCTGCGCCCAGACAAACTCGGTCGCTAGTATCGCCAAGCCCGCGAATACAATCAACCAACCTGGACCGGGATACGGGATGGCTACAACGCCAACAAGTAGTACGATACCACCAACAAGCGCTGTCGCTCCCCGTTTTGCCTGTTTTTTAACTTTATCCATACGCTAATGGTACCTTATATTTAGCTTTTTTAGCGAGTCTTTCGCCGTAATGTCAGCCCAGCAAGTAGCACTGCTACGACTGTGCAGCTTAGAACAACCCATAGGTCACGCCAAGCGTCATTAGTAATAGTACTGTTGGTAGCGACACTCGTAAGCGCATCGAGTGCATAGGTTAGCGGTAGAAAGTAGGCTATTTTTTCCAGCAGATCGGGCATTTGAGCAAGTGGCACTAGTAAACCACCTACCAATAACTGCGGGAAAATGAAGGCCGGCATAAATTGCACCGCCTGAAACTCAGTCTGAGCAAATGCGCTCAGACAAATACCAAGTGCCGTACCAAGTAGCGCATCCGCAACAGCCATTAGCACCATAAACCAGTCTGGACCTGCAATGTTTAGGCCAAGCCCATAAATAACAAGCGAGCTAGCGATAAGTGCCTGGAAAATCGCCACCGTACCAAAGGTAATCATATACCCAAGTACCAGGTCGAGCTTTCCTATGGGCATAGTCATAAGTCGCTCCATAGTGCCGCCTATACGCTCGCGAAGTGTTGTTATCGAGGTGATGAGAAACATGATTGTGAATGGAAACAATCCTAAAAAGTCAGGTGCAATGTGGTGAAAAACATTCAGTGTATCGTTATAGAGCCATCGAAGCAAAGAAAGCAATATACATGGCACAATAAAAATTAACGCGAGCGTGCGCGGGTCGTGAGATAGCTGACGCATAATACGACCAGTCGTCGCCAAAGTTGCTTTAATGTGATACATCATTTTGACCTCTCATTCACTTTTGCGATGAATGCATCTTCGACAGTTTTTGTACCCGTTTCCTTGAGCAGGCTTTTACGAGTGTTACTCCAAATAAGTTCGCTATTGCGCATCAGAAGCAGCCACTCGCATCGCTCAGCCTCGTCCATAACATGACTTGAAACAAGGAGTGTCTTACCTTTTGCAGCCAGCTCACCAAAAAGGTTCCAAAGGTCGCGTCGAAGCAGAGGATCAAGTCCAACCGTTGGCTCATCCAACACGAGCAAATCAGGATCTCCCAGTAACGCCACACCAAGCGAAACACGTGCCTGTTGCCCGCCAGATAGATCTTTTACCAAACTATGTCTGAAGTCACCAAGCTGAACCTCTTCAATCACCTTCTGAACCTGCTGCTTGCTTGCTTTTGCTAGTACGCCAAAATAGCGAAGATTCTGCGCAACAGTAAGATCGTTGTAAACAGCAGGCGCCTGAGTAACATAGCCGAGACGGTGACGAAGTTCCGGTACGCCAGCTGGCTCACCAAGTACTTGCAAAGTGCCGCTTTTAATCGCCTGAACTCCTACGATTGAGCGCATAAGAGTTGTCTTACCAGAGCCGCTCGGCCCAATCAAACCAATAATCATTCCGGACGGAATAGAAAAACTAATATCCTTAAGAATCAGCTTGTGATCTTTTTCTACAACTACATTCGCGGTGGCGATACTTGGTCGTTTCATCATAATCTTATTCTACCGCTTTATAGTAGCGCGGTACCACCAAAGTTGTGAGCATCACGGCCAGAATAACAGCAAAACCACACATGATTGAAGGAATCCCAGCAAGTGTTGAGGGGTCAGCAAGATTCGCAGCCGTTGTCGGCAGGATAAACGCCATATACCCAAGTGCAAGAAGTATCAGCGCATCTTTGCGACTGCGTACCTTCATCGCCTGTGCGGCCTTAAAAGCATAGCCAACCGTCAGAAGCAGTAAACCGTAATAATAAGCCGCGTACGGTCCGGTTGCCCATGGGGCTATCGTAAAAATGACGTAATTCCCAAGGCAAATTTGACTGCTCATACCATGACCTACAAATAAAAATATAGCCGTAAATACCGCAGCGCTCGCATATCCCACTACAACGAGTGCAGGGCGTTTCTGCCTAGCAATCTTAACTGCCAGATGAAGACCAAGCGGCGGTAACAGCGTAATGGCAACATAGCCGATACGAGCCCAAGCAAGACTGTTGACACCCCAGGCGCCCTCACACACGTTATACTCAGCAAGCTGAAAAACCGCCAACCCGAGCAAGATAAAAATAGCTAGTCGAGCGACTGGTGCTGTCCTATATTTAAAGAACACAAAGCCCGCACCAATAATTTCGATAAAAAACGTGGCCAGCATAACTGGCGGGGAAAAACAGTAAAATCTATCAGTCTTAAGGTAGCGCATACCTATACTTTACCACATAAAGTATATGCTTTTATCACGAAGCCACCGCGAGGCCACCAATGCGCCTTGCAAAACTACCTGACCGTGTATGAGGCACGACGTCGCATTTTTCGATATCTCGGCAATGATGCGGCACATCTGGCTCGTCCGATAGCTGATGCCGCGCGAGGTGTACAATCGTGTCGGTCATCTTTTCAAGTTCACGCTTGCCACTTGATCGCAGCGTACCGTCGTGTTCTTGCAGGAATAGTACGACAGTATCAATTGGCGAGGTACTGTCCTTCTTGAATAAATGGACTCGTCCATTTATGATAGCTGCCGCGTACCGCCGGTAGTGCTTTTCTTTTGGTCGCGCCTTCGACTCAAGCGTTGTCACGCCCATAATGTCGCCCCACTGAAGATGCAACAATTCGATGTCGTGCGTTTCCTCTCCATGGTACAATCCGCTATCTGCTCTTGCGATTGCAGGCATCGCGACAAGCGTTGGACTCTGGAGCCTATTGACAGCAAGCATGGCATTTAGTTCGTGTGCAAGACCGACATGAGGACCAGCTTCTTCTGCCCTGCCTTGTTTTTCCATGTCCTGAAGCGCTGAGGCATTAGTAGCCGCCAAGAAAAGAATGTCACTATAGAGTTGTCTACGTGTCTGCTTAGTAATATCACCACCAATCATATCGCGCATTAGAGGTATAAACACTTCAGCTAACTGCAAACGCGTTGAGTTGGCATTATGACTATCCAACTCTAGATGCTGGCGTACGTTACGCACATGTTGTAGTTGGATTGCCTTGTCCCAAACCCTTACCGCCTGACCTAGATATGCTATCCTTTCTTCTTGCGGACGATCATGTGCCACCAACGCCGCCTCAGCACTCGCCCAGCCTGCCACTGAAAGGTATTCAACACAGGTTGACTCTACAAGATCATCATGAACAGCCAATAGATCGTCCGCAGCTCTCGCATCGGCAAAACGTTTGTCCATTTGCATATAGCTAAGATAAGTCGGATCATCAAAAAAACCGACTGATTTCAGTCGGTTTTGGTTGTCAGTATACATGACGTCGTCAAGACTTGTCTCGACTGCTGTTTCGGTCATTGGGGGAAAAAGCTTAGCCACTGATTATAGTTTAGCACACCTCAGTGACTAGTCGTCAAGTACAGTGAGTTTCTCGAAACGCGGAATTATACTACCATTCACATTTACAGTTTCGGTAAACATAGCGTAGGGACGAATCCACATTTCTGGCAAATCACCTTTATGTTCAAGTGGTGCATACACCACATAATATTCATGTTTTTCTGTATGGCAACCAACACCTAGAACTTGGTATTTATTGCCTTTATAGTGCCTATATACGCCGGTTTCGATTATTGGTTTGTCGTCGAATTCACCCATGGTTATCCTAACAAGTTTATTAGTTCAGCTTCATTGATTATTTTAGTTCCATAACCCTGAGCCTTCTTGAGTTTACTTTCACCTACCTTACCGCCAGCAACCAAGTAGGTCGTATCTTTTGCAACTGAGGTTTGAAATGTGCCACCCAATGCGCGTATTTTATCGGCCGCCTCATCTCGGCTCATACCTTCGAGCGTTCCTGTCACAACAAAATTCATTCCCGTTAGTTTGCCTGATTTTCTCTCGTAGTGTGGCATAACATGCAGTGATTTAAACTTTTCAAGAAGCTGCTCATTATCCGGATCCGCGAACCATGCAGCGATACTCTCCGCCACCACATCCCCGACACCATCAATTGCAAGCAGTTGATCCATTGTTGCTTGTTGCAGATTGTCCATTGACTGGAATGTATTCGCTAGATCTACTGCCGTTTGTGAGCCAACATGACGAATTCCGAGTCCGTAGATAAACTTTTCAAGAATAGGTTCTTTCTTAGTTTGGATAGCATGCATAAGCTTTGTAGCAGAAATCTCTGCAAATCGGTCAAGCGAAAGAAGTTGCTCTTTAGTAAGTGTGTATATATCTGCGAGATCCTGCACTAATCCAGCGTCAACCAGAGTCGTGACATTCTTCTCACCAAGTGTATCAATATCAAGTGCGCCCTTAGAAGCAAAGTGCTCGAGTGCACGCTTTAGAAGAAGCGGACCGGTCACACCTTTTACCCGGTAAACTGCCTCACCCTCTGGTCGATCAAACTCGAGTTCGGGGTATTGCTCAGCAAGCAGTGTTTCGTATGCAACTTTTTTTGTAGTCTTGGGACGAAGCTCAATCACAACATTTTTAACTTGCGGAATGATATCGCCTGCCTTAAAAATAATAACCGTATCACCAATCCGAACATCAAGACGATCAATCTCGTCCGCATTGTGCAAACTAGCATGCTGCACAGTCGTACCTGCCACAACCACTGGATCAAACACCGCAACAGGTGTTGCAGCGCCAGTACGCCCTATGCTAATCACAATATCTTTTACGATAGTTGTCGCCTGTTCAGCTGCATATTTGTAAGCTACGGCGCCACGAGGTTGTTTACCTACAACACCCAGTGATGCGTATTGCGCGCGGTCGTTAACCTTTATAACCAAGCCGTCCGTATTAAATGGTAGGTCGGCTCGCTTTTGATCCCATTCATCCACAAATTTCATGACATCACCAAGTTTTGTGAAAACCGATGCTTGCATATTACGATTAAGACCAAGGGCCGTAATGGTTTCATATGCGTACATATTCGTCGGCACTTCCTTAGGATCCATACGAAGCAAATCGTACGCTCTAAACGATAGAGGACGTGCCGCGACTAATTTAGGATCGAGTTGGCGAATCGTACCAGCAGCTAAATTTCGGGGATTCGCAAAAAGGGGTTCGCCAGCAGCCTCACGCTTTTTATTGAGAGATGCGAAATCTTTCTTAAGCATGACGATTTCACCACGGATTTCTGTGCGACCCTTTAGGAAATGCTCATAACCATGTACTTCACGGAGCCTCAGTGGTACATTTTTGATGGTCCGCACATTTGAAGTTACATCCTCGCCTACAAAACTATCACCCCTGGTCACCGCTTGTGTGAAAATTCCATCAATATATATAAGTGCACAGGCTAGACCGTCCATTTTAATATCTGCAAAAAATTCATGGTGACTTCCTGGAAGGAGTTTATCCATACGTTCCACCCAGGCCTCGACATCACCGCGGTCAAACACATCATTGAGACTCAGCATGCGACTTGAGTGTCGAACCTTCTGGAAGCCGCCAAGAAGCTCATTGCCAACTCGCTGTGTCAGGCTATCCTGCGTAACTAGTTCGGGGTGCTCGGCTTCGATTTTTTTAAGCTCATGGAATAAACTGTCATATACCGCATCGTCAACCGATGGATTATCGAGCACATGATATTCGTAGCTATAGCGTGCCAATAGTTCACGCAGCTCTTTTACTCGCTCCTTAGGCTGGTGCTGCATCGTCATCAACAACCTTTCTATAAAACAAATAGATATAACTCGCAGCCCAAATTGTCGTAACTGTGCCCATTACAAGCAGCCCGATAGGAACAGTAGGCACCCAATTGATAATCGGAAAGATTCCTTTTATCCAAGCGTCAAGCAAGATAAGCGGCACCATAACCACGCACCATCCAAGTGCCGTAACAATAAGTAGCCAAATCATTCGGAACATAATACGAAGACGTCGACCAATCACTAGGTCACCTGCCGCTTGAATTGCTTCCATCGGATATTTACCCGGCAGTGTTACAACGATGAGTGCAAAGAATGTACTCGTGATCCAATATAGAGACAGAAGTGCAAGAAGCGCTTCAACAAACCAAAAGACCATTGATTCAACACCACCGTCAAACACCCCATACGGAGTCAACGCACTCAAGGCGAGTATGCCAACAATGACCGGTAGTAATTGAACAACAAGCAACAGACCCACCATAAATGTTGGTAGAATAGGTGCACCAGCATTATAAAGCGCATCGCGAAGTCGCGGCCTGCGTCCATTTTGCAGCGCTCTTAGCAACCATACCGTTGTAAGCCATGTAAAGAATATAACAATCACTGCATATATCTGTTGAGCTTCTGTCAGGTTCGTGTTTAAGTCGCCCATCACGCCGGTTGCGAGCAAAAGCCCAGCCTTGCCGAGCTGTCCCCAGTTCCCCTTAAAAACTTCGCCACTTGTTTGACGAAGTGTGTCGCTTAACTGTGTATAGGTATCCTGTGAGGCAAGTCCCAATAAAGATGCCGTGAGGACTCCATAAATAATAAGTAAGCCAAAGAACAGTTTCTTGTGTTGCCAAATGGCTTTGCGTACATAGTTCGTAAACGCCCAGTAGCCAGGCAACTTAAATGATCTGGCATAGTCACGACGATACGTTCGCTTAAAGCTACGGTGCGGCCTTCGTTTTGAAAGCATTTTAGATCGGGAAACAGACACTCTAAACAGATTTTTTACCGCGCGTAGGTATTTATTACCAGTTTCCTCTGGCGTAACAACAGGCTGCTTAACGACCTGTTTTACCTTTTTAGTGGGTTTCTTTTTTTCCGGCATTACAGACTCACGGTTAAAATTTATTAGCGTTCTGGCGCAAACGTGCGATACGATCTTCAAGCGGTGGATGAGTACTAAATAACTTGCTAAATCCCCCCGGCTTCAGCGGATTGCTGAAAAATAGATGCGCCGACGCAGTGTTCTGTCTGCGTAGAGGGCGGCCAAACTGTTGCAATTTTTCAAGCGCATCTGCCAGACCTTCAGAATCGCGCGTTGCCATAACCCCACTGGCATCTGCTAGATACTCACGTTGGCGGCTGATAGCCATCTGAATCATGGCAGCGATAATAGGAGCAAGAATAATCAATACAATACCAATGACCATTACGATCGGGTTGTTATTATCGTTATTGCGGCGATCCCCCCCAAAGAACATCATACGAAGTGCAATATCCGAAAGAATGCCGATAGCGCTTACAAGCCCAAAGGCGATCATGCTAACGCGAATGTCATAATTACGCACATGGCTAATTTCATGTGCCATAACCGCCTCAAGCTCACGATCGTTCATGATGTCTAGCATTCCCGAGGTAGCAGCAACAACCGCATGCTGAGGGTCGCGACCAGTCGCAAACGCATTTGGTGCAGGATCGTCAATAATATAGACTTTCGGCATCGGCATGCCCGTCGCGATAGTCAGATTTTCAACAATCCTATAAAAACGAGGGTTGTCCTTTTTTTCGATTTCGGTTGCGCCGTTAAGTGCCAACGCTAACTTACTTGCAACAAAATACTGAATAAGTGCATAAATAGCTGCAACGGCTATAACCCAGTATGCAATCGAACGATCACCGTTCAGGTAACTAATTGCCCATCCAACTGCACCAATAAGTCCAACAAACACGGCCATAATGATGACCGTGTTACGTTTGTTGGCCGCAATTGCGCTATACATAGTTGTTTAGTAGCCTACTAAAACTTTACTTCAACTGGCTGCTCAACTTGCGCCATGTCTTCTACTTCGAAGAACTCGCGTGATTTAAAACCGAGCATACCGGCGAAAATATTATTAGGGAAAATTTGAATCTTAGTATTGAGATCCCGAACACCACCGTTATAAAAACGACGAGCAGCCTGGATTTTATCTTCAGTGTCTACAAGTTCTTGCTGCAACTGCATGAAGTTCTGGTTTGCTTTAAGGTCAGGGTAGGCCTCTGCAACGGCAAACAAACTCTTTAATGCGCCTTCAAATTGGTTTTCAGCAGCCGCTGTTTCTTTAACACCCTTTGCGTTTAAGGCATTCGCACGAGCTTCAGTAACTTTTTCAAAAACGCCTGATTCGTGAGCCGCATAGCCTTTAACACTATTCACGAGGTTTGGAATAAGATCCAATCGACGCTTAAGCTGAACTGTAATATCGCTCCATGCTTCATCAACACGCACTTTTAACGTAACGAGTCCATTGTAGGTTGTCCATAAAAATATCGCTAGAAGTACTACGATACCTATGATTACCCAGATTGCGATCATTTTCTTATATTCCCCTTAAATTGCTTGGTTTATTATGCCTTCATTATACCATTTTTTAAACAAAAACCGTAAGAGATAGCCGTCTAGGAAGCGACCAGGCGCTGGAGGAGTGTTATAAATTCAGGCTGCGTCTCAACCCGATAACGTGCGGCCGTATCACCCTTGCCCACCTTTATAGTAACTACGTTCGATGGCAAGGATTCGAACATCGATTCATCCGTTACATCATCACCAGCAGCGAGTACAAAATCCCAGTCACCCGTATCTATCCACCTTTTGGCAGCACTACCCTTATCTACACCTAGAGGAACGACCTCTACTACCTTCTTACCGTGAAGAATGCGAAGGTTAGCCTTTTTTGCAAGTGGCTCTAATTCCTCAATGAGCCGTACTATCATCTGCGCGGCGACCACCTGGTCCGCCTTACGGTAATGGAGGCCTACGCTTGCTGTCTTTTGTTCCGTGAAAGAGCCGGGAATCTGCATCACGTATGTAGTCATGATCTGCTCAATTTCAGATTTCCAGACAGTCGCAACTTCGGACAGCTGCCGCCACGTGCCGTGCGGCTCTTTGCGCCAAAGCCCATGTTCTGCCGTAAAACCCAAAGGCAAATCACCAAGCCAATCTTCAAGTGTTTGATACTGACGACCACTTATAATCACGCACGTCGTGTGTTCATCCGAAGTAAGCCGTCTTAGTAACGAAAGTGTCTCAGCTGATGGTGCTGCAAGTTCGGGTAAATCAACGATAGGCGCAAGAACACCGTCATAATCAAGCAACAGAAGTCGTTTCAACGACTTCTTATATAGCTCTATAATCGTCTCATTATGCATGGGTTTAGTATAAATCATGCTATCGTAAATATACATGGTCCAACGACTCATTATTGTGTCTAACCGACTGCCCGTCAGCGTTCAAGACGAACGTGGTAAACTTTCGTTATCACGTAGTAGCGGAGGTCTAGCAACGGCGCTTTCCTCTCTTTTTAACGAAGATAGTTCAGTATGGGTAGGCTGGACCGGCATGCGACGGCACCTAAATCAGAGTGAGATCTCATCGCTTAACATACCCCCATTCATTTGCCCTGTTAACCTTACCGAAGCGGAGATAACGGCCTACTATGATACCTTCGCAAACGGTATTTTATGGCCACTCGCGCATGGCATAACACCAACAGCAGCACACTCTACATCTACAAAAAAAGATATACACAAAGTGATGCGACTTTTTGCCGACGCGATAGAGTCGATTATCACACCGGGGGATGTAGTATGGATTCACGACTACCATCTCTTTTTGCTACCGCACGAGCTACGCCGACGTGGGATCCGTAACAAAATTGGATTCTTTCTTCATACACCTTTCTTTCCAGAAGCAATGCTACAGAAAGTTCCGTTGATTGATGAAATAATGGCAAGTCTTATGGATGTGAATGTTATTGGTCTGCAGGTACAGCAAGATGTTCAAAGGCTTCGTGCCGCCTTAAAGGCAAGAGATATGACACTGCCGTCACACACTAAAGTTCATGCGTTTCCTATTGGTATCGATTTTGAAAGTTTTGATGAGCAAAATACTGCACCAGACGTTCAGGGACATGTTCGGGATATTAAGAGACAATTTGACGGATACAAGATCGTGTTCTCGCTCTCACGCCTCGACTACACCAAGGGTATAATTACCCAACTTGAGGCTTTCGCGCGTTTTTTGTCCCAACATCCTGGGGATAAAATTATCTACCGATTAAATGTTGCACCATCCCGTGAGGCAGTACTAGAGTATGAAGAACTTAAAAAAGATATTACCAAAAAAGTTACAGCCATCAATCTAAGATTTGCAACAAAAACCTGGCAACCGGTTGTCTATACCTATGAGAATATCGGACTGCATGAGATTTGCGCGTGGTACCAAGTAGCCGATGTTCATCTAAACATACCGATTGCTGATGGCATGAATCTTGTAGCTAAGGAGTACATTGCGGCACGACGACAACCGGGAAGTCTCATCATTAGCAACACAATGGGAGCGGCTACACAGCTAAAAGCAAGTCTGATTATTCCGCCGAATGATTCACAAGCGGCCGCCGACGCCATAGAACAAGCCCTTAGTATGTCTGAAGACGAAAAAACACAGCGTTGGACCATTCTTCGTCATGAAGTAAAAGAACATCAAGCCTCTGAGTGGGCCCAGAATTTTCTCTCATCCTTTGATAAAAGTGTTTAGCTGAGCGCAGTAACGCCGTAATAAGCTCAACTCCTTCGCAACATTTCCTGGGGAGTCTTGCACTGTATCCCTAAGTGTAATCGTTCCTTGTTGTAATAGGCAAGATACGGCAGTATCTTGGCCTGCAGGTTTTTGCCTACCGGGCAAAAACTGCCTGTGCACTCTTGTTGGATAGTTCGGTTAAAACGCTCAATGTAGGCATTGTCATTAGGTCGTCTGACACGACTGTGTCGGACGCTGCTACCGCTTTTTTGCAAGATTTCCTCAAACTGTCTGCCGTACTCTGGACCATTGTCGGCTTGTACCATACCGAAGCGAAAGCCAGCAGCGGCTTCGCCGCGCTGGACCACCGTGGCTGCAAGGCTTTGACTGAGCACCGGATGGTGTTCAGTGTAACTCCACCGTGAGTAGATATCTACGACTGTGTAGAGGTAGGTTCGTCTCTTTGTACTGTGGTCATACAGGTGAACCGTATCCGTTTGGACTAAACTACCGGGCCCCGTCACCGCGGGACGCGGTACGGGAAGCCGGTAGTGTCGTTTCCACCTACGCCTGGCAAGTAAGCCCAGTCGGTGCAGGACTCTCCGTACTGTGGCGAGTGAAACAATGATTCCTTCCCGCTGGCAGTAGGCGTGAACTACTACCGCACAACGACCATATGTGTTGCGGTAGAATCGGATGCGGTCGACGACCGCATCCGAGACTGCGTGCTTACAGCTATGTGGCCGACTGCTAGTAGTGGGAATATTCTTGACGTAGCCAGTGTATCCGAGCGCTTCCCATCTCTTGTACCAGCGCCACAGTGTAGAGCGGTGAATACCGCTCTTTCTGGCAGCAATGGCAATACTGAGATGGTCTTCGACCACGAGGCGGACTGCGTCCGCCCTAGCTTTTGGTAGCAAAGGGTTGCTAGAATAGCTCATGCTGGGTGTTCTCCTGTTTAGTTTAGTCACTTACAGTGTAGAACACCCGGTTTTTGGTTGGCTAGCGCCAACCATTATGTGTTGCGAAGGTGGTGAGTCATTACGTAACGCTTGACTTTATTTTATTTTTGTAGTATAGTATATACAAGTCTCACCGAGAAGGAGTACGTAATGCTCGACAAACTCGCCATTGACGGCACTGTCGCTCACTACCCCTACCGCACGGCGCTGGCAGTCGACATCTTCCTGCGACTTCCGCGAGCGCTCACGGAGGCCCTCGAAGCGCAACTGGCCAAGACGGCTGGAGTGCGCGTCGACAACCACACCACCTACAGCATCACGGACGACATCGCAGGTTCGACGGCCTACGTCACCTTCACCGACTTCACCGCGATGTTCGGACACAACGTACGTGAAGAGAGGTGGTGACCGGCGGATGCCGGATTGACCTCGTGAAGAAGACCTCGGTCTTCGAATCGAGGTCTTCTTCATGCCTCTTAATACAAAGAAAATAGCCTGAGTTAACTCAGGCTATTTTCTTTGGTGCGCAGAGCGGGACTTGAACCCGCACGGCCGTTATGGCCAAGAGATTTTAAGTCTCTCGTGTCTACCGATTCCACCATCCGCGCACGAAAAATGGAGGCACGTATGGGAGTCGAACCCATTTAAAAGGTTTTGCAGACCTCCACGTAACCGTTCCGTCAACGCGCCGTCTAGGATATTATACCATCCTTCCCTAAAAACAGAGGTTGATTTCATATGAGCTCCACAGCACTACCTTTTACCTTGACAGGCCAAAAACAAATACTATATAAGTTAGATTGGCAGTCGCCTACAAGCTAGATAGCCTATCCTCGATACTACAGGTACATTGGAGCAGTCATGACGGGTAATGCTGGCAATGCTGATCATGAGGTCAACCAAGATCCACCAAAGATGGAAGTGAAGTGGCTGCGGTTTCTCGGGCTTCTCCTCATTCCCTTCCTCTTTCTGGCGCTGGTCGCTCTAGTGGTCGTGATCTTCGGACATCCCTATATGCGGTAGTCGGGGTTCTGTACACGGGCGTGATTACATCGCGCCCGTGTACACTCACTTTTAGCTGAATTCGAAGATATTTTAAATCATAGCTATCAGCCGAGTAGCCCCACCCATTGCTCGATTAGCTCCCAAAGTCCAAGAGCCTACCTCCCTTTTACTTTGATCCTTTCTGCGAGCAAGTCCATATTTCTGCCAAAGGTGGCTGCTAAGTCGATATCGAACTCATCAGCTAACGCGATTATTGAGTATAAGCAATCGCATAACTCGTTCTCTAGCTTATCGTCCACATCATCTATGGTACGTGTGCCTTTCTTGGCGGCGACAAGCTCTGAAAGCTCACCTATATCCGTTACGAATCCGAGCATATAATCATCGGCTGTCCATACGTTCTTACCTTTGAGCTTTTGTTTTTCTTTATAAAAGTTTTTTATAAACAATGCTCTTTGTCTTAATACTTCAAAATCTGTATTCATAGAAATATTATACATGCAATGAAATACACTCATGAACGAAACTGTGCTTGAGTATTAGCTACATTACATGACTAAAGTGCACTGCCTTATGTATCTAGCGCTCACGACGCCTTGGCGCAAGTGTTTGTATAGGATCATTCATTAAGAAATCGAGCATTATCATATCGCAAAGTTCCGGCTTCTCTACCATCAGACCATGCGATGTATCCGGTATAATCGCTAGTTCACAGTTAGGAATATTTCTATACAGATCAATAACATGCTCTAGTCGCACTTCATCGTCATCACCAAACATAGCCAAAGTTCGGCAACTAATGGTTTTTAAATCGTCCGTAGTAAGAGTAGGACTCGTGGCGTGCATGTCTTCAATTTTCTTGACTACCGTACTGTAATGATCTCTGCCATCAGGAGAGATCTCAGCGTAGCTCTCCTCGAGAAAAGCCGGGGGCTCCGCACCTGGCTGAAGTACGCCCTCATCCCAACCGTCATAATGGAACGGCGCAGCCACAAAGACCAGCCGCTTTACTAAATCAGGACGCTTCTTAGCCACCAACAACGCAACGATTGCACCATCGCTCATACCCATAAGAAGTGTTGGACCGCCCACTTCTTGTTCGATAAAGGCAATCGTATCATCGGCTACCATATCAAAGCTATAAGGTCCTTCTGTATCTGGCGTACGTCCATGTCCCCGGCGTTCTGGCAAAAACACAGTAAAATGCGGAGTGAAGTCACTGATATTCGGGCCGTAAGCGCGTGAATCAACCCCTCCTCCTCCAGGATGGAGCATGACAAGCGACTCGCCCTCGCCTTGTCTGTCGTACCATGTGTGAACACCGTTCAAGTCAATATATTTCGCCATGCCATGTCACCTCTACTAAAGTTCGTTTTATATCCATATTTACCATATATTATTTAAGCGTTAATGACTAGATTCATACCATGATCAGGCTATCATACAGCCTTTCCTAAGCTCGCATAGGCCATAGAAAACGACCCAGGCAAATTTGCCTGGGTCATTTTCTATGGTGCGCGAGAGAGGACTTGAACCTCCACGAGCGCAATGCTCACCAGCCCCTCAAGCTGACGCGTCTACCAATTCCGCCACTCGCGCATGGGCTATAACTCGATAAGTATAGCTTACTCAAGGGGTTTTGTAAACAGATTTCTGCTGCACGCTCCAATTTAGAATATTGTCGTAGCGGTCATATGCCGATATCCAGGTAGCATTTGGGTCAACTGCCGTAACGTGCTTATTGTACACATATTCCGCCACTGGCTGATATAGACCTATCGCAGGCACATCATCGATCCATTGCCTCGCGAAAGCTTTATATTTGGCATTACGAAGATCAGGCTCAATACGTGATCGGGCACTCGCCAAGGCATCGTCTGCCACCTTATTCGAGTAGTCGGAGAAATTATACCCACTCGCACCTACCTGTGATGAATGCCAATATGCATAAACATCTGGGTCAGCACCAATAAATAATTCATATAGTAGCACGTCGTAACTGCGAGGCTGCAAAACTCCCTGCACAAAGTTAGCCGTCGGATCAGTCGTATTGATAATGGTAGTGTTTACCTCAACACCCAACTTTCGCCATTGTCCAGCTAGGCTCTCTAAGGCTTTTTCGTACTGTGAGTTTTTAGTAGTCACAACGTTAAGCGAAAGTCGCTGACTACCCTTTTCACGCACAGAGCCCTTCAATACCCAGCCATCGTTGTCTAACATCTGCGCAGCCTTCGTTGCGTTGTACGGAGCAGGGTGTGGTACATCAGCACCTGTCACTTGCCCATTAATGAAGGGTAGACTTAATGACGGAACGGCAATAGGAAGTGACTTCCTAACTGCCGTCGTATCAGTTCCAGTTTCAAGAGCTTGACGAACAGCCTTGTCTTGAAGTATCGGTGTAGTCGTATTAAATAACGCATAGACACCGCTGTTAACTGGCTTACTCGCAATCGTATAGTTTGAAGAGTCAATTTGCGAAACATCGGCACCACTTAGACCAGAGGCTGCATTTACTTCACCCGTCCGAAGTGCTGCTGTAATAGCGTCCTGAGTGTCATATGTATGAATCTCAAACCTGCTGACAAGAGGTAGTCCACCGTAGTACTTATCGAACGCTGTCATATGTACGACCTTGCGCTCACGCGTATCATCGAGAGTCTGTAACAGACTAAAACTAAATGGACCGCTACCGACCGGAGATCGACTAAAGGTATTTTCACGAACGGCACCAGGGGCAACTTGCCCTAAGACATGTTGTGGCAGTACAGCAAACGTGAGGGCGTTCGGGAACGCCGCATATACAGCAGGTAGTTTAAACTGCACCGTCGAATCATCGAGCGCTGTTACCGTTATATCCTGCCAGTTAACACGCAGTGGTGAACGTGTCTCAGGATTTTTAATAAGATTAACTGTAAAAGCCACATCCTTGGCTGTTAATAAACTACCATCGTGCCACTCAACATTCGGACGCAACTTGACCGTATAAACCGTATCCGTCGTATCTACCGACATACTTTGGGCCAGGTCACCGTGAAGATGGCCTGTCGTATCGTAGGTGTAAAGGGACGAAAACAATAAACGACTAGCCGCAACTTCAGCATCACTACTCGCATATAGCGGATTGAGGGTATCGATTGGACCAAGAGACGCCTCAGCGTACGTACCGCCTTGAGCTGCCGCGACTGTTTTGTAACTATTTTGGAACCAAACAAACTGTGCACCGACGGCAATAATCATTGCACCGACAAGAAGTAGCCACGCAATAATGTGACGACGTACGTTACGAACATTGTCGAGACGCGTCACGATAAACTTACGCGCGTGTCGCACAGTTGCACCCTCAGCCTTTTTCACTCGGCGTGAGATCTTTTTACTATCAAATGACAGATTCTGAAACTGCTTCCACCCTCGTCCGTCGTCTGCCATATGTCTTCTTTCTAAAGTTTAAATGCTGGCAAAAGCAGCCCTACTAAGATCGATAGTACAAACAGAACTGCAAGAACAATCGTCACCTCAAAGAGGTTCTTATCAAGACCACGCCGGGTTGTGTATAGTTCGCCGGAGCTACCAAAGCCGGCTCCAAGGCTAGCACCTCGTTGTTGTAGCAAAATTGCAATAATCATTAGAGCAGCTGAACCTACGGTCACGATCTGCAAAATGGAATCTATGTTCATATTCTTTCCTCTCGGTGGCGCGCGTACTGAAGCTCGAGTGCGCTACTTACTATATAGTTTACCAAACTTAAGACGATTCCCGTAAGGACTGAGTTCCAAAATGTCATTTGGAGACCCGGCGCAAGTTTAAGGGAGATATATACCATAAAGCCATTTACAATAATCGTAAATAGCCCGAGTGTTACCAAAATCGCCGGTAGTGACAAAATGATAACAACTGGACGTAAAATTGTATTTACCAGCGAAAATATAAGCCCTGCAAACAAGAATACCGATACCCCTGTAGCGAACTCGGTGTTATTATAACCTGTTCCGAAAATCCGTACTGCTACCCACAGACCCATCGAATTGAGAATCCAACGTAGCACAAACACAAAAAATTGTTTCTTCATAAGCTGCCTCTACTATAGCGATATTTTACAAATCTGTCGAGAGACGAGCACTGAGGTTGGTCCGACCTTTTTCGGTCACAAGAATATCATCCTCAATACGAACGCCAATATTTTCTTCAGGAATATAAATTCCTGGTTCAACTGTTAGAAGCATGCCAGGCTCGAATAAACGCGGCGCACCAAGCGCCTCATGGACATCAATGCCTAAACCATGACTGACCGCATGTGGAAAATAACGGTGAAATGCTTTTTCGTCGCTTTTATCCTTCATAAGCCCTAGGGATAGTAATGCATCCGTCATAATACGATCGACATCCCGCTGATATTGCTCAACTGAAACATCAGGGCCCAGTAGACGTATGATTTCCTTTTGCGCCGATTGAACGGCTGCATGCACCTCAACCTGTCGTTTCGTAGGTTCGCTAGTTGCATACGTACGTGTTATATCCGCCGAATAACCATCCAGTCTTGCGCCAACATCCATAAGGAGTAGCTCACGCTTTTTAATCTTTGCTTTATTCGCGTCATAATGTAGTGTACAAGCGTTACCGCCACACGCAACGATTGGGTCGTATGCATGTCCCTCACCCCCCTTCTTACGGAAAAAATAAGAAAATTCCGCCTCTATCTCGTATTCGTATGAAACATCACTCAGCGTTTCTTTGACGAGCTCAAAGGCGTCCACCGTAAGACCAATGACTTTTTTCATGCGAGTAATCTCAATAGGCTGCTTAATGGCGCGCAGTTTTGCAAGTTCTTTACGGCAATCCCGTACAGAATTAAACGTCCGATCCAGCATCTCGTACATTTTATGACCAGCAGGATTTAGTGAGAAATCAAGATATTCAGCATACGGCTGTTCGCCGAGACTATATACAACACTGTGTTTTTTAGCAAGATCACGAAGCATGCTTTTGGCATCATCCACCATAATAACCTCGTCCACTCCGCTCGTTTTCTTTGCATCTTCCGGAGACAGGCTACCATCGAATATTTGATGAGATTTACTCAGCTTAGGTGCCACAAGCCAACTTTTTCGCCGCGTACCATCAATGATAAGCCACCAATCCGGCTGCTCGATACCAGTTAACCACCAAAAATTAGCTTCTTGCTCGAATGCGAACGGCATATCATTACCGCGTTGCATACCTGTATACGCCGAGAGAACAATCAGTCCACCTTTAAGTTTTGTAGTCAATCGGTCGCGGTTGGCGGTAAAGAATTCATCCATCTTTTTTATGATACACCTCTTATGGTAAAAATTGCACCTTACGAAGAGAAGCTATTTTACAGTGACGTAGTAATTCATGCCGTACGTACTACCCCATTTTTGGGAACTCGACGTAAACCCGGCAACTGATCCGGCATCACAAAGCGCATCGATCGTACTATCGCGACGAGATTGAGTTTCTAAGTGAGCAAACACATACGTAACAGGAGTACTATTAAGCGTACAAGTGGCTTTCATATATGCCGTCGTACTACCATCAGAGGTAGAGCAGGCTCCTCCAGAGCTCGTTACACAACCCGAAGGATCCACAATAACATTACTCAGAACACCCGAGTTTTTGAGACATGTAGCAATAGTAGCTGGAAAATATGCGTCAGGACCTTGGTTAAACCACCCGTTACCTAGACCCGTATATCCACAGTGATTACCACTACCATCTGTGCTAGTAGAGTCTATGTAGTTATTGTTTTTAATAGCATACGCCGTAAGGGCCGAGGAAATCTGTTGCAAATCACTCTTACGAGTATTATCACGCGTCGATCTAACGTAACCGGGATATGTGACAAGGACGACACTCGCTAAAATAATAATAACGACAACCACTACAAGAAGCTCTACAATCGTAAAACCATTTTCTCGTTGTCGCAGTGTTTCTCGTATACCCATCGTGATACCCTTCGTTATCACGACTATAGCATAAGCATTGTTAGTCGGACAAATAGCGTTTTAAAAGCTGTGCTTTAGCCACACCTACAGCGGCAGCGATTTGCTCAGGCGTAGCCTTCTGTACACCACGTAGACTCCCAAATGTTCGAATAAGTTTACGACGCGTTGCTGGTCCCACCCCTGGAATGTCCTCCAAACTACTGGCTGTTTGCTTGGCACGTTTTAAAACAGTATGGTAACTAACCGCAAAACGATGAGATTCGTCACGTATTCGTTGAAATAGCTTGGTTACGTCGGAATAGGTTGAGACGACAGGCGCCCCACGTAGATTGCGCGAGTGTGATGAAGCATTCACCTGTCCTGCATGAAGATTGACGATTAAATATTGGCCAGACTCGATAACTGCCACACCCGGAATGGGATTACGCATAAGTTCCATCAGTTTTTCCGTTTCAATATTGGAACGACTTTTATGAATTATTACTTCTTCCTCACGCTTGGCTATACTAATCATAGGAATAGTCATGCCTCGTTCTTCAGCCGCTTTTATTGCAGCATCAAGCTGCCCCTTACCACCATCAATTAAAATAAGATCGGGCCTACCCCAGGCCTTCAGGTTTTTTTCACTTAATCGTCGCTGGAGTGTTTCGTTCATATTAAAATAATCATCATTATGTTCGATGCGCGTTTTAAACTTACGATAGTTCGCCCGATCACTCACACCATTCGTGAACACTACCATACTCGCCACCACGTTCGTGCCGCTCATATGCGAAATATCATAGCCCTCAATTCGGGCTGGTACTTTAGAAAGACTAAAAAGATCACGTAGATCACTAAGCGCCCTGTCTTTACTAATATCCAAAAACTCTTTGTCACCGAACATAATCCGACGCTGGAGCTCTCCGAGGTCCTGCAACTTATTACGTAGCTGTGCAGCTGCTTCAAAATCATGCAGGAGTGCTGCGGTCTTCATATCACGCTCTATCTCTTTAGCGAGCGCCTTACGTCCGCCCTCCATATACTTAATAAGCTTACGCAGCGTTATCTTATATTCATTGCTCGATATACCGGGCCGCGGACTTAATCCAATATGCGCATCAAGATCGGGTCGTTCACCCAGACGAGGTGGCTTGGTGTAATATGGAAAAACTTTGCGTAAATAGCGCAACGCTTTTTTAACTGCAAACCCATTGTAATATGGCCCGAAATATTCCGCCCCGTCATCCGCTGGGTTGCGTGTAAAACTAACATACGGCCACTCATTCCTCATGTCGATCCGCACAAACATTTGCGATTTATCGTCACGAAGCAAAATGTTGAACCGCGGCATGTATCGTTTGACCATTTCACTTTCTAAAAAGAGTGCGTCGATCTCGCTCTCGGTCTCTACCCAATCAGTATCTTCAATCTCAGCAACAAGTGCACGCGTTTTAATATCCATATCTCGTTGCGACTGAAAATATTGTCGTACGCGATTTTTTAGCACCGCCGCTTTGCCAACGTAAATGATCTCGCCCGTTTTTGACTTATGAAAATACACGCCAGGACTGCGAGGTAAGGTTTTTAGCTTAGCTTCTAATTGTTTATTCACTTTCATTAGTATACAACCTTACAAAATTATGATGAAGATGCCTGTTGAAAGTTTCAGAAAAAAGTGAAACAATGAAACAAAGCATAAGCGGAGATACCATGACGACGATTATTAAAGCAACGGGGCTTACAAAACGCTACGGCGATTTCACTGCCCTCAACCGACTTGATTTAGAGGTAAAAAAAGGTGAAATCTTAGGTTACCTCGGCCCGAACGGTGCCGGTAAAACAACTACCATTCGCCTTCTACTTGGCCTTATAAAACCCTCAGAAGGATCAGTTACTGTTTTCGATAAAGACGCAACACGTGACGCCGCCAGATTACACCGCATGATTGCCTACGTACCAGGTGAAACCAGCTTTTGGCCAAATATGACAGGTGCCGAAGCGCTAAGATTTCTTGCTAATATTCATGGCAGCTCAAATGACGACTACCAACTTGAACTGATTGACAAGTTCAATTTCGACCCTAATAAAAAAATCCGCAGCTACTCTAAGGGAAACCGCCAAAAGATCGCCTTAATTGCCGCTCTCGCCTCAAAAGCCGATCTGCTTATTTTTGACGAGCCTACAAGCGGCCTCGATCCAGTCATGGCAAAGGTATTCCGTGACGAGGTGTTGAGGGCTAAGAAAGAAGGGCAAACCGTCTTCTTGTCTTCACACATGCTTGAAGAAGTCGAACAGCTTTGCGACCGCGTGGCCGTCTTACGTGACGGCGAACTCGTCGAACTCGGCACACTCGACCAGCTTCGTCATCTTTCGGCGATTACGGTCGATATGACCTTTGCGACCACCCCGCCTGATTTCTCACACGTAAAAAATGTTAGCAATGTACTTGTTAACAATAAACATGTGCAGTGCAGTGTCAACGGCTCAATCGATGGCTTGCTAGTCGCTGCCGCCAAGGCAGAGCCCCTCAGCTTTTTAAGTCGTAAACCATCACTCGAAGAGCTGTTCCTGGCTATCTATGATGGAGGTGAAAATGAAAAGTAAGCGCCTTTCGCCAGCAAATGCCCTGCGGCGGTTCGGCTTTAAACAGGCGTTGAAGGGCGCGCTGATCGTAGGAATTCTTGCCGGGTTTATGGGCGGATTGCAAGAATATGCCTACACTACCAGCTATCCCGATCCCATCTCACGCGCGCAATTTAAAACAACCCTCGAAGCCGCACCAGCACTCGGCATCATTTACGGTGACCCGAGCGATCTGCCTTCGCCTGCCGGTTACATGGCATACAGAAGCGGCATGTTTCTCACCATGATTGCAAGTATCTGGGGCCTTATGACTGTTACACGCTTGCTGCGCGGTCAAGAAGAAGATGGCCGCTGGGAGCTAATTGCAGCGGGCGGGACGACATCAAAAGGCGCTTCGCTCCAGGTATTTACAGGTTTCATGACCGCACTCACTCTTGCGTTCGTCATATCGGCTATTGCAATGACTGGCACCGGATTACTTCATGACGTTGGTGCACCAAGCACTGCTGGATTATTCTTAAGTCTGGCTGTTTTTGCACCAGCTGCTATGTTCGCGGCACTTGGTTTTTTGGTCAGCCAGCTATCAATTACCCGTCGTCGCGCATTGGTATACGGCCTTGTTCCACTCCTATTCTTTTTTGTCCTTCGCACGCTCGGCAATACTATTCCTGACCTGTCTTGGCTTAAAAACTACACACCATTTGGTTGGTTGGAGCTTATGAAGCCGACAACCGATCCTCACCTCGTGTGGCTGCTTCCATTCTTTATCATTTCAGTCATTCTTGTGCCGTTTGGTGCATACCTTATTACAAGGCGCGACCTTGGTGAAGGTACACTTAAAGAATCGACCACCGCAAAACCGCACTATCAGCTGCTCAGTTCTCCATTTGTATTGGCGCTCCGTCAAAACAGCATTAGCTTTATAAGTTGGGGTGTTGGAGCGTTGTTCCTAAGTGCACTCATGGCACAGATTTCAAGCATAGCCGCCAGTGCTGTGGCCGATTCACCATCACTCAAGCGGGTGGTTGCACAGCTAGGTGGCTCGGACAACATAGCTCTCGCCTTTATTGGTGCAGGCTTCATCTTCCTTGTCGTTATTCTGCTTTTAATGGCAACATCCAGCATGGGCTCCGTTCGTAATAGTGAAGCTAAAAATATTCTCGATAACATACTAGTACAACCTGTTCGACGAAGTAGCTGGCTTATCGGTCGCCTCACGCTCATTATCAGTGCAACAGTCATCATTTCCCTATTAGCTATGACGGCGACATGGGCTATGGCAAGCGCGCAACATCTTTCGGTCGAATTTGGAACACTCCTCGCCATCGGCATTGCATTGACCGGAACGGTGCTCCTAACTATCGGACTTGGTACGTTACTCTATGGACTCGTGCCACGGTTTGCAACTATTGGAATGTACGCTGTTATTATTTGGTCGTTCTTGATTGATATGATCGGATCGGTCGTAAAGCTAAACGATTTTGTTACGAATAGCTCGCTATTTCACTACATTTCTATTTCTCCAACTACTGCACCGGACTGGAAAACGTTCATATGGCTAGCTGTTATTAGTGTTACTATGATGGCGGCCGGTATTATCATCTTTACAAAACGTGATATTATCAGCGAATAATGCAGCCTGAGTTTGATCAATTTATTTCAAGGATGGAAACGTTTGGCATCACTGCCGGTATGCCGCCGAGTGTGTCACGCATGCTTGCCTACTTAACCGTCTGTCAACCTGCGCAGCAAACCGTCGAAGATATTCGCGATATAGGGCTGTCTGCAGTCGCTATCAGCGAGGCGCTAACGCTACTGAGAAGTATCGGATTGGTTGAACGATCTAAAAGACCAGGCGATCGTCACTTTTATTACCAGTTAGACCCAGACGGTTGGCGCAAAGCTACAATAAGAAAGTTCAAAGCCATGGATGAGGGTGTCGCAATCGCCAAGGAGGGCCTCGAACTGCTTCCGAACGACCCACGACTCCAATCTATGCATGAAATGTATAGTCTCTTTAGTCGTGAGTTTGCAAATTTTGCCGAGCGCTTTAAATAAGCATATACTAAAACTATGACAGAAAAGAAAACCACCGAAGAATTTACGGTTAACGGCGAAGAGCTGTTAGCCAAAGTCAAATCACTCATTAACGAAGGTAATATCCGCCGCATTATCATTAAGGACGATGCTGGTAAAGTACTCGTAGAGTTTCCTCTCACATTCGGCGTCGTAGGTGCTCTTCTCGCTCCTGTGCTTGCTGCCGTTGGCGCAATTGCCGCACTCGTTACAAAATGTACAATTATTGTTGAACGACGCGACAACTAAGCTATTTTTTGCGAAGATCTACAATAATCTTTTCGACTTCATCGTTCATTTGTTCGTGAATATCAATTAAAAACTCGATCTGTTCGGGTGCACATTTTTGCATAATCCGTTCAAACGCTTGACCCATCGGACAATAAAGATCACGAACTTTCTGGCTTTTCTCTTCATCTTCGATGGGCATTAAAAACACACGTCGACGGTCATCGGGGTCGCGAGTACGGCGCACTAGACCTGCCCGTTCAAGCCGGTCTACGATGCCAGTAATAGCACCTGTTGTCAGCCCACAATAGCGTGCCAGGCTACCTGCGCTCATTGGCTGGTGTCGGCTGATGATGTCCATCGATTCAAATTCTGTCGCGCTGAGACCAATTTTGTCCGCAACGGCATTGGTGTGGAGGACGGTCAGCGTGCCAGAACGTTGCATCGATTGATTTAGTTCCTCTATAAGGTCTTTTTTAGATTTCATGGTTGATGCAGCTTTCGATTTATCTTACAATCTAAGATAATTATTAACTAAACTAATTATATTATAGATAGGAAATTGCTACATGTCAACCGAGCATCCAGAGCATTCGGCACAGCATCATGCGAGTAAGTTCACTAGTAGACAACGAACTATCGCATTGATTATTGTCGCACTCGCGTTTGTGATGGACCTTCTTGACAATACTATTGTCAATATCGCCATCCCGTCAATTCAAAGTAATCTTGGGGCTAGTTATGCCTCAATCCAGTGGCTGATCGCTGGCTACTCACTCTCATTTGCTGTCCTCCTTATTACGGGCGGTCGCATGGGTGATGTATTTGGCTATAAAAAGCTGTTCCTTAGCGGTGTAGCCGGCTTTACCCTCGCCTCACTTCTCAGTGGCATGGCCTGGAATACCGAAGTTCTGGTTGCAGCCCGACTTATACAAGGTGGTATGGCTGCGCTCATGGTACCGCAGGTTATGTCACTTATGCAGGTAATGTTTAAGCCACACGAACGCGGCGGCGTTATGGGTCTCTTTGGCGCACTCGCCGGGGTAGCGGCATCACTCGGCCCAGTTATTGGCGGTATATTGATTCACGCTAATATTGCCGGCCTTGATTGGCGCCCAATCTTCCTCATCAATATTCCAGTTGGCCTATTTGCCCTTATCGCCGGCGCCAAGTACCTACCTAGCGGTAAGTCACCTCACCCGCTTAAGCTGGATATTTGGGGTACATTTATTGTCATGCTCGCATTGTTTATGATTGTGTTCCCGCTTATTGAGGGTCGTGATCTTGGCTGGCCTGCATGGTCATTCGGCATGATGGCTGCGTCTCTCCCAGTATTTGGCGTCTTTGCCTTGTGGCAAAAACGTAAAGAGCAAATTGATAACTCTCCGCTAATACCTACAGCACTATTTAAAGTTAAAACATTCATTACTGGCCTTGGTATTAACCTAGTTTTCCAGGGTGCAATGATCGGATTCTTCCTACCATTTACACTTCTTATTCAGGTTGGTCTTGGATACGAGGTCGTTAAGGCTGCACTTACGGGTATTCCGACTGCAGTTGGTATTTCACTCGCAATCGGTTTGTTCGGCCAAAAGCTCATTCCAAAACTCGGCCGTTACGCCATGAGTCTTGGCGCGGTTGTTATGGCAGCTGGCCTAATCATCACCTACTTGTTCGTCAAACACTACGGACTCGATACGACTCCTTGGGAATTCATTCCTGGTCTACTGGTTACCGGTCTTGGTATGGGCCTGGTTATGTCTCCTATCTTCTCAGTTGTCCTTGCGGATGTTGATGCAAAGCATGCCGGTTCTGCCTCCGGTGTGATGAATGCAGTACAGCAGCTTGGTGGCGCCATTGGTGTAGCCCTCATCGGCGTTATCTTCTTTGGCCAGCTCACCCTTCATGCTGACGCAAGTCTTACGTCAGTTGAGCCTACTATCCGCTCTGAGCTTTCAAAGGCACATGTTCCAGCTCAAGCTCAAGACACTATCGTAAAAGATATGCGCACCTGTTTTAACGACCGCGTAAACGAAAAGGATGCTACTGCAACTCCAGACAGCTGCAAGCAACTCCAGGCTGGACCACAAACACCAGCCAGTGCCGCGATAGCAGCAACACTAGGCGATGCAGCTAAAAAGGCAAACACTGATAACTTTATCAATGCCTTTAAGGCGGCGGCCATTTACGAAGTCGCGCTTGTCGTTATCACCTTTGGTATGAGCTTCCTCTTACCACGACACATTCGCGCACAGTCAATGGAAGTAGCTTAGTACACCTACATCCAGCGACTTAAAAAGCCAGACTTCGCGTCTGGCTTTTTAGTTTCTACTTTTCGTCCTAAGGACTCATCAGTATATTTATAAATATAGAAGTAGAGTAGGTATGTCGGAGTACGCCGAAGCGCCTGCGAACCGGAACGAATGCCCGGTCCGCAGGACACCTCAGCCCGTCACTAGTGACGACGAACGCGACGAACCGCCTTCGCGGCCAGCCTGCCGCTGGCCACCACGGTCACGACCGCGCCGACAGCGCTGAGTGCGGCGACCGTCCCCGCGATGATCCGGGTACGCCGACTCGGCAGTCCATCGCTGAACGCCTTGCGCAGCGCCTCCAGGACCTCCGGCGGCAGCTCCGTCATGGCCTCCTCGGTCTCGGGCGTCCCGATGGGAGCACCCTCGTTCACCTCGGCGGCCGGCTTCTTCGTCTGGTCCTCACTCACGTGAGACCTCCTTAGATCGAATTATTCCGACATACCTGACAGCATTTGCATACATCATGCAAAGAGGCTTCGACTATACTAATAAATTATTTACAAAACGTCAAGAATATATTAATTTCGCTTGCTCGCGACAATCGTCTGTGTGATACAACAGATCTGGATTCTGCTTACAGTTAAGGCAAATCAAAACCAGATCATTACAATTCGCGAACGCACAGTTTTCGTAATTATTAGTTGGTCCATCACAGTGAACACAGCGCCCGACCACAGTTGCGTGATCACTAAATTCAACCTTCATACGATCATCGAAAACGTGCAAGCTACCTTCCCATAAGCCATCATCGCCATAAGCTTCACCGTACTTCACAATACCGCCGTCTATCTGATATACCTCGCTAAATCCGCGGTTCTTCATGAGACTCGAGAGAATTTCACAGCGAATACCACCCGTACAGTATGTGATAATTGGCTTGTCCTTAATGTCGTCGTATTTGCCACTTTCGAGCTCTTTGATAAAGTCCCGACTTGTTCGCGTATCGGGTACGATGGCATTCTGGAATTTACCAATTTTTGCCTCATAAGCATTACGACCATCGAAAAATACGACGTCATCCCCACGTTCTTTAACCAGCTTGTTAACTTCACCTGGTTTTAGATGCTTACCACCGCCAACAACACCGTTCTCATCGACCTTTAATTCATCGGCAGCGTCGAACGCAACAATCTCCTTTTTAACTTTGACGCTCATACGCGGAAAATCCTCACGACCACCATCACTCCATTTAAAGACAGTCCCTTTAAAACCTGGAAAGTCCTTCGTCGCCTTAATATATTTCTTAAGGTTATCTAGGTCACCACCAACAGTACCGTTAATGCCATGTTTAGAAATAAGTATACGTCCACCAAGATTAAGACTATCGCAAAGTGTTTTTTGCCATAGCTTCATAACTTCCGGATCTTCGATCGGCGTGAATTTATAATATAATAAAATCTTTTGCATTATTTTCCATTATACAGGAATACGGTTTTCACCTCAATAAAAACCATATATATGCCTTGGCAAGCCATAAAAACTACGATATAGTAGATGTACTATGATCATCTCATGTGTAGTTGATCCGCTATTCGTGAATGTTCGGCCGTCCGAACCGCTAGCGATCTTGTCTTTTAACAATAACTAAACCTCTGGAGATCGCCATGAACGTCAATCGACAAACGCTCCGTCTATACTGGGAGCAAGTAAAAAAACATAGAACAAGCTTTCTTGTAATGCTAGTTTTCATTCCCGTGGGCTCGCTTCTTATTGATACGGCCCTGCCTTATATGCTCAGTCAAGCCATCGGCGCCCTCACCGAGCATCATCTGACAAAAGTCTATCCGTTCTTATGGATTGCCGCTGGACTCGGACTTTTAGGTGCATCATTCAACCTTATCGGTTTTAGATCGATGGTCTACCACGAGTCGAAGACTCTTGCAAATCTGCGTGAGCAGACCTTTATTCGCCTCATTAAGAAAGATAACCATTTTTTCGTAAATCAAAAAATCGGTGCCATGACAAGTCGTTATATAGACTACGTTCGCAGTGAGGTCACACTTCAGGATCTGTTTATTATTCGAACACTCGGATTCATTCTCTCCATCGGAAGTGGTGTGGCTATTCTTCTTACACAATCATGGCTAGTCGCAGCGATTGTTTTTACCCTGCTTGTTATGCTCGCGTTTCAAATTAGATGGAGTGCTAAGAAACGCGCGCCATGGCGACACGAACGAAAAACCCTTGTTGCCGAGATACATGGTAAGGTCGCAGACGCCTTAACAAATAATGCTATTGTAAAAGCCTTCGCAGGCGAAGACCGCGAAATCAAAGATCTCCAAAGGCAAACTCGCCGTTTTGAACGCATCTATCGTAAAGATATTGGATTTACCGCAACTGAAGGTTCCATTCGCGTAGCGCTGATGGTTGTTGTACAAATCATCGCCATTGTTGTGTCTGTTCAACTGGTTGGTACTGGTAGTATCTCACTTGCAACTGCAGTCTTTATGCTCGCCTATTTACAACGTATTGGCTCACAGTTATTTACCCTTGGTGACATCATCAATGGTTACGACCAAGCACTGCTTGATGCTGCACCTATGACTGAGATGCTCAGCGAGAGTGTGCACGTCAATGACTCACACACGGCAAGTAAACTTGTTATTACTGATCCCGTTATTGAATTCGACAATGTCTCATACCGCTACGATGATGCGGGTGAAGACGTTCTGCGTGCCATTCAGCTTACAATTCCAGCCGGTCAAAAAGTAGGGCTCGTCGGACCATCGGGAGCTGGTAAAACAACTATCACTCATCTTTTGCTCCGCTTCGCTGATATAACAGGCGGAGTAATTCGTATTAATGATGCCGACATTCGCGACGTTACGCAAAAAAGCCTACGCTCGGCCATCGCCTACGTACCCCAGGAGCCAATGCTATTTCACCGCACACTCCGCGAAAACATAGCCTATGGTAAGCCCGACGCAACGGACGAAGAAATTCGTGAAGCAGCAATACAAGCGAACGCTCTCGATTTTATCAAGTCACTTCCTCATGGGTTCGATACGCTTGTTGGCGAACGTGGTGTAAAACTTAGCGGTGGACAGCGACAGCGTATAGCTATTGCCAGAGCTCTCTTGAAAAATGCACCTATTTTAGTACTCGATGAAGCGACATCTGCACTTGATAGTGAGAGTGAGAAGCTTATTCAGGATGCCCTCGAAAAACTAATGGAAGGCCGCACAAGCATTGTCGTAGCTCACCGCCTGAGCACTATCGCCACGCTTGATCGTATCATTGTACTTGACAAGGGTCGTATTGCTGAGGATGGTGCACATACCGAGTTATTAAAACAAAAGGGCATCTACGCAAAATTGTGGGCCCACCAATCTGGCGGATTTATTGAGGAGTAGCGATGGCAAAAATACTAGTTCGTACCGATACAAAAACAGCACGTAAAACTTTAACCATTTTTTGGACAGAAATAGCTAAGGACAAGCGTCGGTTTATATTTTATTCGACGCTCGTTCCGATCAACCGGCTACTTTATGTTGTTTTACTTCCTTTTTTATTCAGTCTTATCGTACAGTCATTAATTCTTCATCCACACGACTGGAAACATCCTGTTTTTCTTTTAATAATAGGCACCCTCGTTTCAGTCTTAGCAGTTCTTACTGCACTCGTAGGCTTTACGTCCCTATTTCGCCACGAAGAAGAGATGCGTACAACACTCATACGAAAGAGTATGCAGCACCTTATGCTACACAGTGACCAATTCTTTGCTAATCGAAAAATAGGTTCATTGGCGGGAGATGTTAATACCTTCGGTGCTTCCATTGTATCGTTTTTTGACATCATCTTTTTGCAGGCAAGCGGTCTAGTTGTCAACTTTATTGCGAGTCTCGTTATTATCGCCTTCATGTCCCCTATACTTTTAATTCCACTTGGACTTGCAACGATACTGCTAATTTGGCGAAGTCTAAAGGCCGTCTCAAGTCGTGGACCCATTCGTCACAAACGTAAACAAATGATGTCGCAGCTAAACGGTACGGTTGCTGATATTCTTGGTAATCAGCAGATCGTTCGCTATTTTGCGAATGGCGCAAAAGAAGTAGATCGTGTCGTGACAGACCGCAAAAAAATCGAGAATGTTATGTTTGATGAAATTAGGATTTTTCAGCGTGAAACCATTGCACGTCAAGCAATGCTCTTTGCCCTTCAGCTCGTGACAATTGGAACTTGCATATGGCTCGCCACTACTGGAAATGTATCGATTGCCGCACTTGTATTTGCCATAAGCTATCTAGGCAGGCTCACCGGCTCATTGTTTGAGATTACACCTATTATTCGTGGCATGGAACAATTATTCATCGATGCCGCCAACATTACTGATATTATCTACGAAGAGCCTGAGATTAAAGATATACCTCATGCCCCTAGTCTAGTTGTACGTAAAGGACAGGTTGATCTCAATGGTGTCGTATTTCACTATGCAAAAAGCCGAGATGTAGCAATAAATAACCTCTCACTTCACATCAAACCAGGCGAGCGTATTGGTCTTGCTGGTCATAGTGGCGGAGGTAAAACAACTCTTACAAAATTGGTTTTGCGTTTTGCCGATGTTTCTTCTGGGTCTATCGAGATTGACGGACAGAACATAGCAGACGTTTCACAAGATAGTCTACGAAGTGCCATTGCCTACGTACCTCAAGAGCCATACCTATTTCACCGCAGTCTTCGCGACAATATTGCCTATGCCCGACCTGACGCAACAGATGAGGAGATCATGCAAGCAGTAAAACAGGCAAACGCTTATGAGTTTATAAAAGACCTTCCAGAAGGCCTTAATACAATCGTCGGCGAGCGCGGCGTCAAGCTGAGCGGTGGGCAGCGGCAGCGTATCGCTATCGCGAGGGCAATTCTCAAAAATGCACCGATCCTTATCTTAGATGAGGCGACATCTGCACTTGACAGTGAGAGTGAAAAACTCATCCAAGACGCACTCGAAAAGCTCATGAAAAACCGCACAAGTATTGTTGTTGCCCACCGACTTTCAACAATCGCAAAATTGGATAGGATTATTGTCATAAAGGATGGAACCATCAAAGAACAAGGTGGACACGACCAGCTACTCGCTCAAAAGGGTACCTATGCAAAGCTCTGGGCGCATCAATCTGGTGGATTCATTGAGGAATAGAAAAAACACCTTAGATCGATCAGGTGAACGTCTAGGACCGTGAAACAAGAGATGATATTGTAATCGATCTTGATCTTAGTACCGAACCGTTCACCTAGTCGACGCTAGGGTGTTAGTCATTTTCTTATATAGCGCTAGTTGTTAGCATCAAGCATTTGCTTGTTTTGGTTCGTCCTGGCCTTTACCGCCTGAACGAGTTTCTTCTGGCTGCGTATTTTGCGAGGTATCAGCGCCATTTTCTGCTTCAACTGCCGATTCGTCTTCAGCATCGCCGCCTGCAGATTCATTCGCCGCCTGCAATGCACTCGGCTCGTACACGTTTGCAACCACAAGATCCATATCCTGCTCTACGTTCGCAAACTCAGCCCCGCTAGGCAGCTTAATATCCGTAAACGTCAGCTTGTCATCAGTCGTAGCGAGCATTACAATAGAAATCTCAAGGGACTCTGGCAAGTTCGCAGGTAATGCCTTAACATCCACTCGTTCAATGGCCTGGAGTACGACAAGTCCAGCCTTTTCAGCTTCGCTTTCGCCCATACCGACTAGTACAATAGGCACCTCGGCAACAAGTGGTTCGTTCTGCTTAATTGTATGAAAAGCCACATGCCGAAGCGTGTGCTTTACTGGATGCATATCAATCGCTTTAATGATAGCAAGTTTTTTCTTACCGTCAATCGTCAGATGTACTGGTGTATGCTTACCCGCCGCATGAGCAACCTTAGCTGTTTCAACCATAGGCGATTCGGTTGTCATAGGGTCACCTTTGCCACCATATACAACGCTCGGGATCAAGCCCTCTTTGCGCAATTCGGCAGCCTTTTTCCCCACCTTAGTACGTTCGTTCAGTTTCAATGAAATATCGTTCATTTCGCCTCCATTTCCGTACTCTCTATTATAGCATTTATGGCCGCCGTGCTAAAATAGAGTAAGTATGATACCAGGATTTGACTTTGCTAGCTTTGCTTCGACAGCTGGCCCTTGGCTTGTGATGGCAGTCGTTGCTGCAATTATTTTTGCAGAATCAGGACTACTTATCGGCTTCTTTTTGCCGGGAGATAGTATTCTTTTTACCGCCGGTTTTTTAATTAGCGTTCATTTATTCAACTTCAATATCCATCTCTTTGTCGTGCTCATATTCCTTGCTGCCGTTCTTGGGGATGGCGTCGGCTATATATTTGGAAAGCGCGTTGGTCGCAGACTATTTAGCCGACCAAACTCGCTCTTATTCCGTCAAGAAAACATCAAAAAGGCCGAAGAGTTTTATGAAAAACATGGTGGCGTTACGGTGATTTTGGCCCGCTTCATTCCCGTAGTCCGCACCTTCGTACCTATCATTGCCGGAGTTGGCAAAATGAGCTATCGCACGTTTCTTAGTTATAATGTAGTCGGTGCACTTCTTTGGGCTGCAGGTGTTACCTACGCTGGGTTCTATATCGGAGAATTCTTTAATAAGCTTGGCATTGGAATAGACAGCGTACTACTTCCAATCGTCACGCTAATTATCATCGCTTCTGTCCTACCGCCTCTTATCCATATCCTGAGAGATAAACGTCAGCGAACTGTTATTTGGAGCGGTACTAAAAAACAGTTCCGCGTTTTGCTCCGTAAAAAATAAAAACTATTCTATAAGTTCTTTTATGCGAGTCACGACTGACGAGTAATCATAGTCGGGTCTAAGTGTCATCGTCGCCTGTACATGCTTTTTACTATTTTCAAATTGCTCAAAAAAGTTATCAAGCTTAGCGACGCTACCAAAATCGTCCTTATCCCGAGCGCTTACCCTCACCTCCACTATGCTACGAGGCACATCAAGACGAATCACAATAGGCTTAGCATGCTGTTCTTGTGCATGCTCGAAAAATCGTGGCCAAGACCTATCGAGACTGGCATCGATTACGATGAGCTTATTTTTATCTTGTTGAAGAATTGTATCTATAACAATTGTACTAATATGAGCAATCGTGAAGTCGGATACGTTAAAACCACTCTTCCTAATTAGATGTCGGATATCATCATGTCGAATATATTGTGCCTTTAGATCATTTGCTAGTCGCACGGCGAGCGTCGTTTTACCACTACCCGGGACGCCACTAAAGATAACGTATACTCTTTCATGAGGTACGTCACGATTCTTGAGCGTCGCAAGATATTCATTGGCAAACCGTTGATTCAGTTGCGCCGTTTGCATAGTTTCCTACTTAAGTAATGTCTTTAGGTATTGACCGGTAAACGACTCGGCGACTTTACTCACATCCTCTGGAGTGCCTTGTGCGACAACAATGCCACCACCAGCACCACCCTCAGGACCCATATCAATAACATGATCAGCGGACTTAACGACATCAAGGTTATGCTCGATAATAACCATGCTATTACCGCCCTCGATCAGTTTTTGCAAAATACCAAGCAGTCGTTTTACATCAGCGCTATGAAGGCCGGTTGTTGGCTCATCCAAAATGTAGAGAGTTTTACCAGTCGCACGACGAGAAAGTTCGGTTGCAAGCTTAATACGCTGAGCTTCACCACCGCTGAAGGTTGTGGCCGGTTGTCCTAAACGAATATAACCAAGACCAACATCTACAAGCGTATCGAGTTTCCGGGCAATTGATGGAACATTCTTAAAGAAATCAGCAGACTGTTCAACTGTCATTTCAAGCACATCGCTAATTGTTTTTTCTTTGTATTTAATCTCGAGAGCCTCACGGTTGTAGCGTTTTCCATTACACTCGTCACACGTTACATAGACATCTGGCAAAAAATGCATTTCAATTTTTATAACACCATCACCCTGACAGTTCTCACAACGACCGCCCTTAACATTGAAGCTAAAACGACCGGCTTTATACCCTCGAATGTTAGCTTCCGGCGTACCGGCAAAGAGTTCACGAATTGGCGTAAATACCCCCGTATAAGTAGCCGGATTAGAACGTGGGGTTCGACCAATTGCCGACTGGTCGATAACGATTGCCTTATCGAGATGATTGATGCCTTCAATGTTCTCATGGGCGCCAGGCACTGTCTGCGCGCGGTGAAGTCGTGCGGATAGCTCTTTAGCTAAAATATCATTTACCAGCGTAGACTTACCACTACCGCTTACACCACTCACAACCGTCATAACGCCAAGTGGAAATGCGACGTCAATATTTTTGAGGTTGTTCTCACGTGCACCTCGAATAATAATTTGTCGATCCTTTTCAATAGAACGACGTTTTTTAGGTACATCAATTTTTTCAGCACCCGAAAGATAACGCCCTGTAATACTATCTTTTTGTTTTGCTACTTCTTCCGGTGTACCAGCAGCAACGACTTCCCCACCAGCAACACCAGCTCCTGGGCCAATATCAAGCAGATAGTCTGCCTGACGAATTGTATCCTCATCGTGTTCAACAACAAGTACAGTATTCCCTAGATCGCGCAGTCGCTTAAGCGTTGCAATGAGTCGATCATTATCACGTTGATGCAAACCGATTGACGGCTCATCAAGAACATACAATACACCCTGCAGACCAGAACCAATCTGTGTTGCAAGACGAATACGTTGAGCTTCGCCGCCAGAAAGCGTATTTGCGGCTCGCGCTAGTTCTAGATAGTTGAGACCAACGTTACTCATAAACCCAAGACGTTCGGTAATTTCCTTAACAATCTGGTGACCGATGAACTGCTCTTGTTCAGTAAATTTAAGCACATTACGAAAAAGCTCTAGCGCTTCATCGATTCCCATATTACACATATCCATAATACTCAATCCGTGAACTGTCACGGCAAGTACTACTGGTTTAAGGCGATTACCGTTACAGGCGTGACACTTTCGTTCACGCATGAAGCGCTCTATGTCTTTACGCATAAATTCGCTGTCGGTTTCTTTATGACGACGTTCAAGATTAGGGATGACACCCTCGTATGTAGATTCGTAATGACGTCCAGCTCCGATATCAACACGGTATTTTTCTGCACCCGTGCCATAAAGGATCTTCGTCAGATCTTCGCTTTTTAGTTGTTTAACTGGCACCTGCAGACTAAAGCCATGCGCTTCTCCTACCTTTGCCAGACGTTTCATGTACCACGCATCGCTATTAACACGGTTATATGGACGAATAGCGCCTTCTGCAATCGTTAGGTTGGGGTTAAATACTAAATCGGGATCAACCTCCAAGCGAGACCCTAGACCAGTACAAACGGGGCAGGCTCCTTGAGGAGCGTTAAAGCTAAAAAGTCGTGGCTCGAGCTCTGGAATCTCTTCGTTCGGGTGATCGATGCAGGCATAACGCTGACTAAAAATAGCTGTTTCGTTTTTATCTGCGTTCAAAAGCTCAACCACTCCGTCGGCAAGCTCGAGTGCCTGTTCAACCGATTGCGTCACGCGGCTAACGCTATCCGCACTCATAGAGATACGGTCAACAACAATTTCAATATTGTGTTTATAGCTCTTTTGGAGATCAGGAAATTCATCAAGTGCGTACACAACACCGTCTACACGGGCACGAGCAAAACCAAGACGACGATACTGTTCAGGGATATGCGCAAATTCACCCTTTTTCTCTTTAACAACTGGGGCAAGCACCATAAGACGTGTGCCCTCTTCGATTTTCATCACCTCATCGATAATTGCCTGTGGCGTACGACGGGACACTTCTTTACCACAGATAGGACAGTGCGGCACGCCAATACGCGCGTACAAAAGACGCAAATAATCGTAGATTTCAGTAACGGTTGCTACAGTCGAACGTGGGTTCCGACTGGTAGACTTTTGGTCAATTGAGATAGCTGGACTTAGGCCTTCAATCGACTCAACATCAGGTTTGTCCATAATACCAAGAAACTGACGAGCATAGCTGGAAAGACTTTCCACATAGCGACGCTGTCCCTCAGCGTAAATAGTATCAAAGGCGAGGCTCGACTTACCTGAGCCCGAAAGCCCAGTAATAACCACTAGTTTGTCGCGTGGAATTTCGACACTAATATTCTTTAGGTTGTGCTCGCGAGCACCAGTAACACGAATAACCTCTGGCATAGCACTTAATTATAGCATAAAAATACCCTCTTTTGCCAGATATAGACTTTTTGGATAATTCTATGAAGTCGATAAAACGCTTATCTTTGCACAGCTTTGACGTAAATGCTATATTGGTATAAAATAATGTTTCGTAAGAGGTGGAACCGTGAAAAAAATACTGATCATCATAGCTCTCATCGTACTCTTCGTTGTTGTGCTTTTTGAGTCCGGTATGTTTGATTCACTCGCTTTGTTTGTCCTAGTTGGTATCGTGCCTGGCACCAAATATGCAGTGCCCTCTACCTTTATGCTGCTTCTTATGACAAGTGCTGCCTGGGTTGTAATACTCAATCTTATTCCATTCGATGTCTTCTCGAGGGCTTCTTCTAAAAAGAAGACCTCTAAACCAGCTAAGCAGCTACCTCGTCGTCGTTATAGTCAACTCTAGTTCTCGTTCTCCTGGCCGGACAGATCGCTCGGAACAATGCTTTCCGCCCACAGCTGAAGTTCTTGCAACACAAATTGCTTATTCCCATCCGGATGACGCGTAACCATAGCCTGAAGTGACGCCATAAACCGAGGTAGTTTTTCGTTGATTCGTTTACCGCGCCATGCTTCCCATTCAGAGGACTCATCCTGACTAAGACTCTGTGGATAGTTCCGTGCTTTATAGTGGAGTAAGAGTGGGGTTAGCCTCTCATCGACGAAATCGGGATGAAAATCCGCCAATGTCCGTTCGTCTGCATTGCGAACTGTTTCAATTCGTAGCCGATCTCTATCTCCTACAAAGCCGTCATACAGCAACGCTTCTGGATCGGTAGATTTTTTAAAATCACCCTTTGTTTCAAAAATAGACCGCACGTTCTCGGCAAAATGCGGCGCCCGCAATAACGCTGTTTTGTGTTGCTCAATTATATCTTTTGTTAACTGAATCCTATTCCAGCCATCTTCTTGCTCAAGAACACCTAGCGGCGCCACTGTCGGTGCACGATTATATTGCAGCTCTTTTACTGGAAGTGTCACAAAACCCTCTTTTTGGCGCTCTTCCCATGGTGCATAGAGCTTCTTTTTTAGTTCCTCAACACTCAGATCAATAAACGGTGCCGGGTCCTGACGAAGATCATAGACCACTACATTCCCATTCTTGCCGCTAGTCAATGGAAAGGCCACGGTTGTCTTATGATAAGTACTGTTGTAACGACCGCTCGTGTAGACAAACGGCTTCTTGTCTTCTAAGTTAACAAGTTGTTTGATCTTATTTTTATCACGCATATCGAACAAATACTGATAAAGCTGTGGCTGCTTTTCTTTGATGAGTTTCGTTACTGCGATTAGAGCTTCGACATCGCTCATAGCATCGTGTGCCTTAAAGTGATCAATTCCATTCTCTTTAGTCAGGAGCTCTAGGCGATTCGTAGCTTTACCATCTACCATTGGCCATTTAACACCTTCAGGCCTGAGAGCACGAGTCATACGTACAACATCAAGCAAGTCCCAGCGTGACCTCCCATCCTTCCAGCACCACTCATACGGATCACGAAAGTTACGCCATAAATGGTAACGGATAAACTCATCATCGAAGCGAATATTGTTAAAACCTATCGTTATTGTATCCGGCGTGAATACCTCACCCATAATCAACTGTGCAAACTCCGCCTCAGTGTAACCATCAGCCTGTGTCTCTTGTGGGGTAATACCAGTCACCATTAATGCCTCTGGACTCGGTAGTGTATCGTCGCTCAATTTTACGAGTACGTTAACCGGCTCGCCTACTGGCTTTAAATCAAGGGTTGTACGTATTCCTGCAAACTGCATGATCTTATCTTGACGTGCATCAAGACCACTCGTCTCTAGGTCATAAAAGAAAAAAGTTTTTGGCATATATAACTAGCATAACAAAAAACACGCCTCCTGGGGCGTGTTGCTTTGCGTAAACACTATTTTATTTACTGTTCAACAAGTGGAAACGTTGTGCCACCGATCTCAATAAGACTATCACCTGTCGCACCAGCACGAGTTAATTGATGTGTAATACCAAGACGCTGCATGATATCGCGCAGACGATTAACGCCTTCATAGTTATCAAAGTTCGTACGCCTTGCAAACTTTTCGATTTTGTCACCCTTTACGATATAATGACCTGTTTCGTGGTCTTTCTCTACCGACCAAGCTTCAGCAACTTGTTCACTATTCAGGCTAATAACTGGTAGATCCGTCTCTTCGCTCTCGATTTCACGCTCGATGTCACGCGCCGTCTGAACCTTAATGCGAAGTGCACGTAAAACCTCAGTTAAACCCTTGTGCGCTGTTGACGAGATCGCAAAGATCTCTGCCTTTTTACCTGCAACTTCTCTAATAGCGTCTAATTGCATTTGAATAATATCATCGTCAAGACCTTCGATCTTAGTTAAGGCGATGACCTCGGGACGCTTAGTGAGTTCCTCGCTGTAGTTTGAAAGTTCTTTACGAATAGTCTGGTAGGCCGCAGCCACATCATCCGTATAAGCATCAATAAGATGCAGGAGAACGGCCGTTCGCTCTACGTGACGCAGGAAGGCGTCACCAAGCCCCTTGCCTTCACTCGCACCCTCAATAAGACCAGGTATATCGGCAATGAGTAGGCTGCCGTCATCAATATCGGCAACGCCTAGGTTCGGCGTTAACGTTGTGAAGGCGTAGTTAGCGATTTCTGGACGCGCGTTGCTTACCACAGACAAAAAGGTAGATTTACCTGCATTTGGGAAGCCGATAAGACCAACATCAGCTAATAGTTTAAGCTCCAGCTCAGCCTCGAACGTATCACCAAGTTCACCAAGTTCAGCCATTTTAGGCGTTTGACGAACAGATGACTTAAAGTGTGCGTTACCAAACCCACCATCACCACCCTTTGCAATCACTTGTTGCTGACCGTTTTTTGTAAGATCGGCGATAATTTCACCATTATGACGAACGATCGTGCCCATAGGCACTTTGACAATCAAATCCTCGCCAGATTTACCATAACGGTTAGATTTACTACCATTTGTACCCGATTCGGCTTTAAGCTCTGGTTTATAACGAAAGTCGAGTAGCGTGTTAAGATTTTCAGTTGCCTCAAATACGACATCCCCGCCCTTACCACCGTTACCACCGTCAGGACCACCCTTATCTACATAAATTTCATGACGAAAACTAACGGCACCGTTGCCGCCCTTGCCCGCCTGAATAAAAACTTTAGCCGTATCGATAAACATTTCATTCTATTATACCAAAATCTCCCCTGGAAAAATAGGGGAGATTATGTTCCAATAAAGTTCTTATTCTAGTGAATGTAATTCGAGACAGAACCAGCAGGAATTGTACGGCTTGTAACACGGTTAAAGTTATAGAGATAGTTCATCTCACTCACGGTAACACTTCCATCACCGTTAACAGATTCAACGATTGCAACGTGACCAGCATAACCTGCACCACCCTGATAAGCGTTCCACTGCGCAACCGCACCAACTTCGGGCGTGTTGTCTACACGGTAACCAGCTGCACGTGCATAGACGGCCCAGGTCGCGGCATTACCCCAGAAGCTTCCAACAGGGCTACCAAGCTGCATACGACGCTCGTAGGCATACCATGTACAGTTACCAAAGGCATAACGGTTACCTGCCGAAGCGCGGGCAATCTGTGCATCGACTGTCGAGTAGCCGCCACTGTACGCACCGTAGCTACTTGCTTTACTTGGCGCAACATAGCCAGGACGCTCGTCCGTAGGTAATACACCGCCAGGAACAATAATTGTCTTGCCAGTGGCGATGCCAGAGAGCTCAAGGTCGTTGAATGATACGATGCGATCAGGGTTTGCCTGATATTTAGCAGCAATACTTTGAACCGTATCACCATCCTTAACCGTATAAATGATACCATCCGTCGGAGGAATTGTTAGGTTAGTGCCTGCATTAATAGCATCTGTCGCAAGGTTATTAGCCCATTTGATCGTATCAGGTGAAATACCATACTTAAGAGCCACTGTCTGAGCAGTGTCTCCCACCTGTGACGTATAATGCTGTACGGTACGACTATCAGCCGTTGGCTGCACGATCTGCGGCTTGCTAATAACGTTGTCACTGTTTTGTGAGAGCTGGTGCTCTGCTGCGAGCGATACGGAAAGGTTTGCTACGTTAGTTGCAATTGGCAAGTTAGCACGTTCGGCGATATCCGCCGCGATATTTGTAGCCACTAACTGGTCAACCGAAGGCTGGGGCGTTGTCGTGGTTTGTGTTGTTGTCGTAGAGGTTGCAGCATTGGCGACACTATCCATCTTTTGTGGAGGTTGGTAACCGATTGCAACCATCGACATGATCAGCAAGAAAACACCTGCATAAGCGGCTATCGTCGTTGATTTAGGTCCTAGTTTGTGTCCGCGCGACGTCTTTTGACGACGAGCAAACACCTGTTGTTTAAGCTCAGCAGTTGTCATCTGGGCAGTGCCCGCGATGGTATCAGACCTACGAATGATCGTTCTCCTGCCTTCAGCATTACTGCAAAGGCGTCTACCTTACTCTGTCTTTCTTCTCGCATAGAACAGGATACGTGTCGACCTATTTCATTAATGATATTGGGTGAAACGTTCAATTTCAGTATCCGTAGCGACATTTGTTGGTAGGCTCATTTACGTCTCGCACTTCCCACTCGCTGATGTGGCCATGTGCCGCATTAAGTAGACGGGCTCGTAAATGTGCTGATATTCATTGTATCAGCTATTGCAAAGTGTGTCAATTTATTTTATAGAATGTAAAAATGTCAACCTTAAGGGGTGGCACACTTAATTTGGCAGTGATTTGTAATATTCGCCTGATGCTCTTCCTCTGTAGTAGCATAGTAGGTTGTTCCATCGTCTCCACTAAGGAAATAGAGATAGTCCCCGGAGGCAGGATTGGCGACAGCCTCAAGGGCTCCTAAACCTGGTGCTGCGATAGGGCTAGGAGGCAGGCCTTTATAAATACGCGTGTTATACGGTGAATCAAGAGTTGGAGAGGGGTCCACGCCTAGCTTTTGTGCAGCATAGTGATAGGTAACATCCGATCCCAGTGGCATTCCTATCTGGAGGCGTTTGAGAAAAATCTGTGCAACCTGTTTTTGGTCAGTTGCATTCGATACTTCTCGCTGAATAATGGAGGCGAGCGTAATACCCTGATAAAGAGTGAGACCTTGTTTTTGAAAGCCAGCTACCAAACTGTTATCCGTAACAGCAGAATAATACTCATCAAACGTCTTGGTCAGTATCTGTTCTACGGTCGTATCGCTGTCAAAATTGTATGTTTCACCATAAATATAGCCTTCCAGATCTGCTGTCGGTGGTTTTGTAGCAAACAGTGGATGATCATATTGTTTACTGAACGCCGCATCAACATCACTCTGTTTATAGCCTGCTTTTACCAGAACCTGCTTATCCTCGGTAACGGTTGCACCAGGCAGGAACGTAATGTTAAACTGGTCTACTTTACCTGAAACTAGATTATTTATGATAGTCTCCGTAGATTCTGATGGTGAAATACTGTATGTGCCGGCTCGCAGCTGAGAACGAGTACCCGTTAAACGAGTGTAGATGTCAAAGGCAACCTGACTGCGAATTAGCTTCTTATCCTCGAGCGCTTGAGCAATCTGCGACGGTGACTGACCCTCTACAATAGTAAGCCTAATACGTGACGTATCACTAGTATTAACCGCTCGGAGTGACAGCTTGTACCAAACAACCGAACCGCCTGCAATAAGCAGTAAAATCACAATGATACCAGCTGTAATCCATGGCCATAGGCGTCTTTTTTTCTTAACCGTCGACGACGGGGATATTTGGGTTTGCAGCTCCACAGGAGCGGAGGTCGGCATGGATGGCAACACGGGCGGGGCGACCGGAGAGGATGTGCGTTGCATATTTTGAGGCATCTGCGGTGATAGAGGTCGTTTCTTAGGGGGACGTATATCCATTAGTTTGCCTCCAGGTAATCTTGCAATATAAGCGACGCGGCAACCGCATCAATATCACCTTTTGTATATGGCTTACCATATGATTTAAGTTGCTGTTCTGCTAACACGCTTGTAAGAGACTCATCTTGAAACTTTAGATGCGGCACCATATCAACAAGCTGTTTAGCGAAAGTTTCAGCAAATTGAGTTTGTGCGGTCGGCTCACCAGATTGATTGCGTGGATATCCAACAACAATCGTATCAACATCCTCGTTCACAACTAGCTGTGCAATTCGCTCCAACTCAGTGCCGTCGACCTCTAGAGTATCTATAGGCATAGCAATCCGAATTGCCGTGTTACCAACAGCGACGCCAATTCGTTTCTCGCCTACGTCGAGTGATAGAATGCTCTTTTTATGACTCATTCAGATTAAATTGTACGTTTATCTTTTTTGTATCGTTTGGCGCCGTAGAGACCCAAAATGGCCAAAACTTCACATCAACATTATCAACACCCTGAATCGACTCAATACTTGACTGAATATCACCAAACCGCTTACCCTTTGCACTATCTTTTACATTCTGATCATCGATTTTTGGACCGATTTTAGCCGTAGCTACTAGGTTGACGGTATATCCCGTCGTACTTGCTGTTATGTTCGTGAATGTAACTTTAGACGCGCCGTTATCATACACGCGGCGATCACCCAGCCCTTGGATTTGCTGACTAAAGTAGTCATCGAGATAGTGACCCACGTCCGCTTTAGCTACTGCGGTCAAGCTATAGGTTACCGTCGTTGTAAGAGACGCCTTACTGCCTGCTGGAACTTCTTGATCAACTGCGGGTGTTACTTGAGGCTTACCAGTATCCGTTTTAAATGTCTGGTCAAGCACTATGAAGGTATCGTTAAACTTAGCTGTCAGTTGCTTTTTAATATCATCAGTACTCTGTTGACCCAGTTGAGCCAGTGCTTTTTGCACATCGTCATTCGTAACTACTGTAATGGTTTTGCTCGTACCGCCCGCCATATCACTGCCTTGAGCAGAGATGCCACTTACGCTCGACTGGTAACTTCGTGCAGAGAGGTTATAGTCCTCGCCAACATCAGAAGCCTGGACACTGATAGTTGCTGAATCTTGCACGACACCGTTTGGCCCAATGGTCGTACCGCCAAGCGTGGCCGCCTGCGTACTAGCAAAAACATGGTTATCACTGCTCGTAAACGTCGTTCCGACGGGGACACTTATCGGAGTACTCGAGATAGAGGTGCGAGTAACAGTCATAGAACCAGTCGCTTTGGTGCCAACTTGCTTACTACCCGTTGGCGTCACGTCAACAGTTGAGCTTTTTGGAATTTGTTGCGTAGTCGTTTTGAGCGTACCTGCAGACATACTAGTTACAGCTGTATCAGCAAGAGACACCTTAGCGTTAGCCGAAGAATCGGTTGTGCGCGCCGTGATAATAACTGTTGCTGTGGGTGCAAAAAAGATCGCCCAAACGAGGGATCCTATTAGTAATACACCTCCACCAATAGCGAAAATCATCCTTTTACGAAACTTATTGAAGTTAGGGACTTTCGCCTTCGGCTTCTTGAGTGCCTGACCTGCAAGCGGCGGCATAGCACGCGGTCGCTCTTCAGCTGCGTTTTCTTTGATTGCTTCAAGTTCTGGTGAAGATAGTGCAGCTGCGCCTAATGCGCTTTTGTCAGCTGTTCTTGCTAGTTCGCCGACCGGAAGTTGAGAACCGTCAATAATATCATCGTCATCATCAACACTGAGAGCTGAAATTTCGGCCAACTCTGGTTTACTCTGGAGGTTTTTTGCAACAGGTACTTTCGCTGCAGCCGCTAGTGCCGTAAGAGCCGAATTATTACTGATAAGCACCAGATGTTTATCATGCTGTGATGCTGCTCGCTGCAAAAGTCTTAGGTTAACTGCACTTTGCAATATGCCAATACGCTTTGGTGGAACCAAAGCAACGATTTTTTCTTTAGAATCTTTCACTTTGCCAATAATAGCCGTGATATCATCTTCAACATCGATATAAATGACGTCTTTGTTCATAGTTAAATGCGAAGGATCCGGTTAAGTTTGTCTTTTATGGTATCCGTGTCGCTGCTCCCTATCATTGTATCATAGCCAACCCTGAGAAGTCCCATGGCTGTAATGAAGGTGTGATCACTCGCAGCCCCTGTCGCGTCGTGGATTCCAACTACCTCGCTTGGGTCAATTCGCTGGACGGTCGGACGTTTCGTAAACGGCAGCTCCTTATACCAATCACGCTCAGACAGCGCGTCAACCAGCATAGTAAGGCTAGCACCACCTCCACACAGGAGAATGCGATTTGGTAAGTGGTCGACTGAATCAAATTCACCAAGGGCAAGCTCCACGCCAGCAAGCCATACATCTAGCGTCTTATTGATTGCTTTTTCGGCGTCTTTTTTAACACTCGCTTTAATTTGATTGTTCTCTACATTAACCTTCAACTTCTCGGCATCAGCATAACTAAGGTCCATTTCACTTGCGATCGTACGTGTAAAGCTACGACCACCAATGCCGAACATCTTAGTGCCTTCGACACCACCATCGTTTACAACGGCAATATCGGTTGTACCACCACCAATATCAGCTAGGATAGCTGTGAAGGTGCTGCTCGCGTCCGTACCAAGAACACTCCGACTTACTGCAAACGGCTCTGCAGCAACGGCCACGAGCTCTAGTGCTAACTCATCAGCAACACGTTCAAGTGCACCAATATGGACCATTGGAGCGAATGCTGTGTAAATTTGAACAGCAATATCGCGACCCTGGAACCCAATTGGGTTAGAGATCTTATAGCCATCAATATGAATACTCACGAGTGCGCTGTTGACGAGCTTCACCTCAACTTCTTCGTTGCCTGTCTCAAGTGCAATCTGACGCTGCGCCTTACCTTGAGCGCGCTCTTGAACCTTTTCAATAATAAATTCCATTTCCGCTGTATCAAGTGGACGATCTGGTTGCGGTCGACGATAGCGAATGGTATTTGTTACACCTTTTACAAGCTCGCCAGCAATACCGATGACGACACGTTTCGCTTGAAGACCCGCTTGATCTTCCGCTTCCGAGAGCGCTTCTTCGCAGTTACGAACGACGCCCGAAATATCTGCTATTGCACCAGAGTGCATATCACTGAGATCTTGGCGGGCACGCCCAACGCCGACTATCTCAAGCGTGTCATCTTTCATTTTTGCAATCAAGGCTTTTACAAATTCCGTACCGATATCAAGCGCAACGACATAATCGTTGTCTAACTTCTGTTGTGTTTTTTGACGCAATTTTTCGAAAACCATAATTAGTATCATTATATACCACTTAGCGTAAGAATAAAGCTTCAACGACTGTTTAATTTCTGTTTTAGAAGTGTTGAACATAAAACAGCTCCGTCTTCTAATGACGGAGCTGTTTTAAAATGGTCACTTAAATTAGTTACGCAAGAACGGCTTTGATACGACGGATTCCAGCCGAGCTCGACTCTTCTTTGGTGATCTTAAAAACCTTACCGCCTTCAGCCAACTGGCCAGTGTGGTCAACGTGAGGACCACCGCAGATTTCGAGGCTAGCGATATGATCACCTTCACCCATTTGATATACCTTAACCGTATCATCGTAGCGCTCGCCAAACGGACCGATTGCACCCATATCGAGTGCTTCTTGAGTTGGATAAAGCCTGAATGTTACAGGTAGATCCTCCTTCATCCAACCGTTTACCAGTTCTTCGGCTTTTGCAATCTCTTCGGAAGTCATCTTGTGATCGAGATTAAAGTCAAACCGCAGGCGCTCTTCGGTGATATTACTGCCATGTTGACGTAGCTCAGAGCCAAATAATTGACGAAGTGCCGATTGCAATAAGTGGGTTGCTGTGTGATATTTTTTGTGAATATCAGTCTGACCGCCAAGACCGCCCTTAAACGTACCTTTAGTCGCGGTCTGTGAACGAGCACGTTGCTCATTCATAGAAGTTTGAAAGTCCTGATCAAAATCTCCAGCAAGCTCGATGCCCCGCTTCCAGGCCTCTTCTTTTGACAATTCAACAGGAAAACCGTATGTATCGTGGAGCTTAAATGCATCATCTCCCATAAAGATCTTCTTTCGCTCTTTTTGCCCATCAAGTTTTTGTACTTCCCAGTCTTTTTCAACCATTTTCTCAAACTCTTTGAGCCCCTTGCGAAGCGTTTGTCGAAAGACTTTCTCTTCTTTCACAAGTGTCGCTATAACATCTTCACGCTTAGCAGCGACTTCAGGGTAATCCATATGATACAAATCAGCAATAACAGGCACAAGCTCTTCGAAGAAATTCTGTTCAATGCCAAGATCAAACGCAAAGCGAATTGCACGACGTAGCAGGCGGCGCATTACATAGCCCTGCTCTTTATTAGCAGGCTTGACATCATCAACAGCCAAAAACGTAGCTGCACGTAAATGATCGGCAATTACACGCATTGCGTTAGTATTGCTTTCATACGTTTTACCAGACAAGCTTTCAAGTTTCTCGATAATTGGCCACATGAGACTAATTTTAAAGACGTCAGGATCATTAAGTGCTGCAGCGGCAATACGCTCGAGACCAGAGCCATGATCGATATTTGGCTTTTCAAGTGGCTCAAATTGCCCTTCAGCTACCTTGCGATACGCCATAAAGACGTTGTTACCAATTTCCATAAATCGGCCACAGTCGCAGTTAGGATGACAAAACTCGCCATACTCTGGGTCGTGGGGCGTACCAAAATCGTAAAACATTTCACTATCAGGACCACACGGATCACCGACTGGCGTACTCTCTGGACCACCATTGCGACTCCACCAGTTTTTACTACCGTCGTAGTAAAATATACGTTCACCTTCTTTAATGCCACGCTTATAGCCATCTTCTTCTGAGCCAATATCTGCAATACCCGTGCTAAGACCTTTTTCGCTAAAAAGTTTTTGCCACATTTCGGCAGCCTCAGTGTCTTTTGCAATATTGTATTCAGGAGCACCAATGAAACAGGTAATATAAAGTTTAGTTGGATCGAGTTTTACAATTTCCGTCAAAAACTCAAACATCCAAGGAATTTGTTCACCCTTAAAATAATCGCCAAGTGACCAGTTACCCAGCATTTCAAAGAAGGTTGTATGACGATTGTCCCCTACTTCATCAATATCCTGCGCCCTAAGACATGTTTGACTATCGACAATGCGCTGACCATCAGGGTGGCTCTTACCCAAGAGATACGGAATCATCGGCTGCATGCCGCTACCTGTGAAGAGTGTTGTTGGATCATCTTTTAGCATAATCGGCGCGCGCGCGATTACCGCATGCTGTCGATCTTTAAAAAATTGTAAGTAGGCGTTGCGGATATCTTGAGCGTTCATAATTGTCATTATAACAGAGGTGCGGAGATTAACAAACTATAAATAAGTTACTAGTATGCAGCCCAGTTAAGCCAGCCGGCATTCAGGTCAGTCGTTGTTGCTGCACGTTTATAGGCCCAAAAGTGTGCGTAGCCGGGGTCGGTTGAGACAATGCCTACATACGGACATTCCGTTCCATCCACGCCCACAAAAGCTTGTGTCGCCTGTGTTATCGATGAATTCGAGGACGTATAGTACCACACGTTGCCAGATTGCGACAATGCGACAATGCCAAATTCAGGATCCGTTCCACCGCTACGAACACAGACGAGCAAATTACGGAAATACGTATCGTTGGGGTTAGAATCATCCGTCATACTGTAGCCATCATGCGATATTTTTGGAATAGCTGCCGTTACAACGTTGCCAGAGCTATCAGTTAACGTGCTAAGAATTGTATCTGTCGTTGGATAAGAGCCGGTTGCTGCCTTAAAGCTCTTAAGACCAGATGCGATACTCCGAAGATCCGCTTGGACAGAAGTATCAAATGATTTATTTTTTACGCCTGCGTACGTCGCAAGGGTGATGGCTGCTAAAATGCCGATCACTACAATAACGACAATCAACTCAATGATAGTAAATCCATTTTGCGCCCACGCTTTTTGTTGTGCCATCTTGCTTATGGTTATACCACAAATCACCACTTACAAACAACGGTTAAAAGGAGACTATCCCGCCACCAAGACAAATCGGCCCGTCGTAAATAACAACTGACTGACCAGCAGTAACTGCACGCTCAGGATCAACAAGACTAAGAATAGCGGCGCTGTCTAATCCCGATACAAGACGTGCTTTTATCAGCGGGGCGCGATGACGAACTCGAATTTCATATTCACCATCCATAGGTTTATCGTTGATCCAGTGAATATTTGCGAGAGTTATCTCTTTTTTCCAAAGTGTCTCATCACTGAGATTAGTCGTAACATAGACCTCATTCTTGTCCATGTTCTTAGCCACAACGTAGTAGGGCAAACCGCCGCCAAGTTCTAAACCATGACGCTGACCTAGCGTGTAGAAGATAGCACCGTCATGCATACCTAGTTTTTTACCTGTTTTTTTATCAATAATAGCGCCTGGTTTTTGTTCAACGTATTGGCTCAAAAACTCACGAATACCGATTTTTCCCACAAAACAAATACCCTGGCTATCTTTTTTTGCAGCCGTGAATAGACCGCGCTCTTTGGCCATCTCCCGAACCTCGGGTTTTGTATAACCACCCAATGGAAAGAGCGTTTTTTGCAAAGCTTCGCCAGTAACTCGATACAAAAAGTATGTTTGATCCTTATTATCATCAACAGCACGTTTTAATATGCCACCCTCAACTCGTGCATAATGCCCTGTCGCAATCATGTCTGCACCATCTTCGAGTGCAGTCTCCAGAAACAGTTTAAATTTTACCTCCTGGTTACACATAACATCAGGATTTGGAGTACGACCGAGTTTATATTCTTCAATCATGTAATCTACAACTTTGTGTCTATACTCGTTTTCAAAGTCGAATACCTTAAAATCAATACCGAGCTGCACCGCTACGCGTTTTGCATCAGCTAAATCATCTGCCCAAGGGCAGCGCATACCAGGTAAATCTTGCGTCCAGTTTTTCATATAGACACCCGTTACGTCATAGCCCTGTTCAACCAAAAGTGCTGCCGTCAGGCTGCTGTCAACACCACCGCTCATCCCTACATATACTTTTGTCATCGTGTTACACCTACATAAAACAACATAATTTTCACAAACTCACCCACTGCTAAATACCAGCCGACAGGTGTCAACCACCAAAAAGCAGACCATTGATCATCATGTGATACAGGATGGTCTCGGACAAGCACACTCGCTGAACGACTACTAAATTCAAGGCCTGCACGGCGCTCATGATATCCAGATGTTACCAAAATAACTGACTTGATACCGTTTTGCTGGAACAAGCTTTGGGTATTTTCTGCATTCTGTTTAGTCGTCATACTATACTCTTCAACCAAAATATTTTGTTCTGGCACGCCAGCCGCTAGAGCTTCTCGTCGCATAACCGCCGCATTACTTGGACCTGATTTGTCTTCAGCAGCACCGGAAAAAATGAGCTTTGGTGCCCAGCCATTTTGATATAATTTTATTGCTTCATCTGTTCGAGCTAGCGTGTCGCCGCCGCTCACTGCAACGATCGCGTCCGCCGGAGCACACGCACTATTCGTAGCAACTGGCTCATTGCCACAACTTGAAAGATCATCCGGACCAAGGTATACGGTTAAGCCAACGATAATGATAATCAGCGCTGCAGCAGCACTTATAAGCGCCTTGATCATGCAGCTATCCGTTTTCGTTCTCTGGTTATTTCTTCAATAATAACTTCTGCAGCCTGACGTGTATTTTCCTCAGTCGAAAGATGTCCAAGCGTAAGGCGTAGGCTGCCATCGGCAATTTCAGGGGCAAGTCCAATTGCCGTTAGAACATGTGAGCGCGTTCCCTTGTTCGCCGCACAGGCACTGCCCGTCGCCACCAAAACGCCCCGCATTTCCAATGCGAAGACCAGTCGCTCGGCATCAATGCCAGGAAATGAAATGTGAAGATGTCCAGGTAGGCGTTTTTTCTCACTACCCGAAATAATCGCATTAGAAAATGCACCCACTAACTGTTTTTGGAGTTCATCGCGTAGGCCTCGAAGTCGCTCAGACTCAAATTTACGGTGTTTTTCAGCAAGCTCCATAGCACCCGCAAAACCAATAACCCCTGCGATATTTTCAGTACCACTTCTTATACCCCGCTCCTGACCACCACCAACTATTTGTGGAGTTAAACGAACATGGCTTGCAGCCCATAACAGCCCTACTTGCTTTGGACCATATACCTTGCCAGCGTTGAGTGTTAGAAGATCAACGCCGAGTCGAGCTACATGAATATCGATCTGACCCGCACCCTGCGAGGCATCGCTATGAAGATAGATGGGAGTCATATTCCCTCGTGATAGCCGCGCCTCCCGTTCCTGTCGAATGACAGTGGCAATATCACGAAGCGGTTGGATTGTACCAAGCTCATTGTTGGCAAGTGCGATACTTACCAGCTGTGTGTTCGGACGAATTGCTTTCTTCACAACTTCTGCCGAAATAAAGCCGCGAGTATCCGCAGCAACAAGCGTATGGTCACGTAGTTTAGCGGCTTCAAGGACGGCATGGTGCTCTATATTCGCCGTCACCATATGTCCACCAATACTTGCAAACGCTAAGTTGATAGATTCGGTCGCACCAGCTGTCATAACTAGTTCGTCAGATTTGGCACCAATACTGCTGGCGATTATTTGCTTAGCGGCCTCGTAATCACGTCGTACAGCAAGTGCTGGGGCATAAGGACTAGAAGGATTATAGAAAAGTTCACTAAAGTAAGGCTGCATACGACGAAAGACACGCTCATCGAGGGGCGTGGCAGCAGCATGATCAAGATAAATAACCTCTTTAATACTCACTCCTTTTAGTATACCAGCTAGACGAGTTTTTGACCTGTGTGCGGGTCGCGTTTGTATACGCCACGAGCCACTTGTTCATAGTACATACCTACTGCAGCCACGAGATTATCAAGCTCAGGACCTTCCAAAAAAGAATAGCGCGCACCCTCCTGTACTTTTAAAATACCGTTAGCATGCACTTCATAACGAACGGTCGTATTTGCTCGTTTGTTTGTCTTAGGATCAATCCACTCTTCATACCAAATCCATGTTTTTTCGTCCAGGCAAAAGAACTCACGTCGATGACCTTTTGGAATCTCACCAAAAAGCTTCGAGCCAATCTCGCTCTCAAGCTGAATAAGCTCACGCTCAGTGAGTTTCTTAAGTGGCCGATTCTTAGGCATCTTAAAAGTGGTTGTCGTATCACCTCCAGTGAGGAGGCCGAGAGCTTTTTTAAATATGGTCGGCATACAGGTTTATACTCCTAAAAGTTCAGAGTCGTTACTAGATTGCATTTCAGCTTCCCACGCCCTGAAATCAGGTGATGAAAGATCTACTGGAGTATCAAGATGTTGCTGACGCATCTGTTTGAGGTTGTGGCTTACCTGGCCGACCCACTCTGAAGGTGTTGGCGCACGCTCAGGTTGCTTGCCATTTAATCGGTCAAGTGCCTGGCGCTCAAACTCCTGACGACGTCGCAAGACTTGCAACTCCTCAAGTGTCATGAGATCTGGATTGGCTGCATGAATCTCTAACGTGTCACCATCGTCAAAACGGGTGCCTGGGTTGTGTTCGTAGTTGGGAGTTAGCTGTTCATTCATCACAATCCACCTCGGATTAAACTTAGTGATTTTTGACAGTGTTTGTTTTAAGAAAGATTAAAAAGCGTTTGTGCATTTGCCGTAGTGATAGCCGCGATTTGCTCGGACGAAACACTACGTACGCCAGCATGAAACGTCGCTATTTGTTTCACGAACGCTGGTTCATTCACTTTACCACGAAATGGCGCAGGCGTCAAGAAAGGTGCATCGGTTTCAAATAGCATTCTCTCGAGGGGAATACGTGCAAACATCGCCTGCTGTTCAGTGCTTTTCGTGAACGTACTAATACCATTTACACCGATGTATAAGCCACGCGTCAGACCAGCCTCTAGGCTCACTGTTGTATCAGTAAAGCTATGCAGTTCACCGCGAATACCGTGAAAATTGTCGAAGACGGGCCAAAAATCGTCAAATGCCTCGCGGACATGAAAAATAATCGGCAGATTTGCTTTTAACGCCATGTCAATTTGGGCCTCAAGGGCAGCTATCTGCACTTCCTTAGGACTATGTGTGTAAAAATAATCCAGACCAATCTCACCCACAGCAACAAGTTTTGGAGACTCAACAAGAGAGAGAATCTTTTTCCAACCCTCTTTTGTTTCATGAGGATGCACACCAATGGTTGAATAAACACCCTCATGTTTTTGAGCAAACATAACCGCCTCTACTGAGCTTCGCTCGCTCGTACCCACACAAATCATTTTCATCACACCCGCCTGGTGCGCGTTTTTTATCGTTTCCTCAGCATCAAGCGGGTATGACTGCTCGTGGATATGACAGTGCGTATCGACTAGCATAGTTTATTTTTGTTCGCGTGGATTAGGAGTGTGAAGGTAAATTTTAGGGAACATACCACCTTCACGTGCGATAGGAACAACCACACCACTTTCAAATGTTTTACGAATAGTTTCAGCAGTCGATGGCAAGAATGGCACTAACAGATCACTGATTTGTAGTAGTGTATTTACCGCATGTCCAAGTACTTCTCCAAGATGAGCCTCGGCGTCCGGTTCCGACTCGCGTTTTTTAGCAATCTCCCATGGCTTTACACTTTCAAGATATTGGTTAAGTGACCTAACCATTAACCACGTCTCATCAAGAGCACGGTCGAATCGCAAATCGTTAATTGCTTGGCGATATGGTTGCATGTCATGTTCGCCGTTAGGAGTTTCGCCAATGACACCCGCCTGGTAGCGCGTTACCATACTTGCAACACGAGAAACAACATTTCCAAGATCGTTGCCAAGCTCATTATTGTAGGCGTTTTCAAATTTTTCCCAGGTGAAGTCACCGTCGTCCTGTGTTGGAATATGCCGTGTAAAGAAATAGCGAAACGCATCGACACCATAGTTATCGATAATCTCGTTGGGATCAACAACGTTACCAACTGACTTGCTCATTTTAGCCCCACCAACGTTCACATGACCATGAACCAGAAGCTTCTTAGGAAGCGACAGATCAAGACCAAGCAACATCGCCGGCCAGATACCAGCATGGAAGCGCAAGATATCTTTACCAACAACTTGTACATCTGCAGGCCAATATTCCTGCCAGCCCTCTTGGTCTGGATAGCCGAGTACCGTGATGTAGTTAGCGAGAGCATCAAGCCACACGTACATCACCTGATCGTGATCACCAGGTACTGGAACACCCCAACTGAGATTTTTACGTGGACGTGAAATACTCACATCTTGAAGGCCATTCTTAATAAGCTCCAAAAATTCGTTCTTACGCGTTTCTGGCACAATCTGCATGCGATCGGTTTCGATAGCTTCGCGAATTTGATCAGTGAACGCACTCGTCTTTAGATAGTAGTTTTCCTCACTTACTTTTTCGTAAGGTTTTTGGTGGTCAGGACAAATACCATTAGTTTCCGCCACCTCTTTCTCAGTAAAGAAGGCCTCGTGGCCTACGCAGTACCAACCGTCATAACTGCCTTTATAAATATACGGTTGGAGTTTTTGCCAGATATACTGTACAGCACCCTCATGATGAGCGTCAGTTGTACGGATGAAATCGGTATATTGAGCATTCATCTTTTTCATAAGCAGCTCAAAATTACCGTACATTTTATCGGTATACTCTTTTGGTGTCATGCCGGCTTCTGCAGCTTTTGCGGCGATTTTATTTCCGTGCTCGTCGGTACCTACCTGGAAACGAACTTCGCGTCCGTTTTGTTTCTGGTAGCGTGTCCAAATATCAGCATAAAGATAGTCAAGGGCATTGCCGATATGTGGCGTGCCGTTAACGTAAGGAATTGCAGTCGTAATATATAGTTTTTTACCCATAGTCACTCTCTAGTGTAACAGATTAGTAGTATTGCTAAAAAGCAGGCTCACCCTGCTCGCACATTTCAGCTACAATCGCAAAACGTCCTTGTTCTTCGTTGCCTTTTAGATACTCGCTATGCGAAAAGTAATCATCGCTCGTCGCCGTATTGATATGACTATTTTCTACATGCGCCAGTTGGACACCAGCTTCAGCAAGCTGTTCGGTAATGACTTCATGGAGACTTTTGCTCTCAAACTTGTATAACGGATACGACTCCTTACCAACACCCGGACTTAGCCACACTTTTAGAGTAGCGGGATCTGAGCCGTAATGTTCGACTAAAAACTCGACGCTGCGGCGAGCACCCCCAACCTCGGCACTGTGTCGGCCAATGTGCGAAACCATCAATACGTGATGATCGTCGTCGTATAGTACCGCCCCTACACAGTCGGCAAGCGGTAAGAATAATGCGTGCCCAGGTTGCTCAACCACAAGCGCATCGGCGTGCTCGACGTTCTCCATTGTATGCATGCCGATCGTTTTCTCACTTGGTTTTACTATGCGGTACTTTGCAAAATCATCGGTCGCATATGTAATACCCACAAGAGTTGTATGGTCAATAGAGATTCCGACCTTATCCAAAAACTGACGGCGATTTTTTTCTATCTCGCCGTCATCTCCAATGCCATATTTCATGTTGCCATCGTCCTTAGACGAAATGGCCGCTTTCACAGCAGAACCAAAAATAGTTGGCTGGTCGGACGCAATCATACCTCTAGAATACCCGATTCTAACAGAGTATGCCACTGTTCTATCGAGAGATCCTCTGCACGCGAATCCGGCGTAATGCCAGCTTTAACCAGAAAACCAGCCGCTTGGTCTTTAGAAATTCCAAGTCCACCAGCCAGGCTACCACGAAGCTTTTTACGTTTGGCAGAAAAACCAGCTTTTACAAGGCGAAAAAAATCTTTCTCGTCCATATCATCTACCAGAGATTGGGCACGTGCACGTAAAATAACAACGGCCGAATCCACCTTGGGCGGAGGTGTAAATAGTGCAGCCGGAACAGTATCACCAAGCTCCACCTCTGCAAAAACCTGCGCGCTAATCGCCAAAATACTCATATCTCCCGCGTGCGCCGCAAGACGCTCTGCAACCTCTTTCTGCACCAAGAGCACGACCGTAGATGGTTTATTTTTGGCCGTCATCAAAAGTTTTACAATTTTGCTTGTAATATAATACGGCACATTAGCCACTACCTTATAGCCAGATGGCAGACTTGAAAGATCAAACGTTAGAATATCCTGGTTAATAACGGTAAGATTTTTACCCGGAAATTGACCAGGTAGTTTACGTGCAAGTTCACCGTCAAACTCCACAGCCACAACGCTACCTGCCTGACGCAGTAGTTCGCTTGTAAGCGTTCCGAGACCTGGACCAATCTCTAGTACAGTGTCGGTTGGCGAAATATCCGCAGCATCCGCAATGTAGGCAAGAGTATCGCGATCGCGAAGCCAGTGTTGACCCAGAGATTTATTAGGTGCTGTCATTACCAGTTATGACTCGATGCCCAGTGGTTGTACGCCCCAGACCAACCGCCATATTTACTCGCAGCATAGCCGTTAGCCCATGAAAGCGACACTGTAGGGTCATCCCAGTTAGGACCAAGTTTTGAACATGGATAAGCCTGAGGTAGGCCGCAGGCACCACCAATGCCAATAGAGCTTGCATTCCAGCCGCTCTCATGACTAATAATGTAATCAACATATCCGTAATCACTAGTTGAGATACCAACCGCCGCCATAATCTCTTGTTTTTGGGCGCTGACGTTGCCGGTTGGAGCCTTCGCTCCGATAACCTCAACTTGCCCACTTGGCTGAGCAGTTACGACGGTCTGAATTTCAGTGCGACTTACTTCTTGGCCATTTTGCATATTTACTTCATACGTCACCAGTTTTTTACCCGGTACACCTGGTGTTTGAATCTGCTTGTAGCCTATAGGTTGCGCAGTATCTTTAATTTGCTGAATCGGAAAATCAATAGCTTGTTCTTCAGTAATCGTCTGCTTACCATTACGCCAAATCTGTATCGTCATACCGGCTGTAATCGGTGTAGTTTGAGACAACGATACACCATCATTCGGACCAAGGGTAATTCCCTTTTCCTTTAGAAGCTCCGCAACAGTTTTCGCTTGGGTGTAGGCGGTGACAGTTTTACCATAAAGATTAAAAGTAAACGCCGTTGCCCGGTCGATAGTCAGCTGAACACCTGTGTTTCCGCCAACAATATCGGCGTCTTGAGTCATGACTGTTCGATCCTCATCATGCAGTGTCATACCCATACCCGTATGCTCAACTATCTGCTTGGCCGTCTGGTACGCGGAAAGCACACGCAGACGTGTTGACCCGTCAACGATAGTCACAGGACGTGCCCGGTATATGTTTATCTCGTAGCTACTACCAACAAGCTCATCATCAAGCCCAGGTTCAACAAGATCGTTCGGGTCAATATAGATGTGAGCATCCTGGAGTGCTTTGCGTACACTTGTGGAACGAGTCAGAAAACTCTTGTCTTCGCCCCTATCATGCAGGGTGATGAGTCGTTGACCGCTAACAGGTTGAAGTGAGTCTGCTTGAGCCCGAGATGCGTACGAAACACCAATAAATAGTGTGGCAAAAAGAACACCGGCCATAAGAATGCCGCGTGGGACCGTTTGTTTTCGGAGTATACTCTTCATAGATTTTAGAAACACCTCCGCCGGTGTACTATATAAAATTATAGCAAAAAAAGACGTTTACTGGTAATTTCGCTACTTTTTAACGGGTCGACTGTAGCGTTGAACGAAGTTCCTGAGAACCGTAGGAGCATTCGATAGATCAGCCTTTTCAGCCATTTCGAGAATTGTTTTAATATCCTCGGGTGCAAAGTAGCCTGCGTGCTTGTAGACCTCCACACGAATCGCAAGGCCTTCCATATCGAGCTCTGGGTGAAACTGTGTGGCATACAAATTATTTTTAATCCGAAACATCTGAACTGGGCAGTCCGGTGACGAAACGAGCAAAATAGCATGCGCTGGGAGCACCTCGCAAGCTTCTTTATGGCCTACGATCGCTCGAAAGGTATGTGGAAGCCCCTTACAGAGAGGGTCATCTTCTCCTCCATCTGTGACTGTCAAATATGCGGGCGTTACTGTTTCGGCATACTTATCACCTATTACACCCCCTTGATGTGAGCCGAGTGTTCCAATACCATAGCAAGCGCCAAAGAACGGATAGTCTTTATCTACGAGTTCATCTAACAACTTGGCGAGATCCGTCTCGACTCTTTTTTGCACATCGGTCTTTTTTTCAGTAGGTTTGCTGATATCAAACGGACCACCGCCAAGTATAATACCAGAATAATCATCAAGATTTATTTTAGGAAGTGGCGAAGACTCTACTCTAAAGCGCACCAGATGCTCGGGGTGCAAGCCACTCGCCAGCAAAAAGCCGTCGTATTCATTGTTCGACGTAACATCTTCTGGGCGAGTTTGTAAAAGCAAAAATGGTTTTGTGTCTTCCATTACGGATATAGTAGCACTAGCAAACGTGAATTGTGTAGGTGAAGTCAGATTTTCTCTAGTCGTGCGTATTCGACATTGAGTTTTTTTGTCTGACCGTTCGTAAACCGTACAGTCACCGCCATACCATCAATATCTATTACCTCGCCAATACCAAACTGCGCCGAGCGAACACCGTCACCAATATCAAAACCAGGCATCATATCAAACTCATTGAAATCTTCAGGTGTCCTGGTTGTAAAACCAGTGGCTGGCGCCGTAACAACATCCTGTCCCATGTCAGCCAAAAAGCGAGATGGCATGTTATAACCACGCTGACCAAATTGTAGCCGACTCTGTGCATAGCTTAAGTGAAGTTCCTCACGCGCGCGTGTCATGCCTACATAACAAAGCCGTCGCTCTTCCTCAAGCGCGGCTGGACCATCATCTTGCACGCGCGCATTTGGAAAAATCCCTTCTTCCATACCAACCATAAAGACGACAGGAAACTCCAGGCCTTTCGCCGCATGAATAGTCATAAGGGTGATTTTTTGTTCACTACTATCACTATCAGCGCTGGACATTAAGGCTACTTCTTCTAAGAAGTCTGGAAGAGTCAAGAATGATTTGGCGTCAGAAACAAGTGAACCAAGGTTAGCCTCCCGCTCTTCAGCTTGAGGCGTGCCATCCAGAATAAAGTCTCGATAGCCAGTTTTATTAATAAGAGTATCGATAAGCTCGCTAGGTGAAGCCTCCGCCTCAACCTTGCCCTGAAGACCTCGTAGTAGCTCGCCCAGCGAAACAAGTGCCCCTTTAGCGCGTGGCGTCAAACTACTGGTTTGTTCGGCATTTACTAAGCTTGAAATTATATCCATACCATTTTGAGCTTGCCATAGTAAAAATTTTTCAAGACTCGTAGGACCGATGCCTCGTGTTGGTATGTTCACAATTCGACTAAAGCTCATACGATCATTTGGCTGATATAGCAGCCGCAGATAGGCAACTACATCCTTAATTTCTTTACGATCGTAAAACCTAACACCGCCGATAATTTGGTACGGAATGCGATGCTGTAATAATGCGCGTTCCAGTGTATAGCTTTGTGAGTTTGTACGGTATAATACGGCAAAGTCACCATATTGCCGGGCGCCGATACTCGCCTGTGCGTTTATGCGGCTAGCAACCATATAGGCTTCTTCGGCTTCGTTGTAGACACCATGAACCTGCACGGGTGCACCCGCCGGTTCGGCAGTCCATAGTTTCTTGTCGGTTCGCTGAGTATTTTTGGTAATAACACTGTGTGCCGCTTCAAGAATCGAACCCGTACTTCGATAATTCTGTTCAAGTTTTACAATTTTTGCACCGGGAAAATCTCGCTCAAAATTAAGAATGTTCGTAAAATCGGCACCTCGCCAACTATAAATTGAGTTGTGAACCGCTACGCCACCAACAATATAGTTATGCACGCTCTCAATATCAAGATCATAGACGTTACCTTCATATGCCTCTTTTGTCACCGCAACAACCTGATCTGCTACCAATTGATCGTGTTGCCTCACGGGGATAGCCATGCCAACGTGCACCTGGCTTGCTGGCATGAAATTGTACGATGCGCCCTCCGTCATGTACGCATATCTACGAACTTGCATACGACTGTCATTAATTGCGGAGTGAAGCTTATCGGCTATCGTCTCGATATAGCCATAGTCTAGATTATGCATCTCCGACCTGAACGCACCTGATTTACCCGAACGCACATTGATACCTAATTTCTGAAATACAGCAAGATCCTCTTGTTTTGTCGTGTTGGCCGAGATTCTACTTGCCGACCATGGACTTTGGCTTGTCGTTCGCTTGTCACCAAACAATACGACATTCACATTTAGCCTGCTTATTCCGTTGCGAGTTGTGGCTTGTGGATAGAAATGAGGATACGCGAACAGCAACCCAATGTCCTTCATAAGTGATTTGGCACGCGATTTTGTATCAATTTCTTCGTAGAGTTGGTCAATGTATGTCTGACTAAACGACGTTGATTGAGCTGAAGCGTGAAATATAGTCATCGGTATGCCATACTCGTAAGCAAAGCGTGATTCATAAAAAAGCGCTTCTTGACGGCTTTCGCATACTTTCAAAACCCACATCCGGTCTGCTAGCTCCTGATTGGCGCGTACTCGAAGTCCTATGTCATTTTTCTTGCCATCAAATCTTGTGCCTTTAACGACACCGATTCGGTACCCCTTGCTCTGTGAATACATCAAATACACAAAGAATGCATCACTCACTCCCCATCTTGCAAACACTAAGTGATTCGGGGTACATGTTATGACATTACCTGATTTTGTTGTAATCTTGATCAACTCACCCGAATACGAGAACTTCTTGCGCTGCGTCACGGTAAAATCGCCTATTTTACCATATCCACTCGCACTACGAATGGTATCCCCTGCCTTAAGAGTCTCAATTTTCTTTAAGCCACTCGATGTTTCCACAAGACTACCTTCGATGAGACATTGCCAGTCATCCCCAACGACACAGATATTACGCTTTTCCCCAACAAGGTACTTCACAATAGCATACTGTGCAGCATTCGTGTCCTGATACTCATCGATAAGAATGTGCTTAAACTGTGCTCGCCATTTTGCACGAGTCGCTGGATGCTCTCGGAATAGCCGAACAGTCTCAATGAGTAAGTCGTCAAAATCAAGCGCACCGGCATCTTTACGTAGTTTTTCATATAACGTATAGATGCGAGCTACCTCCTTCTGAAACGGATAGTTTGCACTTGCTTCAAACTCTTCAGGTGTTACAAGCTCGTTTTTGGCATTAGAGATAAGCGAACTCACTACACGGGGCTTTATCTGCTTATCACCGATAGACAGCTGCTTCATAGCTTGTTTGATAAGACCCTGTCTGTCGTCCTCATCATAAATAACGTAATTAGCAGAAATACCAATCTTGTCACCATCGTGTCGAAGAAGACGCACACAAATACCGTGGAATGTACCCATCCATGGCATAAAATTACGTGCTCCACCATCTTGACCAAGTAATACTCCAAGTCGTTCACGCATTTCACGTGCCGCTTTATTGGTAAATGTCACAGCTAGGATTTCGTTTGGCCATACGCTCTCGTTAGCAATTAAGTAAGCGATTCGGTGTGTCAACGTTTTCGTCTTACCACTTCCCGCCCCTGCCAAGATTAATAGCGGACCAGACGTCGTTTTAACCGCGTCAGCTTGCGCGGGATTAAGGTCTTTGAGTAAATCCATTAACTTTATTATACCCGACCCTTACATCACGGTGCGTATTTTGTGTTGTGTTATAGGCCTAGCGCCTAGATAATATTGGAGAAATAAAGCGCGGCGCCGGCGCCAGCTCCCACGACCAGAATAATAACAATCCACAAAACCCATAGCCAGCCGGACTTCTTTTTAGCCGGGTGAGCAAGTGGCTGGTGGTAGCTATCCGTATCATAGATGGAGCCATTTTTTTGGTCTCCCGTACTCGGTTCTTCGTGGTATTGTTGCGGAATTGAAGTAGGGCCAGTTGGTACTGGTTCTGCCTTTTCGTGATGCGGCTCTACCTTTTCCGTCTTTGGTTCTGGCGCTTTTTCGGGTTCTGTCTCTACGTCTTTTGTAGCATCGTGAGCTTCTTTGAGAGAATCGTGAGTTGTATCAGCCTCGACTGCCATCAAATCATTACTAAGCTCCTCGGGAAGGAGGGGCTCTACATCAGATGGATTAGCGGGAAGCTGCGCATTAGGATCATCGACAGTTTTCGGCTCATCCTCTTCTGGCTTTTCCCATACCGGAGCGACGGACTCGTCTGTGGGTGTTGATGCGTTCGTAGACATCCCTCCAAGCGGTCGCTTTTCTACCTTAGCGTCCGGAAGAAAGGGTGATGTAAGTGGGGCTGGTGATGATTCTTCAGCTTCAGCCTGTTGAGTCTCCATAGGAGGTTCAGGAGCCTTCTCTTTATCGTCTTCGTCGTTTTTTAACGAAGTATGCGGGACGACGTCGAGTGGATCAGGCCAATCACTTGCCGATGCTGACGCTTCGACAGGTTGTGAGGAAGTTTCTGAGCCACCTGAACTCGAAGTTACTAGTTCTTCTTTTTTTGTTATCAGTTCAGGGGATGACATAGGTGATTTGACTGGCGAGACTTCTTGAATAAGTGGAGCACTACTTCGCGGCTCAATAGTAACCCCTTGGCGGGAAACAGGCATTTCCGGTTTTTTAGTATTCATGTCTAAAGATGGATGAACAACGTCCATGAAACGACCGGCTCGACGAGCGGCTGGCGCTGTGGCTGCAGGTCGTGGAGCGCTTTGAATAGTCGGAGCGTTTGGACGAGACGGAATATTTGGAGTTGCAAGCGGAGGAATAGCTGAACTAGAAGGTGTGTCTTTACCCTCAACAACCTCGGCAGCAAGCTTTGTGAGGCGGTCAAATTGCGGCTGAGCATCATCATTAAGTGTCGGCGTAATGTCGAGTGTCTTAATCTTTTCCTCACCAGGTGGAGTTGCCGTTTTGGGGACATTGGTCATCAGGGAATTTACCGCCCGGTCAAGTTCATCAAAATCTAGATCTTTCATTTCCCACCCTTACTTTTTAACCATATTAGAGCCCTGATGCGCTTTCTCTGTAATTGTTGCAAATGAATGTGCATCAAGACTTGCGCCCCCGATAAGCAATCCGTCCACACCGTCAATCATCAGATATCCGCCAGCACTGTCACTCGTGACACTACCACCATACAGTACTCGGAGAGATTCTGAAGCAGCTTCACCATACAAATGCTTGATCTGAGTGCGAATAGTTTTAATCGCCTTCTGTACGTCATCAGGCATGGCATTATTACCCGTCCCAATAGCCCAAACCGGTTCGTAGGCAATAGCCACCATCTCCAGTTCTTCACTCGTAATATTAGCGAGACCTGCCACGAGTTGATCATGTAGCACCGCGTTCGTTTCGCCATCTGTACGCTCACCAGCCGTCTCACCAATACAAAGGATCGGTTTAATCTCGTTGCGAATAGCTGCTTGTACCTTGCTACGTATCTCTTTATCTGTTTCATGAAAAATATGTCGACGCTCAGAGTGACCAATAATCGCGTAATCGACAATACCACGCAGTTGCGTCGCCGAAACTTCACCGGTATAGGCACCACTGTCTCGCCAATAGAGGTTTTGAGCCGCCAGTTTAAACTGACGACGATCTATCTGTAGGCTGAGAGACTGGATAGTCAGAACAGTGGGCGCCAAAACTACCTCGACATCACGGTGGACTTCTATCATACCAGCCAATTTATGGACATACAGACTCGCCTCATGAGTATTGAGGTTCATCTTCCAGTTGCCGACGATTAGTTTTTTATCTCGAGCCATATTCTACTTATGCTTCTTTGTTAATTAGTGTATCGCACTTATTTACGGGCGTCCAGCAAGCTTTCTATACCCGGTAGCTTTTCACCTGCCATCAGCTCGAGACTTGCACCTCCACCGGTAGAAACATGCGTAAAACTAGCACCTTTTTTAGCATCCCATTTCAAAACAAAATCCGCGGTATCACCACCACCAATAATTGAGGCGATCTCGGGATTCGTCGCCAGGGTTAAAGCTAATCGAGCCGAACCATGCGCAAAAGTGGGATACTCTGCCATGCCCAGCGTTCCATTCCATATAACCGTCTTAGCTTCCCCTGCCTTTTGACATACTAATTCAATTGTGTCATCTCCAACATCCAAGGCTTTTTCATCAGCAGCAACGTTCTGGATGGAAACAACCTTACGCGGTTGATCTGTATCCGAACTAGTTGCAACTGCTACATCGATTGGAAGGAGTAAGAATGAGTCTACTTTATCATGACCTACTTTCTTAGCTGCGGTAGCATAAATATCATCCAAGACAGGCCTAGCATCCGTGTCGACTTTGCTTAACCCTACAGAATAGCCCTTATACGAAAGAAACGTATTCGCCATAGCGCCAGAAATAATAATCGTATCAGCAACTTCAATAAATGCTTTGATGACGTTGATCTTATCGGCAACCTTTGCCCCACCAAGCACCGCAACAAGTGGACGTCTAGGTGACTGCATGGCATTGGTAATGACCGTATATTCTCGCTCAAGTAGCAAACCGGCAACACTCGGCAGTTGCATAGTAATAGCCGAGGTACTTGCGTGTGCACGATGAACTACTCCAAAACCATCCTGTACAAAATACCGAGCCATGCTACTTTCAGCAAGTTCGCGGGCAAATCCTTCGTCATTAGCCTCCTCACGAGGATCAAACCGCAGATTTTCTAATACGATAACGCTACGGCTAGGCGCCTGCTTAACCGCCATTTTAACCTTATCTCCCACCGTCTGGTCGACAAACCGTACAGATTCGCCCAAAAGTTGAGCTAACCGCAGTGCGACTGGCTCAAGACTTAGTTTTTCATCACGACCTTCAGGACGGCCGAGATGGCTAATAATGACAACTTTACAGCCATCAGCAAGTAGTTTTTTTACGGTTGCAAGCGATGCGCGAATTCGAAAATCGTCATCGATCATGCCGTCCTCTTTTAACGGTACGTTATAGTCCGCCCGGAGAAGCACGGTTTCATGCTGCAGTGGCACCGTATTGATAGTCTGCTTAAAAAATGTCATCACCCCACCCTGTTATTTCGCTACGTTTATTCTAACACGCGAAGACGAATTGTGTCAGTAGCCCCGATCAAACCCGGTTGACGTCCACTAACAATCGCAACAGTAACTTTTTGCTTATCACCAAAGTATCCACTCGCTTTTAGCTCTTTCACAAGCTCAAAACCAGCGCGTTCGCCATCAGGACGAACAAAGCTCTTATTTGCATAGCTTAAAGCCAATTGCTGAGCGGTACCCACCTCACTAGTAACACTAATGATAGGCAGATTAGGACGGTGTGCTGCAATATTGGCAGCTGTTGCGCCAGATTTCGTTTCAGCTACAATAGCATCCACCTTAAGCTGCTGTGCAAGTGAGACAGCGGCCGCGCTAATAGCATCGAGCTGACTATTTTTCATCGCAACGACATCTTCCAGACGAGTAACCGTCGCGTGTTCCTGTGTATAGAGGATGGTTCGTTTCATAGCCATGACGGTTTCGATTGGATAACTGCCATTAGCTGTCTCGTCGCTCAACATAACTGTATCTGCACCCTGAATTACAGCGTTGGCAACATCACTTACTTCTGCACGAGTCGGTTCAGGAGAATCAACCATGCTTGCCATCATCTGGGTTGCAACAATACTAAGCTTGCCGTATTTACGACAAAGCGCAATAATACGGCGCTGGACAATAGGCACAACTTCAGCGCCAGCCTCGACCGCAAGATCGCCGCGAGCAACCATGATGCCATCACTAGCTTTAACAATTTCTTCAAGTACATCGTCTTTAATAGCAGCCTTAGTCTCAATTTTGGCTATAATTTGCACGTGTGAACCATGACTCACAAGGATCTGGCGAAGGTTATTGATATCATCGGCAGACTGCACAAAGCTAAGCGAAACGTAGTCGTAGTCTTTAGTAACGCCATACTCGATGTCTTTGAGATCTTTAGGAGTGAGAATATCACCGCCAAAATCAGTGTCCGGCAGATTAAGACCCTTACGACTCATGAGCGTTCCGTCATTTTCTACGCGAACCTTTACAGCCGTTGCTGAAGGAATCTCAATGACTGTCGTGCGAACTTTACCATCAAAAATATAGATAGACTCGCCAACTTTTACCTTTTCAGATAAGTTATATTGAACCGGCAGCGTAAGGCTACCATCATGCTCAACAGCATGATCAAGTACCAACTCGTCACCCTTTTTAACTGGTAGTTTGTTGTCTACGAGGATACCTAGACGGATCTTTGGACCCTGCAGATCCTGCAAAATAGCAACAGGTTTTTTAAGTTTGTCGCTTGCTCTACGAATCCACTCAATCTGCGCGTCACGCTCTTCGTAAGTTCCGTGACTAAAGTTATGGCGAAAGCCATTTACACCAGCGCCTAGAAGCGCTTCGATTGATTCGTAATTGTCGACTGCAGGTCCGACGGTTGCAAGAATTTTGGTTCGTTTAAAAATTACACTCATATTACATATATTGTACCACCGTTCTTATCGTTTTTGGCTCGTTTTGCCTATAGGTGTATGTAAGGTGTATAATGGATAACATACAATCAAACTGATATACTGACAATTCTGACGTTATGCAAGAAAAACTCGCATCTATACTAGAAAAACTTATCGCGATTCCAAGCGTGACTAGTGATACTATTGCCTGTCACGACGTATTAGAATACGTTCGTAGTGAGATTGAGCCACTCGGCCTTCATATCACTGCCAGCCCTGCAGAAACAACCAATCCTTGGTTTTATGCCACAACCCGTAACGTAAAAAAGCCAGACATATTACTAGCTGCCCACCTTGACGTGGTGCCAGCACCTAGTGAGCTTTTTACAATGCGTAATCAAGACGGGAAGCTCTATGGTCGAGGCGCATACGATATGAAGCTTGCCGCCGCCTGCTATATTGCATTTTTAAAAGAGAATGCTAACCAGCTTCACATGCTTAACATCGGCGTATTGTTCACTACTGACGAAGAAACGGGCGGCAACAGTATACCCGATGTCATTGCCACTGGACTTCGACCAAATGTTATCTTTATTCCAGACGGCGGCGATAACTGGGAGATTGAACAGCGTGCCAAAGGTTTTTTTGGCGTTCGTCTCTACGCAAATGGTAAGGCCGCTCACGGCTCACGACCATGGGAAGGTGACAATGCATTGCACCGAATTATGGACGTGTGTCACACACTTCGCAGCGAGTATCCTTTTAAAAGCCCAGACCATGGAACGCTTTCAATCACAAGCATTAGGGGTGGCGAAGCAGTCAACCAAATTGCCGATTCCGCCTCGGCACTCATGGATTTTCGTAGCTTTGATGGCAGCGAACTTAACCACTTTAAAAAACGACTTTGCGACCTAGCCGAGCTACATGGGATAGAGGTACAGATTTCTCAAACAGGCGATCCTGTTATTTTCGACAAGACCGCCCCAGCTGTGCAGTCATTCCTGACAGCCTATCAAAGTCTTCGTGGTGAGCCGGCAAAATACCATGATTCATATGGTGGCACTGATGCACGCTATTTTGTTCCCTACAATATCCCCTGTATCATCGTCGAACCGCATGGTGGTAGCCGTCACAGCGACGGCGAATGGGTAAGCCTCCAATCTCTTGAGGAGTACTTCGAACTTATTGAACAGTGGATCCTTTCAGGCAAAACCGTTCTTGCTGACCGTATTGATCACGTCTCACTCACTGTATAATACGAATATGTCAGTAGATCCACAGCAAATTCCGCCCATTATTCAGTCACTTGCGCCGCTTATTTCGCATTATGGCTATCTAGGTGTGGGTGGGTTACTACTACTCGAGGACTTCGGCATTCCCGTGCCCGGTGAAACTGTTTTAATTGCGGCTGCTTTTTACGCCGGCTTGGGTGATTTGAATATATTCATAGTGGCCGTCGTCGCATTTATTGGTGCAGTACTTGGTGATAATATAGGGTTTGCTATTGGTGAATATGGAGGTCATCCGCTCGTTCAAAAATATGGTAAGTATGTATTCTTAACCCCAGAAAGACTCCACAAGGCGGAGCATTTCTTTAACCACCATGGAGGCAAAGTTGTAACTATTGCACGATTTATCGAGGGATTGCGTCAACTAAATGGTATCCTAGCCGGTCTTAGCGATATGCGTTGGACAAAGTTTATTGCCTTTAACGCCCTAGGCGCGGCACTGTGGGTTGGAACCTGGTCGCTTATTGGCTATTACAGTGGTAATCACATCCAGACATTCCTTCACTACCAAATGTACATTAGCCTTACAGTCGTAGCTGCACTTATTCTTTACATTCTTTTCCGCATCATCAAAAGACAGCGCGAGCGCAACGCATAGACCCTCACTCACTACAGACATCTAAAACAGATAGAAAAACAACCTAGAATATATATTCTAGGTTGTTTTTCTATCTATAATTTCAACTTGGTGAACCTAAGGGTGACTAGGGTCGAAACCCTCTTTGGTGAGCTGGGATATATTGCTTCACGATTGAAAGCACTGGGTGTGTTATAGGTAGATAGTTTCTAGAATTTCGTCCACACCTCACACATCCATATACTCAACTTTGACTATCTTTTTAGGCAGTAGATACGGAAAGTGTACGTAAAGCGAAGGTTTTGCGGACAGTTTGAAACTTGCATTATTGGTGGATATATGGTAACATATCTACCATACTGAAAGAAGGAACAGCCCCCTGATGGGAGAAGCCATGCTCATCGTTCTGAACGAAGTCGACCCAGAGACGGGCAAGTCGGGCATGCAGGCGTGGACAGAGCACACCGCCGACCTCTACCGCCGCATCCCGAGCGACACGATCTACGAGCAGTACCTCAACGGACTCGTCGACATCGAGTGGGGCCCGGACGGCGAGTTCGTCGGCACCATCCCGATCGAGGGCGAGTACTACTCTCAGTACGACTACTGAACCCCGAGGGGTTCAGTATGCCCCGCCGGCATAGCAGACATCACTTCAAGGTGAAGCTCCGCTGTGCATGGCGGGGCTTTTACCTTTTTTAGGGATGTCTTTCTACGTGTCCGCAAAACGGTGGTTTTACGGACAGTTTTTAGGTTATTGCTCCGGTTCTAATAGCTAAAGGGATTCGAAACCCAATTTACAGAGATAAGCTCAAAAGAAAAGTTCAACAATATAAGTTGTCGAACTTTTCTACTCTTGAAATAATTTTGGTGATCTCACCGGGAATCGAACCCGGATTGCCAGGATGAAAACCTGGTGTCCTAACCGTTAGACGATGAGACCAAATTTTGGTTAGCGATAGCTATTGTAACAGATTGATTGCAAAATAAAAAGGCCCTTACGGGCTAACTTTTTCACAGTGGGTGATCCGGAGTTTCTACCTCCCGATCACCCACTGCGTCCAACGGAATGACAACTACTATGCCGCTATTGAGACTCCAGGAGCCATCCCCAGTTGCTTCAACCGGCGACGGTCGCGCTTGGGCCTACCGTGGTAGTTGCGAGCATTGTGGTACGGATCCTTGTGCGGACGGCCGCTAAGGAGGTAATCGTCCACCACCGTTGGCACCATCGACCACTCGCCGCTCATGTACCAGATCGAGAACTCATCCCGAAGCCGCACCAGCACCCTGACGATCAGTTCGTGCTGGATGCGACGCAGAATGTAGTCGATCTCGCTCTTGGCACACGCGCCGTAAACGACAGGGAGGTCCTTGACAGTCAGAATAGCCCTCCAAGTGTACGCCTTCACATGACCTGCAACATACCGGGCAAGATCGCCCAGCTTGTCGCCAAGCCCGAGGACATAACCAGGGGTTGCCTTGCTGTCGGGTTGGGACCTTGCGAGTGCGAAGACCTTGATCGTCTGGTAGCGAACTTCTCGCTCCATCTTCTCAAGCACCTCCGCATCGAACAGCTCGTCCAGGGCAATGAGCCCAACTCGAGCTACTAGCCGCCCACTCACTCTCGTGGAGCCACTTTTTGATTGCGTCATCGTTTTCACTCCGTAGGTACGTCGCGAAGACTGCCGGTCCCTTTCTTTGGTGAGACGATGATCTGCGATGCCACTATTTAATATCTTAATTACGTAAACATCAAGATAATATGTCAATAATATGTTGTAGATTAATATTCTCTCTTCACCCTAAAGCACGTCCCATCCGTTTTCCACCTCTATATACTATTGACATTTTAGCTGTTTTGTGATAAATTATTAACATCACTCGTGTGTGGAGAAAGATGCGAGCGGGATCATTAAAAAATCGGATCATTACAGTACATGCTCTTGCCAGCTGCAGCGCTATATATATCTTTTACGGTATATATAGCGCTGCAGCTTGCAGCCCTACGTTGAGTTAATCTCCGTAGTAGATATGCATGAACAAAGTATTACACCAGAGAGGTGACCAACAGATAGGTTATTAACTAAATAGCAGCTTATCTGTTGGTCACCTCACCATCTGGAGTTGTCAACCGCTGCGAACCTCGCAGTGACCCTACCGCCTAGAAAGGCATCGCCGTGACGAACAACACCCGTCAGCTCGTTGGCCACCTGAGCGGACTGCGCGACTTGCTCAACCAGTACGCGAAGGACCTCGTCAGCGAGTACCGAGAGGACCTGCCCGCCGCCCGCATCAACGCGAACGGCGACAGGGACCTCGAGGCCTCCATCGATGTCCGCGCCGAGGCTCTGCGCGCCGCAACCGCGACGCAGCACGAGGCCGTCGACGTGTGGCAGCGAGCGGTGCAGACCATGAACACCAACCCCGCCCAGGCCATGAAGCTCTACGAGCAGGCCCGCGGGTTGGCCGACAAGGTCGCGGCCGTCATCCTGAACATCCCCGTGCCCACCCCGGACACGAAGGAGAAGAAGGACGACAAGGCGCCGAAGGTGGACCCGCCCAAGGGTGGACCCACCCCCCAGCCGCAGCCCGCGCCGGCTCCCGACGCCAAGTCCGACAAGGACAAGGCGCCCAAGGAGAAGGTCAAGGGCGACAAGGACGAGGACCCGGTCCTGACCGCCATCCGTGGTGTTCAGGAGTCCTGCGACCGCAACCACGGCGAAGTGCAGAAGCGCTTCGACGAGATGGAGCTGCGGATCAAGGGCATGGAGTCCGGGCTGATCAAGCCCGAGCTCGCCAAGATCCTGAACGGGCTCACGCCCGAGCAGCTCAGCGGCGTCCTCAACCGTGCGGGCCTCAACCCGCGCGGCGTCAGCATCCTGAACATCCTCGCCGCCTACAACGACGAGGAGCTGGCCGCACTTCTGGCCTACGCCTTCCAGGGCAACCAGCGCGGTGACGTGATGGAGCGGTTCCGCCGCTACTTCCCGCGCCGCGACGGTCAGCCCAGCACGCCCGCACACAACTAGGGTGACCACCAAGGCACCCTCCTACCATGGAAAGGGGTGACACCATGTTCGCATGGATTGTCATCGTTCTCCTGGGGGTGTTCACGGTGGGTTTTCTCCTGCCGCGACCGCACTCCCAGAACCACCCGAAGGCGGGACAGCTTTTCTGCTACCCCGTCTTCGCCCTGCTCTCCGGAGTCCTGGGAATCTTCCTCACGATCGGACAGTTCGCCCACATCAGCTTCCTCGCGTCACTCATCTTCTGGGTGACGTGGGGGCTCTGCCTGATGGTGGTCGCGCTGTTCGCACAGAGGGACGGTTTCTGGGGGACGCTGTTCGCGACCGTCGCCGCACTGGCGATTGTTCTGTCGCCGATCGGCCTCACAACCTCCGGTTCCAACCAGTCGGCCAGCCAGAACATCGGCGGCGACCAGGCACAGAGTCAGGCCTCGCCGGGAACGGGCACTGCGCCCGCCACCTGCGACCCTGCTTACGTCCAGAAGTGGGAGAACAACCCGGACTACCGGGTGGTTGACGGCGGCCTCTACGAGGACGTCACACACCACACGATCACTCCGGCCCAGGCTGACGCCAAGCAGCGTGAGGTGGCCGGTCACGACGTTCGTGCCCTCGCAGGCTATGCCTTCAGCGAGGGTCTGCGCAACGACGCGACCTATACCAACCTGCTGGCGCCAGACAAGAAGTGCCTGTCGACGCAGGGCATCGCCCTGTACAAGGCACTTACCAGTAAGTGGGACACCAGCCATGTGTCCATCGCACCGGCTCCGGCCAACGCGACGAACAGTGGCATGGAGAACAGCTCACTCGTGGTCAACACCACGAGTGGTATCACCGGCGACAGGACCGCCCTCAAGCGATCCTACACCGGTGGCGGTTCCACCTACGCACTGGCACGGTGCGGTAACCCGGTGTTCCCCGGCAAGCCTACCAAGGTTCCGCCGGGTCACACCGACCAGCACCCTTCGGCACCGCCGAGCACGCCGCCGACGGTTCCGCCGACGACAAAGCCTCCGACGACGCCCCCCACCACACCTCCGACAACTCCCCCCACCACCCCGCCGACGACGCCACCCACGACGCCGCCGACCACGCCTCCAACAACGACGCCTCCCACCTGCCCTCCGGGACAGACGGGAACACCGCCAAACTGTCTGGAGACGAAGGGGCCCGGACCGGTGCCTTCAGGCGTGCCGACGTTCCCGACGCATTCACAGCCGCCGGAGACGACGCCGCCCGTGGAAACCCATCCGGCGAATCCGTCAACTACGCCCGGCTCTGAGCCGACTGGTGTTACGGCCCCCGGCGCAAGCCAGGGACCGACCACTCCGGTCACTCAGCCGCCGGTCACGGGTGCACCGCCCTCCACCAACCCGGGTACTGGAATCCAGAACCCGGACGGTGGTGGCGGTAACAACGGTGGGAACACCGCCCTCGGAGCACTCGCCCTTCCCTTCCTGGGACTGGGTCTGCGCATCCGCCGCAACCGAATCTGATTCGGCGCAGGGCGGCGGAATGGCTTCGAGCCTTCCGCCGCCCTGCCGCGGGTATTACTTGTTCGTGCATATACACCAAGGAGCCAATCTCCTGCACCTCGTGCAGCGACGGTTAGCTCCTTGGCTAACCCATGTTTTGTAATGATCCGATTCTATCCCAACAATTGTGCACATTAACAATAAAATGTTCAGATAGTTTTACTTGTATATTGTTTTGTTATATAGTTTTATTAAGTTCCATTTAATCTGGTATGTGGAGTACCAGTAAGGAGAGTACATATGAAAAAATTAATAGCCGCTATCAAGCGGTCACCAAAGCGTAATGCGCTGCTTGCAGTCGTATTTGCAGCAGTTATGGTACCAGCAGCTTTGTTTGCTTGGGGACCAGACCGTCCAACCTTTACTATGGAGCACCCAGCCCCATACGTAACATTTAACTCAATCACCGACAACCCTCAGAGGGGTGATGAGCGCAACTTTGTCGGTATTAAGCCTGACACTGCACCAAACAGTTCATATTCGCAAAACACCGCCCTGCAACCAGGTCAAAATTACGATGTGCTAGTTTACTATCACAATAATGCCGCAAGCAACCTAAACGATGCTGCTCATAACTACGTTGGTATAGCTCACGGTGCGTTTATGCGCGTGCAGATGCCTGCAACAGTAAACGCCGGCCAACAAGCTCGCGTTACCGCTTTCGTTGGTGCATCCAACGCAAACCCGCAACAGGTTTGGTCTGAGGCATACGGTAGCGCTTCTGGCAACTACGCACTTACCTACGTTCCAGGTTCAGCAACTATCTACAACTGGGGCGCTACGAACGGGTCGAAAATGCCCGACTCTCTGTACACTACAGGTGCACCACTTGGCTACGACAAGCTTGACGGTAATCTTCCTGGCTGTAACAACTACTCAGGTTACGTTATCTTCAAGATCCACGTAGATCAACCTAACTTTGAAATCCAAAAAACGGTCAGCAAGGCCGGCACTAACCAGTATGCTGCACAAGTTTCAGCACAGCCTGGCGATGAAGTTGAGTATAAGATTCAGTACAAAGATACTGGTACAACCCAGCAAAACAACGTTCTCATTAAAGACCAGCTTCCTGCCGGTGTAACATACGAGAACGGTACAACTCAAATTGCAACATCAGCTACAAACGGTCAATGGACTGCAACCAATGATGGCGTTACTACCAGTGGCATCAACATTGGTTCATACGCTCCTGGCGGCAACGCTTACCTTAAGTTTAAGGCAAAAATTGCAAACAATGACCAGCTAGCACAGTGTGGCCTTAATACACTCGTTAATACCGCAGAAGCTGGTACAGCCAACGGCAGTAAGAGTACTACGGCAACTGTTACCGTTACAAAAACATGTGAGACGCCAAATACCGTTCAGGTATGTGACCAGACAACTGGCCAAACGATCACTGTTGACGTGAAGGATCAAAACAAATACAAGCCAGTGGGCGATGTTGCTTGTCAGCCGACAACTCCTACCACTCCAACTGAACTTCCACACACTGGTGCAAGCGACAGTATCATTGCCCTTATTGGTGCAGGATCACTCGTTGCAGCGATTGGCTACTATATTACTAGCCGTCGTGCACTTAACTAGAGACTGACCGCTCAACTCTCTGGGCTCGTCTCAGATAAAACCACCCCCGTTTTAATACGGGGGTGGTTTTTGATATACTATATATACCTATGGCAAAGCAGAAGAAAAAACGCAACAAAGCATACACTGGACAAGATGCTGCTCAGGCTCGTCCAGTTGTCACTAAACTAACTGCAACTAACCGCAATAAATTACAGCAATGGTGGTTCGAGAAAAAAGCAATTGCAAAGCCAGTGCTCATTGGCGTAGCAGTAGCGATTGTTGTCATCTGGTTGCTATTTGAGCTAATCCGCGTTATCGGTGGGGGCACTTAGTTTCTTAATTGGTAGCCTAAATCCAAAGGTGCTACCCACATCTTCTTCAGACTCAAAGACAATCGTACCTCCATGTGCGACGACAACTTTCTTAGCCAAGAATAAGCCCACACCTGTGCCATCTGGTCGCTGCTTGCGAGCATTGGTTGCACGAAAAAATTTGGAGAACAGATGCGTCTGCTCCGTTTTTGGTACACCAATTCCTGTATCTTTTACTCGTAGCACTGCGTCACCTTCTTCGATCGTCAGCTCAACATGAATGACTGTATGCTCATGCGAATAGTAGATTGCGTTATCGATAAAGTTCATAATTACTTGGCGAATTTTGCTTTCATCAATATATAAAATCGGGAAAACTGAGGGCGCTCTATATTGAAGCTTGAGATCATGCGCATTTGCAGTGGTTTGAAGGCTATCCACCTCTTGCATTGTTACTTTAGCAAGATCGATCGGTTTAGATTCAAGCACAAACTTACCTGTTTGCAGACGCGAAACATTCAGAAAGTCGTTGATAAGATGCACCATGCGCTCACTACTTGTAAAAGCCTCACCTAAGAGCTGACGTTGAACGCCCGTAATCTTACCCGCATCGCCTTCAAGAACCATACTGATATATCCCTTAACACTTGTTAGCGGTGTGCGCAGTTGGTGAGAAGCCATGCTAACAAACTCGTCCTTTGCCGCATCAAGACGTTGAAGTTGCTCATTACTCGTGCGAAGTTCTTTGGTTGCGTCTTCGATTCTCTTGCGAAGCGTCGCGTTAAATACCTGTATTTGTTCAAAACGAAGGGTATTCTGAACTGCAACAGCCAATTCATCACCTGCAATACGAATCAGATCGATATCCCGTTGAGAGTACGCACTTCCAGTTGTTTTATATCCAAATATACAATACCCAACCACCTCACTTTTCGTCTCAAGGCGAATGATAACTGAAATGCCCGCTTCCTGCACCTCACGATGGAAGTGGTTCGAAGGCGCTTGAACCGTATCCATGCTTACGACGTCTGTAACATGTTGTTGCAGTTGTTGAGGTGTAACTTCAGCTAAAAGAGCTGCGCTTCGTCCAACGCTGATATGTCTACCTTTATCATCATCGGCAGCCTCATCGATAAGAATAAGAGTGATAAAATCAGATTTCAGTGCTTTTTTCAGAATATTCAAAGAAGCAGTCGCAAGTGGCTTTGTCTCAGTCGAATGTACCAACACCGTTGCTAAAGCATCTAGAATATTTTTAGTATCATAGTCATCTTGGTAGAAAATAGCCCGTGTAATGTGATTGAAAAAACGTCTAAGAGGCTCAACAAACAAGACAAGAAGACCGACCACTGCAGTAGATACAAGAATTTGTGCAATACTCGGCTGCACACCAATGATAAAGAAAGAAAGCCCTGCACCCAGAAAGCCATAAAGGGTACCCGCGACAAGTAATAAGAGAATGTAGGCAATGAAGCGGGCAATGATTAAGCGAATATCAAATAATTGATGTCGCACTATCCCATAAGCAAAACTTGTAGTAAAGACCAACCCAACAAGTGGAGACAAAAATATGTACGAGGTGTTATGGAACAGG